>JGI12053J15887_10000931_pt1 | contig 12914 bp, 10 predicted proteins | sample MedBloCAOM1_O3_FD_15887 | JGI IMG/M metagenome (IMG submission 15887)
CTCGGCTCGACGATCTCGAACATGCGCGGGAATTCGTCCATCAGCGCCATCAGCTCGCCGAGCCGCATCGGATCGCCGGTGAATTTGATCTTGCCGCTCGTCACCGCTTCCGGGAACGTCGTCTGTTTTGCGATGACCTCGTCGAGCACACCGCGCGCCAAAGTAAAACTGGCGTCGGCCGTGGCCGCCTGCGCGCCCGCGATAAAAGTCAGCGCGCAGTTCTCGAGGGTCAGAACAAACGTTTCGTGGGTATCGGTAAAACGCCAGTTGAACACGATGTGCTTGCCTTCGGCCTTGGGGCCGTTGAGCCTGACGCCGAGCACGTCCCACAATTGCTCGGTGCGCAGCGCGGCCAGCGTTTCGCGCGGCATCGGCGGACGCGGCGGCGCCTTCGGCATGCCCTGGCGCAACTCCTGCGCGCCGAACAGATAGGCGTTGCGCCAAGTCGCACTCTCGACGAGGTAGCCGAGTTGCTCGAAGGTATCGGCGAGCAGCGCGCGGGCGGCCTGATTGTCGGGATCGGCGAACACCAGATGGCTCACGGCTTGGGCCACGAAGCGAAACTCACCCTTGGCAAAATCCCTGGCGGCACGCGCCAGGATCGCCTCCGCGCCGCCCATATATTCGACGTATTTCTTGCCGGACTCGACCGGCGGCAGCGGGTCGAGATGGACGGGATTGGCGTCGTACCAGCCGAGATATTTCTGGTAGATCGCTTTTACGTTATGCCGGATGTGGCCGTAATACCCGCGCGCATGCCACGCGCCATCGAGGCTCGCCGGCAGTTTTATCGTTTCCGCGATTTCGGTGGCCGTGAGCCCGTGGTTCATCAGGCGGATGGTCTGGTCATGGGCGAATTTGTAGAGATCGCGCTGCNGGCGGATCATGGTGTCGATGCNGGCTGCGCCCCACACCGGCCAGTGGTGCTGGCCGCACATCGCATCCGCCTTGCCGCCCCACATCCGCAGCGCCTCNCCGAGATATTTCGACCAGGCCAGCGCGTCGCGCACATCGGCGCCGCGGAACGGCAACAGATTGTGGAAATTATGCGTGCAGTTTTCCGCGAGATTCAAAAGCTTGTAGCGCGGAACGAAAAAATGCATTTCCGCCGGTGCTTCGCTGTTCGGCGCCATCTGGAATTCGAATTCGAGGCCGTCGATGGTGCGCTTGTCGCCGGTCGCCATGATGAGATCCGAGGGGCGCAACAGTGCCACCGAGCCCGCCGCCATCGACTTGCCAAGGCCGCAATCGACCTGCCCCCGAGACCCCCTGGCCAGGAACGGCCCGAACTGATATTGCGCGCGCCGCAGCATCGCGGGACCTGCGATGATGTTTTCCGAAACCGCATGCTCCATGAACAGATTGGGCGCGATGATCGGGATTTTGCCGCCCGCCGGCGCCGCGTCATCGAGCACGCCGCGCGCGCCGCCCCAATGGTCGGTATGGGTGTGGGTGAAGATGACCGCAGCCACGGTGCGTTTTCCGCGATGCTGGAAATAGAGTTCCATCGCGGCACGCGCGCCTTCGATCGAAGTCAGCGTATCCACCACGATCACGCCGCGCTCGCCCTCGATCAACGTCATGTTGGCGATATCGAGCCCCCTGACCTGATAGACGCCGGGCACCACCTCGAAGAGTCCGTGGTTCATGTTGAGCCGCGATTGCCGCCACAGGCTCGGATCGACCGTCGGCGGAGCTTTTTCTTCGGAAAGAAATCCGTAAGGTTCGAGGCTCCAGACCACCCTGCCCTGCGCGGACGTGATCCGCGCATTTTCCAGCGTGCCGAGAAAACCGTGCGACGCCTCCTCGAAATCGCGCGTGTCCAAGAACGGCAGCGCCTTCAGCGTCGCCGCGTGCTGCGCGATCACCGATGCCGAGGCGTCCTTGGGTACTTCGTTGGTGTCTGTTTGGGTCATCGAGTTGTTCTCCCTTGCGGTCGCGTCTCACGGGACCCGCGGTCAACCCGACCCTATACAAAGATGTCGGCTCGGACACGACGCAAAGCTTCAATTACGTGATCAAGGCACGGCGTCTCCGCTTCCCTTGCCGATGCCGTGAGCGATAAAGTGCGCCGCGTCCTGGCGCGTCACGCCCTGCTGGCCGAGAAGCCAGGCGGCCGGGCTCTCCCGCTCGGCGAATATCGCCAACAGGACCTGCGCGCCGGTCACTGTATGACGGCCCGCTCCCTGCACNTGAAGCCACGTACGTTGCGTCACGCGCTGAAAGGCCGCAGTTGGTTTGGACCCGCTGCCATCGCCGAGCTCCAGCTTCTTCAACTCGTTGTCGACGTAGCTGGTGAGACCATCTTTCAGCGCGCCAAGATCGACGTTGCAGGCCCTCATCGCTGCCGAAGCGTCCGCATCGTCGATCAGGGCGAGCAGCAGATGCTCCAGCGTCGTGTACTCGTGCTTGCGCTTCCTGGCGGAGGCGAAGGCCCGGTGCAGCGTCGACTCAAGCTCGGTGGAAAACCGGAGTCCTGGAACGGCTTCGGCGCTCAAAGGCGGCAACGGGGGCGTATTCTTGCGCGAAGCAAGCACCTCTGCGCGGATCGCGGCGGCGAGCGTGTTCCAATCGGCTACGCCAAACGTCTCGGCGATCAGTTCGAGGCTTTGGCTGATGGTGATCTTGAGACCCTTGGCGCCAAGGGCCGCACGCAGTGTGTGCGCCATAGCTTTGGCGTCGCGGAAGTCGCGCATGTCTTCATCCTTTGCTTGAACGAGACAGGAGTGCCAGAGGCTCGCATTGCTGGCCCGCTCGTTCGGGCAAAGGGCTATAAAAGCCGCGATACGTTCACCATCCCCGAAGGGCGCAAGCGGCAGGTCGTATCAACCAGCTAGAAATTTGGCCCAAATGCTGGCCGGTGTCAATCATCTGCCGCAAGTCATAGCGCGCTGCCGGCGTCCGATAAGCCAAGCCGTTAGTTGCCTAGCGCAGCCTTACCTCACTTCTTGACCTTGCTCGCGTCCATCTTGATGGAAGTGTCGAGCAGTTTTGTTGTAAACGCGGTATCCACTGCGAACGGCTTCTCCATGCCGAGATAGGTCTGGACCAGTTCGTAATCCTTCTTCATCCGCTCGGCGTCGATCCAGCCCAGCGCCTTGGTCGTCGTAAAATCGTCGGTCATCAGGAACTTGATGCGCTCCCACTGGCGCTCCTGGTTTTCCTTGTCGAGACCGGACGCCTGGTCGAGCAGCGCTTTCAGGCAGGGGGTGACATCGGCGACGCAGGCCGCAAACGCCTTCTGGCTGATCTTTACGAAATCCTCGGCCAGTTTTGGATTTTTCTCGAGGAACGCACCGTTGACGATCAACGAATTGCCGTAGGGATTGAGACCGATATCCTTCCAATTGACAAACCCGAGGTCGCTGCCGAACTCGATCGCCTTCAAATCATGCTCGTTGTAGAAATCGCTGATGATATCGACGGTGTGGCCTTTAAGCGCCGCAATCTTGGCGGTCGGTCCGACGTTCACAAAGCCGACCGCGTCGGGTGCGATCCCCGCCGCCTTGGCGAACGCCGGCCACATCACGCGCGAGGCATCGCCCGGCGGATTGCCGATCTTGTGGCCGGGAAAATCTTTTGCGCCGTTAACGCCATAGCTTTTTAGCCAATAGAAGGTCTGGCCGGTATTGGCGTAGATGCTCATCAGCGCCACGACATCGGCGCCCTTGCCGCGCGCCACCAGCATGGTGGCGAGATCCGCGATGCCGAACGGCGAGCCGCCTGAGCCTACCTTCAGCGACGAAACGCCGGAACCCTTGCCGACCTCGATGTTAAGATCGATACCGGCTTTCTCGTACCAGCCCTGCGCCTTGGCGTAATAAAACGGCGAATGGTCCGCGGTCGGCGTCCAGTTCAGAATGAGATTGACGGGTTCGGCGGCACCTGCAGGCAATGACGGCGCCAGCAATGCGAGCGCCAGTCCCGCGATCCCAAAAGCCTTCATGGCACCCTCCTCGCTTGCGGCCGGGCCCGACCGGACTTTCCGACGGCGCTTGTCGTCACCGGCCGTTGCGTCTACCAATGCAACAAGGGACGGACCGAATTGTCAACTGCCTGGAATTGTCAACTGTCTGGTTGGAAATGCCTAAACAACGATCAAATGGTACGCAGCGGCGCGACCCGGTCGCCACCCGCAAAAAGCTGCTGACGGCGGCGCGACGGGAATTTGCACAAAGCGGCCTCGCCGGCGCAAGGGTCGACGAAATCGCGGCGCGTGCAGGCGTCAACAAGCAACTGGTCTATCATTATTTTGGTGACAAGGATGCGCTTTACCTTGCCGTGCTCGAATGGGTCTACGACGAAATCCGGACCCAGGAGCGCAAGTTGAACCTGGAGGGCCTGCCTCCCGAACAGGCCATCAAGAAGCTGATCGAGAGTTCATTCGACCACCTCGCGGCGCATCCCGATTTCATCGTGCTGCTCAACGATGAAAACCGCGGTGGCGCCCGGCATGTCCGCGGCTCCAGAAAGATCGAGGCCATGCATTCGCCCCTGGTCAGCATGGTCTCGAAGATCCTGAAGGAAGGCGTTCGGGCCGGAACTTTTCGTAAAGGCATCAACCCGGTGCACCTCTACATTTCGATCGCCGGTCTCAGCTACTTCTTCTTCTCGAACACGCCAACCTTGTCGGCGATCTTCGGCAAGGACCTCGCCAGCCCGGCGGCCAAGCGGGCCCGCCGCAAACACGTCGTCGACCTGGTGATGCAGGCATTGCGGCCGTGACGCATGGCTCACCGTCATTGCGAGGAGCGAAGCGACGAAGCAGTCCAAGCTCGGTCATTCCGGGATGGTCCGAAGGACCAGACCCGGAATCTCGAGATTCCGGGTTCGATGCTACGCATCGCCCCGGAATGACGGCTTCAATTGCTTCGCGTGGATCCGTCGGCTTGCAATGACGTCCACCACTAATCCCGTTGATTTAATCAACCAGATAGTTGAACGTAGCTGCGCTGACGGTAGATTGGGAACTGCCCGCGCTCGTTTAAACAAGCACAAGAGGAGCACATGGTGTCCAGCGACGGAATGCGTTCCGCCCGATCGTTTGCGATCATCCTGATCGTGCATCTTGTCGTGATCGTGCTGTGGCAGGTTCTGGTCGACGCTTTCCATGTGCCGAAATTCGTGCTGCCCTCGCCACTGGCCACCGTCGCGACGCTGACATCCGCAAAATATGCATGGCTTTCCAACCTCGCCGTGACAGCGGTGGAAATCCTCGGCGGCTTCGCGCTCGGCGCGCTCGTCGGCGTGGCGCTGGCGGTCGCGTTTTGCTGGTCGCCGCTGGTAAGCCTGTTGTTGCTGCCCTTGTTCGTCACGCTGAACATGATCCCGAAAGTGGCGCTCGGCCCGCTGTTCATCGTCTGGTTCAGCTACGGGATTTTTCCGAACATCCTGATCGCCTTCAGCATCTGCTTCTTCCCGATCCTGCTGACCACCGCGCGCGGACTGAGCGAGGTCGAGCCTGATCTGCTGGATCTTGTGAAATCGCTGCGCGGCTCGCGCTGGATTTTGTTCCGCAAGATCCAGTTGCCGGGCGCGCTGCCTTACGTGTTTTCCGGCATGAAGGTCGGCGCCATTCTGGCGGTCGCGGGCGCCATCGTCGGCGAGTTCATCGCGTCCGAACGCGGGCTGGGTTACCTGATGATCCAGGTGCAGTCCTCGCTCGACACGCCCGCGATGGTCATGGCGGTCGTGCTGTTGACCTTGCTGGGGGTGGCGCTCTACGGCCTGGTGCTTGGCCTCGAACGGCTGTTCGTGGTCAGGGACGTGCGGCTGCGATAAAATTGATCAGGAAAGACATATGCTGCTGACGCTCGAAAATCTGCCGGACACGATTCCCGATATCGCGGCGCTCGACGATCTCTTGTGCCGGCCGAGCCAGGCGCTGATCGACGATCTCCGAACGGTCGACGGCGACATCATGATCCTCGGCGTCGCCGGAAAGATGGGGCCGACGCTCGCCGGCCTCGCCAAGGCCGCCCTGCCCCATCGACGCATCATCGGCGTTGCGAGATTTTCCGACGCCGGCGCCAAGGCGTGGTTGGAGGCGCGCGGCATTGAAACGCTGAATTGCGATCTGCTCGACGAAGCCGCCATCAAGGCGCTGCCAAAGGTCAAGAACATCGTCTTCATGGCCGGACGCAAGTTTGGCGCGGAGGGTGACCCGTCGCTGACCTGGGCGATGAACGCCCTTGTTCCTGCCCTGGTCGCGCAGGCTTTTGCGCAATCGCGGATCGTGGCGTTCTCGACCGGCTGCGTTTATCCGTTCGTCCCGGTGAACGGAAACGGCGCCGATGAAAATCTTGCACCCAATCCCCCCGGCGAATACGCGCAATCCTGCGTCGGGCGCGAGCGCATATTCGAATATTTCTCGCGCCAATTTGCAACGCCCGGCCGGTTGCTCCGCCTGAACTACGCGATCGACATGCGATACGGCGTGCTGCACGACATCGCAACCAAGATCCTCGGGGNAAAACCGATCGACGTCAGCCTCGGCCATGTCAATTTCATCTGGCAGGGCGATGCCTCAGCGCAGGCGCTGCGCTGCCTCGCGCATTGCGATACGCCGACCTCGCCGATCAATGTCAGCGGCCATGAAATCCTCAGCGTGCGCGATCTCGCGGCAAAACTCGGCGCGCGCCTCGGCCGCGATCCCATCATCATCGGTACCGAACAACCGACAGCCTGGCTCACCGATACCTCGCAAGCCGCAAAACTGTTCGGCCGGCCGATCGTCGATACCGAGCAGCTGATCGCCTGGACCGCGGACTGGGTCGCGCGCGCGATGCCGAGCCTCGGCAAGCCCACCAAATACGAGGTGCGCGATGGCCGGTACTGAGCACCTCGGCATCGTCCAGCTCGGTCCGGACGACGCGCTCGCCGGGCTTGCGCTGTCAACAGAGGCGCACTGGAATCAGAACGAGGCCGACTGGCGTTTTTTCCTGAGCCAAGGAACCGTGCTCGGCGTGCGCGATCATGACGGCCACCTCGTCGCCACCGCGGCGCTGCTGCCTTACACGTCCGGCAACGCCTGGATCAGCATGGTGCTGGTGACCGCGGATTTCCGCCGCCGCGGGTTTGCAACCAGACTGATCGATGCCTGTCTCGATGCCGCGGCGAAACAAGGTTTTGCAACCTGGCTCGACGCGACGCCGGCGGGCGCCACGGTTTATGCGCCGCTGGGCTTTACGCCGACATTGGAGCTGCGGCGGTTGCGGCTTGAGAATCTTGCGGTGCCGAAAGCCACAACGCCTCAATCGCTATCGAGCTACAGCCTCGATGAATTCATAGCGCGCGATATCAGCACCCTGGGCTTCGATCGCAGCGCTCTGCTGGCAGAGCTTGGCGGAAGGCCCGGCTCGCGGCTGGTGTCGAGCGGCGGTGCGGCAGCACTTGTCCGCAATGGCCGCAAGGCCCGGCACATCGGTCCCCTGTTTGCAGATGCTCCGGACTCCGCGCTTGCGCTGGTCCATGAGATTATCAGATCCGAAAGCGGGCCCGTACTGATCGACGCCGTCGGCACCCAAGACGAATTTCTCAAGGGGCTAACCAGCTCCGGCTGGATCATCGAGCGGCCGTTTCAGCGGATGCGGCTCGGCGGCGCCACGGCTGAGCCAACGGAACTGCCGTTCGCCGTCGCCGGCCCGGAATATGGATAAGGAGTTGCACGATGCACCATAGCGCGCTGAAATCCGAGGTGCGGCGCCTGATTGCCGATGGCACGGTCATTCCCGCGCATCCGCTGGCGCTTGACGCCAACCGCAAGCTCGACACCATCCACCAGCGCGCGCTGACGCGTTACTACATCGACGCCGGCGCCGGCGGCCTCGCGGTCGGCGTCCACACCACGCAGTTCGCCATTCGCGACGCCGGCCTTTACCGGCCGGTGCTGGAACTGGCTGCGGAGACCGCGACTAGCTGGAACAAGCGGCCGCTGGCGCTGGTCGCAGGTCTCGCCGGACCGACGCGACAGGCCATCGCCGAGGCGGAGACCGCGCGCGGCATCGGCTATCATGCGGGCCTGCTGAGCCTCGCGGCGATGAAATCGGCATCCGAACACGAGATCATCGCCCATTGCGAGGCGGTGGCGCACGAAATTCCGCTGATCGGCTTCTATCTGCAGCCGGCGGTCGGCGGCGTCATCCTCGGCGCGAACTTCTGGCGGCGGTTTGCGGGAATAGACAACGTCATCGCCATCAAGATCGCGCCGTTCAACCGCTACCGCACGCTCGACGTCCTGCGCGGCGTTTGCGCTGCCGGCGCGCTCGATCGGATCGCGCTCTATACCGGCAATGACGACCACATCCTGCTCGATCTTGCGCTGCCGTTCGATCTGCACGATCGGGGCGTCACCGTCAGAACCTATTTCCGCGGTGGCCTGCTCGGCCATTGGTCGGTGTGGACCGAAAGTGCCATCAAGCAATTCGAGATGTGCCGCGCCGCGCGCAACAAGGAGACGGTGCCATCAGATCTCCTGGCGCTTGATGCCCGCGTTACCGACTGCAACAGCGCGTTCTTCGACGTCGCCAACAATTTTCACGGCTGCATCGCCGGCTGTCACGAAATTCTGCGGCGGCAGGGATTGCTCGAGGGTATCTGGTGTCTCGATCCCGCCGAGGGCCTCAGCCCCGGCCAGATGGGGGAAATCGACCGCGTCTGCAACGAGCATGCCGACCTGGCCGACGACGCCTTCGTCGCCGCCCGCTTACCAAAATGGCTGGCATGACGGAAGAGCCCTTCATTCGCCTGCGCGGCGTCCGCAAGGTCTACCGTTCGCAAGGCGCGGAATTTCTCGCGGTCTCCGACGTCACCATGGATGTACGCGAAGGCGAGCTGATCTCGCTGGTCGGCCCAAGCGGCTGCGGCAAGACCACCGTCTTGAAGATCCTCGCCGGGCTGCACGATTCCGACGGCGGCACCATTCAAATCGGCAACGCGCGAACCCCGTTCGATCCCGCGCGCGACATCGGCATGGTGTTCCAGCAGGCGCTGCTGTTGAAATGGCGAACCGTGCTCGACAACGTGTTGTTGCCGGCGGAGATCGTCGGCTTGCCGATCAAGGCCGCTCGCGCGCGGGCGCGCGATCTGCTCAATCTGGTCGGGCTCGCCGGCTATGAGGAAAAATATCCGCAGCAATTATCCGGCGGGATGCAGCAGCGCACGGCGATCGCGCGGGCTTTCATCCACGATCCCAAATTGATCCTGATGGATGAGCCGTTCGGCGCGCTCGACGCCCTGACCCGCGAACAGATGAATCTCGAAATGCTGCGGATCTGGCGCGAAAGCGGCAAGACCATCATCTTTGTCACGCACAGCATCCAGGAGGCGGTGTTCCTCGCCTCGCACTGCGCCGTTCTGACCGCGAGCCCGGCGCGAATGGCGGAATATTTCCCGATCGATCTGCCGTTCCCACGCGCGCTGCCGATCAAGACCACCGATGAATTCGGCGCCTATGCACGGCGGATCTATGCGAGCCTGGGGCTTGGCCCGAGTGCGTAGATGTTGAATGGTCAAATCCGTGTTCGATGGACCAGGGGTGAACCGGTGAACGCGCCCACGGCTGATGACTGAGTACCACCAGAAGCAGAGGCTCCGATCGGTGCGGCGCCCCTGCCAAGCTTCTATCGCGAGCTACGCCTCTGTCGCGAGCAACTCGCTCAGGTGCTTATCGAGCTGGCCAATTGCATTGGGATCGGCACCGAAGAGCGCAAGATGGCCATCGATGGTTTGGATCGGCCGGAACTCGGCATCGGGAATCAGCCGCCACTCGGCCTGGCAATCGGACGGCGGGAAGAACATATCCGAAGACATTGGCATGACAAAGGTCTTGGCTTTGATGCGGCCCAATGCGGCCCGCAGGTCGCCACCCGTGTGTCGGCTGACGTCTCCGCGCTGCCATTTCCATGCCATGCACAGCAGATCGTTGGGATCCATCACGGTGAAATAGCCGTTCATGAAGTTGATGATGAAATCGCTCATCGACGAAAAGCCCAACGCCTTGTGCCGGTTTTGCTGGAAAAATTCGGTGCTCCAACCCATCACGGCCCACATTTTGGCGTGGCGCAACATGCCTTCCCTTACGTCGGCCGACGATGCGTAGAAACCCTTGTTGAAACCGGGGTCGGAGGTGATCGCCTCGACCAGCGTTTCCGTGAAAAGAGAATCATGAATGGTATTCCTGGCGGTGCCGGCGATGGGCGCGGCGCGCTTTACCATGTCGGGGTAGCGCACCGCCCATTCGTAGGTCTGTTGCGCGCCCATGGAGCCGCCCGCGACGAGCGCGAGACTCTTCAAGTCGAATCTTTCCGTGACAAATTTGTATTGCGCGCGCACGTCATCGCCGATGCGCACATGGGGAAAATTTCCCATTCCGGCCGGCGCCGGTGTATTGTGCGGCGAGGTGGAAAGACCACTGCCAATCTGATTGACGACGACGATGAAATACTTGTCGGGATCAAGGGCGTGGCCCTGGCCGATATATACCTGCTCCATGATCTTGTTTGTGCCGGAGTACCAGGTGGGGATGAGGATGGCGTTGTCTTTCGCGGCATTGAGCTTGCCGAAAGTTGCGTAGGCGAGATTGCAGCCACGAATCGTACCGCCTTCCTCCAATTCGAGATTACCGATGTCGTAAAGCTCGTAAGGGCCGTGAACGTCCTGCGTGTAGTAGCTGTTGTCGATCATTGTCGCCTCCCGATTCCGTTTGTTGGGCGGCAAGGCTGATGCCTTGCCCGCCCCATTTTTTCTTGTCCAGGTTTGATTACGCCAATTCAAATCCCTCGTAGCCCTTGGCCGCGATCTCGTCGCACTTCCTCCTGTAACCGCCGACGCCTTCCGGTCCCAGATAGGGCAAAAAGGCGCGCGGCTTGCCCGGGATGTTGGCGCTCATGTACCAGGAGTTAGCGCTGGTCATCAGCGTCGCGTTGACGATTTCGTTGACATGGGCGACCCATTGATCCTGCGCCGCGGGCGTCGCCTCGATGGTGGTCTTTCCGGTCTTGCGCATGGCTTCAATGCAGTCGGTGACCCACTCGACATGCTGCTCAATCGATACCGGCATGTTCGACAGCACCGACGGGCTTTGCGGGCCGGTGATGGTGAACAAGTTGGGAAAGCCGGCGACCGAGATGCCAAGGTAGGTGTGCGGGCCGTCCAGCCATTCCTGATCCAGCGTGCGGCCGCCGCGCCCTTTCAGATTCAAGGCCTTCAGCGGGCCCGTCATGGCATCGAAACCGGTGGCGAAAACGATGATGTCGAGAGGATATTCCTTGTCACCGGCGCGGATGCCCTTTTCGGTGATTTCTTCAATCCCGCCGTCGGTTTTCGCATCGACCAGCCGTACGTTTTCCTTGTTGAAGGTCTCGTAGTAGTTGGTGTCCAGCGGCTGGCGCTTGGTGCCGTAGGCGTAGCCCTTGGGAATCAGCTTTTCGGCGATCACCGGGTCTTTCACGGTCTTGCGGATCTTGCGCTTGATGTAGTCGGCGCACAGGTCATTGGCCTGCTGCGAGAAGAACATGTCCTGATAGTTGGCCAGCCAGAAGGCGAACCCGCCGGCGTCCCACATCCTGTCGAACTCACGCTCCCGCTCCTCGGCTGTGGCCTCCAGCGCCGACTTCGGCATGAAGTAATGCTCCTGGCCGAAGAACGATTCCCGGATCCGCTTGGCCACGCCCTCATAGTCCGCCTTTCGCGCCTTGACCACTTCGGGGTCCACCTTGCCATTGCGCGCCGGTACGCAGTAGTTGGCGGTGCGCTGGAACACGGTGAGTTGTTTGGCCTGCTGCGCGATTTCGGGAATGGCCTGCACCGCCGTGGCGCCGGTGCCGACCACGCCCACGCGCTTGCCAGTGAAGTCAACGCCGGTGTGAGGGAAGCGGCTGGTGTGGTACCACTTGCCCTTGAATTTCTCCAAACCCTTCAACTGAGGCATGTTCGTGGTCGACAAGGTACCTGTGGCCGCGATGAGGTAACGTGCCGTAACCTCTTCCCCCATGTTGGTACGCACCGTCCACAGACTGGTTCTCTCGTCGAATTCGGCGCCTGTCACGCTGGTATTGAATTGAATGTCGCGTTTGAGGTCGTGGCGTTTGGCAACATGCTCGAGATAACGAAGGATTTCGTGCTGCTCGGGATAGCGTTCGGACCATTCCCACTCTTGCAGGAGCTGCTTGTCCCAAGTGAAGCAATAAATGTAGGCATCGGAATCGCAACGCGCACCGGGGTAGCGGTTCCAGTACCAGGTGCCGCCGACGGTTTCGCCGGCTTCATAGACTCGCACCTTCAACCCCGATTTGTCCCGTAGCGACTTCAGCATGTGCAGGCCGGAAAAGCCTGCGCCGATCACGACAGCGTCAAGGTTTTGAATTGCGCTAGCCATTTGTTCCTCCAGTTTTGTTGTTTAAATCGACGACAGAGAAACTCGATCCTCCGCAAACCTGAGAAACTCCGCAGCTACGCCGCCTTCTGCGCCGCATCGGCTGCGGCATAGACGCCGCTTTCGAGAGCCGCGAACATCTCGCAGACATTTATTTGTCCGCGAACGGCAGCACCTGCATCAGGATGAAACCTGAAATTTCGCGCGAAGGGAGAGATCCAGTTTATTGTTGGCGAGGCCTGCTCGAGCGAGGCTGCGGCAACGCTCGGTCGATCTGAACCTTGCTTTGCATGCCGCACCTCCGTTTTTGGTTTTTAAGAACGGCCGATCTTCCTCCCGAACAAGATTTCCTGCAAGGACAAGAAACCGACAGCGCGTCTGTTCGGGCAAAGCGCTTGATCGGCAAAAGCCAGTGCGATTTGCAACGGGCATTGATCCAAGTGAGGCGTGAGGCCGACGGAAGTTTGGTGTGACAGCAAAGCTGTCCTATGTTTTGCACCGCACGATTTGAATGATTTTTGAATTAAAGGGAGCCTTTCCG
>JGI12053J15887_10000932_pt1 | contig 12898 bp, 10 predicted proteins | sample MedBloCAOM1_O3_FD_15887 | JGI IMG/M metagenome (IMG submission 15887)
TCTTCTTGTACATCACCGGCTGGGTGAACATCGGCTCGTCGCCTTCGTTATGGCCATGCCTGCGATAGCAGAACATGTCGATCACGACCGGCTTGTGGAATTTCTGCCGGAACTCGATCGCGACCTTGGCCGCGAACACCACGGCTTCCGGATCGTCGCCGTTCACATGGAAGATCGGCGCGTCGATCATCTTCGCCACGTCGGACGGATAGGGCGAGGAACGCGAATAGCGCGGATAGGTGGTGAAGCCGATCTGGTTGTTGACGATGAAGTGCAGCGAACCGCCGGTGCGGTAGCCCTTCAGGTCGGACAGCGCAAAGCATTCCGCGACCACGCCCTGGCCGGCGAACGCGGCGTCGCCGTGCATCAGGAGCGGCAGCACCGAGATGCGCATGTCCGGCGGATCGCCATGCTGGTCCTGCTTGGCGCGCACCTTGCCGAGCACCACGGGATCGACGATTTCGAGATGCGACGGGTTCGCCGTCAGCGACAGATGGATCCTGTTGTTGTCGAACTCGCGGTCCGAGGAGGCGCCGAGATGGTATTTGACGTCGCCGGAGCCTTCGACCGCGTCGGGATTGGCCGATCCGCCCTTGAACTCATGGAACAGCGCACGGTGCGGCTTGCCCATCACCTGCGTCAGCACGTTGAGGCGGCCGCGATGCGGCATGCCGAACACGATCTCCTTCACGCCGAGATTGCCGCCGCGCTTGATAATCTGTTCCAGCGCCGGGATCAGCGATTCGGCGCCGTCCAGCCCGAAGCGCTTGGTGCCGGTGAATTTGGTATCGCAGAATTTCTCAAAACCTTCGGCCTCGATCAGCTTGTTGAGAATGGCGCGGCGCCCCTCGCGGGTAAAGCTGATCTCCTTGTCGGGCCCTTCGATGCGTTCCTGGATCCACGCCTTCTGCGCGGCGTTGGTGATGTGCATGAATTCGACGCCAAGCGTCTGGCAGTAGGTGCGCTCGCAGAGCGCGACGATCTCGCGCAACGTGGCGTATTCCAGACCGAGCACGTGATCGAGAAAGATCTTGCGGTCGAAATCGGCCTCGACGAAGCCGTAGGAGCGCGGGTCGAGCTCTTCGCGGTCGCGCGGCGCCTCGATGCCGAGCGGATCGAGCTTGGCATGGAAATGACCGCGCATGCGGTAGGCGCGGATCAGCATCAGCGCGCGCACGGAATCGCGGGTCGCCTGGTGTACGTCGGCAGCCGAGATTTCGGCGCCCCTGGCCTGCGCCTTGGCGGCGAGCTTGGTGCCGACGGCCTTTTCGACCGTGACCCAGTTGCCGTCGAGCGCGGAGGTGAGCTCGTCGCGCGGCGCCAACGGCCAGTTGTCCCGGCCCCAAGAGGCGCCTTCGGCGTTCTTTTTGACGTCCGCCGGGGTGTCTTTCAGGCTCTTGAAGAATTCCTGCCACTCGGCGTCGACCGCACCGGGGTCCTGCTCATAGCGGGCATAGAGGTCGTCGATGTAGGCGGCGTTGGTGCCCTGCAAAAAGGAGGAGAGAGCAAATGCTGCGTTCGCGTCCTGACGAGACATGATGGCGTCCTGGTGATTTTTCGTTTCGCGCGTGGAAAACGGCGCTTATCGCCAATCCAGCGAGGGATCAGCGGGATAAAGAACCCTTTACCCTATTTAGGCCGAATCTTCGCGCCGAAAAGAACCAAGAACTGAATTAGGCTTTCAATTTTTCGACAAGGGTCTTTCCGAGCCGAGCCGGCGACGGCGAGACCGAGATTCCGGCCGATTCCATCGCCGCGGTCTTGGAGCCGGCGTCGCCCTTGCCGCCGGAGATGATCGCGCCGGCATGGCCCATGCGGCGGCCGGGAGGCGCCGTGACGCCGGCGATGAAGCCTACCATCGGCTTCTTGCGGCCACGCTTGGCCTCGTCCTTGAGAAACTGGGCGGCGTCCTCTTCGGCCGAGCCGCCGATCTCGCCGATCATGACGATCGAGGTGGTTTTGGGGTCGGCCAAAAACATCTCCAGCACGTCGATGAATTCGGTGCCCTTGACCGGGTCGCCGCCGATGCCGACCGCGGTGGTCTGGCCGAGGCCTTCCTGGGTGGTCTGGAACACCGCCTCATAGGTCAACGTGCCCGAGCGCGACACGATCCCGACGCTGCCGGGTTTGAAAATGTTCGCCGGCATGATGCCGATCTTGCACGCGCCGGCCGTCATCACGCCGGGGCAATTCGGTCCAATGAGCCGCGACTTCGAGCCCGACAGCGAGCGCTTCACCCTGACCATGTCGAGCACCGGAATGCCCTCGGTGATGCAGACGATCAGCGGCATTTCCGCGTCGATCGCCTCGCAGATCGCATCCGCGGCCCCAGGCGGCGGCACGTAGATGACGCTCGCGTCCGCCCCCGTCTTTTCGCGCGCCTCGGCCACTGTGTCGAACACCGGCAGATTGAGATGTTTTGTGCCGCCTTTGCCCGGCGAGGTTCCCCCGACCATTTTTGTGCCGTAAGCGATCGCGGCTTCCGAGTGGAACGTGCCATTCTTGCCGGTAAAGCCCTGGCAAATGACTTTTGTATTTTTGTCGATCAGGATGGACATTCGTCTACCTACTTTTCAGTTGGGCCCTAATTTCAAAACTTGGGCTTGTCTTCATCTTTTCGCTGCTGGCGCGCACGCATCCAGTCGACGAACCGGCGCATGACCGGACCTCGCACAAAGAAGAACCAGATCGCCATCAGTACGACGAAAGGTATCCAACTCTTTGTGAGTGTCCAAAACTCATCCATAGAGGCTAACCATGAAAGCCTCGGGATCAGTTGTTCCGCCGGTAAACGCCGGTGAGCACGTCAGCCCATCCTTCCGCGTCAGGCGAGAACTGGATTTTCATGGAGTAGCTGTTGTCGTCGATGACTTCGTAGACGTGGCGCGCGTTGCCGCGCAGCGAGCCGCGCACCAGGATCAGGGTCTTGCCGGTCCAGCCGCCGGAGGCCGGCGCCGGCGAGTAGTAGCCGAGCGAATCGTGCCAGAACAGTTTGTAGTGCCGGTCTTCGCGGTCATAGGTGAACACGCCGTGGGTGGCAAAGCTCTCCTTGCCCTCGCGCATCTGCACAGTGTCCTGGATCAAATAGAAGCCGTTGAGATCGATGCGCGCGACAACCCGCGAGGTTGCCGGCCCGCCGGCGTTCCAGCGCGACGGATAGACCACCTCCTCACCGGTCCATTCACCCGCGAATGCCGCGAGCTTGCGGTGCTCTTCGAGCGGTGTCGGCGCGGCGAGACGGTCGGCCATTGTCAGCCTCCCTTTACGGCTTTCACGATTTTCTGCGCGGCATCGTCGAGATCATCGGCGGGCAGCACGTTGAGGCCGGACTCNCGGATGATCTTCTTGCCCTGTTCGACATTGGTGCCTTCCAGCCGCACCACCAGCGGCACCTTCAGGCCGACTTCCTTCACCGCGGCGACCACGCCCTCGGCGATGATGTCGCATTTCATGATGCCGCCGAAGATGTTGACCAGAATTCCCTTCACGGCGGGATCGGCGGTGATGATCTTGAAGGCGGCCGCGACCTTTTCCTTGCTGGCGCCGCCGCCGACGTCGAGAAAGTTTGCCGGCTCCATGCCGTAGAGCTTGATGATGTCCATCGTCGCCATGGCAAGACCGGCGCCGTTGACCATGCAGCCGATGGTGCCTTCGAGCGTGACGTAGTTGAGATCGTATTTCGACGCCTCGATTTCCTTGGCGTCCTCTTCGCTCTCGTCGCGCAGCGCCGCCACTTCGGGATGGCGAAACATCGCGTTGTCGTCGAACGACACTTTTGCGTCGAGCACGCGCAACTGGCCCTGCCTGGTTACGACCAGCGGATTGATCTCCAGCATCGCCATGTCCTTGGCGACGAACGCGTTATAGAGCTGGCTCACCAGCTTCTCNGCCTGCTTGGCAAGGTCGCCGGAAAGGTTCAGCGCTTTTGCCACCCTGCGGCCGTGATGGCTCATGATGCCGGTCGCGGGATCGACCGAGAAGGTCACGATTTTTTCGGGCGTTTTGTGGGCGACGTCTTCGATGTTCACGCCGCCTTCGGTCGAGACCACGAACGACACTTCCGAGGTTTCGCGGTCGACCAGGATCGAAAGATAGAACTCCTTGTCGATGTCGGAGCCTTCCTCGATGTAGAGGCGGTTGACCTGCTTGCCGTGCGGGCCGGTCTGCACCGTCACCAGCGTCGCGCCCAGCATCTGCTTGGCGAATTCATTGACCTCGACGATCGACTTGGCGATGCGCACGCCGCCCTTGTCGCCGGCGGAGGCCTCCTTGAACTTGCCCTTGCCGCGGCCACCGGCATGGATCTGGCTCTTCACCACCCAGACCGGGCCGGGCAGTGTCCTGGCGGCCGCATCGGAATCGGCCGGCCGCAGCACCGGCACGCCGCGCGAAATCGGCACCCCGAATTCATGCAACAGCGCCTTGGCCTGGTATTCGTGGATGTTCATCGAGACGCTCCCCAAACCGTCATGCGGTGAACTTCAGCGCTCACCCGTCTTTGCTCTGGCATACCATATACCACAAGTACTGCAAGCCCCAACCTCAGGCCCGGCCTCCTGACCGAATCCAAAATTAGATCAATGCCCTAGCAGGTCGGGTGCGATTTTCTTGCAGGCGTCGACCAGGCCCTGCACCGCGCCGACCGACTTGTCGAACGCGTCGCGGTCCTTGCCGGACAATTCGATCTCGACGATGCGCTCGACGCCCTTGGAGCCAATCACGACGGGGACGCCGACATACATGTCCTTCACGCTGTACTCGCCGTTGAGATAAGCCGCGCACGGCAGCACGCGCTTCTTGTCCTTCAGATAGCTTTCGGCCATCGCGATCGCGGAAGCCGCCGGCGCATAAAACGCCGACCCGGTCTTCAAGAGGTTGACGATCTCGGCGCCGCCGTTGCGGGTGCGATCGACGATTTCGTCGATCCGCGCCTGCGAGGTCCAGCCCATCTTGACGAGATCGGGCAGCGGAATGCCGGCGACGGTGGAATAGCGCACCAGCGGCACCATGGTGTCGCCGTGGCCGCCGAGCACGAAGGCGGTGACGTCTTCAACGGAGACGTTGAACTCGTCGGCGAGGAAATAACGGAAGCGCGATGAATCCAGCACGCCCGCCATGCCAACCACCTTCTTGTGCGGCATGCCGGAGGCCTTCTGCAGCGCCCATACCATCGCATCGAGCGGGTTGGTGATGCAGATGACGAACGCGTCCGGGGCATACTTCTTGATGCCGGCGCCGACCTGCTCCATTACCTTGAGATTGATCGACAGCAGATCGTCGCGGCTCATGCCGGGCTTGCGCGGCACGCCGGCGGTGACGATGCAGACCTTGGCGTTGTCGAGCGCCTCATAGGAATTGGCGCCGCTAAATTGCGCGTCGAAGCCGTCGACCGGCGAGGACTGCGCGATGTCGAGCGCTTTGCCCTGCGGGATGCCCTCGGCGATATCGAACATCACGACGTCGCCGAGCTCCTTCAGGCCGATAAGGTGAGCCAGCGTTCCGCCGATCTGACCGGAGCCAATCAAAGCAATCTTGTCGCGCGCCATGGGAAATCTGTCCTTTGAACAGGGTAGCAGGAGGGAGGATAAGAGCTTGGCAGGCTGGTTATCCCTTTAGTCCGGTACGTTCAAGTCGCGGCGTGCCCAATTGTCGGCCACCGGCGTCATTCCGGGATGCGCCGACAGGCGCAGGCCCGGAATCCATAACCACCATCGGGAGTATGGATTCCGGGCTCGCGCTACGCGCGCCCCGGAATGACGGCTTGCGCCGTCACGTCTCCACCAATCCCGTCGTCGAGCCGCTCGCGGCCGAATCCTTCCGCCCGTGGGACCGCGCCAGATAGGATTCCGAACTCATTTCGATCAGCCGCGACGAGGTCCGCTTGAACTCGTTGGCCTCGTTGCCTTCGCTCGCAACATACAGCGATACCGGATCGGCCTCCGCCGACGCCATCAGCTTCACGCCGTTGTCATAGAGCGTGTCGATCAGCGCGATGAACCGCTTGGCGGCGTTGCGCTCGGGATAATCCATCACCGGGATGCGATCGATCAGGATGGTGTGGTAATCATGCGCGAGCCGCAGGTAATCCGAGGCCGCAAGCGGCTTCTCGCAGATATCGACGAAGCTGAACCGCGCCACGCCATGCGATGAGCAGGGCACGTGCAGGATGCGGCCCTTGATCGCGATGTCGCGCGCCTTGCAGGGCGCGTTGCCGGTCATCTTGCCCCACGCCTTGCCGAGCGCGGCCTCGGCGCCGTCATCGGCCGGCACCAGCCACATTTTTACGCCGACAAGTTTTTCCAGGCGAAAATCGGTACGCGCGTCGAGCCACAGCACGTCCATGTGCTCGGCGATCTCTGCGATGAAGGGCAGGAACAGCGCCCGGTTCAGGCCGCCCTTGTAGAGGTCGTCGGGCGCGACATTCGAGGTCGCAACCACCACGGTGCCGAGTTCGAACAGTTTTGAAAACAACCGCCCGAGAATCATCGCGTCCGCGATGTCGGTGACGTGGAATTCGTCGAAGCACAACAGCCAGGCTTCGTCGAAAATTGCGTGCGCGGTCAGCGCGATCACGTCGCCATCCGCGATCTCGCCGCGCGCGATGTTCTGGCGGTAGCCGTAAATGCGCTCGTGCACCTCGGCCATGAATTCGTGAAAATGTGCACGGCGCTTGTGCGCGACCGGGCTCTGCTGAAAGAACAGGTCCATCAGCATGGTCTTGCCGCGGCCGACCTCGCCATGGACATAGAGCCCGCGCGGCGGCGGCTCATCCGTGTCGGCGAACAGCCGGCCGAGCAGGCCCAGCTTGCGCACCGGTTTGTAGTCGGAGAGCCGCTGTTCCAGCGCTGCCAAAGCCTCCGCCGCACGCGCCTGCGCCGGATCGGCCTCGATCGCGCCGGCGGCGACAAGGGCTTTGTAGTGGGCGTGGAACGAGGCGGGCGGGGTCGACAGCATGGCCCCCTTACGGCCTAGCGCAGCGAAAATTGCAAGCGGCTAATTTAGCAAACCGTCATGCAAGCGCAGCTCACGCACTCAGCGCGTAGGAATCCTCGACCACGTAGGGGCCGCCACCGGTGGAGGCGCGGGACGAGAACAGCACGAAACGCTCGGCCCTAAATACCTTGCTCGGAAAATAGCCGCGCACCGACAGATAATCCGCGACATCCTGGCTGGAAGCATCGTGCAGCCGCGCCAGCGTGACATGCGGGGTGAATTTGCGCCCCTCGGGGTCGAGCCCGAGGCGCTGCATCAGCCGCTCCAGTTCGGCCTGCAGCTCGATCAGAGGCCGGCTCGGCTCGACGGAGGCGACCACCGCGCGCGGTTTCTTGCCGCCAAAAGTCGACAGGCCCTGCACCTTGACCTCGAACGGCTTGCGGTTGATCCGAAACAGCATCGAGGCGATTTCGTTGGCGGAAGCGCCGTCGATATCGCCGATGAAGCGCAAGGTGACGTGATAATTTTCGGGATCGATCCAGCGCGCGCCCGGAAGGCCGCCTCGCAAGCTGGAAAGCGTATGGCCGATCTCGGCCGGAATTTCCAGTCCAGTGAACAAACGCGGCATCGCATGACTCCCGATGCTTCGGCATGATTCCGAAAAGTCCGCCCCGGACTTGATCCGGGATACCGGTTTTCGGAAACATCAAGCCCTGTAACAAAGTCCGGCGACGAATCACCGATAGCTATTTTCTACCTGACTTATGTAACGCTGCGAAGCAGGTGGCGTTAACAGACCGGAAAGCTCCGGGAAAACTACGGGATAAGGTTCTCCGCTGCCGGTTTTCAACTCCGCTGCCCGGAGATCGTGCCGAGAAATGCCTCCACCATGGGCAGAATATTTTTCACGATGATGTCCACGCCCTCCGCGGTCGGATGCAACCCGTCGGGCTGGTTGAGCTTGGCCTCAGTCGCGACGCCCTTCAGGAAAAACGGGTACAGCGGCACGCCGAAGGATTTTGCCAGTTCGGGATAGATCGCATTGAAGCGGGCGGCATACTCGCTGCCGTAATTCGGCGGCGCCAGCATGCCGCACAACAGGACTGCGATCTTGCGCGCCTTCAGCCGCGCCAGGATGTCGGTCAGCGCGGATCGGGTGACATCGGGGTCGGTACCGCGCAGGGCATCGTTGGCGCCAAGTTCGAGGATTACCGCCTCGGTCCCCTCGGGAACCGACCAGTCGAGCCGGTCGCGGCCGCCGGAGGCGGTATCGCCGGACACCCCGGCGTTGATCATGTCGACCTTTATCCCCTTGGTTTCCAACGATTTTTGTAGCCGCTCCGGGAATGCCGCGGAGCCCGACAGGCCAAGCCCGGCGCTGAGCGAATCGCCCAAGACCACCATCTTGATCGGCTTTATCTGTCCAGCCGCCGAGGTCTGCGCCAATGCCATTTCTGCCGTCATCAGGCCCATAATCAACACGAGTATGTGCACGAACAGCGAAACCCGGCCCTCGACCGCGCCTGCGGAAGTGCCATATGACCGCACCATGGACAGTCTCATCGAACCCTCGTCACTGACCGGCCTCGAGCCGGACACCATCTCCATCAACAACGTCAATCTCTCGCTCGGCACGGGCGCGGCACGCGTTCACATCCTGAAAGATATCAGCCTGCGCATCGCCCCGGGTGAGGCGATCGGCCTGATCGGGCCGTCAGGCTCGGGAAAGTCGACGCTCCTGATGGTGATGGCGGGACTGGAACGCCCTGACAGCGGAGAGGTGGTGGTCAACGGCACCCCGTTCAATGCCCTCGACGAGGACGCGCTCGCCCGCTTTCGCGGACGTCACGTCGGCATTGTGTTCCAGTCGTTTCACCTGATCCCGACCATGACCGCGCTGGAAAACGTCGCGGTGCCGCTGGAGCTCGCCGGCAATCCGGATGCGGCCAAGCGCGCGGCGCAGGAGCTGGCATCGGTCGGCCTCGGCGACCGCCTGCAGCATTATCCGACGCAACTTTCCGGCGGCGAGCAGCAGCGCGTCGCGCTGGCGCGGGCGCTCGCACCCGATCCCGCCATCCTCGTCGCGGACGAGCCGACCGGTAATCTCGATGAAGCCACCGGAAAGCAGATTGTCGATTTGCTGTTCACCAAGCACGCCGAGCGCGGCATGACGCTGGTGCTTGTGACCCATGACAGTTCGCTGGCGCAGCGCTGCGACCGCGTGGTGCGGCTGCGCTCCGGCCGCATCGATGGGCAATCCGCTTGACCACCATCGCCGCCGAGACGGCGTATCAAGCCCGCGCCTCGTCGCTGGCGCTGCGTTATGCCTTGCGCGAATTGCGCGGCGGCCTGCGCGGCTTCTACGTGTTCATCGCCTGCATTGCGCTCGGCGTGATGGCGATCGCCGGCGTCGGCTCCGTCGCCGCCAGCCTTGGCGACGGGCTTGCGCGCGAAGGCCGCACGCTGCTCGGCGGCGACGTGGCGTTCTCCCTGATCCAGCGCGAAGCGCAGCCTGACGAAGTCGCGTTCCTGCGCGCGCGCGGCCAGTTGTCGGTCGCGGCGACGCTGCGCGCCATGGCGCGCGCCGGCGACGGCCGGCTCGCTTTGGTCGAACTGAAGGCGGTCGACGGCAACTATCCAATGCTCGGCGAATTGACCCTCGACCCCAAAATGCCGATCGCGGATTTGCTCGCCGAGCATGACGGCGTGTTCGGGGCGGCGGTGGACTCGACGCTGCTGGCGCGGTTCGACCTGAAGCTCGGCGACCGCGTCAGCATCGGCAGCGCGAGTTTTCAGCTCCGCAGCGTTGAAGGCGCCGAACCGGACAAGCTCGCCGGCAATGTCGGCCTCGGCCCGCGCTTCCTCGTCAGCGAAGCCGGCCTGCGCGCCACCGGCCTGTTGCAGCCCGGCAGCCTGGTGCGCTGGATCTACCGGGTAAGGCTGCCTGACAATGCCGCCGACGACCGCGCCGCCACCGCGTTCATCTCCGATGCGCGCGCTGCCCTGCCGGAAGCCGGCTGGGAGATCAGAAGCCGCGCCAACGCCTCGCCGCAGCTTGAGCGCACCATCAACCGCTTTACGCAATTTCTGACGCTGGTCGGCCTTGCCGCGCTGCTGGTCGGCGGCGTCGGCGTCGCCAATGCCGTCAAGAGCCACATCGATCGCCGCCGCGACGTCATCGCCGCCTTCAAGGCGCTGGGCGCGACCGGCCGCGACGTCTTCACGATCTACGCCACGCAGGTGATCGCGCTGGCGGCGATCGGCTCGTTGATCGGGCTTGCCGCCGGCGCGGCATTGCCCTTCGTGATCGTCGGGCTGTTCGGCAAGATCTTGCCGCTGCCGGTGGTGCCGGCGCTGCATCCGGACGAGCTCGCGCTGTCGTTCGTCTATGGCCTTTTGACCGCGCTCGCGTTCGGGCTGTGGCCGCTCGGCCGGGTGCACGACGTGCCTGTCGCGGCGCTGTTCCGGGAAACCGTGGAGAGCAGCTTTCACCGGCCGCGCTGGCGCTACCTCGCACTGATGGCGCTGGTGATCGCCTTGTTGATTGCGGTTGCGATCGGGCTCGCTTACGACAAGCGCGTCGCCGCCGTGTTCGTGGCCTCATCGATCGCGGTATTCGCGCTGCTGCGCGGCATTGCCGCGGGCCTGATGGCGCTGGCACGCCGGCTGCCACGCGCCCGCATCACCATGCTGCGGCTGGCGATCGCAAACATCTACCGGCCGGGCGCGCTGACGCCGTCGGTGGTGCTGTCGCTCGGCCTCGGGCTCGCCGTCCTCGTCACCATCACCCAGATCGACGGCAATCTGCGCCGGCAGTTTCTGGCCGCGCTGCCGGATCGCGCGCCGTCGTTCTACTTCATCGATATTCCGAGCACGGAAGCCGACCGCTTCGCCGCCTTCCTGAAACAGACCACGCCGGATTCGACGGTCGAGGACGTTCCGATGCTGCGCGGCCGCATTGTCGCCGCCCGCGGTGTCAAGGCCGAAGCCCTCAAGGCCTCGCAGGACTCCGAATGGGTGCTGCAGAGCGACCGCGGCCTGACCTATACCGGCGAAATCCCAAAGGGCTCCCAGATCGTCGAAGGCGAGTGGTGGGGCGCCGACTATACGGGGCCGCCGCTGGTCTCGATGGAGAAGAAGATCGCCGACGGGCTGAAACTCAAGATCGGCGACGAGATCGTCGTCAATGTGCTCGGCCGCGACATCCCGGCCAGGATCGGCAATTTGCGCACCATCGACTGGCAGGGCCTCGGCATCAATTTCGTGCTGGTGTTTTCGCCGAACGCGTTCAAGGGCGCCCCCCACAGCCATGTCGCGACCCTGACCGAGGCGCACCCCGACCCCGCGGGCGATGCAAAAATCATCAAGCAGGTCGCCGACGCCTTCCCGATGGTGACCAGCGTCCGCGTCCGCGAGGCGCTGGAAACCATCGGCACCGTGGTGACCAACCTGGTGCTGGCGATCCGCGGCGCCAGCGCGGTGACGCTGATCTCCGCCATCCTGGTGCTGGGCGGCGCGCTGGCCGCCGGCCACCGTCACCGGGTCTATGACGCGGTGATCCTCAAGACGCTGGGGGCAACGCGCGTGCGGCTGCTCGGCGCCTACGCGCTTGAATACCTGATGATCGGTTTTGCCACCGCGATCTTCGGCGTGATCGCGGGCTCGGTCGCGGCCTGGCTGATCGTCACCCGGCTGATGACGCTGAGCTTTGTCTGGCAGGCCGGCAGCGCCGCCGGCGTGGTGGCGGCTGCCCTGCTCGTCACCGTTGGGCTCGGGCTTGCCGGCACGCTGCTGGCGCTGAACCAGAAGCCTGCCACGGTGTTGCGGAATTTGTGACAATTTGTAGCGGGGCCCACCGCAGGGTTAATGCGGTTTTGGCCCGGAATCATGCTGCGGAGCGACATTCAGCCGCGCGTGGAAGCTTGCTTTGGATGTGTTAGTTTCCCACATACCAGCCAAGGTCAGATGTCCGGGTTGATGACACAAAGTTAATGTCAGAAGATTGCGGGCTCTGAGATAGGTTTCTTCTACCGGCCGCCGCAAAACCCCTTGCGCTCCGCCGGGCAACCAACGGGAATTCGACCATGTCGGACCTAGACCGTAACTACGCTTCCCCCTTCGGCCGGGCCGCCGGACGCGTTGATGCCGCGACCGTCGATGCCGGTCTGCGCGCCTACATGCTGCGCATCTACAACTACATGAGCATCGGGCTGGCCATCACCGGACTTGCCGCGCTCGGCGTCTACATGGCCGCCGTGACCACCGACCAGGCCGGCGCCGCCGCCAAGTTCGGCAACGCCTTCCTGACGCCGTTCGGCTACGCGATGTATGTCAGCCCGCTGAAGTGGCTGTTCATCCTCGCGCCGCTCGTCATGGTGTTCGTGATCTCGGCCGGCATCAACCGGCTGCGGCCTGCCACCGCCCAGCTCCTGTTCTGGGTGTTCTCGGCGCTGATGGGCCTGTCGCTGTCGTCGATCTTCCTGGTCTACACGCACACCTCGATCGTACGTGTGTTCTTCATCACGGCCGCGACCTTCGGAGCGCTGAGCCTGTATGGCTACACCACCAAGCGTGACATGACCGCCATGGGCTCGTTCCTGTTCATGGGCCTGATCGGCATCATCATCGCGAGCCTGGTCAACCTGTTCCTCGCGAGCTCGATGCTGCAATTCATCGTCTCCGTGGTCGGCGTGCTGGTNTTCGCGGGCCTCACCGCCTGGGATACCCAGCGGCTGAAGAACGACTACATCTACGGCTACGCCTCGCAGGGCGGCGACATTGCCGAGCGTGCGGCGATTACCGGCGCGCTCTCGCTGTATTTGAACTTCATCAACCTGTTCACGCTGCTGCTGCAGCTGCTCGGCCAGCGCGACTGATCGCTGACCGAAGAGCGACAATTCGAAGCCCCGGCCTTGCGGCCGGGGCTTTTCTTTTGCGCCCGGCAAAAATAATCTGGCCTCCATGT
>JGI12053J15887_10000933_pt1 | contig 12888 bp, 8 predicted proteins | sample MedBloCAOM1_O3_FD_15887 | JGI IMG/M metagenome (IMG submission 15887)
ATGAAATGCCGGCACGTCGATATTCGTCTGCTCCTGGTAGAAGCGGTGCAGGCCGTCGAGCAGGGCGTGCGTGGTTTCATGCGCAATGATGTCGTGCGAGAGACAGGTAAACACCATGTGTCGGCCATCGGCGGTGGCCGGGAAATACCCGAACAGCAGGGCCCGCTTTTCCGGACTGTAGTACGCGTTGGCCTCGCGCAACGCGTGCGGATAGAGCCGCAGTCGGCGTACGAACGCACGTTCGCTGCGGATTTCTTCGTCGGTTCCGTAAGCGGCCATCGGGACCTCACGCTCGGCCCACAATGCGCGCCGTCCGAGCGCCACTTCGAAATTGCGAACGGTGCGCATCGCGACGGCATAGACCATCTGCTGATGGAATTGCGGACTGCCTTCGGAGGGCGCGAGCCCGTCCTGCGCCAGAAGAAACGGATTGTTGAGGTCGACCGGGTCATAGGCGACACCACTCGCCGGGTCGATATCGACGACTTCGAGATATTCGCCGACGGGCCCCTCGGTCAGCAGATTGTCGTTGTGCCGCCGGTTCTCCCACGGTACCTCGATGGTGGCGGTGTTGATGAACGCGGTCTGCAGCGAGAGGCTGGCGCCCGGATCGGTGGCGAAGATGCGCAGCCGCCGACTGGCCGGCGGCGGTAACAGTTCTCGCCACGCGGTGGAGGAATTTACCCCGGGCACGGCCCGCGCCGCGTCTGTCGCTCCCGGCGGTGTCGGCGGCAGCGCGACGCTGCTGGTGTCGGTGCCCAATGTGCGTGCAATATGGTTGCGTAAGCTCACCGACGCGTTCCCCTCGTCCAGGATCGCCTGCAGAAACCGGCGGCGCTGCTCGGTCGGGATCTGGTCCGCGGGTAGGTCGGGGTCGGGCAATGCATCCTGCGCCGCCCGGGACGTGAGCGCGAGTTGCGTCAGCTCCAGCGCGTAGCCATTGACCAGGTCGCCGGCGCCGACGCCGAAAACGCTGCTGAGCAGGTGCAGAAACGCGAAGCTGGCGTCGTCCCAGCCCATTTCGATGAGATTTGCCGGCTGGCTGATCTGCAGCGCCGCCTCCGCGCGTAACAGGCCGCATCCAAGCTGCGGGTCAGGCTGCGTATTGCCGAAGGCGCTATCGAACAAAGCCCGTCGGGCCGCCTCAGCGCGCTGCCAGCTGCCGGCCGGGTAATTGCCGCCATTCTGGTGCAGCCACAAAGCCGCCGCCGCGGCGACCTGCGCCGTTGCGGCCGAGGTGCCGCCGCCATTGAGGTCGATCCAGTCGGGAAAGCCGAGCCGTGCCCAGGGGATATTCGGCGTATAGGCGGCAAGGGCCGTTGCCATCTTGCTCGCCGGCCCGGCATTGCCCTCCATCGCCCAGGGCGGCAGGTTTAGATAAGGCGTCTTATCCGCCATCACGCCACAGGCGGCGACGACGCGATTGAACCGCGCCGGGTAGACGACGAGGCCAGTCGGCAACCCGCCGTAATTGTTTCCGGCGGCGCAGACGACAACGACGCCCTTGTCGTAGGCCTTATTGCAGGCGTCGGCCCAGGCTTGCGAGGGCAGGCCGCCCATGCTCATCGACACGACATCGGCGCCGATCTCGATCGCGTAGTCGATCCCCTGGGCGACGGTGCCGGTGCCGAAATGCACCACCGAATTGGCGATGCGCACGGGCACGATCCGCATCATCGGTGCGCCGCCCAGCGTCTCGCCTTCGAGCGAGGCGCCGCTCTGCGTCGGCCGCACCCCGGTGACCTGCGGCCCGGCCAGGATGCCGATCGTGCCGGTGCCGTGCCCGCGATAATTCAGGAATCCCGAGCTCGGGGTTTCGTCCTCGGCGTTATTCGGCTGACCCGCATCGACAAAGTTCCGTTGTTCCTGTTTGACGATGTTGGTCGGGCAAGCCTTGTGTTTCGGATCGAAGCCGGTGTCGAGATGCGCAATTTTTATATTGCTCGGGCCCGCGCCGATCGCGGCACGGGCGGCGCGCAGCTGGCTGAAGCCGTCGTCGAGATACCAAGCCGGCCGGGGCCCTTTGGCGTAGGGCGCGCCCGCCTGGTCGTCAGGCGCGGCGCGGTCCGCCCTCGCCGCCAGAGCCGGCGCCGCGCGGCCGGCGGGCGGATCGGGCAGCCAGGCCTGCTCGAGATCCGGCTCAGCCGTCAGCACCTGCACGCCCTGCGACTGCATTTGCCGACGCACGTCGTAGGCGACGTCCCACGGGTGCTGCGCCGCGGCGGCCGCCGCCGGACCGGGCGCGACGGGCCGCACCCGCACCCAGCGGTGTGTTGGCACGGCAGCCGTTGCGGCGCCGCGCGGCAGTGGCGCCGACACCTGGAACAGGGTCTCGATCTGGTGACCCGTCGGCGCGGCGGCCAGTGCTGCCACGCCGCCCGGACGTTCGACTATTTTGACCAATGTGCCGTTGCTTTTCACGACATCGCCTCCCTTTTTCTCAGCGAAGCTGCCATTGATCCGTCACTCCACTATGAGAGAAGCGTCAGAACGTCGTTGGGCATCGATACTAACGATCGGGCCGCCTTTGCGCGATATTATCGCCTGCCACGAGCGCGAAAGTGAAATGCCCTACATTCGCCTCCGAATAACGCAACAAGTTCGAGTGGCTCAGGAACTGTGGTGTGAACCTGTTCACATTGCGGTCGGACCGACCGGTCGGAAAATATGGCTTTGTAGATAAATGCAGCTTCGGCCTGCACGCAGAAGAGCTAATATAACTGTCAAAAATCGACACATCGGCGGCATATCATAGGAGGGCAGCATGGCGCAGGGGCGATGTTCCTCTTCGTCGCCGGTTATTCGATCTTGTGGATCTGCGCGGCTTTGGCTCTCGAGCTGCTGGCGCTTGCGGCGCGCTGGGGTGCACCCACCTCACTCGCCTGCTTCGTCGCGGCTGCCGCCACCGCTGTGCTGTGGCAAGCCTCGCCCGGCAAGCAATGGTGTCTGAACCGCTGCCATCGCCGAGTGCAACTGGCCGCGTTTGGAGCAGCGGCCGATCGCGATACTTTTGTTTTCGGTCCGACCCATGGCGGATCCTACGTCGGGGCATGCTGGGCGTTGATGCTGCTGCCGCTCAGCGTGGCGAACCTTCACGTGCCGGTTATGGCGGCCGTTGCGCTGTTTGTTGCCGCGGAACGAGTGGAACGCCCCGCCCCGGCTCGCCTGGCACTGGCGGTGGCCGGGCAAGGTCTTTCGAATTACCGCGGCACGGCTGCGCTTACGTTCTCGGCCGCCTAACGGCGCCAACCGTTTATCCCAGCCCAGTCAGAGCCCGATCGTTTTCGGACCTGATCAACGGCTGGAGTTTGTAGCCGCGACGAGCGCCGCTAATGGCTGCGATATGATCGACGTCGCGCCCCAATAGGGATGGCGCGATACTGTATCCGCAAACCGCGACACGGGAGGTTGTGCCATGACGACACCCGACAATTCGCCGAACGTCACCTCCGCGCCGGATCCTGAGGCACGGAATTTGGCCTGTCCGATCCTGACAGCCTTCGACGCGATCGCGGCGGCGGGCGGCGACCCGAAACAGGTAGCCGGCAGGCAGTTTCAGTTCATCATGGAGCAGATTCGAGGCAATGCGCTTCCTTTTTTCAAGGAGCTGCGCGATGCCCGACCGATCCTCCAAGGCCAAATGGGGACGCTGGTCGCGCAATTCCGGGATGTCGAGGAGATCCTCCATCGCGAGGAGACATTCTCGGTCAGTCCCTACCTTCCGCGAATGATGGGCGTGATTGGCCCCTTCGTTCTGAGCCAGGACATCACGCCAGGTTATGATCACGATATTTCCGTCATGCGCCTTGTGGTGCGGCGGGAGGACCTGCAGCGGGTAAAGGACATCGTCTCGCGCCATGCCGCCGAGATCGTAACCCAGCTGTTTCAGGGCGGTGCGCCGGTTGACCTCGTCCAGACGCTCACCCGCAAGGTCCCGGTACGGCTGGCGGACGAGTATTTCGGATTCTCGGCGCCGCGGGATGAGCAGATGATGGCCTGGGCGCGAGCCTGCTTCCGGGAGTTCTTCATCAATCTGTTAAACGACCCTGTGGTCCGGTCACCGGCCGTCGCAGCGGGTGCCGAAATGCGCCAGCGTCTTGACGTGCTGCTGGCAGAGCGCCGCGCCGCGGTCGTTGACGGCAACGACGATGTCATGGGCCGCCTGTTGCGCATCCAGCGTGCAGGCGAGGTCACGGGGCTCGACGACGACGGCGTATGCCGAACCTTGATGGGGCTCGTCGTCGGCATGGTGGAGACGACCTCCCAAGCGGCGGTCCAGGCGCTCTTGGTGCTGTTGTCCAGGCCTGATGCATTGGCGAACGCTGCGGCCGCGGCCAAGGCCGACGACGACGACGCACTTTCTCACTTGGTCTTCGAGGCCCTGCGCTTCCGCCCGATCAATCCAATGGTCGTCCGGGTGGCCAAGGAAGATTACCGGCTGGCTGCCGGCGAGCCGCATGAGACGCCGATCCGCAAGGGCACGGTTGTTTTCGCACTGACCTGGTCGGCCATGTTCGACCCGCGGGTGCTGGAGTCGCCGGAAGACTTCCGGCCGGATCGGCCCGACTACCATTACCTGCACTTCGCCACCGGGCGGCATGACTGCTTCGGCAGATACATCAGCTGGATCCAGATACCGCAGATCCTCAAACCGTTGCTGAAGCTCGAGGGGCTGCGCGCGACAGGCGCACCGGAATATGACGGCACGTTTCCACAGACGCTGAGGGTCGCAGCCGGCAGCTGACCCGCTCGTCTCCTGGCGTCAGTAGGTTTTGAGGTACTCCAGCAGGGCCATACGGTCGGGCTCCGCCAGATCCGTGCCCCAGGTATGGCCGCCATTGCCGTCGCCGATCCGGGTGGTGTCGATTCCGCAATCCTGCTTGTCGCAGGCTTTGCCGACGGCGAAGCCGAGCCGCACCGGGTCGTAGTCGCGATCGCCCAGCGCAAACGTCTTGGGCCGCTGCTCCGGGGGAAGCAGCAGGTCGTAGAGTGTCGGGACCGATCCGTTGTGCAGGTAGGGTGCCGCGGCCCAGATCCCGTGCAAGGGCCTCGCCGCATAGGGACCGTAGGGCGGCTGAGTATCGAGCAGCGTGTCGCGCCAGGTCACGCTACCGCGCCGGTCGAGATCCTCCATCAATCGCTGTTCCGCAGCGCCGATTCCGGCGGCCGCGTAGGCCTTCTGCTTGATGCTGGCGACCGCGGCCTGCACCGTCCTGGAAAAAGGATGGCTGGTGAAAGCGGTGCCGGCCTTGACCCGGGCGCAATCCTTCAGGAGTTGCGCCTCCTTCGCGGTGTAGGACCTGGGTTGGATCGTCAGCGCACCGGTGTCGGGGACAGGGCAGGTGATCCTGAGCGCCACGGTCGCGTCCGTCCCGGCCTCCTCGGGCCGCATTCCACGCAGCCTGATTAGGCCGGTCGACGTGCGTCGATCATCGCCATACTCGTGGCACCCGGCGCATCGGCTCTGGAACACGCGCTCGCCCGCGGCTGCCAGATCGGGCGTGATCTCACCGAAGATCGTCGTTGGCCATTGCGGCGGATCGAGGTAATAGGCCAGCCACTCGAGGTCGTGCATGTTCCTTATCGGGATGGAGCTCTCGAACAGAGAACCGGTCCTCTCGGGATCGAGGATGACGGTGGCCCCGGCACCGAGAGTCTCGGTGAAATTGCGCTCCATCACCGTGTTGGTGTTGATTGTCCATTCGACCCAGTCGTAATCCTTGAATCCCCACACCGGTGGGAAGCGCCCGGGCTGCTCGCGATAAGCTTCGACGGGCTCCGGCGTCTGAGCCTTGCGCGACCAGAGGGGCGGGAACTTCACCGCAGCGTCAAGCTTCACCATGTTCGCGGTGTTAACCTCGAAACCTCCGCTCCCATCGGCCTTGCGCAGACGCGTTAACATGAAGTTGCGGGTGCCGTCGAACGCGTCGAGGCGGCCGAACCCGGAGCTCGGGTGCTTGGGATCCCGGTGCTCCTTGGCGGCGCGGATGACGGCGATCAGTTCGAGCCGCGCATCCAACCTGTCGCGGTGCAGCAGCATGTTTGCGCCGTAATAGACGAGAGTCGCCGGGCGGACGAACGGCGCGGCAACCCCGTAGCGTCGGTAATCCTGCCGTCCGAGGCGCTTCAGCGCCCGCCACAGCTTGCCCCGGTCGCGCGTCGCGACGACGAGCGCCTCGACAGCCTGGGAGTAGAAAAGCTGCATGTTGAACATGTTGGGAGCGCCGTCGACCCGAACGGCTTTGCCGTTGTGGCGCAGCTCGCCCACATGGCAAGCCGCGCAGTTGATCCCGACGAACTCCATGCCGAACGTGAAGGGGTTGGACGATACAGTCAGGCCTACCGGCAATCCGTCGTCCCGCGCCGGGTCGGGCAACAATCCGTACCGATCGAGGTTCTCGACGAATGGCTTGGTCGAGCCAGCGTCGGCGACATCGACCGCGGTCAGCAGGATCCAGGGCAGGATCTCCGATCCTTGCGAGAGGTGGTAGTAGCTTTGCCTCTGCGCGGCTGTCAGCCCGTTCTTGTAATCTGCGACAATCGCAGGATCCGGACGATCGAATCTAACCTCCATTGTGTCGTCGAGCGCACCGCTGACCACCGGTATCGCGTACACGACGACCGCGAGAAGGTAGAGGCCAGCGAGGACCGCCAGCAGGTAGATCAGAAGGCGAACGAGCCTCATAGCGGATCACCCCTAGCGCAAAGGCGGCAGTGGCGCACGAGCGCGCGCCGCCTCAGGCTCTTGAGCTGAAGATTGTCAGGACAATGCCCACCACTGCCGGCCGCCATCGTAGAGTCTGTCAGGCAAAACCAACCTCGGAACTCACGGTCGGGCGGTCGCCGGACACACAAACACCTTCAGCGCGGCCCACAACGCTTTCAGATCGTACTGCGCCTGATAAACCGGCGGCGGCGTCGGACCGCGCTTGAGCAGGAGGTGGATTGCATCCCAGGCCGTGCGGGCGGAATATTCGATGGTGAATGCCACATCGCGCGACACCTCGACGTACTGGCCGATGAGGCCGAGGTTGGTTGATCCCTCCGGAACCGGGCGGGGCCTGTCGTTGCGTGTACGCGTCATCCAGATGTTGTTCGCGTAGGGCATGTCGCAGGGAATGCAGATCGATGACCCTATGATCGCATCCAATTGCCGGTCGAACCGTAGCTGTCGCAGGAGCTCCTCCAGGATCTCCGCACCGGTGCAGACATCCATGCGTTTCTTCACAAAGTCGCCGTTGCGTTCCGGAAACAGACCGTAGCCCCACCAGACATACGTGCCGCGAGGCTGGTCGATAATTTCCGGCTGGTGGAAAATCGATAGCGACAGCATCCAGCCCGAATCTACCAAACTCACCAGCCCGCCACGTCCTGTCTCGGTGCCGGTCAGCTCCGTCATCAGGTCGAGAAATTCCGTTCCGGTCGTCGTGACCGTGAAGGTCACCCAGTGCGAATCGGGCACCTGGTCGGTGCCAAAAAACGCATCGGGATTGCCAAATCCTCGATGCTCCTCGGCCAGGCGCTTCCACAGCGCCCAGGATCGGCCGGCGCGCTGCGGCCGTGGCGCCGCGGTCATCGATCCGACCGACATGTCGGCGGCCTGCGATCCCGAGGTCAGCAGCACCAGATCGTCCGGCGCGACGGCGACAGACGTCGTCGTACCGTCCCGTTCGTGGTCGAGCCGGTTGACGGTTATGCGGCCGGGCACCGCCGCGAACCCGACGTCCCGCACGAAGACGCCGGTCTGGAGATTGACGCCTCGCGCACGCAGCCATGCGACCAAGGGTACGATGAAGGTATCGTACTGGTCGAACGGCGTGCGCCAGATGTTCGCCATATCCGAAATGTACGGGAACATGTGCAAGGTGCGATTAAGGTAACGCCGCAACTCCGCCGCGCTATGCTGCGGGAGCGATCCCATAACTGTCGAGTAACACAACCAAAATTCGCTCGAAAAAAAATGCGGCGAAAAGAACTCCTCGATGCGCCGTCCGTCCAGTTTCGATTCCGGCGTCAACGCGAGCCGCGCCAGGTCGAACCCGTCGCGCCAGCTCAGCCCGAAACGCGGGCCGTGCACGATATGGCCATTTCGATCGATGAGGCGCGCCCGGTCGTCGAACGGGTGGAGCGTATTGAAGGTATAGAATTCTTCCTTGACGGAAATCGCGGGGTTGCTTGTAGAGGGGACCGCATCTAGCAAGTCGAATGTACAGCGGAATTCATTGTCGAAAACGGAACCAGGCAGGTTGTAGCCGGTCGCGGCGTTGCCGCCGAGAAAGAATCCGCCGCCCATCTGGTTGTCCGCTTCGTAGATTGTGATGTCCTCGCCCGGTACCCCCGCGTTCCGGATGAGATATCCAGCGGCCGCCAATCCGCCAAATCCGCCACCGACGATATGCGCCTTCATCTGCTTCCCCTTGAACCCGAGGTTTTGGAACTCCTCCCGATCCGATCCTGCTCAAACAATGAATCGCCAACTCAGCAGAGAGGAACCGATTTCCAGGCGGCGTTTGGGCATGTCGCTAACGGTGTTGCCGTCAATAAGAAACGAGCAGACGACCGAACCGGCTACCAACCAGGCTATCGCAGCTAGAAGACCGGGTTGGTCGGCGGGTGATGCGGATCTTGAGGTTCGATATTCACTTCGTAGTCCAAGGGCCGAGTGGAAATCACCCTGAAGCGGCCGCTTTCAATCTTCAGTGAGTAAAGACCAGCGCTTGCCCCCCTTGGCGGCAAGCAGACCGCTGTCTCGCCGACGCGGCGGGTATTCGTATCGATGGTTCTAAAGACACTGCGCGCGTAATCAATGTTGTCCTTGGTCATGCGAGCCGTACCGATAGCTCTGCCGAGACCGGCATTGGTGTCTCTCACGCAAAACCCGTGATTGCCTACCCTAAGCGAGGTCACGTCTTCATAGTGGCAGGATCCATCTCGTGATTTTGCCCACATCTTGTGAGCGTAATGAAAGACGCCCCCTTCATATTTGATAAATGCGAGGGCCAAGCACTGGTAGTACCCCAACACCCGTTTGCTTCGCGGGTCGACGTTTCTGACCTCCCCATAGTAGACCGGGTCACCGGTTTCCTGCGACCAAAAGCGAAGACGCGAGGCGATTTCATTCGGGTCCGTGATCGTCTGGGCGCCGGCCACTGACGTCACCCCTAAGACGACCGCAATCGAAAGAATTGTTTTCAACATTATTGTTNCCCCCGGTTTTTAAATTTAGGCGTAAAGCTTCTCATTCCGGCTGGCATGTTGCAACGGGAATTGAGCGGTATTGCAACGGCTCCGCGCGAAACGGCGAGGGTGACGCGGCGACTGCACGCGATCCGGGGATCGGAAGGATGTCCATCGCCGGCCGCTATGGATTGCGTGAAGCGACGTGCATCCGGAGGCAGGGCGCGTCCACACAGAGCGGCGGGTCACTGTTCACCTTGCAGCTCGCCATCTCCGAGTTCGTGCGCTGCAATTGTCGAAGACGGCTTTGGTTTGAACCTGTAGTATAATCAGGCGCACTTCATCGATGGGTGAAGCCGATGGCGATAGTCCGTCTCAGCTTTGACGCAGGCAACGTTTCGGTAGTGACCGGCGATATTCCGCCCGACGATCAAACCCCGATCCGGAACCCGACTCCGACAGGGTTTACGACCAATCAGGCCTTCATCGTGCGGGAGGGGATTTATTGTTTCGGGCTGCAAACCGCCGTTCCCTACACGCCTTTGTGGCAGCTCGTGCAGGCATTTGACGGTGAAGAGGCGGAAATCCTCTTTCGGAAACAGCTATGACGGTCCGCATCGCGGCGGCCCTGACGGCGCTGTTACTATTAGCCGGCTGCGGCACGCAGCCGACGGACTATCCGTTGGCGGTTGGACAGGCCAACGCGCCGCAGCGGGCGCTCGATGCCAATCCGGAGCACCCGTTCGTGGTGCTGTCGATTTCCGGGGGCGGCTCGCGCGCAGCGGCGCTTGGCGCGGCGATCGTCAAGCGACTGAACAGTCTGCGCTATGCCGCAGCCGATGAAATGCGGCCACTCGCAGCCGACATCGCGGTCGTCTCTTCGGTGTCGGGCGGCAGCGTGTACGCCGCCGATCTGGCCCTCAATGGGCCCACTCACGCCAATGACTTTATGGACCGCATTCAGAACTATGACGGGGTCGGCTGGCTAGAAAGGCGTGCGCTCAACCCGCTAACCTGGGTCTCGCTGCAGTTTGAAAACAAGACGCGGATCGATTTGTTGCAGGAAATGATCGAAGACCTTCTGCAGACAAACGCGACGATGAACGTCACCGACCGGCCCGGGAAGCCGCTCGTCTTCATGAACGCCACAGATATGGTCGCCGGCCAGGTCTTCACCTTCAACCGGTTTACATTAGACGATCTCTGTATGGACTATGATAAGGTGCCAGTCAGCCTCGCGGTGACGGCCTCGGCGGCGTTCCCCATTGCCTTCACCCCGGTCCTTTTGCGCAATGATTCCTACCTGTCTTCGAGCTGCCCAGGCACCCGGAATGCGCATCTTCCCTACCGCCTTCCCTTGGAGGTGCCCGGCGGCGCCTACGCCAATCTCGAGACTTACCGGATTGCCCGTTACCGCCAATCGTTGCGCAACGAAACCGTGCACGAGCAGGGTGCCGATGGCGACGATCCGCCGTATCGTACCTCGGTCTATCTGCGCCTTGTTGATGGCGGAGTGGCCGACAATTCCGGACTGACCGCCCTTCGTCGGGCTCTGCTGACGTTCGGCGGGGCCACGGACCTTGGAAGATTGGCTGCGCAGGCCAAGCTGCGCCACCTGGTTGTCATTGCGGTCAATGCACGCAGCGATCCACCCAATAAACTCGACCGCTCCGCGGAATACACGACTATCCCGACAATGGCAGCGTCGATCAGCGGCACGCTGGTCGACAGCGCCTCGTCCAATGCCGCTCTCGCTTTCGATAATTTCATCAGGGTGCTGGCCAACGAACGCGATCGGCTTGTCGCTCAAGGCCAGAGCCAAGCGAATTTCTCGATCTATCCGATTTCCATCGACTTCGATCAGTTACCGAATGCGACGGCCGGGCAAAGGCAGCAGCAGCAAAAGGTCAAATCGATTGCGACGAGCTGGACGCTTCAGCCGGGAGATGTTGCGTTGCTTGACGAAGTGGCCGGCGAACTGCTCTGGCGTCACCCCTGCTTCCGCGAGCTCGTTGCTGATATTGGGCTGCGGGGCACTCCCGAAGCACCTCCTGTACCGAACACCCGATGCCCCGTGAGGAACCAAACGGCTCGAAGCGGAGGTTTACAAGCCATGCGGTAATACGCGGGGCGCAGCAATGATATGCGAAGCTTGCAAAAGCTTCTGCCCGAATCAGGACGAGTGGTAGCGTTCGTAGGGGGCACCATCGAAGGCCAGGCCACCCCCACCAATCAATTCCCGCTGCGTGTTCTATGGATGCAGTGTCGGCGGATGCCAATGTTGGTCGTGCCGCCGGTGCACATCGGTGAGGCCGTGGCGGAAATAGCGGTCGTAATATTCGGTGTCCGGGTGATGCACTTGCAGCCAAATCCCCGGCACATAGATTGCGTCGACATGCGCCGGGAAACGGCCGTGAGTCTCGTAAATGTAGGTGCAGACATCCTTGACGCAGGCTATCACATCTTCACCGTATTCTTTGGCCTCATTCAGGTATCGATCGCCAAAATCCTCGTTGTAAATACGCGCAAATTTCGCCTTGTCGTGATAAACGCCCTCTCGGCCGAATTTATGGGAGACCACATCATCGACTGCTGCCCCCATCGAGGGATAGAATGGCGGACATTTGCACCGGATCAGATAATCGTCGCCGACCTTGAGCCCAACCGGGTGCGCGCGCAGATTGGCCAGACGCGGCAGCAACACGTGCCAGCGCAAAATATCGAGGAGGCGAAAGCGAGGGGTGACGAAGTCGAACCCGAGCATGTTGCCGTATTGGGTGGTGAATTTCGGATCGCCCAGCAGGATCGGCGGGCTGAGCGAAGCGTGAATCCAGGCGCCGAGGCCCATTGCCTCGGCGATCAGCATCAAATTCTGCAACAGCAGGTCGGCCTCGATATGAGTGCGTAGGGTGCCGGTCACTCCCAGCGGAACCTTGATCTCGGGGTTGAGAAACCCGTTCTTCACCCATTTGCCGACGCCGGCCAGCCGATAAAAATTGCGATCGTCGACCAGGGTAGGGCGAGAGCCATTCGGCTGCGTAAGAATGTACATCAACCCGTTGATATATTGTTGCGACAGATCGACTACCGGGAAGAAGATCGTGGTTCCGGGCAGGTTCGAGAGAAAGCGGTTGGAGTCGAGATAAGCCGGAAAATTGCGGGCGCTCGGAACGTCGATCCGCTGCTGCAGCACGCGCACTTTGGCCTCGCGCGCGCGCCCGATCAAAAGGTCCGCCGTTAACGGTGCCTCGGTCGACGACAGCTTGCGAAGGTAATAGGTACCGCTGTCGTTGATCATGAAGAAATGCGTGCCCTGCGCGTTGTCGGGACTGCCGGCGGTCCGCCCGTCCATCGTCAGGTTCGGCTTCGCCATAATGAATCCTTCAGTCGCCGGGTCTTGAAAAGGTCGATCCGGCATCGTCAACCCGGTGCAGCCGGTCGCAGCGATCAGCACCGCCTCTTCGAGTTCGTCGAGTGGATGCGGCGGCTGCTCCGAGCGGTATGTCATCGACCCCGCATCGATGATCCGCACGCCGCGACTGACGCGGTGGGTTCGGCGGCGCCATATCGTGTTGAACAAGCTTCCGGCGAGAAGCTCATCGAGCCCGGTGTGTTTCTGATTGGCCTCGATGTTCATGTTCGTCTCCCCAGCACGTCGTTGCGTCGTGTTTTCGCGGTCCGCCGGCCGGTATCGGATCCGCGCTATCGGAT
>JGI12053J15887_10000934_pt1 | contig 12868 bp, 9 predicted proteins | sample MedBloCAOM1_O3_FD_15887 | JGI IMG/M metagenome (IMG submission 15887)
CTATGAGCGCGGTATTGCAAACGCATCCGGGCGCGGCCTCTGACGTCAACAGCAGGCTGACGTTTCAGAAGAACCTCCAGACCGTCACCAACAAGATCCACGCCACGAGCAACGTGGACGAAATCATGCTGGAAGTCAGCGCCGACATTTGTACCCTGTTCAACGCCGACCGGCTGACGATCTATACCGTGGGCGAGGACAAACAGACCATCGTCTCCAAGGTCAAGACCGGCCTCAACTCCTTCAAGGATCTCAAGCTGCCGATCGCCGAACACTCGATCGCGGGCTATGTCGGATTGTCGAAGAGGATGCTCAACCTGAAGGACGTGTACGACGAGGGCGAGCTCAAGTCGCACAACCCGAATCTGCGCTTCCTGCAGGAAGTAGACAAACGCACCGGTTATCGCACCAAGCAGATGCTGGTCGCGCCCGTTGCGGAGCCGGGCAGCAGCGAACTCGTCGGCGTAGTCCAGTTGATCAACAACAGGGCCGGCGTGCCGTTCGGACAGCTGGCCGAGGAGGGGGTGGCGGAACTCTGCCAGACGCTGGCCATCGCGCTCAAGCAGCGCCAAAAGCCGCAGGTCCTCAAGACGAAGTACGACTTTTTGCTGAGCGATGCCGTGATCTCGGCCGCCGAGTTCGAGCTCGCGGCGCGGTCGGCGCGCAAGAAGGCTGTCGACGTCGAAACAGTGCTGATCGAGGAGTTCCAGGTCAAGATTCCCGCGATCGGCGCGGCCCTTGCAAAGTTTTTCGGGGTGCCGTACGAACCGTTCAAACCCGACCGCATCAAACCGATGGACCTGCTGAAGAACCTGAAACGCGATTACGTCGAGTCCAACCAGTGGGTACCGATCGAGGAAGCGAAGGAAGGTCTGGTCATCCTTTGTCTTGACCCCGAGAGGGTAAAGAGCTCCAGAATCGTCCAGAATGTCTTTGCGGCGCGCAAGCTCGCGTATCGAGTTACGACTCTCAAAGAGTTCAGGGAAACGCTCAAGGCGTTCTACGGGGCGGAAGCCGCCGACACCGGCGACATCGGCGACATGCTCTCGGGTCTCGAGGAGGACGAGGTTCCCGAGGTGGTAGGCGGCGACGACGATGTGTCTGCAGCGGCCGACAACGAGCTCGTCAAGCTGGTCAACAAGATCATCATCGATGCGTACAACCAGGGAGCGTCAGACATTCACATCGAGCCCTACCCCGGCAAAGGCAAGACCGAGATCCGGCTGAGGAAGGACGGAACGCTGGTTCCCTACATCGAGGTCCCGGGTTCCTACCGAAACGCGATGGTGGCGCGCATCAAGATCATGTGCGACCTCGACATCTCCGAGAAGCGCAAGCCGCAGGACGGGAAAATCAAATTCAAGAAATTCGGGCCGCTCGATATCGAGCTGCGCGTGGCGACGATCCCGTCCCAAGGTGGGGTCGAGGATATCGTCATGCGTATTCTCGCGGCGGGGGAGCCCATCCCCCTGGACAAGCTCGGCCTTTCGCCTTCCAATCTGCCAAAGCTCAAGGAAACGGTGAGCAAGCCTTACGGGCTGTTCTTTTGCTGCGGTCCGACGGGCTCGGGGAAGACGACCACGCTCCACTCGGTACTGGGTTTTCTCAACACGCCGGATACCAAGATCTGGACGGCGGAGGATCCGGTCGAAATCACGCAGAAGGGCCTGCGCCAGGTCCAGGTCAACAAGAAGGCCGGCCTCGATTTCGCGGTCGTGATGAAATCGTTTCTACGGGCGGATCCGGACATCATCATGGTCGGCGAGATGCGCGACAAGGAAACCACGTCCACAGGCATAGAAGCGTCGCTGACGGGCCACCTCGTGTTCGCTACCTTGCATACGAACAGCGCGCCGGAGTCGNTCACCCGGTTGCTGGACATGGGAATGGACCCCTTCAACTTTGCCGATGCGCTGCTCGGGATCCTTGCGCAGCGGCTGGCAAAGCGTCTGTGCGGCAAATGCAAGCAAGCTTACTCGCCGGGCGCGGACGAAATGAAGCACATGCTCCAGGAATACTGCTCCGAGTTGCTCAACACCGGACCGTTCAAGAGGGACGCCAAGTCCGCCTACGAGAACGTCTATCGGGATTTGGCGAGAAGCTACGCCGGCGACAAAGGTCACTTCACCCTCTATCGGGCCAAGGGCTGCGACGCCTGCGGCAATTCAGGCTACAAAGGCCGGGTCGGCCTCCATGAACTACTGATCGCCTCCGACACTCTCAAGAAGCTTATCCAGGAGCACGCGCGTGTCGCGGAAATCCTCGCTGTCAGTCTTGAGGAAGGCATGCGAACTCTGAAGATGGATGGGATCGAAAAGGTGCTTCAGGGAATTACCGACATGCCGCAGGTGCGCGCGGTCTGCATCAAGTAGCGGCTCGCTCCACGCGGGCTGCCGCACAGACCGGGGATTGCTCTTGGAGACCGTTGAAGATCTGTTTCGCCGCCTCGAGCAACTCAACGAGATAGGCGCGGCGCTGTCCCAGGAAAAGGACATCGACCACCTGCTCGAGAAAATCCTCCTTGCGGCGAAGGCGATCACGCGTGCAGCCGGTGGCACCTTGTACGTGCTGGAGCCCTCCGACGAGGGACCACAGCTCAGGTTCGCGATCATGCGAAACGAGGCTATGGGCATCGCGATGGGCGGCACCACGGGCAACCCGATACCGTTCTATCCTGTGCACCTCTACGGAAAGGACGGAACGCCCAACAACCAGATGGTCGCCGCTTACACCGCCCTGACGGGCAAGACGGTGAATATCGCCGATGCATATTCGGGAGAGGGTTTCGATTTCTCCGGGACGCGCAATTTCGACAAGAAGACCGGGTACCGCTCGAAGGCCTTCCTCACGGTGCCGATGAAGAACCACGAGAGCGAGATAATCGGCGTGCTTCAGCTTATCAACAGCGTGGATCCCGCGACGAACGAGATCGGGCCTTTCTCGCATTCAGACCAGCGCCTCGCGGAATCGCTCGCATCCCAGGCCGCCATCGCGCTCACCAATCGGAACCTCATCAATCAATTGGAGGAGCTGTTCGAGTCCTTTATAAAGCTCATCAACACCGCGATCGACGAAAAGTCCAAGTATACCGGCGGACACTGCCAGCGTGTCCCGGTGCTCACCATGATGCTTGCCGAAGGCGTCAATGAGACGACTGAAGGGCCGCTCGGAAACTTCAACATGAGCGAGAAGGACCGTTACGAACTCAAGATAGCNGGCATGCTGCATGACTGCGGGAAAGTTACGACGCCGGTCCACGTCGTGGACAAGGCGACCAAACTGGAAACAATCTTCGACCGCATCAATCTCGTCGACACCCGGTTCGAAGTGCTGAAACGCGATCTGGAAATCGCCGCGTTGAAGGAGAAGCTCAAGCTCCTTGGCGAATCGGCGCTGGATGAGGTGGTTGCGCGCAAGCNGTTCGCCCAAATCGATCAGACGTTGCGGGACAGGTTGCGCCAGGTCGAAGGTGATCGCGAATTTCTGCGTCACGCCAATGTCGGCGGTGAAGCCATGGCCCCTGAAGAGCGGGAAAGAGTGAACCGGATCGGCACCGAGTACAAGTGGATCGACGTTTCAGGAGGGACGGCGGATTTCCTCGCCGATGATGAAATCAAGAATCTTACGATCTCGCGGGGTACGCTCACCGACGAGGAGCGCGAGAAGATCAATCACCATATCGTTGCGACCATCAAGATGCTGGAAGCGCTGCCGTGGCCGAAGCATCTGAACCACGTACCCGAGTATGCCGGGGGTCACCACGAGCGCATGGACGGGAAGGGTTATCCTCGTGGACTGAAGCGGGAGCAGATGTCGGTGCAGGCGAGAGTCATGGGGATCGCGGATATTTTCGAGGCACTGACCGCCAAGGACAGACCTTACAAGCGCGGCAAGACGCTTTCCGAGTCGCTGAAGATCCTCGGAAACTTCAGGCTCAACGGACATATCGACCCGGATTTGTTCGACATATTTGTCCGCAAGAAGATTTATCTGCGCTACGCCGAGCAATTTCTCGATCCCGATCAGATCGACGAGGTCGACGAAAGCAAGATACCCGGATTTGCCGCTTGATCTCGCTTGACTCAACATCGGTCGCCGTGATCGGTGCCCCTTTTGGATTCCATCGATGATGGCAATTTTTCAGTGGTTCGATACCGAGGAAATCGACGAGTTTGCGCGGTCGATCGCCGCCGAACTCGTCAAGCGCGCGCCCCCCGCGGGTCTGGAGGCGCACGACGAGAAGACGTCCAAGCGGCTAAGAAATACGCATCACGCCGTCTTCTCCCGTGCCGAGCAATTCGCGCGTACCCACAGGCTCAATATCTACAAGAAAGCGCGCCTGGGCAATCAATTCCGATGGGCGCTGAAGGAAGCCGGATACCCCAAGGCGTTCGTCGAGACGTGGACCTACGAGCTGATTACTCTGATTGCGCTCAAATCGGCGCCCCCTCGGACACCGGGTCGTTGAACGTATGCTCGAACGGCTGTTCGGGTCCCGTAAGGGGGCAGCGGAAAAGCGCCCGACTCCGGGCCCTTCGGGCGCGGGCCAAGATCTCCTCGTCTTCGTTTCACGCAAGCTCGACGCTGCCCTGCAACACCATCAGGCAGGGCGTCTGCATGAGGCGGAGGCAGCCTACCGAGAAATGCTGGCAGTCGATCCGGAGAACATCGATGCGCTGCACTTCTTGGGCGTCATCTCCCATCAGCGGGGCGAACATGGACGGGCCGCCGAGCTGATATCGCGGGCGCTCGAGCGCAATCCTTCGAATGCGCCCGCGCACAACAATCTCGGCAATGCGCTGGTAGCGCGAGGAAAGCTCAACGAGGCCGTCGTCTCTTACCTGAACGCTCTGGCGCTCGATCCGGATTACGTAGACGCACTCGTCAATCTGGGTGCCGCCCTCAGGGCCCAAGGCAAGCCGGATCGCGCCCTCGCCTGCTACCAGCGGGCTCTCGCTCTTGCACCCGATGCTCCTGCGGCGCGCGCCGGGCTGCAGGATGTCATCAGGGATCGGAGCAATGCTGGCAAAGCCGCCGTCCACGATGACAAAGCGCCGACGCTTAAGCCCGAATCCTGCGAATGGCACTTCGGTCAGGGAAATTCCTACAAGGACCAGGCCCGATGGGATGAAGCTGTCGCCAGTTACGAAAAAGCCTTGTCGCTGGCTCCGGATTTCTCTCCGGCATATGTCAACCTGGGCAACGTGCTCAATGTCCAGGGCAAGCCGGACCAGGCAATTACCTGCTACCGGAAGGCGCTCGTGATCGAGCCCGACCTGCTCGAGGCGCACTACAACCTCGCGGACGTCCTGCGGGATCAAAACAGGCTGAATGAAGCGATTCCCTGCTACGAAAAGGTCCTCGCGCTTCGGCCGGACCTCCCCGAAGCGCATTATGGCCTGGGTCACGTTTTCAGAAACCAGGGCCGATTGAACGAAGGGCTCGACTGCAACAAGAAGGCGCTCTTGCTCGATCCGGAGTACGTCGGGGCGCGCTGGGCGCTTGCGATGTCGCAGATACCCAAGATCTATGGGACGGACGCCGATCCCTCGACCTGCAGAACCGCGTTCGCTGCGCAGCTGGATGAGCTGGAGCGCTGGTTTGACGGGACCCGGAGCGCGCAGGGTTTCAAGGCGGTGGGTACCCAACAACCCTTTCCGCTGGCGTATCAGGAAGAAAACAACCGCAGTTTGCTCAAGCGGTACGGAAGTCTCTGCACGCGACTGATGGGCGAGTGGTTCGCAAAGCAGAGCTTCGTCGTTCCCGGAAGACGCAGGCCCGATGGCGTGATCCGCGTCGGGATCGCCTCGCAATACTTTTGGAACCACTCGGTCTGGAATGCCATCGTCAAGGGCTGGTTCGAGAAAATCGGCCGCGAGCGCTTCGCGCTCCACGCGTTCTATTTCGGCGTTCGTCAAGACCAAGAGACCCTGCTTGCGAAGTCTTCCGCAGCGCGCTTCGAGCACGGAGCCAGGCCTCTGCAGCGTTGGGTGCAGGGCATCATCGACCAGCAACTGGACGTGCTGATCTATCCGGAGATCGGGATGGACCCGATGTCGATAAAGCTCGCCAGCTTGCGCCTTGCGCCGGTCCAAGTGGCGACGTGGGGGCATCCCGAGACGACCGGGCTGCCGACGATCGATTACTACTTGTCCGCGGAAGAAATGGAGCCACCCGAGGCGCAGGAGAATTACACGGAACGGCTGATTACCTTGCCCAATCTGGGTTGTTTCTATCGGCCTAGGGGAGGAGAAGCGATCCGTCCCGACCTGGGCAAACTGGGCATCGACCCGCAGTCTCCGCTTTTTCTGTGCCCCGGCATGCCATTCAAATACGCACCTCAACACGATTGGGTGATTGCCGAAATCGCCCGCAGGTTGGGCCGGTGCCAGTTCATTTTCTTCATACCCGAAGTGAGCAATCTGGCGGAAAAATTGCAACGGCGACTCGAAACCGTTTTCACCCGCTACGGCCTGAATATCGGTGAGCATGTGATCTTCATTCCCTGGCTGAACGGCCCGGCTTTTGATGGACTGCTCGATCGCGCCGATGTCTTCCTGGATACCATCGGCTTCTCGGGCTTCAACACCGCGATGCAGGCGGTTGAGCACGGGACCCCGATCGTGACTCGGGAAGGGCGGTTTCTGCGCGGCAGGCTGGCGAGCGGCATCCTGAAACGGATGGGATTGCAGGAGCTGGTCGCCGGGTGGGAGGAAGAATATATTTCGCTTGCGGTCAAGCTCATCCGGGACGGTGAATACCGCGAGAGCATCCGCAAGCGCATCGAGGCGGAACGCCACGTTCTCTTCGAAGATATGGCGCCGATACGCGCCTTGGAGAGCTTCCTGGCTGAGGCGGCGAAGTGAACGCTGCGTCAGCCAATGCGACCGAGCCCGGTGACGTTCAGCGTCAGACTATGCCGCATTTTAGATCGAAACCGTTCCTTTCCATAGCCGAGTCAAGGCCTGTAAATGACTTAAAATGTCATAAAAACAATGGAATAAGTCCGCCGTTCCAAAGGCGGCATGCGACTTGCTCTTACCAACCCAGGCGCCATATCGGCGTGTCGAGAAGGGAGTATCCATGAGAGCGATTCAGAAGGGCTTTACCTTGATCGAGTTGATGATCGTTGTTGCGATCATCGGCATTCTGGCCGCAGTAGCACTGCCGGCGTATCAGGACTACAGCAACCGGGCGAAGATATCCGAAGTGATCCTGGCTGCGAGCGCGTGCCGCACCTCGATTACCGAGGTCTTCCAGAGCGCCACCAGCGCGCCTGGAATCAACAACTGGGGTTGCGAAGTCACAAGCGCCACGACCGGCGGAGCCTCGAAATACGTGCAATTCATCGGCACGGACGCCAACGGGAAGGTCTCGGTGACGATCCAGGGCTTTTCTGGCACGACCAGTATCAACGGCACGGTGGTCACGCTGGTCCCGCTGAAGAACCCGGGTGGCGCGCTGGCGCCGATGTCCTCCACCGACGTCGGCGGAGTGACAGTCTTCGGCTGGCGTTGTGGCAACGCGGGTGACGGCACGAACTTGAACCCGAAGTTCCTGCCTGGCTCCTGCCGCGGCTAACCGCAACTTCGTAGCGAAAAGGTACCCTTCGGGGTACCTTTTTTTTTCCCTTTGCTCGCAAGCATCATCGGGCGGTTCCGGCACTGGATCGCCGCAAGCCTCATCGCGGGGCTCGCCTGCGGCCTTTACGGGCCCTTTCTGGGAAGCCCGCGAGTCTTCGACGACTGGGTGTTTTTCTCCGGACAGAACTTTTCCTACTATGCCACGCACCCGTTCGGTCTCGGGCTGAGGCTTCCTCCTTACTTCTCCCTCGCGATCACCGAGGTGCTCATCGGGGATTTGCGGGCGCACCGGATCGTCAGCTTGGCGTTCCATGTGGGCTGCGCGCTCGCGCTGTACAAACTCGTGTACGAGCTCCTGAGGGCGGTTTCGCATCCGAGCCGCCCGGAGTTTGCGCTGAACACAGACGCCGCATGGGCGTGCGCAGCTGCGGCGCTATTCGCGATTCATCCGGTAGCCGTGTATGGAGCGGGCTATCTGGTCCAGCGCACCATCCTTTTTGCCACGCTGTTTTCGCTGTTGTCGATCGTGCTGTTCGTAAGAGGGCTCACGCGCGGCAGCCATGCCGACGCGATCACGGCGGGGCTCATGTATTCCATAGCGGTGCTCTCCAAGGAGCACAGCGTGCTGTTGCCGGCCGCGGCGGTGCTGACGGTCGCCCTGTTCCCGACCGAGCGGCGTTTCGCCTTTCGTCACGGCGCCCTCTATCTGTCGGTCTGTGCGCCCGCCGCTATTTTCGTGACGCTCCTCAACCGATGGTTGATCGGCGAGTCGTATGAGCCCGATTACGGGGGCGTCGCCACGCAGCTCGAGGGCGTCTTTGGGCATTCGATGTCGGATTTCTCATGGTCGCTGAGCGCAGTCACTCAGGCGGGCCTCTTCTTCAAGTATCTCGCTTTGTGGCTATGGCCCGATACCCGGGCGATGTCGATCGACGTCCGCGTGGATTTTTTCCAGACATGGTCGACGGGTTGGGCCGTTCTCAAGGTGTCGGCTTTCGTCGGTTTCGGCGTGATCGGCCTGGTGCTCCTGCGTCGGGGCGGAAGGATCGGAATGGCGGGGTTCGGGATGCTCTTTACCTGGGTTCTGTTCCTGGCCGAGTTCAGCACGGCTCGATTCCAGGAACCCTTTGTCCTCTACCGGAGCTACCTGTGGGCGCCCGGACTGCTGATCGCACTGGCAGCGACGCTGAGCGCGTTTCCTCTCCGGGCAGCGATTGCAGCGTCAATACTGGCCATCCCCCTGCTTCTGTACCAGGCCCATGACCGCCTGGTCACGTTCTCAAGCCCCTTTTTTCTCTGGGAAGATGCTGTTGCAAAACTTCCGGAGAAGCCCGTTCCCTGGGGTTCGCGGACCTTGTACATGATGGCCAGGGAATACGCGTACGGGGGGCATCCGCAGAAAGCGATCGAGATCGCCGAAAAATGCATGGCGCAGTACCCGGACACCGTTCACTGTCATTACTCCCGCGGAGTGATTCATCTCCTCCAGGGACAATACGAAATGGCCCTTCGCCATCTGGCCCGAGCGGTCGAACTGCAGCCCGACAGCGGGATCGCGCACCACCGTCTCGGATTGGTTTTGGAGCGACTTGGCAGGACCCAGGAAGCGAAGGCGGAGTACGGGCGCGCGTCCGATCTGGGTTTCAAGGGTGCAGATCTCGAGATCAGGCGCTTGGATTCTTCTGGTGCGGACCCTGCAGTCCGCAAAGGGACGGCCCCGCCGCGCGCCGAGAGGGAGCCGTGACCGGCTCGCGCGAATTGCAGGGGGCTCCGGCGCCTAGGGCTGCGCCCCTCGAAAGTGCCCGGAGCGGCCGCCGGATTTTTCGAGCAGCTTGATGTCCTCGATGATCATGGCTCGATCTACCGCTTTGCACATATCGTAGATCGTGAGCAGACCAACGCTCACCGCTACCAGGGCCTCCATCTCGACTCCCGTGCGGCCGATCGTCTCGACGGTCACCGCGAGGCGAATCGCGGACCGGCGCTTCTGCGCAGTGAACTCTGCTGCGACTCGTGTAAGCCCGAGGGAATGGCACAAAGGGATCAGCTCTGCCGTTCGCTTGGCCGCCTGAATCGCGGCGACCCGGGCCACTCCGAGGACGTCGCCTTTCTTGGCGCTCCCCGCGAGGATGAGCTTCAACGTCGAGGACGCCATGCGGATTGTGCCGCCGGCGCGCGCGACACGATGCGTCTCGGGCTTGTCTCCGACGTTCACCATATGAGCCTGCCCGGACCCGTCGAAATGGCTCATTTTCCTTGACCGATTCATTTCCCGCCTCCGAGCGACACGCAGATCCGTGTGAAGCGACGCGCCCGGGAACCCAACCCGGAGAGCGGTATCATATTATCCATGAGAATACTCGTCGTATGCCTGGGCTTCGCGCTGTTGGTACCGCGAGCACAGGCACAGAACCTGCCGGAGCTGGGTGACACGTCCGGTGCGCTGCTGTCGCCTTACCTCGAACGCAGGATCGGCGAGCAGGCGATGCGGGAAATTCGCTTGCGCGAACCGAGCTTTCTCGACGACCCGGAGCTTACCGAGTACGTGAACGAAGTCGGCGGGCGCATTGTGGCCGCGAACAACGAGGCGCGTCAGGACTTCGAGTTCTTCATGGTGCGCGACAACACCATCAACGCTTTTGCGATGCCCGGGGGATTCGTGGGCGTGCACACCGGGCTGCTGCTCGCGGCGCAGACGGAGTCCGAGCTCGCGGGGGTGCTGGCGCACGAGGTGGCTCACGTGACCCAGCACCACATCGCCCGTCTCCTGGGAAAACAGGAACAGATGTCGATTCCCACTCTAGTGGCGGTCGTTCTGGGCATTCTGGCCGCCCGCTCCCGTCCCGATGTGGCGCAGGCGGTCATCGCCGGTGCAGGAGCAAGCAGCATTCAATCGCAGCTCAATTACACCCGTGATTTCGAGCGCGAGGCCGACAGGATCGGCTTTCAATTTCTCCAGCAGGCGGGGTTCGACGTTGGCGGCATGGGCGCGTTCTTCGAACGGATGCAGAAAGCGACCCGGCTGTATGAAAACAACGCGCCGGCCTATTTGCGTACGCACCCTCTTACCAGCGAGCGCATCGCCGATATGCAGAATCGCGCCCAGATGGCAGTGTACAAGCAAGCGCCCGATAGCATCGAGTTTCATCTTGCGCGAGCAAAGGTCCGCGCCGAACAGGGCCTGCCGCGCGAAGCCGTCGCGCATTTCAATGAGCTGGTGAGGGACCACCGTTACGCCGAGGAGGCCGGTGCCCGCTACGGCCTGGCGAGCGCTCTGGCAAGGGCGCGCGAATTTTCCCGCGCGTCATCCGAAATCGAAACGGTACGCAAGCTGATCGGGACTCACCCCATGGTGGAGCTGCTGATGGCACGGGTGCGCCGCGGCGCCGGTGATCCGGCGGGAGCCCGCGACGTGTTGCGCGACGCCCTCGCCCGCTCCCCCAACTATCGGCCGCTTCACTACGCCTATGTGGATGTACTGCAAGGCATGGGACAGCACCAGGCGGCGCTCGCATGGCTCGCGGAGCTGGTGAAAAGCTACCCACGGGATGCCCGGTTGTACAGCATGCAAGCCAAATCCTATGCCGCATCGGGCAAGCGCCTGTTGCACCATCAGGCGCTTGCCGAAACCTACGTTCTGCAGGGAACGCTGCCGGCCGCTATCGAGCAGCTCCAGTTCGCACAGAAGAGCGGGGACGGAGATTTCTATCAACTATCCGCCGTCGAGGCACGCTTACGGGACCTGCGTTCGCTGCAAGCCGAGGAGAAGAAAACTGCCAGGGGAAATTGAAAAACGCGCCCCGCGTTTCGGGATCAGTAGCGGTGAACGGGGTCTTTGCCAGGCGCGTCGAAGTAGGCTTCGTACAGAAGATCGAACGTTTTCTCGCTTTCGGTGAACAGCTCCTCGTCGCTGTTGCAGCGACGGCGCGCTCCCTCGAGCAGCGTTTCCACTCCCGCCGCTTCGGCGACCGGCGCACCACCCGTCTCGAGATAATGCACGAGCGCTCCGATTCTCGTGAGCGTCTCGTTGTTGTCCAGGCTGAACTTCGCGAGCAACTCTTGGAATGTTACCTTGTCCCTGCTGTTGGAAAAGGTCGCGCCGTCGAAACCGAACCCGACCGCGGTCGAAGGGCACTGTTGAGTCTTTTCCATCCACATCAGGTTCGCCTCCGGGTCGATGAAACGACGGATGAGCCAAGCTGAGGCGAGCCGATCGGCCAGGAGGGGTTTGCGGGACGCCCAAATGCGCTTGAAGTAATAGCGCCCCGTCTGGGTAAGGCGGCCGGAGTTGGGAGCCTCGGGAAACATCCTTTTTCGTACCTCGCCTTCGGTCTCGCGCAGCGCTTGCGCGGCCCGCTCCTTTGCCGGCGAACCAAAGAAATCGAGCGCGCTGATCGCTTCGAATTCACGTCGCTGCTTGTTGAGAACTCGAGCGATCGCACTGGGCTCGGAAATCCCGAAGCCGGCGCGCAGGCCCTCGACGGCTTTGGTCAATTCCTCGTATTTTCCCGCCCGGTCAAAAAGGGACCGGAACGCCTGTTCTTGCTGGGCGTCCAAATTGGTCGCCGGTAGGATATGCGCCGTGCCGTTGATGCGGCTCATGTACTCGGACAGGCGCCGCAGGCCTTGCCGATTCGCCTGGCTGTCGGGAAGCAAGTAGACGCCCTCGCGCAGCACCGCGCAGCCCATGGATTCGAGCGTGCGCAGCACCCGCATTCGCGCGGCCGGATCATCCATGGGAAGACTGGCGACATATACCAGCCATTTCGGATCAGGTGGTGGCGATTCCTTGGGCAAAAGCCGCTCCTCGGTGAAGGTGGCCCCCTATCGGCGTCCCAGTTTAAGTATCGCAAACCGTTTAGGCAACCCGGATGCGTCGNAGATCCGCCNGCGCGGCTTCATCGGAGGTGCAGTTTGGTATATAGTTTCCGCGCTTCGAGTGCACACGAGAGACGATGACGACTTTCAACAAGGATCTGGACGTGCGCGGCCTCAACTGCCCGCTTCCGATCCTGCGCGCCAAGAAGGCTTTGGCGGAGCTGAAGAGCGGCGAGGTACTTCGGGTCTTGGCTACCGATCCCGGTTCGGTAAAGGATTTTCAGGCGTTTGCGAAGCAGACGGGAAATCAGCTGCTCTCGCACGATGAAGCGGATAGAGTTTTCACCTTTCTGATGAAGAAGAGATGAGCGATCGCGGCTGCGATCGGCCGATCGCAGCCTACGCCCGCGGTTCCCGGATGATTCCCTGCTTCAGATAGACGGGCCTCACGGCTCGCGCCCAGGTCT
>JGI12053J15887_10000935_pt1 | contig 12852 bp, 10 predicted proteins | sample MedBloCAOM1_O3_FD_15887 | JGI IMG/M metagenome (IMG submission 15887)
TTGATCGTCATCGGCCTCGTTCTTTTTAGTGTCTGCTTCCTCGAGCTTCTTAGTTTGTTCACGGCAAGCTTGTCGGATTTGATCCAGAGTCGCGCATCCAACTCACGAACCGAGTTCAACGACGCGTTGGCATCGACTAAGCTGCTGTCGGCATGGATCTTAGTGCCCTCTACCAAACCTGCTCTGACGCACTGCGCCACGACCCGGCTAAAGAGTGCAACGAAGACTTCTTGGCCCCAGCGCTTGCGGGCTTTGCTCAAGACGCTGTGATTCGGAACCGTGTCGTCTAAGCCATGCACCAGAACCCCAGGCGCATGCGCGCCTGCACCGCGCTCGCTCTGTCCGCACCCCATCAAAATCGTAACCGTCTCACTTCATTTACCAACGCCCGCACGCGATTAACAGAGACCTTGCCCCACCACACCCCGCCTTCCTTCAGACTCGTCCCAACAATTGCTCCGTCCGCTTTGCCCAACAGCTCATTCGCGTTTTCCACGGAAAGTCCACTTCCAACGATCACTGGCAAAAACGTGCCGCGCCGGATGTTCTGTATCTCGTCAATCGGCGTTGGATCGCCGGTATGATTACCGGTCGCTATCGTGACGTCGGCATCGAAAAACTCTGCGTCTCTCGCCTGCTCTACGACGGGTCGGTCGGCGACTATGGCGTGAGAACCATGCTTGACGTGAACGTCAGCAAACACTGCGATTTCCTGAGCGTGCAGAGTGGATCTGTAACGAAGAATCCTCCCACTGTTTCCTTGTACAAAACCTTCGTTGGCAATGTAAGCGTTTACAAATTGGTTAACCCGAACAAACGAACCACCGGCCGCTTTCGCCACGGCGATCGCCGCTTCGCCGGCATTCGCCAAAAGATTGACTCCGATCGGTAAGCTGCTCGCCTCACGAACACACTTCGTGACAACCGAAAGAGTAGCAACGGTTTCATACCAGATATCTTCCGGACGAAGGAAAGGTAAATCCCAAGCGTTCTCCACAATGATTCCGTCCAGACCGCCTTCTTCGTATGCCTTCGCCTCTGATACAGCATGAGCAATAATCACGTCGATCTTTTCCCCGCGATATCGAGGAGCTCCGGGAAAAGGCAGACAATGAATCGTCCCGATCAAGGGTTTGGGAGAGGGAAATAGTTTCGTTAAAACGTTCTCCTTTTCTGGTAGCATCGCCATTCGATTAGATTCCGGTAAATTGTTAAGTTGCTTCCATCCAAAGGGTTCTGACCCGAACCACATTGTTCCGCCTCACGCCGGAAATCCGAAGATCATCGTTTGCGAAAACGCGCACGCAGATGTCTTCAGGCAGCGTGCAATTGATTACTAACTCATTCTGATCGCCGTCATGGGTGGCGTGAATCTCCAGTGCATCCCGGCGCTTCCACCACTCTGCGTATTTACCCAACGTTGTGTTCGGTACATTCCAACCATCAGCCAACCGCTTCAGGGCGAACAGGACGGTCTTGGCCATCTTCCCAAAATGCTCCGGATGGCTGTAGAAAAAAATAGGCCAACCTTGCTCGAGATGATCTCTAGCAACCGCAGTGAAGTAAGACAACACTTCCTCTTCACTTGGTGGATTGAGGTCATTCTCTTCCGCATAACGAACCGCCCGTTCAACGCTGAACGGATGAATGGGAATCTGGATGAGTCCAAATCGCCGTGCATACACTCGCGGGAAAAACGGCAAACCATCGATCTCTAGTCCGAAATCCGACGAATACACGTAACCAAGTTCCTCCAAAGCCGCGCCTAACTCGGGATTCCACATGCCGCGCGGCGCCGCGTACCAAGGCCCGACCGGCAAAGAGTTTTCTTGCAACCAAGCTCGGCCTTCCGAAACGTTCCGCAGGTTATCCTCTTTCGTGTCGAATAGATTATGGATGTTGGCATGATTACCTATTTCGTTAGCTGGATCGATCTGGTGCAAATAGTTCTGCTCACCCAGACAGAGACTCCGATTGACAAAGAAGGTGATAGGAAGCTCCGCTGCTCGCGCCGCTTGCGCAATAGAAGTTAAACTCTCCCCGTAAGTGCCATCTACATCGATGCGAAAGGCGAACACAGAAGCTGCCCGGTTTGGGTGATAGCAAAGGTGGACATAGGGTAATCCGAGCAATGAAAACCCCTTGCGTAATATCCAGACAAGTACCAGAAGGATTTGAGCCTTGTCGATGGCGACGATTCGTTCAGTGATATTGCTGTGCCGGCTGAACGTTCGCAAGGTATCCCCTAACGACAAAAGCAACTCCGAGAGCGGCAGTCCGGTAAAAAGGCAATAGCCTCGACCTACTCGCTCCTGGATGAAAGCTGGGAAATGCCCGGTCTGAATCCCACCTTTCTCTACTCTGTTTTCATGGAGTGTAATTTTTCCGAACCCCTCTCCCGCGAAAACTGCGCTGATTCCGGCGATCCGGACATCTCGCAGATCCAACTCTGGGAACTGAAGCAATTGCGTAACTGCCTGACCTCGGTAGCGGACAGGAAAGGGCAAGGTGAGCTCCTTTGCGGCGGTTATAATCGCGACACCACCTTCCTGCAGAAACTCGGCGAGCCGATCTGGCACTTGTCCTTCGCAGACTATCACCGGACAGTCGGGATCGTTGATCTTTCGGTAGGGAGTCTTCTCCTGTTCCAACACCCGTGTCCACCCTGACGCCTTCGCGGAAGAGGGTTCGTAAACTCCAACTTCACAAACCACTGACATCGTGTCTCTCCTGCTTAAACTGAACAAACTCGGGACGATCGCTCAGGAACTCGTTCGCCTCAGCGAATGTCGGCAGACCCACTCTCGCTCCGACACTCTGAATCGAAAGCGCCGCTGCCGCTGACGCCTGATAGGCGCACTCGACCAATTCTAGGCCTTTTGCCAAGCAGCCGATGAACACCCCATTAAAACAGTCACCTGCACCGGTGCTGTCCCTGACCGTGACAGGAAAAGCAGGATAGAAGGATGTCCCCCGCCGCGTAGCCACTGTTCCGCCGAAAGAGCCTTTCGTAACCACGACAACTTTCACTCCCAAACCGAGAAGCCGATCAACACAAGCCGCCTCGTCTGAATGTTTGACCAGCGCCGCTAATCCAGCCTGATTAGAAAAGAGGATATATGTCGACTCTAAGATGCTTTCCCAGTCTTCCAAGCCGGTGCCTGCGGCGGTAGACTCTAGATCGATCGAGACCCTTACGTCGGTCGTTTTCAGCTGATCGACAACATATCGGGCAAGCTCAAGCCCAAGCGAGGAGAGGTGAACATAACGAGCGTCGTTGAGATAGGAAGTGTCAACATCCTCAATAGCTGGGATCAGCAGTGGAGTCTCGACGATAGTCAGTGCTTTCTCACCAGACGAGTCAAGCAGAACGAAGCAAAAATAGGTACTGCCATTAGGTTTGATCTTTATACCCCGGTCATCCACCTGAAACGATCGATAGTCGTCAACGCATAAGCGTCCGAACTCATCATCGCCGACCACTGTTACTAGACCCGTTCGCGCACCAAATTTGGCGGCAGCACAGCAGAAATTCCCGACTACGCCTCCAGGATTTTTGCCGACTAACCTACCCCGAATTTTCTCATCGCGACGAGGAATTCGGTCGACGTTGACGGCGATGTCCAAGCAGGTATCCCCAACCCCGATAACATCTAGTCTCTTGAGCACAGAGTCAGCCATGGCAGAACGTCAGGATCGTCGGGTTGTTACGATAACCGCTACGACAATGATAATTCCTCGAATGATTTCCTGTTGATAGACATTCAAGCCGTAGAGAACCAGAGCGTTGTCGATCATGCCGATCATCACTGCACCAACCGCTGCCCCGATCACCGACGCCACACCCCCAAAGATACTGGTTCCTCCTAAGACGGTGGCAGCAATCACGGATAGTTCAGCTCCATCTCCGAGGGAGTACCAGCCACCCCCGAATCGACCGGCCCACAGAATCCCCGCAAGCGAGGCTAGCAAGCTACTGGCAAACATAACCCCAAAAATTACCTTTCGCGTATTGATGCCAGAATAAACAGCTGACCGCGGGTTTCCACCCGTTGCGAGTACTCTTCGACCAGTCGGAGTTTTTTTGAGAACCAAGTGTCCTACCACCACTGTAGCTAGCATCCAGAACGCGACTATCGGTACCCCCGCCACATTTCCTCCCCCGAAAACAAAGATAAAATCGGGCGAGGTGATCGGAATTGATTGGAGGTTGGTGATCGTTCGAGAAACGCCAGCGACCGTGATCATGGTTCCCAGTGTGACCAGGAACGCTGGAATCCTCAACACGGCGATGATTAATCCATTCAGCGCGCCGATTACCGCTCCGACAAGCAGCGCACTGGCGGTTCCGAGTACCAGGCCAAACTGAGTAATGCCAAGCGCCGTGACCAACGAGACTAAACCGACCGTCGATCCAACTGAGAGATCAATCTGGGCCGCACCGAGAACAAACGCCATACCGACCGCCATCACGGCAATCAGTGATGTTTGCTGCAGGATCGTTAAAAGATTTCCGACGCTGGCAAAACCGTTCCCGACATCTTTCAAACTCACCGCGAATAAAACAAAAAGACAAACAAAGGCTACATAGATCGCAACATCGCTGAACCTGAAATGCCGAGCGCTTCTCCTGCCACCGAGGTCAGAAGCAACCACATCGCTCTCTCTGATCTTTCGCTGGCTCATTGAATAGCAGCTTCTAGGTCATCCTCTCCGATCTCTCCGCTTGAGATGCCAGTTAGCTCTCCCTTTATTTCCGCTCTCTTGACGATGAGAATGCGATTGCAATTGAGCAATAGTTCCTGCGGATCAGAGGACACTAGAATGACCCCGTTCCCCGCTCTGACAAATGCGTCGATTATCTGCGCTATCTCAACCTTAACCTGGATATCCACACCGAACGTCGGATCGTCCATTAGCAGGATCTTGGGTTGAGTTGCGAGAACCTTGGCAATGACAACTTTCTGCTGGTTTCCTCCCGACAGCTTGGATACTGGTGTGGATAGACCAGCTGTTTTGATCTGTAAGCGAGACACCAACTCGCTGACAGTCCTTTTACCATTTCGATCGTTGATGAAGAAGCCGTGCTTTATTCGATCCATCCAAGGCAACTGCGCATTAAAATACAAACTATGAAACAGGCAGAGGCCTTCCAGTTGGCGATTACCCGGAATCAATGCGATACCCCTTTTCATCGCCTCTTTTGGACTGCGGACAGGACAAACCCGACCGTTTATTTTGATTTCACCCGACTTGATCGGATCGACCCCGAACAAGCTCTTCAGAATTTCCGTTCGACCGCTTCCCTTTAGCCCAACCAATCCTAACACTTCGCCGGGACGAAGCACAAACGAAATCGGTTTGGGTAAGTGCCGGGAGGAGATCTCGACTGCCTCTAGAATCGGCGAGCTATCGTCGGTCAAAGTTCTCGCCGGCCGTCGTTCCTCCAACCGTTCCACGGCGGGGCCCAGCATGTGTCTGACGATTTCTGCAACAGTCAGATCCTTACTCTGCCCGATGTGGACAGCGGTACCGTCGCGCATGATCGCGATCCGATCACACACTCCAAGCAAGTCGCGAAGATGATGAGTGACAAATACGATCGTGATTCCTTCCCGTTGCAGTCGACTTACCAGTTGGAAAAGGTTGCCTACTTGATTTGCGCCCAGCGCAGCGGTTGGTTCGTCCATCAAAAGAATTTTTTTATCTCGGATGACCGCTTTCGAGATCTCGACGAGTTGCAGATCTGAGGTGCTCAGATTTTTGACCTTTTCCATCGGATCGATGGATATTCCCATCCGCTCGAAGAAACTCTCCACTGTCCGGAAACAGGTCCTTTCATCAATGAACCAACCTCGCCGAGGCTCAATGCCCAGATAGATGTTTTGCGCGACCGTCATCTCTGGGACCAGGCTGAAATCCTGGAAAATCGAGCTAACAAATTTCTGGCACTCGGACCGGTTCGCGTTACTGGCAATTTCGTTGCCAAAAAACCGCAATTTGCCCCGCTGGCACGGATAAATGCCCTGAATGAGCTTCATTAAGGAGCTCTTCCCAGCGCCGTTCTTTCCGGCAATGCCCAGCACTTCTCCCGTCCGGATCTCCAAGCTCAACTGGGAAAGAGCATGAACTCCGTCGAAGCTCAGGCTGACATCCTCCAGTTCGAGAGCGACGCCACTCATCTAGATCGACTCTGATATTCCAGGTGCGACAATCACCGAGATCGCTGACACCGCGGTCCTATTTGCCTAAAGCTTTCATGATGTCAGCCGGCGGAACGACGCCGAAAGAAAGCTTCCACCCGTCGACAAGGTTGTCTCGCGTGACGGCAAATGAAGGTGACGCAACGTACTTAGGTGCCGGCTTGTTGATGACCCCGTAGGCAGAAAGAAGGGCTCTTCCGTAGCCCATCTGGTAGGCCAAATCCTCAACAATGGCGGCCACATTTCCATTCCGTGCCATATCGAGAGCACAAACGCTGTCTAGATCATCGGTTACGATCTTCACGTCACGGCGGCCCAAGCTTCGAAGGCCCTCCAAAACACTATCTGCCGGTGTAGAAAACGACACATAAATTCCTTTTACATTTGGGAATCTGGTCAGCAGACCAGTGGTCACCTGGCCTGCCTGATCGGGCGTCTGAAATCCTCCAACCGTATCGATCTTAATGTTCGGATACTTTTCCTTAATCGTGTCGCGAAAAGCGCCATCTCTGGTGTTCGTGACATAGTTCACTCCTGCCACCTCAATCGACAGGATTTCACCTTTTTCTCCGATCGCTTTAGCCAAAGCGATCGCAGCATCCTTACCCATGTCGTACAGAGAATCCGTCAGGGCAGATACATACTGTTTGCCTGGGGTATAGCCCTCTGGAACATTGCTGAGAAAGACAAATTTAATTCCTTGAGCCACGAGCGGGTCAAAGGTTTTAGCGGCAATCTTCAAAGCCTGCGGTTGGGTATTAATTACGTCCGGTTTTAGCGCGACGAAATTTTCCATGTTATTCTTCTGATTTGTGGGATTTAACTGAGCGTTTGCCGTCGCCACAAGCTTCATGTTCAAGGTCTCCGCCGCCGCCTTAAATCCGCGCAGGTTGGCTTGATCCCACTCCGAATCCGTAACCGTCTCATAGCAAATACGAGCGTTCTTCTCCTTCACCTTCTGGACCTCCTCCGGGGTTAGCCGGAGTTCGGTGTACCAGGTGGCAACCTCGCCATCCGGGCCCTTGGTAGTAATCTCGTTCGGCGCAGGTAGAGCGTTCGGAATGCTTAATCCTTCATCGGCCTGAGCCGAAGCGATCAGCATCGCTCCCAGGAGAGCCGAAATAACTTGGGGCAGTGCAATCTTCGTTTTCATCATTGGCTGATTCTGGCGCTCGTCGGATACAGTCCGAGGTCGGTATTTAGTTATATCATCCGGTTGTCCGGACATCCCTGGTTGGCTTGAATAGCAAAACCGCAAACCAATTGTCAATAGAAACTCATCCAAATTGAGGTTCGCCGTTTTTTCTTCATTGCCAAAGATCCGCGGCCTTGATAGACGAAAAGGACAGGTCATTCGGACAACCTAATGACTTTACCGAATGCTTTTATGATCGCAGCCAAAGGCGTCCTAACGAAAGATAATCGCCTGCCCCTCTACCAGCAGCTTAAAGAAATGTTCTTAGAAGAAATCGCGAGCGGCACTTGGAAAATCGGGTCTACCATTCCTTCCGAACTCGAGATTGCCAACAAATTTAATCTGAGCAGAGCCACCGTTCGGCAAGCTACTATGGATCTGGTTCAAACCGGTCATTTACGACGAATTCAGGGAAAGGGCACGATAGTCACCGAGCCGAAGATCGAGCCCTTGGCCGCGCTAACCAGCTTCTCCGAAAATATGAAGGCCGCGGGAATAATACCAACCAGACGAACCCTGGCAATACAGTGGAAGTCACCATCACCAGAGGTAGCGGAAACACTCGGACAGCCAGGCGGTCAAGCATTGTACGTCGAGCGGGTCCTCATCGGAAATGGTCGCCCGCTAGCTTTACAGCGAGCCTGGTATCCAGCGAGGCTGGTCGGTGAACAGAGAGATCTGTTCACCAAAGAGTATTTGGACCACCATTCGATGTACGAGACGCTGCAGACACGGTGTGGAGCAATCTTGCACACGGCCGAAGAGACGATCGATGTCGGCATGCCGAATAAGGCCGAAATGAAGCTACTCCAGTTGCGGCCTGGACAGCCCTTGATGATAATCCACCGGAATACCTTCGATCCTTTTCTCCGAACCATTGAATCGGTCGAGCTTCTATTCCGTTCCGACCGATATCGTTATCGGGTTACGCTGACCCGTTTTGCAGCCAAACCAGAAGCAAAGAAAGCCGATTCAGTCAGGCTCGGGACTCGTAGGCGGAATTAGGTTGATCCTACCTACACCAAAAGAAACCACCAGAACCATGTACCAAGAGAACCACCCATGAGAAGATTGGCGACCTTATTTCTAGCGCTCTGCTCGGTTACGGCCAGCGGCCAGGAGCGCCGACCCATTAGCCACCTGACCTCCGAAGAGCTCCTGAAGTTTTACCAGACTCTACCGTTTACCAGCGTCTTGCCACTTCCGGAAGGTCCAGTCGAGATTGGGGGCAAGACGAAACAGCTTACGATCGGCTTCTCCCAAACCGGATTTAATCATCCGTGGCGGATCGCGATGCTTGAGTCGCTACAAGCGGAAGCTGCCAGGCACCCGAACATACGCCTGATCGTTACGGATGGCCATGTTGATATTGCCAAGCAAAATGATGACATCCGCGATCTTCTTACTCAGGGTGTTGACGCAGTAATTATGAGCCCCGTAGAGTCGGCTGGTCTCGTGCCCGCTGCTCGGGCGGTGATGCAGAAAAATCTCCCTCTGGTTGTGCTCGATCGTGATGTACCGAGCGATAAGACATTGTTTATCGGTCAGAGTAACGTCACCATGGGAGAACAAGTTGCGAAGAGAGCCGCTGAGGAACTTAAGGGTCAGGGCAACGTGGTAGTTATCACGGGACTGAAAGGCTCTTCTCCGGCAGTAGATCGCGACAAGGGCATGAACAATGTCTTCAAGAACTTTCCGGGAATCAAAGTCCTGGCTCGCGGGGATGGCCAGTGGATACGAGAACCCGCGGTCAAGTTGATGGAAGATTGGCTTACCGCTTTTCCGAAAATAGACGCAATTTTCTCTCATGCCGAAGAGTCTTCCTGGGGAGCGGAGCTAGCGATCGGCCGCGCTGGGCGCTGCAAGGACGGAATTAAGATTTACACTTTCGACGGCTCAAATGCCGGCTTCAAATCGGTTAAGGACGGAACGTTCCGGGCTGACGGTAACTACACTCCATTCATTGGAGATATCGGCCTCAGAGCGGTGGTTTATGCCTTGATGGGAAAGGAGATAGTTGGCGCACAGAAGTATGAGAATCCGGGTAATGAATTGAAGCTCCCCGATTCACCAATCGTCGTGCCGGAAAACGCCGACCAATGGATTGGCAAAGGGTGGGGCGACTTCGCACCTCCTCCAGATCCCTGCAAGTAGGTATTTCCATTTGCTCGGGATCGACTAACTGCTGCGACCCAACCAGAAATCTTTCCAGGAATTAGCTAATGGAAGGCCTCATTCGACCCTCTTCCAGCCAAGCTGATTCCAATTCGATACCGTTGCTTGAGGCCCGATCGATCAGCAAATCTTTTGAAGGTAACCTTGTTTTAAGCGAGATCGATCTTGCGGTTTTTCCAGGCGAGATCCATGCCGTGGTCGGAGAGAATGGTGCCGGAAAATCGACACTAATGAAAATTCTAGGCGGCGTTTACCAGCCAGATCAAGGCCGCCTATTTCTGGCTGAGCACGAGTTTCAACCTGGATCTCCAAAGAAAGCGATCGATCACGGAATCGTTGTTATACATCAGGAGCTTTCTCTTATCCCTCACCTTTCTACCGAGGAAAATATCTTTCTCGGCCACTATCCGGTTACTCGCTTCGGCACGGTCGATCGTAAGAAGATGCGTCGAGATACGCTCACTCTCCTGAGACGTCTTTCCATCGAGCTGGAACCCTCTCGCGCCATTAGCCAGCTCAGTGTTGCTCATCAACAAATGGTTGAGATCGCTAAAGCTCTATCTCGCAATCCGAAAGTCCTTATTTTGGATGAACCTACGTCGGTACTCGACGACGAAAATGCAAAAGTGCTTTTCCAGGTGCTCAGACGGCTTCGTGAACAAAGGCTTGGGATGATCTATATTTCACATCGCCTGGAAGAGGTATTTGGAGTGGCTGACCGGGCGACGGTTTTGCGCGACGGAAAGTGCACGGGCACCTCGCCGGTCAGCGAGATTAACCAGGAATGGCTGATTAGCAGAATGATCGGGCGAAACTTGCTGGTTCATGAGCCTCGTCCGTTAACGCTCGGAAAAACTGTGCTTCGTATCCAGAATCTGAGCCGCAAGAACCACTTCTACAATGTCTCGTTTTCTGTTACTCAGGGTGAAATCCTCGGTCTGGCTGGTTTGATTGGAGCTGGCCGCACGGAAATCGCTCGGACCATTTTCGGTTTGGCGCAGGCCGATGCGGGTTCGATTGAAGTCTTCGGCAGGAGGGCAAAATTTCGCCATCCGATCGACGCGATCAAGGCTGGGCTGGGGTACGTCACCGAAGATCGAAAAACGCAAGGGCTCTTCCTGAATCGTCCGGTGATCGAGAACATCACCATGGGAAGCGTTCAGCGCTTCTTCAAATTTCCGACGCTGCGCCGGGACATGGAATGGCAATTCGCCCGCAAGATGGTCTCAGCTCTGGACATTCGGACGACCAACTTGAAGGCCGCCGTTCGAACTCTGAGCGGAGGCAACCAGCAAAAGGTCTTACTTGCTCGGTCCTTAGGGTTGCAACCCAAACTGCTTATCCTGGACGAGCCAACCCGTGGCGTTGATATCGGTGCCAAGCAGGAGATTTATGCCGCGATCGAGAAGCTAACAAAACAAATGATTGGAATCCTGCTGATCTCTTCGGATATGGAAGAGCTTCTCCGTCTATCCGACAAGATTGTCGTCCTGCGTGAAGGACATGTGACTGCCAGTCTTACTCGCCAGAATGCCACTGAGAACGCTATCGTTGAGGCGGCCGCAGTCGCTCCAGAAAGAAGGCGTCGCTATGGCTGACGCTTTAGATCCAGTCCGCGGCAAGTTCCTAGCCAATCTCTTGCCAATTGCCAAACAGCAACTGGGTATGGTCATTGGTCTTCTTTTGCTGTTGTTAGTGGCCACCTTTGTTTCAGAAAGGTTTCTAACGTTCCCCAATCTACTCAATGTCTTGCGACAGGTGGCCATCGTCGGCATCTTGGCGATCGGTCAAACTTTCGTGATTTTGACCGCTGGAATCGATCTCTCCGTCGGATCCAGCCTTGGGCTTACTGTGGTGTTTCTCGCCGGACTGTTGCAGAATCACGGTTTGCTCACTTCTATCCCGCTCGGAATTTCGGCGGGTGCCGCTATAGGTTTGATCAATGGTCTGGGCGTTGCGTACGCGAGGATTCCGGCCTTTATCATGACTCTCGGAATGCTCTCATTTGGGAAAGGGATTGCTTTTATTTACACCGGCGGAACGCCAATCCCAATCATTAACAACACGTACTACTATATCGGTAACGGATACATTGCCGGAATTCCGATTCCTTCGCTGATTCTGCTTAGCACTCTATTGCTAAGCATCTTTGTTCTAAACCTGACTCCGTTCGGGCGGTGCGTCTATGCCATCGGCTCAAACGAAGATGCTGCGCGCCTGTCTGGCGTTCCGACAAGAAGATACAAGTTACTGGCCTACCTCATTTGCGGTTTCTGTGCCGGGATCGCCGGCTTAGTCTACTCATCTCAGCTCAGCGTCGGCACCCCGATCGCCGGGGAAGGCTACGAGCTGGATGCGATTGCCGCTGTCGTGGTCGGAGGCACTTCCCTTTTCGGCGGCGCGGGGTCGGTTATACGCACCTTCGTTGGCACGCTTTTTATTGGCGTACTAGCAAACATTCTCAATTTGGCGGGCGTGGATCCCTTCGTTCAACAACTCGCCAAAGGGGCGCTCATTATCATTGCCGTGTTCATTATGAATCAGACCGACCGGCGCTGAGAGGCCGCAATCCTTTCTGAACTGGAGCTGGCACAACGGAGAAATCGTATGAAGCAATCAATTTCAGGAAATCAGATAATACCCGTTCTGAAGAAGCTGCAACCGCTCGTTGATGCTCATATTACTCCAGAGCGGCTACGTCGATACGTAACCAGCATCTCAAGCGCGTCAGCTCCCTCGACTGCGGCGAGTGCCATCCGCAATCCCATTTTGAAAGAACATCTTCGGGAAGACGGCGCGTTTGCGGGCGACTATCTTCATTTCCAGGACAATTTCGCCAACACCGGTAGTACCGCCATCTTAACGGGCTGTGATGATCCCCGGAAGGCGCTATGGTACTTTGCGCACCTGGATACGCTCAGTTACCTCGTTCAACCACAGCAAGGCACGCGCTATCCTTTGGTGCCGTTTGGCCATCATTTAATAAGGGATGGCTCCCGCCGCGCAATCGCATATCGCTTCGACCTTTCAAAGTGTGACTACTTCGTCGTGGCCAATGGTCGTTTAGAATCCGAGGATCAACGTCCCTTTTTCGAGCCGGAGAACAGCTCCACCCAACTCAAGTCAGGAGATCGCGTTGTCTTCTCGGCCAGATACCAGGAAGATCCGATCTCGGGTGATTTCTCTGCTCACATTGACAATGCCGGCGCCGTCGCGGCCCTGGCGACGGCCGCTCCGGTTTTAGCTGCGGCGAAAATCGAGGCCCTGCTAGCTTTCCCC
>JGI12053J15887_10000936_pt1 | contig 12852 bp, 8 predicted proteins | sample MedBloCAOM1_O3_FD_15887 | JGI IMG/M metagenome (IMG submission 15887)
CGGCACGGGTAGCAGATGTCGCGCCGATCGTCCGTGGCGCCTGCAGCTTGCCGGACAGCAAAATCGACGGAGCCTGGAAGCGCTTCGTGCTCGACTTCCGCGGATCGGATGCGGTGATGAATTTCGTTAGCGGTGTCGAGGTAGCGCGCTACGGTCAAGCCGGTGTGGTGACGCCGGATCACAATATCCGAATCAAGAACCGGCCGCTCGTCGTTGCCGCGCCCGAGGATGGAGCACTCGACGTCTTCAGAGCCTCGGTCCGCACTGCCGTGGCGGCATTTGGCGACCGATATCAAAGCTATTTCACAGCCAACAATGCGCGCGTCGGCGGGATCAAAACCATGCTCGATCCGATGCCGCGCGTGGTGCTCGTGCCCGGTGTCGGTCTGTTCGGGCTCGGTCGGAGCAACAAGGACGCGAAAATCGCCGCCGACCTGGCCGAGGCTGCAATTGCCACCATCACGGATGCGGAGGCGGTCGGCCGCTTTGAGCCGCTGCCGGAGTCTGATTTGTTCGATGTCGAATACTGGTCGCTCGAGCAGGCGAAACTGGGCAACGCCAAGGAGCTGCCGCTTGCGGGACAAGTCGCCGTTATCACCGGCGCCGCCGGCGCCATCGGTTTCGCAACCGCCAAGGCATTCGCGGCGGCCGGCGCCGAAGTGGCGCTGCTCGATGTCGACGAGGCTGCCGCGCAAGCGAAGGCCAGGGCGATCGGCACTGCTGTGCTTGGACTTCGGTGCGACGTCACCGACGCAGCATCGGTACGGGATGCGTTCGCGGCAGTCTCGTCGGCATTCGGCGGGGTCGACATCGCAGTGTCGAATGCCGGCGCCGCCTGGCAGGGCCGGATCGGTGAGGTCGACGAGGCGGTGTTGCGGCAGAGTTTCGAGCTGAATTTCTACGGCCACCAGCGCGTGGCGCAGGCCGCCGTCAAGATCATGCGTGCGCAGGGCACCGGCGGCTGTCTGCTGTTCAATGTTTCCAAGCAGGCGGTCAATCCCGGACCCGACTTCGGCCCCTACGGCCTGCCGAAGGCGGCGACCCTGTTTCTGGTACGGCAATACGCGCTCGATTACGGAGGCGAAGGCATTCGCGCCAACGCCGTCAATGCCGATCGGATCCGGTCCGGTCTCTTGACCCAAGAGATGATCGCGTCGCGCTCAAAAGTCCGCGGTATCAGCGAACAGGCCTACATGCGGGGCAATCTTCTCGGCCGGGAAGTGGCGGCTGAGGATGTCGCGCAGGCATTTCTGGCCCAGGCGTTGGCGCTCAAGACCACCGCCGACGTGACCACCGTCGATGGCGGCAACATAGCTGCCGCGCTGCGGTGATGAAAGACGGAAGCTGCCGCGATGCCGCCTCTAGTCTTTCGAAAATCTGCCCTCTACACTCCCGGCACGACCCGCCACCAGCCGCGCAAGACCGAGAATCCAGATGGGCGACGAACCCTACAAATCCTGGCAGTGCCGGACGTGCGGCTACATCTATGACGAACAAGCCGGCGCGCCGGACGAGGGCCTGGCGCCGGGCACCCGATGGGCCGACATTCCAGACGACTGGGTTTGTCCTGAATGCGGCACGCCGAAGAGCGACTTCGACATGGTCGAGCTCTAGGTTCGAATTAGCTACGCCAGCGCACCCCTCATTTATCGCCACCTCAAGTTCAGCGGTGGTGCGTCGTAAATGTTCAGGCGGTTTTTGCTTGCGATACGAAAGAGTGGTCGCTCGCATCCAGCACAATGTCCCCATGTGTCAAATTGCGAAAACTGCCGATAGCGGCCGGGCGTCCAAGCAAATAGCCCTGTACGTGATCGCAAAGCTCATTCTGCAGGAATTGCAATTCCGCCTCGGTCTCGACGCCTTCCGCCAACACCGGTAGACCGAGGCCCCGTCCGAGGCCCAGCACGGCACGGACGATGGTGGCGGCCTGATCGTTGCAATTGACCGATTTGATGAACGAGCCGTCGATCTTGATTTTGTCGAACGGAAACGCGCGCAGGTTCGAAAGCGACGAATAGCCCGTGCCGAAATCGTCCATCGCGATACCAATGCCCAACGCCTTGATCTGCCGCAAGGTAGCCAGCGCGCGGTTGAAGTCCCGTACCAACGCGGTCTCCGTGATCTCAATCTCCAGCCGGAGTGGCGACAGCCCGGCCTCTAGCAGGATCTGGTGCAACTCCTTCACGAACTCAGCATTGTAAAGCTGTACGGCTGAAACGTTGACAGCGACTGTTAGCGGGCGCGTCCAGGTTGCGGCCTCGCGGCAGGCCGTCTTCAGCACCCAATCTCCGATCTCGAGGATCGCGCCGGTCTCCTCGGCAATCGGGATGAAGATAGCGGGCGAAATCTCGCCTCGCGTCGGGTGCTTCCAGCGCAGTAAGGCCTCAAAGCCAGTGATGGCTTGGCTCTGAATTTCTTTTTGGGGCTGATACACCAGCCGCAACTCGTCGCGCGCGACCGCGAGCCGCAGATCATGTTCCAGCATCCGGCGTTCGCGGACATCTGCGCCCATCCTCGCTTCGAAGAAGCGATAGGTATTGCGGCCTTCGGCTTTGGCCCGGTAGAGAGCGGCATCGGCGTGTGTGAGAAGCGTCTGACGATCCGTCGCATCGTCAGGATAGAGTGCGATGCCGATACTTGTCGAGATACTGTTGGTCTCCGGCGTATCGCTTGTTGAGCGCAGCGCTTCCAGGATGCTCTCCGCAAGCCGACTTGCCGCGGCAGGATTTGTAACTCCGGGTAGTAGAACAACAAACTCGTCACCCCCCAGACGCGCCATCATCTGACTCTCGCCGAGCACTGCGGTGACGCGCGCAGCGACGGCCTGAAGAACTGTGTCTCCTGCGGCGTGGCCGAACAGGTCGTTGACCTCCTTGAAGCGATCGAGGTCGAGGCAAAGCACGGCGAGACTTTCGCCTTTTTTGAGCGCAGCGATTTCCTGGTCGATACGCTCATTGAAATGGCCGCGATTGGGCAGCGACGTCAGCGCATCGTGATGTGCGAGATAGTGGATATGTTGCTCGGCGTCCTTGCGGGCCTGCAAATCGCGAACGGCGATGACCTGGTGGGGCCGTCCTGCGAAGATGATCGGGCGCAGAATGAGTTCTACAGGGATCAGCGAACCCTCAAAGTGGCGCAAGGTGGTTTCCACTGGCAGGCCGGCGGACAGCAACCTGCCGCGCGCCACCTCATCTGGGAAACGGGTCTCAAGCCTCGTGCCGACGAGACTGGAAACCGGGAGCCCGATCAGGGCAGCGAAACTCGTGTTGACGGAAACGATCGTCTCGCCATCACAAACCAGAAGGCCTTCCACGGAGGCATTTGCGAGGTCGCGCATCCGATCGACTTCAAGTTCTGAGCGGCGCCGGTCGCGGATATCAAGTACCGCGCCTGCGAGCGCTAGCCCGATAATTGCGAAGCTCGCGAGCGCCACGCCGACCGCCAGCCATCCGGCCGGCAGCGCCGATTGCGAAACCTCGATGGTTGGATCGGGAATAATCGACACCGCGCCCATCGCCGTGAAGTGATGGCTGCAGATCGCCAGCGTCAACAGAACTGCGCCGCCGATCTTCCACTTCTCTTCCTTGCCACGAAGACCGACAGGAAGCGCGACTGCACCGATCGCTGCACCCAGCACAATCGATGCAGCCACGAGCGCTGAGTCCCAAAGGATGATGCCCTGAATTTCAAAGGCCGCCATGCCGGTGTAATGCATCGCGGCGATACCGCCTGCAACAATGGCTCCGCCGAGCCATGGTGCGGCGCGCCAGTCCCGAACCAGCGATACCGCAAGTCCAGCGCCGGTCAGTAGAACGGCCGCAACCAGCGACAGAATGGTTAAGACAATGTTATAGCCACTCGGGATGCCAGGTGTGAATGCAAGCATCGCGACAAAGTGTGTTGCCCAGATACCGAAGCCGGTGGATACGGCCGATACCGCGAGCCACAGGCCTTGCATGTAGCCGCTCGATTTGCGCGCATGATGAAGCAGATTGATCGCTGCGAATGACGCCAGAACGCAGATGGCGGCGGCAAGAGCCACAAGCTTCAGGTCATGGGCGTAAGCGATGCAGCTATAGATTTTCAGCATATGAGAACATTCCAACCGCGGCGGTGCTGCGCGCTTCAAGACGTCCTACCAGCAAAAGTGTAAAAAGCCGTAAAATCGTCCGTTTCGGCAGATGATGTTCGTTAGCCGCATGTTCGCTGGTCGACGCACTTTTCGCCTCTCCCACGCGAGCAGATGCAACCATCAATTGTGCAATGATAACCCCGTTGCCGCTTCCAGTTCGGCGATTGCCTGTGGCGCATTCACCACCTTGATCGTGGTCATGCCCATGTCGCGCGCCGGTTTGAGATTGACCCCTAAATCGTCGAGGTAGACGCAAGCCTTGGGATCGACGTCAAGCGCTTCCACCATCATCNGATAGATCCGCGGGTCAGGTTTCCTTAAGCCGATTNTTGCCGACTCGATGACATNATCGAACAGCGCCATCACCTCCGCGACGTAGAGCGATCGGCCACCAAGGCTTCCGATTGCGTTAGCGGGAAGGTTGTTGGTGATGCAGCCGGTCTTGAACCGGGACTTCACAAGCCTGAGTGCCTCGACCATCTCAGGCCGCAGATCTCCCGACAGAAGCGGCAAAACGTCTTTGCCTCGAACCTCCGCGCCCAGCGCCAGCGATTCCGCCGCGAACAATTGATCGAACGCCTCGAGGTCCACTTCGGCGCGCTCGAACTTCGCCCACGCATTCTCCCAATGATTGTCGGCGTTGGTGCGCCTGATAATATCGGCGGGCAGCCCGCGTTCGATCTCAAAGCGCGCAAATGCTTCGAAGGGCGAGGTGGTGAGCACCCCGCCAAAATCCCAGATCACTGCTTCGACCATCAATTACCTGCCAATATGAGCACGATTTGGAAACGGCTAACACGCTGTGCCGGACTGGACCAGCCCTTGGCGATTAGCGTGGTGCGCGCTATTCCTGCGCCGATGAAAATCTTAGCTTCAATGATCGCGGCCTCGGCATTGCTCCTCTTCGTACCGGCCCACGCTATCGTCGGGGGTGGGCTGCCGTCGGCCGAAGGCGTCGGCCGCTCCGTCGTCACCATCGTCGGCTCGCGCGGCAATTTCTGCACCGGCGCCTTGATAGCGCCCAGGCTGGTGTTGACGGCGGCGCATTGCGTGCAGCCCGGCGCGATTTACAAAATCGTCGAATATGGCGCGGACAAGCAGCCGCAGCTGCAAGACGTGAAAAACGTAGGCATACACCCCTCGTTCAATATGCAGGCGATGACGGCCCATCGCGCCACGGCCGACGTGGCGTTGCTGCAGCTCGAGGCGCCGCCCAAGGAGAAAGTTGCAGCGATGCTCGGCGCGCCGCAGATTCCGATTGTCGCCGGCAGCCGGTTCACCATCGCCGGCATCGGCGTGACCGTCCGTGGCGAGGGCTCCAGCGGCGGGATCATTCGCGTTGCCGGCCTTGTTGCGACTGGTCAGCCGGGGATGCTGCAGATCCGCCTCGTCGATCCGGTCGGGCAGGGCACGCGGGACGGGCTTGGTGCGTGCACCGGCGACTCCGGTGGTCCCGTATTCGAAGACCGGCAGGGCGCCCCCGCCATCGTCGGCGTCGTCAGCTGGTCGACGGGGCCGAACGGCAGCACGGGCTGCGGCGGTCTGACCGGCATTACGCCGCTCACGCTTTACCGCGACTGGATTTTACAGACCGCGCGCCAGTGGGGTTCAGCACTGTGATTTCGGCGGGTTGATCTGGCAGATTGTTCGCCGATGATGACCGTTACAAACGTCCTGCGCACAAGCTGCCAATCCAGGAAAAAGAACCGGACTCATCAATGTCATCGCAACAACCCGCGCCGCTTCAGCTTCACAGTCGATCGAGCATTTTGATGTCCTGATCGTCGGTGCGGGTATCTCCGGCATCGGCATCTCCTGTCATCTGACGACGCACCTACCCCATCTTCGATGCCCACTCGGCTACCGGGATGCCATCACCCATTCAGCTTAGCCAGCTATCGCCCGGTTCCGATATTTGGTGTAGGGTTCGGCGGCACTACCTTGGACTGAGACAGACCAATCCGTCGCAATGACGCGACCGCGCCGGCAGACAGGGAGAATTGCCTATGGCAAGAAGGCCCGCTTCCCGGAGAGGCGATCATGCGGTCTGGAATCCCGGCAAGTACGCGGTTTGGAGTCAGCGGTGGGTCGATGCGAAAGATTCTGCGCCGACCACTATCCTCTTGCGGCATCCCTCCGCACCTTTCACGGGGGTAGTGAAGGATTTTCGTGATCAGGCTTTGCGGGCGTTAGCGTTCGCCTACCTCGAGCGTGCAACCAAACTTACTGATATTCAGCCTCGGCTTGAGCTTCCCGAGGAGTGGCTTCGGGCTCTTAGCTCTACGAAAATCAACCCGCGGCTAGCCTCGGCGTTCGGATGGTTGCCGATCCAGTGGCCGCCCTCAAATTTCGAGGACGAGCAAACTCCGGCCGATCCGTTTGTCTCGTTTCGCGTGGAACGTTTTTCAGTTGAAGGCAAGGCTCTGCCGGAACAGACGGTCATCTTGATGGCGTCCGAAAAAATACAAGATCAGGTTCTGGGCTCCGGTTTCGGGCTGCGGGTTGTCATGCATGCGAGCGAGCGCAGGGTCACCAAGCAAGAAACGGAATTCGACATTCGCATTACCGGAATGTCGGCTTCGCTCCCGTTTGGCGAACATCAGAAGATGGGAGTGTTTAGTGAAGATTGGTCAAAACAGAGCAAAACCCTCATCGGTAATTTTCTGACAAACAGTGGCATATCAAGAAGCCTAGGTCTGGATGATGTCAAAACCCACAGGCTGCGGATTGCACGCATTGACGCAAACAATTGGAAGGTCGAACGACGTGGAACGGGGAGATTCAAGAGTCCGCTGGGCGACGATGAAGCCACGACACGTCGTCACGTTCGGGACTATCCCTATTTCTTCGTGGCCACGGAAATAGTTTCGGCCGAAGGGAAGTCCGTGGAAGGGCCTATTTCCATCCGAAAGGCTAGGCTTTTCGCCGATGCAAGGCCCGGCGAAGCGCAGCTGTTTCCGATCGATCCGGCGTCGTGTGGGTCACCTCAAGATTGTCGCAAGCGACGCCCCACCCGCTCGGAAAAGGACCTCGGGAGCTTCCGCGGGCCTGCCAAGCTCGGGACCAAGCGCAACGTGTCGCTACGATTAGGCGTGCCGGAAACCATGCGAGCGACGGTGGCGCCTCGCTTCGTTCTTACCGACCAAGGTAGTGTGGCTGGCGATCCAAGGGTGGCCGATTTGCCTGGATCCGGGCCCGAAATCCGCAGCAATGATTTCAGCGCCGTTAGCGCGTTCCGCAACGTTAAAGACTTTTTCGATCGTCTCGATGCCTATGGCATCGACGTAAACGCCTATTTCCGCGTTGCGAAGCTGCCACTCAGGGTCGCGTATCGTTCGGGGGTCGAGCCCGGTCCGGGAAAGGACGGCCAGGTCGTCAATGCTCGCGTCATTCCGGACGGCTGGCTGACGGACATTGCAGGCCCGGTGACGCTAGGCCAGCGCCCGGGCTTGGAGATGCACCTTGCGCTCGCCAACTTGCGGCACCGCGAGCGAAAACCTTGGAACGGCAAGGATCGCTCACAGGCCGCGCCGCTTGGCATCGCTGCCGACGCGCGCTGGATCTGGCACGAGATCGGACATGTTATTCTGATGGCGTCAATCGGCGAATTGGAATTCCGCTTCGCTCATAGTGCGGGTGATGCTTTGGCAGCCATCGCCATGGACCCCCTCTCAAAGCTGGCCTTAAACCCAAACTCTCGGGGACTGACCTTTCCGTGGGTGTTTATCCCGCGTCGTCATGATCGCTGCGTTGGGCACGGTTGGAGTTGGGGCGGCACGATGCACAGCGCGCTGTCGCATGCGCCATATATCGCACCCCGCCCTCGCAAGGCCTATCGGAGTGAGCAGATCCTGTCATCGTCACTCTTCCGGCTCTATCGATGCCTCGGTGGCGACACCAAGAAGTTCGGTTCAGCAGATGCCGACCAACATTTCCGCGAGCGCGCCTCGCATTATACGGTCTACCTCATACTTCGCGCGGTCCAACTTATGGGGACGACTGGAATTGTAGCAGGTAATAATCCTGATGATTTCGTTTCTGCGTTGGTTGATGCTGACATCGGCACGCAGGTCTGGAACGTGACTTATCCTTCCGTGAACGGTGATACATTTGAAAGAGTCGGCGGCTGCGCGCACAAAGTAATACGCTGGGCCTTCGAGGCCCAAGGGCTATACACACCCGCAGGCGTCATTACGAATGCGCCCGGAATACCTCCGCCGGTGGATGTCTACATTGCTGATGGCCGGCCGCTGGTGGATGCCACGCCAAACGGCAGCAGCGACTACGGTCCGGGCAATTACGTGCCGATCTCCCTTGAATGGGATCGCAATCAGCAAGGTGGCGATCCGGCACCCGCCTGGCAGTCACCATCCACTATTATTGTGCAAGGCAACAACATCCGCGTGAAAGTCGGCAATCGAGGAAGTCAATCTGCCGCTAACGCGAGGGTTAGCCTTTGGTATCGCGAATGGCCCAAAAACACGGAGCCGCCGACGTGGCACAATGGAGCAGGATGGAAGCGGTGCAATCCGCCTGTCAGTGGCGGCCAATCCATCGCCGCAGGCGGAGAGAAGACCTTCGGACCGTTCGCGCATACACCGCCGGCAAAACGGTATCTGATTCTGGCGCAGGCGACGTGCAATGCCGACGCTGCGAATACCGATCCGGTGACGGGTCTTCCCTGCAGCTACCTCGAGACCGACGTCAAGGATCTGGTCGCAAGTGACAACAATCTCGCTCTGCGCGTGCTCAAGCAGAACTGACCGCCGCGCTGCTCGGCTAAGGCAGCTTTGTTGGCCACTCGGCGATAGCTTTGGCCAGAATACCTGGAAGCGTTGGACAATCGATCTGTTTGGCTGCGTCTGTTTCGTGAAACAGCGCGCGCCAGATCGCGCCGGCCAGGTGCCGGCTACCGGTTGAGTCCGAAAAGTAGTGAACGCCAAGGCGCTCACGGTTTTTCGCTAACCGTTGAGACAACCAGAGCATAGGCGATTTGATCTCGTCCCGGCCGTACAGAGGATTGGTAGGTATGGTGCTGCCACCAATCGCGGGCGGATTCGGATTTATCGCGCCACCCGGCGAGCCGTCGAACACCGTGAACAGGCCATAACGTTGACGGATTGCCGGAATTTCGAGGAGCATCAGCGCGATCAGATGACCCAGAAACGAATGTCCGCTTGGAAAAGAGGGATGTTCCGGGGGCCCGAACGCTGGGATGAGGCCGGGGCACAGCACGGAAGGCCGGGCGCGTTTGAACTGTTGCTTGTAAAACATATAGGCGATGTTTCCGAGTGCCATTGCGCAGCTAATGTATTCGATGGTCCACGGATATCGTGCCTCGCTCGCACCAAGGAAGCTGATGAAGTAATCAGCCAAGCCGTCGGCTTGCACGTCGATCTCGGGAAGATAGCGTTCGCGATCGTCTTGCATCAGCTGCTGCAGCTCTTCGATCTCCGCGCGAACGCGACCCCAGGCGGCTGTCTTTGCCGCTTTCCATGCAGTGTTGTTCTGCGTGGTCCGGACTGGCTGCCATCTGACATCCTCCTCTTCGAGCCAGCCGATGTCGAGCAATTGCTTCCGCGAGAACTGCCAACGTGCAGGTTGTCCGCCGAATTCGCGCGCCACCATAATGGAGGGGCGGGAAGGGTCCACAGAAAGCAGCCATTGGGTGAGTTGCGGATCGTAGGGCAGCGCCCAGAATCGCAGGGCGGGGTCCCAGTCCGCCGTCGTCCATTCGATGAACGCGTCGATCTTATTGCCAGGTGAATTCGGATCGGCGACTTCCTGATAAGGATTGATAATCTCTTCGAACGGAAATGGGGAAACACCGGCGTCATCCGGTGTAAAATCCAGCGCCCACGGTCGATAGTGCAACTCCCAAGGCGTTGCATAGTAGCTGCGGGTTGTGCCGATACCAGCCCCCGCACCCGCACCCGCTCCAGCACCTGCCCCGGCGCCCGCACCAGCGCTCGCTCCGGCGCCAGCACCTGCCCCGGCGCCCGCACCAGCGCCCGCTCCGGCGCCAGCACCTGCTCCGGCACCAGCACCAGCACCTGCTCCAGCGCCCGCACCAACTCCCGCTCCGGCACCCGGCACCAGCTCCTGCCCCAACAGCCATATTGCGCTCCTCCTACATGTTACTCTGGTACGCCTTATTCTGGGAAGCCGGCGGCGAGTAGTGCTTGTGCGAGACGAGACAAATCTTCTTGCCGCTTCAGCGGATACCAGGAAACGAATGTTGAAACTCGAAAAGACGGCTCAATCGTCAGAAGTTCCTGCGCGATCATCCGTGCGCCTGCTTCATCGCCTGAACTCGCAAGCGAAGCCGCCAGCATCCGCAGGCCGGCAATAAATCGCGGATTCGCCCGCCTGGATTTGCGCAGCCACACGATCGCCTCATTGTATCGGCCAGCCACGAACTCGGCAATGCCCGCCACAATCCAGAAATAGAAGTTCAAAGGATCGAAAGGGTTGAGACGCCAGACGTTCTGTAGTCGATCCAAGGCTTCGTCGGCGCGGCTGAGATACGCAAGACTGAGGGCGCTCAAACCCCAGGCGAATGCCGAGTTCTGGTTGAGCGCCAAGGCCTCCTCGAAAAGATCAAGCGCCTCGTCCGGCTTCTTGCCAATGAAGGAGAGTAGGTGTCCTGCGACAGCGAGCGCAAATGGGTCCTCGCGGTCGAGCTCAATGGCGCGTTGTGAAACGAAGAGCGCGCGTGCCCTGTCCAACTCCGGAGCCTGCGACCAGCCTTCGCCGATGCGGAAATTGAGCCACCACCCGAGATACGCATAAGCCTGCGCGTAGGACGGATCGAGCACGATCGCCCGTTCAAGAAGCTCGCCTGCTTCCCGGTACCTTTCCTGCGTGAAGGAATAGAGCAAGGACATCGCTCGCAGCACGCAATGATATGCGTCCAGGCTCTCGGTCGGGCGGTCGCCGACCCGTGCCGTCTCTACTGCACGTACACGGGGTTCGATCGAAGCCAAAATACTGCCGGCTATGCGGTCCTGAAACTCGAACAGATCGTCAGTCGAGCCCTCATATCTTCGGGCCCAGATCGAAATATTGCCCACGATGTCNGTGAGTTCGGTGTTTATTCGCAGCCGTGTGCCTTGTCTTTGAACGCTGCCGTCAAGCACATAGCGAACGTCGAGTTCGCTGGCAATCTGACGTAGGTCCNTGTCGCGTTCTCGGTAACGCAGTGTCGAATTGCGAGCTATGACGTAAAGCGATCGATTTCTTGATAGGCCCGTGATGATATCATCGGTGATTCCCTCCCCAAAATAGCTGTCGTCATCGGTGCCACTAATTGTCCGAAACGGCAGAACAGCGAGCGTGGGTCGGGACGCCCATTGCAAGTAAGGCTGCGCGGTCGGATCGCCTCTGGCCCCCTCGGTCCATTCGACCGTGTACACGCGAACCATCCGAGTAATATTTTTCATCGGTGGCGTGCCAAGATCATGGAAAGTCAGCGGCAGACGATTCATGACGTAGTCGCGAACCGCCCCCGTGACGACTATCTGGCCGGGCTCCGCAGCCTGGTGGATGCGGGACGCGATGTTGACGCCGTCGCCCTGCAAGATTCCATCTTCGTCGATGACGTCATCGACGTTGATGGCGATGCGAAGGTGGAGTGCGTGGGGATCGTCGGTTGTCCTGGTGCGCTCCTGAGCCTGCTGAACGTCGGCGGCCCATCTCACGGCGTTCACGACGCTCGGGAATTCCATCAGCACCGCATCGCCAGCGATCTCAGCCACTCGGCCGCCATGCCGCGCCATGTGCGGCTCCATGATCTCGGTTCGCAACGCCCTCCAACGGAGCACGGTCTCAACGTCTTGAATGGCCATCAAGCGCGAAAAACCTGCAACATCGGCAAAAGCGATAGCAGCAAGCCGCCTCTTGATGGTTGACGGCAGAATGGCCGGCGTCTCTCTCGCTTGCTCGGCTGGATTCATCAGGACACCGTCATTCGAGGCCGGAAAAAACCTGGACGCGTTCCGCACAGCGACGTACGATCGCCAAACGTTACAACCTTTTTGACACGATTGTTACCTGACGATTAAGTAGTTCAGATAGTTTGGCTTTTACACGGTCGCTCACCGCTCTTGCTCGTCCCCGTTTCGGGTAGTGATTATCGCCCTGGCTGCACCCAATGATACCTACCCGCTCTCACCAGGACAGGCGCCAGATCTGCGTATTGGCGCTGATCGAATAGAAACGCCTGCGCGAGTTAATCTGCGGTGGAAGCGCTGGACATAGCCTGCGGTGGCGGAATGGAACGTTTCACCGGTTCAACGCCACTTCCCTGAAGGCAGCCACGAGAGCCCTCTCAAGCTTTCCTTCCATGCTCCGAATGATTTCATAGGCCTGTTCCCGAGGCATGGTCGGCTTGTAGTGCCGATGCTCGATCAATGCTGCAAAGATATCGGAAATGGTCAATATCCGAACGATGTCGGATATGCTGGCGGCACAAAGCGCGTCGGGATATCCGCTTCCGTCGAGATATTCGTGATGATGCCGGACCGCATCAAGGATCTCCATGGAAATACCCCCGTTCCCCTTCAGCACTTCGTATCCGGCCGCGGGATGGGTTTCGATTAGCGCGCGTTCCTGGGCATCGAGGCGCCCCGGCTTATCCAGGACTGCGAGCGGAATTCTGGCCTTGCCAATGTCATGAAACATCGCGGCTGAATACAGTCGCTCAATGTCCGGCCTCGCCA
>JGI12053J15887_10000937_pt1 | contig 12850 bp, 12 predicted proteins | sample MedBloCAOM1_O3_FD_15887 | JGI IMG/M metagenome (IMG submission 15887)
ATCCGGCACGGACTTCGTCCGTGCCACCTTCTCCCACAAGGGGAGAAGGGAAGAAGAATCCCCTCAATTCGTGCCGAACATGAACTTGCCGTCGCTCTCGAGATACGGTCCGGTCCGCATGTAGAGCTGTCCGTTCTGGCCGATGAAAAACAACGTGCCCTTCGGCACCTTCTTCGCGCCCTTCAGGAGCAGGCCGGCATTGTTGGTGCCCATCTTGTAGGAAAACGTCTTGCCTTCCTTGTCATAGCCATAACCCATGTCCGGGCTGAGCACCCACGGCGTCGGCGCGGCCGCTTGCGCGAAGGCAGACGTCGCCAGCGCGGACAGCGCGGCTGCCATCAAAAGGGTCCTAGTCGATATTCGCGTCATCATCGTTCTCCCCGGCGACCGGTTTAAAAGTTTTTGTCGGCCTGCCATTTTTGAACAAATCACGAACGCTATTCTTCGGTCAATACGGCGGGTCTATTCGCCGCAGCGCGCCTCCTTAGACTTTAGACTTTGTGATTTTCCGCTCCCGGCTTCGCGACTATCTTTCGATTTCAGTCTAGAATCGCTTTTCAAAAATACGTCACAGGGATGATTCGGATGAACCACGTCATGAAAATTTGTTTCGGTGTTCTGCTGATGTTTGTGACGCTGGTTCCCGTTGCACTTGCCGATGACTTCAAGCTTAGCAGCAACCAGAGAATTTCCTGCAGCCGCGGTTTAAGCGCCGGCAAGCTCAATACCGCGACCTGCAGATCCTACGCTTACATCTTCAACATCAAGACCTCGGAATATTTCAGGTGCTCGGTCAGCCTGGCGCTGACGCGCGACAATAAGGAAGTGATCAACGTCCAGACCGACGGCGGTTGCACCAGGAAGCCCCGCATCTTCGAGACCGATTCCAGTTACTCGTTCGACGCTACCGAGACCGAGCCGCCCAACACCAATTCGTTTTTCGGCCCCGGCGGTTACGCGGTGTGGGCCAGCGACAACACCGTGCAAAAAGTCCGCGGCTGCATCATCATCTCGTCCGGCCTCGGCTCCGACATCTCGAAATGCCTCGACATGACGTTTCAGTGATGGCCGGGTTATCCTCATGGGTGAGGAGGCGCTCTCCTGGCAGCGCACTTGCGCTGTCCGGTGCGCCGTCTCGAACCATCAGGCCCCGGATGCTACTCATCCTTGGAGACGCGGCGAAGACGCCGCTCCTCAGGATGANGGCTGGCCATCCCTGAGATTTACTCCGGCTTGATGCCGGCGAATTTGGCGACCTTGCCCCANTTCTCGGTTTCCGCCAGCACGTAACGTTGCATGTCATCGGGCGATCCGCCGGCCGGCTCGGCGCCAAGCTTGTGCAAACGCGCGATGCCGTCTTCGGTTTTGAGAAATTTGTCCACGCTGGCGTTGAGTCGCTCGATGATCTCCTTCGGCGTCTTCGCCGGCGCGCCGATGGTGAACCATGCCGCGGCTTCGTAGCCGGGTACGCCGGCTTCGGCGATGGTCGGCAGGTCAGGCAGGCCCGGCCAACGGCTCGCGCTCGAGATCGCGAGCGGGCGGATCGAGTTGGATTCGGCGAACGACTGCGCCGCCGGCAGATTGTCGATCATCAGGTGCACGCGGCCGGCGATCAGGTCGGTCAGCGCCGGCGCGCTACCCTTGTAGGGGACGTGGGTCATCTCGACGCCGGTCATCGACTTGAACAATTCGGTCGAGACATGCGCGGTGCTGCCGAGCCCTGGCGTGCCATAGAACAGTTCGCCCGGTTTGGACTTGGCATAGGCGATCAACTCGGCCACCGATTTCACCGGCAGCGCGTTGGTGACCGAGCAGAGGTTAGGCACCCGCGCGATGATGATGACCGGCGCGATATCCCTGGCCTGGTCGTAGGTCATGTTCTTGAACACGAACTGGTTGATGGCGTGGGTGCCCGGCGTTCCCACGATGAAGGTGTAGCCGTCAGGATCGGCCTTTGCGACCGAATCGGCGGCGATGTTGCCTCCGGCGCCGGCCTTGTTTTCGACGATGAACTGCTGACCGAATTCCTCTGAGATCCTGGCGGCGACGACCCGCGCCAGGATGTCGGTGGTGCCGCCGGCCGCGAACGGAACGACAAGCTTGACCGGCCGCGTCGGCCACTGCTCGGCATGCGCCTGCCGCGGTGACATTGACAGCGCGCCGAAGGCTGCGCCTCCGATCAGGAGGGAACGGCGGCTGGGACGCGAGAAGAATTCCGACGAGCGCATACTGAAGGGTCCTTGATTGACAGGGTGGCCGGTCACAGCGAAACGCTGACCGCGCGCTTCTATAGCGCCGGTCAGCGTGTCGCGCGAGGCTTGAGTTGGCACCCGTTATTTCGATCGGGGTGCGAGATGCTCTAGTGGCTGATGCGCGCCGAGGCCGGATGTCCCGGCACCTTGAACCGCTTGCCGGTGTCGGTGACCTTGGTGCCGTTGACTTTCAGGATCGAGAAATCCTGCGTCATGTAGTTTCCGGCCAGAATGTACTTGCCGTCCGGGGTGAACATGACCGCCTCAGGCAATCCGCCGACCTCGATGTCCTGGGTCTTGGTCACCTTCTTGCCGTCGATCTTCAGGATCGAGAGGCTGCCGTTCTTCTGGTAGAAAAACGCGTTCTTGTTGTTTGAACCACGCAGGATGGCGGCGACCGCGAGATTGCCCTTCGGTGACATCGCCAACCCTTCGGGGCCGTCACCCACCACCACCCGATCGATGATGCGTGGCGGATTGGCTTCGAGATCGATCACACTTGTGGTGTCGACGCTGCCGTCGGAGGAGCCGGCGCCGCCATTGTCGGAGGTCAGCGCGATCTTGCTGTTCGGCGTGACCACGACGTTGTAGGGCCATAGGCCGGTGGCCAGGTCGACCTTGTTGTAGGTCACCTTGTCGCCCGCGATATCGAGCACCGACACCTTATGCGCGGGAAATCTCACGGCCAGCGCACGCTTGCCGTCCGGCGTGAACACCACATGCGCGACGCTGTCGGGGAAGGTGATGGTGTCGGTGACCTTGACGTCGGTGCCGTTGACCGAGAGCACGCTAACCGAATTATCGCCGCGGTTGGCAACCAGCGCCATCTTGCCGGATGGACTGATGCTCAGCCCCGACGGCTGCTTGCCGCCGGTGACCGTCGTGGCCAGTTTGGGCGGGTTGGCCTTGAGATCGATAACGTAGATCTTGTTGTCCGGCACCTGTTTCAGCGTGTCGCCGTCCTTGGTCACATCGACCGAATCCGCCACCAGCGCCACCGATCCGCTCGGATCGATGTCGAGATTGACCGGCGGTCCGACGATCGAATTCTTCAGGGGCAGGGTGGCGATGATCTTTGGAGTTTCGGGATTGGCGAGATCGACGATCAGAACCGTGTCCTTGCCGGGTGCGGACAGGACCGGCTTTCCGTCATCGTCCCACCAGACCTTCTCGTCGGTGCCGACGATCATGAACGGTTTTGCGTGAGCGAGATTGAGGCTGGAGCTGCAGAGCAGGATTGCCGCTCCCAAGGATAGTCCAACGGTACGAATAGCAGGCATTTTGCGTGTTCTCCCGGATAGAACCGGCCTCTGGCGGGCCGATTTCGCAAACCTAGACTACGTGGGGAACCGCTGTCTTGCCAGCGCGAAGCGTCGCCGCCCCGCGGTCTTTAACTCTGATCTGCGTAACCTCGTTTTGGTCGACGGGATGGGTTGACCGCGGGCTTTCGTCCGTCCAATTTCCCGGCCAAATCAGGGGAGAATAATGCTCATCATTTCGAAATCGATGGCCGCTGCTGTTGCCATGGTGGCGGTTCTGTCGGCCCCGGCCGCGCGGGCGCAAGCATTCATCAACGTGCTGACCGGCGGTACATCCGGGGTGTATTATCCGCTCGGGGTCGCAATCGGAAAAATCTACAGCGACAAGATCCCTGGCGTGAAGACCCAGGTTCAGGCCACCAAGGCGTCGGTCGAGAATCTGATCTTGTTGCAGCAGGGCCGCGGTGAGATCGCGTTTACACTCGGCGATTCGCTCAAGGCCGCTTGGGACGGTGACGAAGAGGCAGGCTTCAAGACCAAGATGGACAAGTTGCGCACCATCGGCGCGATTTATCCGAACTATATCCAGATCGTCGCCACCGCCGACAGCGGGATCAAGACGCTGGCCGATCTCAAGGGCAGAAGCCTTTCGGTCGGGGCGCCGAAATCGGGCACCGAACTCAATTCGCGCGCCATCCTTGGGGCGGCGGGACTGAGCTACAAGGATATCGGCAAGGTTGAATATCTGCCGTTCGCAGAATCCGTCGATCTGATGAAGAACCGGCAGTTGAATGCGACGCTGCAATCGGCCGGTCTCGGGGTGGCCTCGCTGAAGGATCTGAGCACATCGACCGAGATCACCGTGGTGTCGGTGCCCAAGGAGGTGGTCAACAAGATCGGCCCTCCATTCGTCGCCGTGATGATTCCTGCCCATACCTACACCGGTCAGGACAAGGACGTTCCGACCGCGGCGGTGATCAACTATCTGGTGACTAGTTCCGCCGTGTCCGATGATCTCGCCTACCAGATGACCAAGCTCATCTTCGAGTCACTGCCGGAACTGGCGAATTCGCACGTCGCCGGCAAGGAGATCAAGCTCGAGTCCGCAGCGATGGGCAGTCCGGTGCCGCTGCATCCCGGCGCGCTCCGCTACTACAAGGAAAAGGGTTTGATCAAGTAGGGCGCTCCACCTTCGGCGTCATGCCCGCGCTTGTTGCGGGCATCCACGTCTTAGGTGGCGACGCATCCAAAACGTGGATGGCGGCCGCGACAAGCCGGCCATGACGTATCGGGAAACGGCGTCGATGTGATAAGGCGACACTCGATACGGGTGCAGGGGACAAAGATGTTGCAGGCGAAGGGCGCTGAAGTGCCCGTCAAGATCGAATTCGATAATTTCGAGCACGGGTTCCCGGAGGGCTTCGGCCCCGGCCGCTGGGGCCACCTGGCCTATGCCGTAGGAATTGCGTTCGCGGTGTTTCAGCTTGTTATCGCGGCATGGAACATTCTGCCGAGCCAGGTCGTGCGCGGCGTTCACGTCGGGTTTCTGATCCTGATGACCTTCGGCCTGATCGGCAACTTCACCGCGAAGAGCAATGCCGGTCGCGCGGCCGGCTGGCTGATCGGCAGTGCCGGCTTTCTGTGCGGGCTCTATCAGTGGATATTTTACGCCGACCTGATCGCGCGCGATGGCGATCCGACGCGGCTCGATCTGGTGGTCGGCACCTTGCTCGCGGTTCTGATTTTCGAAGGCACGCGGCGGCTGATGGGTCTGGCGCTGCCGCTGATGTGCGGTGCCTGCATTCTCTACTGGTTCTTCGGCCAGTATCTGCCCGCACCGCTCAATCATCGCGGTTATGACTTCGATCAAATCATCACCCATTTGTCCTACGGCACCGAAGGGTTTTACGGCGTGCCGATCTATGTCTCGGCGACTTATATTTTCCTCTTCATCCTGTTCGGCTCGTTCCTGGAGCGCGCCGGGATGATCCAGTTGTTCACCGATGTTTCGCTCGGCCTGTTCGGCGGCACCCGCGGCGGTCCGGCCAAGGTCGCGGTGTTCGCGTCGGGCATGATGGGCACGATCTCGGGCTCCGGCGTCGCCAATGTCGTCACCGTCGGCCAGTTCACGATTCCCCTGATGATCAAGTTCGGCTACCGCCGCGCCTTCGCCGCGGGGGTCGAGGCGACGGCATCGATGGGCGGACAGATCATGCCGCCGGTGATGGGCGCGGTCGCCTTCATCATGGCGGAGACGCTGGGCGTCGATTATTCCGTCATCGTCAAAGCTGCGGTGATTCCCGCGGTGCTCTATTTCGCCTCCGCGTTCTGGATGGTGCATCTGGAAGCCGGCAAGCACGGCCTGGTCGGCATGAAGCGCTCGGAAATCCCGAGCGCCTGGAAGGCGCTGGTGGCGCGCTGGTATCTGGTATTGCCGCTGGCGGCGCTGGTCTACATGCTGTTCGAAGGCTTTACGCCGCTCTATGCCGGCACCATGGGCCTGGCGCTGACGGTGACGCTGATCCTCGGCGCCAGCATTGCGCTCGGCTTTTCCTCATACGTGTTGCGATATGTTTTCTGGATCGGGCTGGCGCTGGTGATCGCTGCGGTTTCGCGCAACGGCCTCGATATTGTTCCGATAGCGAGCGTCGTCGGCGTGCTGGTGCTGATCACCGCGTTCACGCGCGGCGGCCTGGCGACACTCACTGCATGCCGGGATTCGCTGGCCGACAGCGCCAAGTCGGCGCTCACGGTCGGCATGGCCTGCGCCATCGTCGGCACCATCATCGGCATGATGACGCAGACCGGCGTCGGCACCATCTTTGGCGGCTGGGTCATTGGCCTCGGCGAGAAGAGTCTGTTTCTTGCGCTGGTCATGACCATGCTGCTGTCGATCCTGCTCGGCACCGGCATCCCGACCATTCCGACCTACATCATCACCGCCGCATTGGCGGCTCCTGCACTTGCCAAACTCGGCGTGCCGCTGATCGTCAGCCACATGTTCGCGTTCTATTACGGCATCATGGCCGACCTTTCTCCGCCGGTGGCGCTGGCGGCGCTCGCGGCCGCGCCGATCGCGAAGGAAAACCCCGACAAGATCGGCTGGGAGGCGATGCGCATCGCGCTCGCCGGCTACGTCATTCCGTTCGTCTTTGTGTATTCGCCGGCGCTGATGCTGCAGGCCGGCGATCCGATGGCCGCACAACTCGGATTCTACGGCGCTGTTGCACTTGCAACGTTCAAGGCGCTGGTCGCCATCGGTCTGTTCGGCATGGCGGCGATCGGTTACCTGTTTGCGCGCTTTACATTGCTTGAACGCGGCGTCGCCTTGGTCGCGGCACTGTGCCTGCTCGGCGATTTTCGCTTCAGCGATGCGGCCGGCTTCGCGTTGACCGCCGTCGTGGTGTTCTGGCAATGGCGGCAGCGTCCGCGCACCGCGGCGGCGGTGGCTTGAGCCTTTGCCTTGCCTCGGTTGGCGCCTTGAAGACGCTGTCGATCGCGGCTTTCACGCTGGCGTGGATGCACTCCATCGAAAAAGTCGAGTGGCAGGAAGACTGGCGCATCACTCCAAAGGGGCTCGAACTGGTGCAGGCGCGCGTCAAGGGCTCCGGCGCCGGCATGGAGCCGCCGTCCGATGCGCGCCTCATCGATGGTTGGTTTCAGTGGCAGCCGAAGCGTGCGCCAATGGCGGAAGTGATGCTCGGCAATTCAGGCGCCGCGGGTGAATGGCGGCTGTGCAGCGATGGGCGTTGCCGAACCCTGTCGGAGATTTTTGGGCATCGGATTGGCGTCAATGTTACGACGATGCGTGCGTGTGATGGTCCGTAGCCCGGATGAAGCCCTTGCGAAATCCGGGGGCTGTCGTTGCACGGCTCCCGGATTGCGCTTCGCTTCATCCGGGCTACGATGACTGAATAATTAAACGGGAGAAATCGATGCAGCGGCTCAAGGGCAAGACGGCAATGGTGGTCGGCGCCGGCTCGATCGGGCCGGGCTGGGGCAATGGCAAGGCGACCGCCGTGACTTTTGCGCGTGAGGGCGCGCAGGTGTTTTGCGTCGATCGCAACGGCAAGGCCGCCCAGGAAACGGTTGATATCATCATCTCCGAAGGCGGCGAGGCGGCCGCGTTCACCGCCGATGCGTCCCGCGCCGGCGATGTCGAGGCCATGGTTGCTGCCTGCCTCAAGGCTTACGGCCGCGTCGATGCGCTCGACAACAATGTCGGCATCGCCGAGATGGGCAACGTCGTCAACGTCTCGGAGGCGAGTTGGGATCACGTATTTGACGTCAATCTCAAAAGCGCCTTCCTTGCCATGAAGCACGTCATCCCGGTGATGGTGCGGCAGGGTGGCGGCTCGATCATCAACATCTCCTCGATTGCCTCGATCCGCCATCTCGGCATCTCCTACGTCACCTACGCCACCACCAAGGCGGCGATGAACCAGATGACGCGCACGACAGCGGTCGAATTCGCGCCGAAAAATATCCGGGTCAACACTGTCCTTCCCGGCTTGATGAAAACCCCGATGGTCGAACACTCTGCCGGGTTGGCGGCGAGTTATGCCAAGGGCGACATCGAGGCGATGTGGCGCGCGCGCGACGCACAGGTGCCGATGGGGCATATGGGCGATGCCTGGGATGTCGCCAATGCAGCGCTCTTTCTCGCCTCCGATGAGTCGAAATACATTACCGGAATCGAACTGGTGGTCGATGGCGGCGTCACGCTGAAGGCGAGCTAGCCGTCATCCCCGCGCGAGCGCAATTGCGCTCGTCGCTGGAGGTGCGAGCCGTCTTTGGCGAGCCTCGAAGGATGACAGCAAAAGCGCGTAGCCCATCCTTCGAGGCGCGCAAGAGCGCGCACCTCAGGATGACGTCGTGCTTGCGGAGGCTGCGCGAGTTAGCTGCCCCTGCGCTCAATTAGCCCAGCCCACTGCCTCGCTCGCCCGGGCACTGCTGCGAATCCAACTCAATCCGCTCCCCTCGCGAAGGCCCGCCGGCAGCGCAGCCCGCCTGCCATCTAAAGATATATCTATTGACGTAGCTACGGCCCCTAAGTTATGTTATCTAAAGATACATCATCTGTTCTGGAGATCGAACCATGTTCAGACCTTACGATTCGCCCGGCGAGGGGTACTGGGCCGGCGGACGCCGCTGGCGGCGCCATTTTGGTGGAGACTTTGCGGGCGGTAGCCGTCACGGCATGGGAGGTGGCGAAATGATGCGCGCCGGGCGCATGCTCGCCACGGGCGACCTGCGGCTGATCGCGCTCGCTCTGATCGCCGAGCAGCCGCGCTACGGCTACGAGATTATCAAGCTGCTTGAGGACAAGACGGCAGGCTGGTACTCGCCGAGTCCCGGCATCGTGTACCCGACGCTGACCTACCTGGAAGAAGCCGGCTACGTCACGGTGCAGGCTGAAGGCGCGAAAAAGCTTTACGCCATCACCGATGAGGGCCGCGCCTATCTGGAACAGAACCGGGCCTTCGTCGATGCCGTATTCGAACGCCTTGCCGTGATCGGCGCCAAGGCGACGCGCATCCGCGAGCATTTCGATCGGCCGGAATATGATGAGCATCGCGGTCGCCGGCGCGGCAGGAATGATGCGGACGACCGATCGTCGATGCCAGCGCTGGTGCGCGCTGCCCTGGAAAACCTGCACGAGGTGGCGTGCAAGCGGCTCGAAGCTGATGCGGACGCCGAGACCAAGATCGTCGAAGTGCTGGCGCGCGTCGCGCAGGAATTGAAGAAGATGTGAGGGGCGGGCGCCGTTATCCCTGCGCGCTCAATTCCGCCCAGTCGAATTCTTCCTCAAGCTGATGAAAGGCGTCGTCGCCGATGGTTTCGGACTGGCGCAGCGTCAGGATCGACCGCCGTGCAGCGCCGATGGCGCGCCGCCGCAGCGGATCCGCCGGCAGTTCGCCGGTGGCAACCCCGCCATCGGGATCGCCCTCCGCGCGCAGCAGCAGCGCGCGGTATTCAAGTCTGAGGATTTCGGCTTCTTCGGATGGATCGCCGTCGATTTCATCCAGCGCCGCCCGATAGGCAACCGCGCGGGCGCGCGCCACCTCTGACGCCACCGGGTTCTCGTCTTTCAGCCGCAGCGCCGAGATCAGCGGCCGCAATGTCAGGCCTTGAATCAGCAGCGAGCCCGACACCACGGCAAACGCCGTCAACAGCATGAGATCGCGATACGGAAAGCCTTCCGGCAGTGCGAATGCCGCCGCCAGCGTCACGATGCCGCGCATGCCGCACCAGGAGACGACAATGCCGCCTCGAACGGTGGGCACGGCCATCGGGCGCTTCGGCTGAAACAGTCCATGCGCGACCAACAGCCGAAATGCGGTGCCGTAAGTGGCCACCCAGGCGATGCGCGTCAGGATCACAACACCGAGCACGGCGGCGGCGACCAGGCAGTATTTTAATCGCACGGGATCGTCGAGCCGCTCCCAGATCGGCCGCAGCTGCAGACCTATCATCATGAACGCCAGCACGTTGAGCACAAACACGACGGTTTCCCACACCGCATAGGACGGCACGCGCAGCCGCGCCGGTGTTCGCGCCGGTGCGGTGCGGGCAATGGTGATCGCATAGGCGACGATGGTGAGAATGCCGGAGAGGCCGATATGTTCGGCGGCGATCCACACCGTGAAGGTGCCCGCGAACTGCACGATGATGGAGCTTGGTGCATCCGTGATCCGCCTCGTCAGCACCATGGAAGTGCGGGCGAACAGATATCCGGCCACCAGGCTTCCCGCCAACGCCAATACGATCGACGGTGCAAACTCGCTCCACGTGAAGTGCTGCACCGCGGCGGCACCGACCGCAACGCGATAGATCAGAAGCGCGCCGGCATCGTTGAGCAGGCTCTCGCCTTCGAGGATTTTGAGGATGCGATATGGCAGCTTGACCTGGCGCAGGATCGCAGTGGCCGCAGCCGCGTCGGGCGGCGCCACGATGGCGCCGAGCGCAATCGCAGCCGCCCAGGGCATGTCGGGCAGCAGCCAGTGGGTCAGCACCGCCACCGCGGCGGTGGTGAGGCCGACCGCGATGAATACCAGCGTCGAGACCGGTAGCCAGTTGTTCCGAAGGTCGCGCAACGAGGTGTCGAAGGCGGCGTCGAGCAGCACCGGCGCCACGAACAGCGCCAGTGCCAGATCAGGCTCCAGCGTCCAGGACGGACCGGAGGGCACGAAGGCCAGCAGCATGCCGCCGATGGCGAGAAACGTCGGATAGGGCACTTTTATTCGCCGGGCCAGCGCCGACAGCAGCACGGCGCCGAGCAGCAGGCCAATGAGCCATTCGAATGTCGTCAAACCATGGGGTCCTGTCGTCGTTGCACGGGAGGTCGGCGCCAATCTAGCACCGAACTGCGCATCTTTATCGCGCAACGACGAATGTCTTGCTATTGGGCGAGCGCCAATATTCCCGCTGCAAAGGAATGCCAGAGCGGCGTGGCACTGATAGGCCAGTTCAGGAGCTTGACGGCGATGAGCGCGGCGCCGCCGTAGATGTACACGGGATGCGGACGTCCCCATGTGCGCCAGTCGAAAATTATCGCGACCACCAGCAGGAGATAGGCGACGAAGGCGGGGACAATGGTGACCTCGACGGGCGGCGGACCAAGCGGTCCGGGCGGCGCCAGGAAGGTGAGGAACCAGCGGGCCACCGCGGCGTCCAGCAGCGAGATGCCGGCCAGAAGCATCAGCCTCTTATGCACTTCGGGACGAGCCCTGGCGGCGATGGCGAGGGTCAAGACCACCGCAAAGAACACAATGCCGCTGAGCGGGACGATCACAAAGGCTATACCCGCATCGGTCTGCCCGATCGCCGCAGACCGCTTCATCGCGTTGACTGCCACCAGGAATCCGAAGATGGTCATCGCGGTCGCCAGCGATACGCCGATCAGTCCGAGCGACCGATGCCGGGCGGTCCGTCCGGACGCGGCGAGCCAAGTCTGGAAGGCAAAGTACAGTGTCCAAGCGAAAAACAGCATGCCGTGGAAATGCACCACTGGCGTCGACGAGAACGATCCCGACGCCATCGGTAACCAGTAGGTCGGCGCGAAGCCGAGGAAGGCGACAGCGGTGCACGCCAGCGCCATATAGAAATAGAAGTATTGTGCGTGCGACGTCGCAACGACGCGAACGCGATTGTCGTCGATCAAGGTTGTCATGAGTATTGAGTCTTTCAAATCGGGTTATGGTTCAAAATAAATTTGCTGGAGGTCTGATCCAGCGCCGGATCAGACCCGTCGCTATCTCTGGTTCGGCATGGTCTTTTTTGCGAAAACCGGTTTCCAATTTCGGGATCATGCCCTATCCGGCATATCCGCCCTGATCAAGAAAATCCTGCTACATTCGAAATCAATTTGTAGAAAGCTGATGCGACATTTTTTAACATTGCTGATCCGCGACACAGCCATTGCTGTTGTGCTTTGTGCAGCATTGCTGCAACCCGCGCTGGCGACCAGCACTGAGCCATCGACGGATCCGCAGATCGACCCCGCGCCTTGCGTCGCCGCGGCGGGGGCTAATGACTCCGACAGGATTATCGCCGTTTGCGGCGCGCTGGTCGACAACGACAAGACGCTGAGAGCCGATCGCATCAAGGCGCTGGTCGCGCGCGCCGGCGCTTACGACCGCAAGGACATGATTGACCGCGCCATCGGCGACTACGACACGGCGCTGCGGCTCGACCCGGCGCTGGCCGATAGCTTCAATGCCCGCGGCGAACTCTGGCGCCGGAAGGGCGACCGACCCCGCGCGCTGGCCGATTTTGCCGCCGCGATCAAGCTGAACCCGGATCATCCCACCGCAAGAGGTAATTACAAATCGCTGGCGCAGGAGTTGGAGCGCCTCGGCGCGCTGATGGCCGTCAACAACAAGCCGAGCTTCAATTGCCTGACCGCCAGACGTGCGGTGGAAAAGGCGATCTGCGCCAATCCGGAGTTGGCCAATCTCGATCGCGAGATCAACGCGGTGAACACCAAGCTGGTCCGTGATGCCGCGAGCGACAGTCCGCGCGCCGGCCGTGCCTTGCAGCGCGAGCAGGACGCTTTTCTTGCCGAGCGCAATGCCTCGTTCGGCCGGCCGGACTACGATCTGCACAAGGCGATGAAGGCGCGGCTGGACCATCTGCTGGCGATTGAGTCGAATTGAGCGTCAACGGCGCTGCGCGCGTTAGCCGAATATCGCAGCGTTTTCGCCTTGAATTATCGGGTTATCCCGTGACAATGGCAGCAGAATAAAGCCGGCTATCGCCTCAGCACCGTCATGCCCGGCCTTGTGCCGGGCATCCACGTCTTTCTTCCTTTGGAGTCCTAGACGTGGATGGCCGGGA
>JGI12053J15887_10000938_pt1 | contig 12850 bp, 10 predicted proteins | sample MedBloCAOM1_O3_FD_15887 | JGI IMG/M metagenome (IMG submission 15887)
AGTGCAAATTAAAGTCGACGCGGCGTAAAACACCCTGCCCACAGGATTGAGATTGCCGGAGAGCTGGTCGTGCGCGAATGGCTCGACGATCATCCAGGTTCCATCCGGCGCAAGCGACTGCCGCGCGTGGGTCGATGCGCCAACCGGGTCGCCCATATCGTGCAGACAATCGAAGAAAGCGACGAGGTCATACTTGCCCGGATAGGATTTCGCGGATGCGACCTCGAACTTCGTATTGCCGGAGACACCATTCTCCTCCGCGGCCTTGCGGGCGCGCTCGATCGACGGCGCGTGGTAGTCAAAGCCGGTGAAGTGTGACCGGGGATAGGCGCGCGCCATGAGCACCGTCGAAGCGCCGTGTCCGCAGCCGACATCGGCGACTTGCACGCCGCGCTCAAGCTTTTCCACGACGCCATCGAGTGCGGGAAGCCATGACCCAATGAGATTTGCGTTGTAGCCGGGGCGAAAGAAGCGCTCGGTCCCACGGAACAGGCACGCGCTGTGATCGTGCCAGCCGACACCTTTGCCGGTGCGAAACGCCTCCGACACTTTTGGCTCGTCGATCCAAAGGGCCGCCATCAACTCGAAAGCCCCTGCCATGAAGGCCGGACTGTTTTCTTCAGCGAAAACCACCGCTTGTTCCGGATCGAGATAGAAGCGGTCATCAGTAGCATCGTACTGCACATAGCCCGCGGCGGCCTGGGCTGAGAGCCACTCGCGAATGTAGCGCTCGTGCGTGCCAGTACGCGCCGCAACTTCCGCGGCCGTTACCTTGTCGCCGCTTTTCATCGCTTTGAAGAGGCCGAGACGATCGCCGAGTACGACAAGCGCACCGGTGGCGATCGCACCGAGATCTCCGACCATGCGGCCGAGAAAAGCGTTCAATTTGTCTTGGTCAAGCTGCGGCATCGGCATTTCCCTCCCAGGAGATGCAGCGCGGTCAAACCGCTTATAACCCAGCGCGCTCTTTGTAACCTAACGTTACATTTTGCCTAGCACTCAGAAGGTAAATTGTCAACAAGAACCTTACGTTCCGAGCCGCGCGGCTTATGACTTTACTTTGGCTCAGGAAGCTAAGGTCGGCGCCCTCGGGAAGCCCGCCTACTTATAAATATTCGAGAGCACCGAAATAGTCGTTCTTGCCAACCTTCAGGCCGTTTTGACGAAGGATGTCGTGCGTGGTTGTGATGTGAAAGAAAAAATTTGGTATGAGAACCGACAGAAGATAGGTATCTCCACGCAGCGTGCCGCTGACGATTCCGGTTCTCATCTCGACCGGCCGGCTTTCACTACCCTCAAGCTGCTCCGGCTTGACGGCTTGCAAAAACAGCACGGTCTTGGCGATGCGGTTTTTCAATTCCTCAAAGCTTGTCTCTGTGTCTGGAAAGCTTGGAGCCTTGATGAGCGTCAGGCGGCTTATGCCGCCTTTTGCATTGTCACTGGCACGCTGCACCTGGCCCGCGAGTGACATCATATCAGGCGCAAGCCTCGCGCTTATCAGGACCGCTGGATCGATATTCCTCTCGGCCGCGAAAGTGGCTGCCTTGTCGAGATAGGCTGAGAGAATATTAAGTCCTCGAAGCAGTACCGGAACGGAGACGTCGTACATTGATAGCGCCATAGGCTTGCATCCTTGCTGGCCAAAATTATCGACCGACTATGACCTAACTCATTTTGTCGCTTCTCGTAGCGATGGGTTACACCCATGGCATGCCGCCGTCGATGCTTGCGTCCCAGGGCTACACCCGTCCTTCGCCCGCCCATTCCCGCCACAACAAAATCAATGCGGCCATGATCGCCGGACCAATGAAGAGGCCGATGAGACCCCAGGCTTCAACGCCTCCCAAAATGCCCAGGAGAACCCAGATGAATGGTAATTTTGTTGTGCCCCCGATGAGCACTGGCCTGACGAAATGATCCGCCGCCAGCGTAACCGCCATTCCTGTGCAGAACACCACGATCGCCCATGCGAATGACCCTTGAGCGACCAACAAGAGTGTAGCAATCGAGAAAATGACAGGAGCGCCGAAGGGAATCATCGCGGCAATCGCTGTCAACACGGCAAGTACCGTGGCGTTCGGCACACCCGCTATGGCGTAGACAATCCCCAGCAGCACGCCTTCGCCCAAACCTACGAGCACCAAACCATTGACTGTGCCATGCACGGACGCAATGATTTGCTGCCCTATTCGCTCACCGCCGCTGCCGAATGCACGAGTGGCAACACGTCGCATCTGCTCCGTCAACGCATGTCCCTCCTTGAATAGAAAGAACAATGTCAGCAATGTGAACACGAATGACGTCAATCGTCGGACGACTTGTTCGCCGATGATGCGGCTGACGCCGGCGACGTGACCTCGCGTCGTGCGTTGCACGAGCTCCTTGGCACTGCCCGGATTGCCCAGATTCTGTTGCCACCAATCATCGACCTGAGCCCGGCCGAAAGGTAGGTGCTCCAGGAATTCCGGCTCCGCGATGCCATTTTCCTGAACATCGCGGAGCCAGTCATTCGCGGTTGCGGATTCCCGGGCCAGTTGCAACCCCACAAGACCGAGCGGCACGATGAAGAGCAAGGCCACGCCCAGAGTGAATACGGTAGGCAGCAGCAGGTTGTGACGCCCGGTTCCGAATCGCGCGACGACCCTGCCATATGTCGGCCAAAGAGCGATGGCGAAGATCCCCGCCCAGGCCAGCGCGCCGAGGAAGTGCCGGAGCGTGAATAGACCAAGGAGAAACAGGCCAAGCGCCAATGCGCCGACCGCAAGCTGTTGCGCGCGGCTTCCGCCATTACCGTTTTGGCGAGCTGGGAGGGTGTTCATCGGCAGCCATCCTGGGCGGCGGCGGGGCGGCTGGTCCGCCTAGAACGTATTGCTGATCGCTGTCTCGCCGCGGGCCATCTCGCGCGTGAGCGCGTAGACATGTGCATGCATCGCACATTTCATGGCGAAGACAAGCAAAACCTCGGGTCGCGGTCTCGCTCGCATCACCCTGAACATCCGCCAACGATACTCGCGCCTCAGCTCGACCTCATTCACGCTCCAGAGCAGCCGTGCCAGGATCGCTGCGGCTTGCACGAATGCTCGCGCCCCGGATTGGGCACGCCGCCACGGGTGTTTGGACCAATACCCGCGACGGGCCTGATCGAAGCCGAGCTGCCCACGGATAAACAGCGCTTCGAACCGATCGAAATAGGGGGTTGGGGCATAGAGGCTGCTCATCAACTCCACATAGCCACGACGCAATTCGTCGCGGGTCAAACGCAGCGGAATAACGTTTGTGCCAAATGGCGAGCGATCCGTCCGGTCCAGCCGTCCCTCACTGGCCAGCCGGGCGTGAAGCGGTGTCTTTGGCAGGGCGGTGAGCATGCCGGTCATCGAATGGATGATCCGAGCCTCTGAGAGGAACTGACGGTGTGCTTCAAAGATCGTAGCATCGTCGTTATCGAAGCCCAAGATCATTCCGGACCAAACTTCGATGCCCGCTTCCTGAATCGCGTGGACTTTTTCTACGAGTGATCGCTGACCGCGAAGGTTTTGCTTCTTCTTAGTTTCGATGAGAGCGGCCTCGTTTGGGCTTTCGATCCCGACGAAAACCGAGACGATATTGGCCTGTGAAAACAAGACTAGCANTTCCGCGTCGTCGGCGAGATCGAGAGAAGCTTCTGTGAAAAGTGTGAGCGGGAATCCTCTCGCTTCCTGCCAATCTCGAAGCTCACGCAAGATCGGTTTGATCGCTTTCTTATTGCCGATCAAGTTATCGTCGACGATGAAGACAAATTCCATTCCTTGCTTCTCGAGCGCCTCCACTTCCGCGATTATCTGCTGTCTCAGTTTCAATCGAGGACGGCGGCCGAATGTCACGATGATATCGCAAAACTCGCAAGTGAATGGGCAGCCGCGGGAGAACTGCACACTGCCGAATGCGTAGTTCTTCATCCTCAGAAGATCGTGACGTGGAACGGGCAAGCGAGACATATCGGTGCGGTCAAGCTGCTCGTAGCGAGTAAGATGACGACCCTCGCTCCACTCCAAAAGAAATTGCGGCCAGGTATCCTCCGCCTCGCCTACGAATATTACGTCGGCGAGATTCCCGAAATAGTCCTCTTGCAGCGTTACCCAGGGGCCGCCCACAATCGTGAAGGCATTCAGGCGCCTGAGTTCATGCAGTATCTCACGCATACGGAAGCGCTGCACGCTCATCCCTGTGAGACCAACAATATCGGCCGAGGCGCAGAGCGCGAAATCAATCTCCTCCACATTCTCGTCGATCAGCGTCACCCGATGCTCGCTTGGGCTGAGCGCGGCTAGCAGAGGCAGAGCCGCCACAGGGAAGACGGCACGCTTGCCAAAGAATGGCATTGCGTGCTCTAGCCCCCAAAAGGAGACTTCGAAGCGCGGATTGATGAGAACGATATGCGCCATGTCAAGCGTGCCCTTGACCTTCAGGAGCGGCGGACACCTTAAGACATGCGGATCGCCCCTCCAACAGCTAATTCGGGGTCACCGCTCCGCCGCGCGAGGCGAAGATAGAGGCGTCGGCATCGGAAACTGAGTTGGCCTAGACCTTATGCTGGCGAGCCTTCCGGAAACTCGGGCAGTCCATCCTGATGCGCGAGCCATGGCTTGGAATGGGACATCCAGACGGCGCGCACGGCTTTAAGCCCGGGATCGGTGTCAAGCGTGCCGGTGCGCAGCACAACATCCGGCAATTCCGGCCGCTCGGCATAGACATGCGAGCCGCAACGAGAGCAGAAGTGCCGAAACTTCCCCGGACAGGACTCGTAGTGCGTCAGCAACTCGGCGCCGCGCACAATACGAAAATCCTCCCGGCGCACCCTGGCCGCGGTATTGCGCTCCGCGGCGTGGGTCTTTCTGCACGTCTGGCAATGGCAATGCCAAAGGTCGCCATTGATCGCGGCCGCCTCATAGGCGACCGCGCCGCAGTGACAGCTTCCCAACAACGTCATTCTGCTAAGCGACTTTCAGCGCGGGCTGCACGGGCTTACGCAATCCCACCTGCTCCAGCAGCGGCAACACTCGCGCGTTGAAGAAAGGAAGTTCCTCGACATAATCAACAAACGACAGCAGCGTGCCATCAACACCGGTATCCGAGAGCTTCACCAGCATATCGGCGATCTGTTCCGGCGTGCCGACCATCGGATATCCGCCCCAGCCGGCGATGAAGCGCTCCTTGAACAACCGGTACATCTCCGGGCTGTGGTTCGCGCTTTCGATGCTGAGAATACGGCAGATGTTCTCGCAAGCCTCCCAATCGCCTTTTTCATGTACGTAGTAGTTGTAGTAGTCGCGCGCTTCCTTTTCGGTTTCGCGACAAACGACAGGGCAGGAGGTGAAGGTTCCGATCTCGCGGTCATAACGCTCATGCGCGAGCTTCTTCGTGTCGCTTACCCAGGCTTTACCCTTCTCCATGCTCTCCACGAAACCGAAGTTGATGTCGCAATATTTCGCTGTGAAATCCTTCCCCTTTGAGGAAGAGCCAGCGCAGATCAACACCGGGCGCGGCTGCTGGTAAGGCTTGGGGTAACTTTCGCCATCATTGATGGTGAAGAACTGGCCTTTGTAATCAAAGTGATCTTCGGTCCAGAGCTTCTCGACGACTTCCACCCATTCGGTGGCATATTCGTAGCGTGTGTCGTGCTCCATCATCTTCTGGCCGAACATCTCCATCTCGGGCGTGAACCAGCCGCAGACGAGGTTCAGACCGAAGCGGCCCTTGGAGATATGGTCGATCGTCGTTGCCATCTTGGCGCCCACAATCGGATGCAGTGTCGGCACATGGGTGGTCGCGAAGAAATGGAGCTTGGAGGTCGCCGCCGACAAGGAGGCCGCCCAGGTGAAAGTCTCCATGCAGTCGCCATTGAAGTTGGACGGGCCGCCGAACCCGCGCCAGCGGGCGATGGGCACCATGCATTCCCAGCCCGCCGCCTCTAGCTGGCGCGCGATGGCGAGGTTGACGTCGAAGGTTGGCCTGAAGGTCGTCTCGGCCATCGTCACCGCGCAGGCATTGGCGCAGTTGCTGCCGAAGATGCCGAGTTTCAGCTTGTTCTCGTTGAACATCGGATTGCCCGCGGCGCGGAAACGATCCAGATTTTCCATTGTCCTACCTCCCGTAGCCTTGGCTTGTCGCCTTCCACGCCTTCCGGTCGCGGCCTCGATCTGCGATCACTAGGTGATCAGCAGACAATCCGTCAATTGAATAAGCAGCGCGCCGCCTTCCAACCCTCAGAGGGGATCGAGCTGCATGGGCGCGGGGAAATAGCGGAACCCATCGCCGTCCCGGCCAACATTGCCGAAGCCCGGCCAGGCAAAGTGGTAGGACATCACAGGGATCCGCTGGTCAGCCAGCATGCCGAGCAGGCGCGTGCGCGTTTGCGCGGACTGCTTCGGATCCGCATCGTAGGCGAACTCCATGAGCGGCTTTTCCATCAACAGCACATGGTGATGCGTCAGATCGCCGAGAAAGCAGAAGGACGCCCCTGCGGAACTCACCATGAAGCAATGATGGCCGAATGTATGGCCGGGCGCCGCGATGGCTTGGATGCCCGGTAGAAACTCCTGGCCGTCTTTGAAAAACACCAGCCGGTCGCGCACCGGCAGGAGGTTTTTTCGAGCAACCTCGACCTGATTGCCGAAGGGCGAGCTCAGCCGGCTTTCATCCGTCCAGTCGATGAAGTCACGTTCGCTGATATAGATTTGCGCGTTTGGGAAGAGCGGCGTGCCATCTGGCGCGCAGACTCCGCCCGCGTGATCGATATGAGCATGGGAGAGAACCACCGCATCCACCGAAGCCGGATCGATGCCAGCGGCCCGCAGGCTTTTCTGCAATTGACCGGTGCGCGGCCCGAAGATTTTGACTTCGCCCATGCCGGTCTCGAACAGAACAGTTTTGCCGCCGATCTCGACCACCGGCACATTCTGCTCAAGCACGACATCGTCGGTCGGCAGATAGTGCCGAGCGAGCATGCGGCGCACCTCCTCCTCGCTCACCCCGACGAAATTGCTACTCGCATCACCGAGTTCCAATGGCCCGTCGGTCACTACCGAGACATCGGCGTCGCCGAGCTTGAAGCGATAGAAATAGGGGCTCTGCGGGCGCGCCGTCCGGGCGCTCGCAGGTGCGGATGGTGTTTCGCCCGGCTTGATCGATGACAAGACTTTTTCTCCTATATCTTAGTTTGTCCGTTCAGGGACTCGGCCCCGCGGAATTTAAATCTGCATGCGGATCGGCGGCGAGCGCGCGTAAAGCGCCACCACCGGCACGATAAGCAAGCCGAACACCGCCTGTTGTGCTGCGTAGTTCAACCCGATACCGACCAGGATCGTCGTCAGCACTGTGAGCACCAGCGTCCCGATGACCGTCGCACCATAGCCGCCCCAACCGCCTAACAGCGAGGTGCCGCCAATGACGACCGCGGCGACTGTCGTAAATAGATAGGGATTGCCGACATCGGCGAAACCCCCGCCGCTAAACCCGAGCAGCAACACACCTGTGATCGCCGCCATCAGCCCACTGATCGCATAGACAGCGACCCATAGCTTCAACTCCGAAATCAGCAGGCGGCTCGCCGCCAGCCGGCTATTGCCAAGCGCGTAGAGGCTGCGCCCGAACCAGGAGCGATGCATGATCATGATGAGCCCGGCCGAGATCACAAGCCACACCAAGATGATCGGCGGAAAATGCAGCCCGAAGGTCGTGCCATTGATCGCCGCCATATTGCTCAACCAGACGGGCACGACGCCATAGACTGTACCGGCGAAGGAGGAACCCAGGCTGGTAAGGATCTGTGCTCCACCCAGCACCGCGAAACCGACGCCGAGGGTGACAATCAACGCCTGGCCCTGCAACCTGAAGCTCAGCAGACCATTCACCGCCCCAATCACCGCGCCGCCAATTGCCACGACGATGACCGCGAGCACCGGCGGCAGGCCAAGATTGATGAGCTTGGGCAGCAGAATATTGGCGGCACCGATGACATAAGCGATCGAAAGATCGAGGCCTCCCAGCAGGGCGCACAACGTCTGCCCGAGCGACGCAAGGCCAAGGAAAGCCGCCAGCAGCAGCATGGAACGCAAGTTCTCCGCCGCCAGGAAATTCCCCACCAGCGCCGCGCCAATGACGAGGAGAACAATCAACACGCCAAGACCGATCGCGATGCTCCGGTTTCGCGAGAGCGCCCCCGAAACCGATGCCTGCTTCGCCGCGGGTCGCAGGGCTGCGGTCATCTGGCTGTCGCCTTTCCGCCGGTCAGGAAGATATTCGACAGAAGCGCCACCACGAGAACCGTCCCGAAGGCGAGTTGCGTGACGAAGCCCGACACTATGCCGAAGTTGAAGGTCGAGAGCACGTAGGTGATCAGATACATGTCGAGCGCCCCGACCGCCGAGCCAATGATCCCGCCTCGTCCGCCGCCAATGCTAGTCCCACCGAGCACCAGCGCGGTGATCGCGGACAGAGTGTAGTTGCTTCCCTGGGTCGGATCGCCCGAGCTGATGAGCCCCGTATAAGCGAGTGCCGCGAGCCCGGCGAAAAACCCGCCAATCGCATGCGCGCCCAACCGCACTAGGTTCGTCTGCACGCCGCTGGCATAGGCCATTCGCTCGTCGGCGCCAGTAAGGCGCAGATGCTGGTAAAAAGCCGTCCGGGTGAACAGTAGCCACGCCACCAGCCCGATCACCAAGACCAGCAGAACGGGCGTGAAGACGGTAGTGCCGCTTCCCCAGTCGCTCATCCAATCAGGCACGGAGCCGGAAGGCTTCGGCATGATGACAAGGTTCACGCCCGACAGCACCAGATAGCCGCTCAGCGTGACGATAATCGGGGCGACACGCACGAAGACAATGATAGCGCCTTGAAGAAGCTGATAGGCGACGCCCACCGCGATCACCCAGGCGATGACCGCAACCGGCGAGGTCACGTCGTTCGCGATCAGCACTTGGACCAAGGTGACGTTGAGGAAACCGATCAGCGGCCCGATGGCCAGATCGACGCTACCCCGCCCAACAAGCGCGATCGGCGTCAACGCCATAGCGGCGAGCACCAGCGGCACGACGACGATGATCGCCCCTGCGGCGCCGTCCAGCGTGAAAAGATGCGGACCACAAACCGCCGAGATGACGAGCAGCACGACGAACAGCCCCACCGCCACGCCGTAGTAAGTGCCGCCAAGGCCGAAGCGGCGGGTCCGGAGCACGGCTGCGCTCATCCCACCGTCTCTCCGGTCTCAAAGACCACCTCGGTCGGTGCATGGCCGAACATCGCGGCGAGGATCGGTTGCTCGTCGATCTCCGCACCGGCGAGCGAACGGCTCAGACGATCGTCGCGGAATACATCGACGCGGTCGGCGAAGCCGATGAACTCCTCGATCTCGCTTGAGAGATAGACCACCGACCCCCCTCCCGCCGCGAACTTCCTGAGTTCCTCGTAAAGCTCGCGCTTGGTGCCCAGATCCACGCCGCGCGCCGGATCGTTCAACACGATGACACGCGGCAGAGCGGCAAAGGCGCGGCCGATCAACACCTTCTGCTGGTTGCCGCCGCTCAGCGACGTTATTTTGTTTGATGCGGCGCCAGTCTTGATCGACAGCCGCACCACCTCTGCCTTGAAGGCGCCGACAATCGGCACCCTGCGGATCCAACCACCGAAAGCAAGATTGCGGCGGTAGAGCCCGAGGGCGAGATTCTCGTAAATGCTCAGTTGGGGAAAGATTCCGTCGCGCTTCCGGTCCCCCGAGACATAGGCGATCCCAAGCCGGTCAGCATCGGCCAAGCTTCCGATAGAAGCCTCGCCATTCGCGCCATTATCGATGACGGGCAGTCCAGACGCCGCCGGCCTGATTCCGGCGAGTGCCTTGATGAAGCCGTCCTGTCCCTGGCCGTCCAGCCCTGTCACCCCAACGATCTCGCCCTTGCCAAGCGTAAAGTCGAAGGGCTCCGCCACAGCCGTCAGGCGAAGTGCTGAGGCGTGGAGGACCCGCGCGCGCTCGGAACTGCTGGGTGCAATTTGCGCCGCGCGCGCCGCCCGCTGGCGCGACTGCGGCGTCATCAGCGCCATGAGATTTTTCTCGGTGATCTCGGCCTTCGGCAGCGTGGCGACGGTCTGGCCGTCCCGGAGGATCGTGGCGCGATCGGTGATCCGCACGAGTTCGGCAATGCGGTGCGTGACGATGATGACGCATACGCCCTCGTCGCGCAGCCGTCTGATTTCCTGGTGCAGCCGAATGGTCGCGTCCAGGTCCAGGGCGGCTGAGGATTCGTCGAGGATCAGAACCTTCGGATTCGCGAGAATTGCCCGCCCGATAACGATCCACTGCTTCACGCTCAGCGGAAGCTGGCCGACCGGCGCATCCGGGTCGATCTCCACACCCGTCAGGCGCCGCATGATCTCGGCCGTCTGGCGGCGGCGCGGCCCAGGCCTCGCGTTGCGCGCCCACAACCCATCGGCACCCACGAAGAGATTGGCGGCGACGCTCGCCTCGTCGGCGACCAGGATTTCCTGGAAGATCGTCGCGATGCCGAGCCTGCGCGCCTCGATCGGTGAGCGCGGCATCACGCCCAGGACCGAAACCTCCCCGGAATCCGGGTGCAGCACGCCCGAGAGTATCTTGGCGAGCGTGCTCTTGCCGCTGCCATTCTCCCCGACGATGGCATGAACCTCGCCAGCGGAGGCCGAGAACGAGCATCCGTCGAGCGCCTTGGTCTCCCCAAACGACTTGTGCAAGTCGCGGACGACGATCTCGCCTCTAAGCATTCTCACCTTCGACGCAAGCTTGCAGTCATCTCTATATTTCTACGGCCTCAGCAGTCAAAACCCGGAGGTGTCACCTCCGGGCTTGGCTCCGATCCAGGCCTCCGGACTATTGCGCGGCGCCCGGCTTCCAGGTCAGCGGATCGTGGGGATGGGCATAGAAGCTGCCCAAGGCATCGCCGAACCACGGACCATAGGCTGGTTCCACCCAGCCATTCGCATCGACCGAGCAATCTGCCGGCACGGACTGCGTCATCTCATCATAGCTCAGCGGCTTGATGTTCCAGGTGATCGTCTCGATCTTCGGTCCCTGACCCTCAAGCACACGGATCGCGGCGTCGAAGACAAGCTCGATATCATTGCCGGGTGGCCAGAAATTCCAGCTCGTCGATACCCAGTCCTTGTGCTGGCGCCAGTAGCATGACGGACCCGTCTCGCCACCGAGCGTTATGGGCATGAGCGGACGGCCAGATTGCAGAACCGCGCGGAGCACGCCAGCTTCAGCCGCCGACTGCACGACGATCCCATCGAGCTTCTCAGGGTGGGTCGCCAGGAACTTCTGCACCTCGACCTGCGCCACCTGGTCGGTCCACTTGCCGGCGACGTCACCGACCACCTTGATGTTCGGATATTCCTTGAAGGCGCGCATCGCCCCTTTGTCGAAAGTATCCGACGACGCATAGCCGGGGATGCCGCTCACGAGAAGAACATTGCCCTTGCCACCGATCTGCTCGGCAAGCGCCTTCGTCATGTCATAGCCGCCGTTATCGATATTCTCGGTCACGTTGATCGCATAAGGCGAGGTCACGTAGCCGCTGTAGGAAAATACCGGAACGCCGCGGTCATGCGCGTATTTGATCGCGTTATTCATCGCGGTCACGTCGGAGCAGCAAATGATGATGGCATCCGCGCCCTGGCCGACCATCTGACGCATCTGCTGGATCTGCGTCGCGTTATCGAGGTTGGATTGCGTAACGACGATTTTCTTGACCAGGCCCGCCTTCTGATACTTCGACAGCACATCGCCCATGAGGCGGTCCATGACCGCCGCGCGCCAGGTATTGCCTGCGTAGTTGCTGGCATAGCCGATGGTCCAGGGTGGCCCCTTCTTCGGCTTGAAATCGCCGTAGGCGCTCGGCCCAACCGGCACCAACGGATCGAGATTCTGGTAGCCAGGCTGGAGATCGGATGGCAGCGCGCTGACCACGCTATCCGCCGCGTGCGCCGCTCGGCCCAATCCTATCAGGCTTCCCGCCAGCAACAGGCTGAGAACTATCTTCCTCAAGCTACCCTCCCAACTCTTCTTATGTTTTCGTTTCTCGAAACGCCCTTGGCCTGCTCACCATCGCCCGTTGAGGCGCCTGGTCATCCTGTCAGACACCTGCTGCGCCTTTCCGGCTTCAAGCGGCGAGGCATGATCCGGTTTCAGCCGGCGAACTACAGGCATCGCACGATCACGCGATATCGCCCGACCGTCGCAGGTCCCAGACAATCCGTCAATCTTGAATCTCGGAGGGCGCGGAAGACGCGGACGCGCCCATACGCAGATTCGCCGCATCAACGACATGCTGCAGCGCATGACAAAGATATGGACGAAAGTGATCGGCATGTTCGCACATCGGAAAATGCCCGAGGCTCGGCATGATCTGTAGATATGCGCCTGGTATGAGTGCTTCGAGTTGCCGTCCGTCGGCAGGACTTGCCGAATAGTCGTAACCGCCGCAGAGCAATGCAACCGGAGTGCGCTTGGCATCGATCCGAGGCGCCGTCACCGCGCCATCGAATTCCAGGCTGTAGAACGCAAGGTCGCCAGGATAAACGCCTGGAGCCCCTTGTGAGTAAATCCAGGAAGCGCGGCGCCGACCGGATTGCGGGCTTTGCGGAGACATCAAGCCGCGCACGAAAGCCCCGTTGTGTAGCGCGCCATGCACGGCGACATTGTTCTGAAATGGGTTGATGCGGCCTTTGGCGCGGAAGGGCGGCTCCACAGCCACCGCGCCAAGCACAAGATCGGGCCGCTCCGCCGCGAGATGCAATGCCATGGCGGCACCCATCGATCCGCCGACGACGATGCAGGGCTCGCCGA
>JGI12053J15887_10000939_pt1 | contig 12846 bp, 11 predicted proteins | sample MedBloCAOM1_O3_FD_15887 | JGI IMG/M metagenome (IMG submission 15887)
AACACCCTGACATGGTGCCTTCCGTACAGCACCTGCATGGCGAGGCGGTCGCCTTGAGCGATCCGAGCGATCAGGACGTCGTCCGAAGCCGCCTGTGTCGCGCTCAATGGCCGTCTCGCAAGGTTGGTCTGATTGGGTTGCCGGGTGGTTCGATTGCAAAGGCAAGATTCTTCAAATTATCGCAATGGCTCGGCTGCATCTGTGATGTACCACACAGAACGCGATTTTCCGGCATCCGTTGGAGGTGGGCGGACAGCCGAAACCAAAAAACTGGTATCATAATACATAAAATGCTTTCTTTGCGCCCGGCCTACCCGCGCCCGATTTTACCAAGCCTTGGTTCACAAAACGCCACTCGCCCGACCCGACCGCCTTAGCGCCCGCCGGACCGGGCGCCGCATCACACTACCCGGATCCGGCTAATTTCCATTGCGAAACAAAGGCCAATGGCAACCTTGGAAGGCTGGATTCGGCTCCGAAAGATACCAAACCTAAAGGCTTGCTCCCTAAAGTTCGCCCGATGCATTCCATCGACGGCGGGACATGAGCAGCGCAGCTTCTTTGCTTCAGGGCCGAGGCTCCAACGGTGCGCTGGCGCGCGCCGAAGGCCTGCCGACGGACGTGCTGAAGCGCCGCGTCGGCCAGCGCCGCCAGATGCTGGTCGTGCAGGCCGTAAGCTGTTCGCTCGTTACGCTGGTCCTGCTGGTTTATTGTTACGCCGGCACCATCTCGATCGCCATTCCCTCGGCCTATTTCCTGTCCGGCATTGGCTTGATGGGATTTTTTGCCGTGCTGTCTGAAGCCCATTTCAACGACAGGTTCGAAGATCATTATCTCACGATTTTTCAAATCGGCGGCCATGTCGGGCTCCAGCTCGGCTTCCTGCTTGCGGCCCCCGAAATCGGGTACGCTTTTCTCAGCGTCGTGTTCCTGATTTTTGGATTCGGCGCGCTGCGGATGACCTCCCGGCAGGCGACCATTGCGTGGACGATCACCGCGATGGGCCTGGTCCCGATTTTTCTGCTCACCAGCACGCCGATCGGCATGCCCGTCGCGACGCATCTCGAACGTCTAGCCACGATGCTTTGCTACGTGCTCACGATCGGACAGTGTGCGTTCGTCGGATTGTACGGCAGTTCGTTACGAAAGACGCTGTACACTCGCGGCTTCGAGCTCAAGGCTGCCTACAAGCGTATCGAGGAGCTTGCCGAACTCGACGAGCTGACCGGCTCGTTCAACCGGCGCTGCATCATGCGGATGCTGGATGACGAGATCGCCCGCGCCCATCGCATCAACACGCCCTGCTCGATCGCGCTGATCGATCTCGACTGGTTCAAGCGCGTCAACGACACCTATGGCCACCCCACCGGCGACGAAGTACTGCGGACATTCGCCATCACCGTGTTTGCCAACATCCGCAACATCGACAGGTTCGGCCGTTACGGCGGCGAGGAATTCCTGCTGGTGCTTCCCGATACGCCCGATGACAGCGCCGAGCGCATCCTCGACCGGCTGCGCGCGATCATCGCCGATCTTGACTGGAGCGCGTTCTCGCTCGGCATGCGGGTGACGATTTCTGCAGGCGTCGCAACGCTCCGGGCAGATGAGAACGCGGACACCTTTCTCGCCCGTGCCGACAGTGCGCTCTACGCAGCCAAAGCACGAGGACGCAACCGTATCGCCAACGCCTCAACACCAACACTTTCGTTTCCGGCGACGGAGAAATTGTCGCCTATCTGAACGCTCCAGGATAGACTCATGAGTTCGAAATCCGCCTCCACTTCCGAAAGCCTGCTCGACGAATTGCAGTCCACGCTCGCGCACGGCACCGTCGCGCGCCGGGTCGAAACCCTGCGCCGCGTGACCGATCTTTTTATCGACGGCGCGGTGGACTTTTCGGATGAACAGATCGAGCTGTTCGATGACGTCTTCCAATGCCTGATGCGGCACATCGAGACCTCCGCCAGGGCGCTGCTCGCCAATCGCCTGGCGCCGATCGATACCGCGCCGCCGCTCACGGTTCGCGCGCTGGCATTCGACGACCTGATCGAGGTTGCAGCTCCGGTGCTGTCCAGATCGGAGCGGCTCGACGATGAAGCGCTGATCGAGACCGCGCGCAACAAGAGCCAGGCGCATTTGATGGCGATTTCGACGCGAAGGGTGCTGAGCGGCGCGGTGACCGACGTGCTGGTGCTGCGCGGCAACGATGAAGTGATCCAGAGCACCATCAACAATCCCGGCGCGGAATTTTCCGAGCGCGGCTTCACCCGGCTGGTCAATCGCGCCGAGGGCGATGACAATCTCGCGACCTGCCTCGGCATGCGTCCGACAATCCCGCGGCATCTCTATTTGAAGCTGATTGCGAAGGCCTCGGTGACGGTGCGGAAGCGGCTCGAGGCAGCCCACCCGGAGCGGGCAGACGAGGTGCCGACCGCGGTACGGGAGGCGACTCAGCTGGCACGCTGCGCGCGCTCCGCCATCACCCGGGAAACCGCGATTGCCCACGCGCTCGTCAAATCGCTCTATGACGACGGCCGGCTGGACGAATTTCAGGTGGCGGCGTTTGCCGAAGCCGGCAAATTCGATGAAGCCAATGCGGCGATCGCGGCACTCGCCAACGTACCCGTGTCGATCGCAGAGAATATGATGATGGAGACCCGAGCCGAGGGTGTGATGATCCTGGCAAAGGTCTCGGGAATGTCGTGGTTGACCGTGAGAGCGATCATCAACATGCGCTACGACCTCTCAGGCATGGAGCCGCCCGATCTTGGGGCCTGCAAGGCCACCTATGAACGGCTGCGGCCCTCGACCGCCCAGCAGGTTCTGCGCTTCCATCGCATGCAGCAGACCGCAGCGCCTGCAGCGTGAGCTTAGACGCTGGCCGCGAATAGGTCCCAGCGGCCCGGCAAGCCCTTGAGTTCATGCGATCCGCGATCGGCGAATTTCAAGCCGGCACCTGCGACGAGATCGGTGACAACTCGCGAGACCAGAACTTCGCTCGATTGGGATTTCGCCATCACCCGGGCGGCGGCGTGAACGGCGATGCCGCCGATATCACGTCCCCTCATTTCGATTTCGCCGGTGTGCAGACCTGCACGCAGCGGCAGCCCGATTTGCTCGGCAGCCGTGCCGAATGCCAAAGCGCATCGGACGGCGCGACCGGGTCCGTCGAACGTCGCCAGAACGCCGTCGCCGATATTCTTGACCAGGACTCCGCGATGCTTCTCGATCATCTGCTGGGCGAGGTGGTCGTGATTATCCAGTAGTTGGCGCCAGCGCTGGTCGCCCAATTGCGCTGCGCTGCGCGTCGAATCGACGATGTCGGTAAACAGAACCGTCGCCAGAACCCGCTCAAGTTCGGTCGATGAACTTTCGCGGTGGCCGGTGACAAATTCCTCGATGTCGCCAAGCAATGCCTCGGCGTTGCCAGACCAGAAAGCGTGATCTCCATCCGGATATTCGATGAATTTGGCATTGGGAATTTGTGCCGCCAAATTGCGGCCGATCTCGATCGGAACTCGCGCGTCTGTCCGGCGATGCAGCACAAGCGTCGGAACCTGCACGGTCGGAAGTATTGGTCTGATGTCGATTTGCGCGTTTAACAATGAAATCGCCCTGACCGCGCCCGGACTGGCTGACAGCCGTTCTAGCTTGCCGAACTGACTTATAGCGTCCTGGTTTGCGGCCTGGCTGACGACTACGGTCTTCATCATCTCGCCCGTGCCCCAGGCCTTAATGCGCTGCGCAATTCTTGCTTCCAGATCATTCGACAGAAACGGCGCAACTGCAAAGCCGCCGAAGAGAACGAGTTGCGCCACACGCTCAGGATATGTCGCGGCGAACAACACGCTCATCGCGGCACCTTCGGAGAATCCTACGATCACCGCCCGCTGTGAACCGATGTCGTCCATAACTGCGCGAACGTCATCCATGCGCTGCTCAAGTGACGGTGCGCCTGATATTCGATCGGATAATCCCTGGCCTCGTTTGTCAAAAGTGACGACGCGGGCGAATGTCGAAAGACGGCGCAAAAAAGCCGTATATCCGGCCAGCTCATGCATGAACTCGACATGCGAAACGAAACCGGGGACCATGATGATATCTACGGGTCCGGCGCCCATTGTTTGATAAGCAATGTTGACGTCGCCACTAAGCGCGTAACGCGTTTCGGGCAGAGCAAAATCGTTCATCCGCTGCGGACCCCAGACCTGCAGCGATCCTCTTCCCTCGGGTTAAATCGGTCAACAGGGCAGATGGCCCTCCCTGCGATGTTCACCGCTTGGGGTAGGCAGCAACGCTTAGAACCGCAGCAGCCTCGATCCCGCCAGCGCGCCGATCGCAGCCACAAGCACGGTGGCGATGGTGTACCAGGTCGCCACGAACAGCGGTGAATCATCCGTGCAGTGCGAGGCGTATAGCGTCGCCGCCAATCCCGCCGACAACAGCCCGGCGATCGCGCCGGCAATCGCGGGCCGGGTTGGCGCGCCGTGACGCAAGCCGAACAGCGCAGCCGCCAATAGCGGCAGCGACATCAGCGGAATAGCCGTCAAGCAAAGTCGCGAATTGCTGCCGACCAGCCGCGTCATCATCGGCAACCGCTGCGGCATCATCATCTCGCCTGATATGCCCGCGACCAGAAGTCCGGCCGGGATCAATAGCAGCCACGCCCAGCCGTTCAGCGAGGCTTCGGGCCGCGACAAATGCAGGCTGACGGCGATGGCCGGGATCGCCAGCGCCAGTGTCACTAGAAACTTCAGGTCGAAGAACGGATTATGCATCGCGGTCATGACATCCGGCCGGACGCCCAACCCCACGAAGAACATGGCCGCCGAAACCGGCGCCGCGGCGAGCAGCGCCAGCGCCAGCACGAATGAGACCGGCCGCGCGCGGTGCGCGTTATCGGCAGCGAGGGTTCGAATGAGCTGATCGGTATCCATTCTCATTGTTCCCGTAGTTTGGCGGTAAGGCTGGCAAGCCCGCGATGCAGCGCCACCCGCACCGCACCCTCGCTCATCGCGAATTTCGTGGCCGTATCCTTGATCGACACGCTGTCGACCGCGATCGACTGCAATACCTCGCGCTGACGCGCCGGCAACGACTGCAGCTGGGCCGCGACCTCGCTCGCAGGCGCGATCTCGGCGGCGGACTCACCTGGAAGCGTCTCGGCGAAATCGTCGATATTGACGAAAACCCGCCGGCCCCGGCGGCGCAGCGAATCGATCAATTTGTTGCGCGCAATCGCAAACAACCAGGGCGCGAACGGCGCGTTGGCGTCCCAGGTATGTCGCTTCAGATGCACCGCCAACAAAATGTCCTGCACGATGTCCTCAGATTGATCGACCGGTTGCCCTGCCCGCGCCAAGCCGCGGCGCGCTGCGGCCCTCAATACCGGCGTGACGGCCTTGAGCAGACGATGATACGCCGCATTGTTCCCTGAAATGGCCGACCGCATCAGGTCGGTCCAGTCGTCCTCACGTTCGCGCACGCGGGCTCCCACAATGCAATTCGGTCGATCTTTCAATTTGTTACGTCAGAAGGCAGTGATCACGAAGTCGTGATCACTGCCTTTCGATTTGGCGTCCCCCGTGTGAATCGCGACTACGAATTCCGCACGGGACAGGCTCATAACACCGATCGGTCCCGCTGACATCCACCGCCTTGATTCTAAAAGATTTCGCGAACGAAATGTCTGCAGGTACTGACTCGGCGCTATGCGGCTGCTGCCCTGCTTTCGCCCGGACTCGTCCGAAGATTCCCTTTTTCTGCCCCGCTGCGGACACGCCGTGAGGTCTATTCCGTTTTGGGGGCTGGCAAATGGGGAGATGCCAATGACGACCAGGGCCAACGGGCGCTCGGCACTGATACTAGCAACAGGGCTCTTTGTGTGTTTCGCAGGGCCATTGCAGGCGGCGGAAGGCGCTGATGGCGAAACACCGGTGGTTTCGAAACAGGCATCTCAGGCAACGGGCGCGCCGATGGTGCTGGAGAAATACACGAAGTCCCGCCACGGCAAGAGGTACTCGCATCGCAAATCCAGCAAGGTGGCGCTGAAATCATCCTCTGACAGCAAGAAAGCCGCCGCGACCGATGTCGCCGAAAACGACGGCGACAGTCCGATCGCGATCCCGCCCTCGGTGGCCAACGCCAATGCACAACTGGCATCCGCCGACAACACGTCAACCGGCAACGCCAAGGCCATGTCCGCTCGGGCCAACGAAATTCTGCAGAGCGCACCGGACAATCCGGCTAACGCCCAGCCGGCCGCTGAGGCCCAGGTAGTCTCCGCCGATCAACTCAACGATGTAGATCGCGCGCTGCACGAAAACACGCGACCCGCGCCGACGCTCGCGATGGCCTCGGCCGAGGCACCTGCCGCGCCCACTCCGCCCGTCGCGGCAAACAGAGCCGAAAGCTCCACCTGGGACCAGACCTCCCTGATCGGGAAAATCTTCATCGCCTTCGGCGGACTGCTGACGCTGGCATCGGCCGCCCGCATGTTCATGGCATGAGGTAATTCCCCTCACCCCCGGGATGAGCGCAATTGCGCTCACCCGGATTGCGTAATCACCCCACTTGAAGCTCATCCCGCCAGCGGGCACATTGCCCGCGAAATCAGCCGCGGGGTGGAGCATGAGCACGTTCGAACACATCATTGTCGAAAGCAAAGGCGCAGTCGGCATCATTACGCTCAACCGCCCGAAGATGCTCAATGCGTTGTCCTTCGGCGTGTTCAGGGAAATCGCCGCTGCGGTCGACGATCTCGAAGCCGACGACAAAATCGGATGCATCCTGCTGGCTGGCGGCGAAAAGGCATTTGCCGCGGGCGCCGACATCAAGGAAATGCAGCCGAAAACCTTCATCGACATGTTCTCGAGCGATTTCACCGCGATTGGAGGCGATCGCGTCGCCAACTGCCGCAAGCCGACTATTGCCGCCGTGAGCGGCTACGCGCTCGGCGGCGGCTGCGAACTGGCGATGATGTGCGACATCATCATCGCCGCGGACACTGCGAAATTCGGCCAGCCGGAAATCACCCTCGGCACCATCCCCGGNATCGGCGGAACCCAGCGGCTGACCCGCGCGGTCGGCAAGTCCAAGGCGATGGATCTGTGCCTCACCGGGCGGATGATGGACGCCGCTGAAGCGGAGCGATCGGGCCTGGTCAGCCGCGTCGTGCCGGCGGACAAGTTGATGGAGGAAGCGCTGGCGATGGCGGAAAAAATCGCCTCGATGTCGAGGCCTGCTGCCGCGATGGCGAAGAGCGCCATCAACCGCGCGTTCGAGACGCCGCTGTCCGAAGGGCTCAACGTCGAACGCGACCTGTTTCACGCGACCTTCGCACTCGAGGATCGCTCCGAAGGCATGGCGGCGTTCATCGAGAAGCGCAAACCGGCGAATAAGAACAGGTAGCGGGCGGTAGCTACCCGTCATTGCGAGCGAAGCAATCCAGAAGCCCCATGCAAGGACCGGATTGCTTCGTCGCCTGTGCTCCTCGAAATGACGGCGTCGTATATCTCAGCCCACCCTGCTCCTCGCCAGCGCCGCGCTTACCAGCGCGCGGTAGGCGCGTTCGGACAGTGTCGCCGGCCTATCGAGACCAAGCCGTGCCAGGCATTCATTGTCGGCGGCATCCGGGCTGTGCGTCAAACCTTGCCATAACAGTCCGGGCAGGCGCTGCGGCGAACGTTGCGCGTCCTGCAGGAATTGCAAGGCCGGAATCAGCCGCTGCTCGACCTCGGTAAAATCGCTGCCGAACGGAAACGATGGCAGCAAGCCGGCCTCGCGCGCGGGCTTCAACGCGCTCGCAATCCGCTGCGGAAAATTCTCGCGATGCGCGGGGGGAATTTCAAAATCTCTCGGCAGCTTGCCGGCATCCTTGGCCTGCCGCGCCAGTTCGCTCTGGAAGCGCGAATCCGCCACCTGCAGCATCGCCGCGATCACATCGGCATCGGATTTTCCCCTGATATCGGCGATCCCGTATTCGGTGACGATGACATCGCGCAGGTGCCGCGGAATGGTTTGGTGGCCATAGCTCCAGCGGATGTTCGATTGCGCCTTGGCGCCGGCCTGCCGCGTCGCTTCGACGGAGAGGACAGAGCGCGCACCCTGCAGCGCGAACGCCTGCGCCACGAAATTGTATTGGCCCCCCACGCCGCTTACGACCTGTCCATTTTCAAGGCCATCGGAAATCACCGCCCCCATCAAGGTCGCCATCATCGCGTTGTTGACGAAACGGGCATCGACGCGGGCGCGTCGCTTGGCGTCCTCCTCGCCATAGAGTTCGTTGGTGAAGGATACCGGCATCATCTGGATCCGCGCAATCTGGCTCGCCGACATCTCGCGCAGCGCGCGATAAAACGATTTCGGCCCGAGAAAAAACGCGCCGTGCAGCACGACGCCGTCGACTTCACGCTTGAGAATGCCGGCGTCGATCAGGCCGAGAAACGCCTCGAACAGCATTTCGCTGACGCCGTAGAGACCTTTTTCGAACGATCCGGTTTCCAGCGCCGAGAGCTGTTCGCTCGCGGGCGCCAGCCGCTTCATGATCGCGTGAAATTGCGCGTTGTCGCGGTGGCGAACGATCAAGCCCTGCGCCAGCGCATCGCCAACTTGCCCGATGCCGATCTGCAGCGTGCCGCCGTCGCGCACCAGGCCTGCGGCGTGAAGACCGATGGCGTATTTGGTGTCGGTGATCGGTTCGGACGGCGGTGCGAACAGCGGAAAATCGGTCTCGTGACTATCGAGCACCGCGCTGAATTCCTCTGCCGGCAGATCGCCCGCACCCGGCATGAACGGAAGTTCGGAATTGACCTGGCCGACCAGTTTGAACGATGCGCGGCCTTCCGCGCGGGCGCGCAATATATCCAGCGTGGTGTCGGTGTTGCAACTGAGGCTGTAACGCGCGACGCCATCGGCAATGCGCTTTGCCACCAGTTGCGTGACGACGTTGAGTCCCCGCGCCAGCAGGTAGGACGACGCATGGGTATAATTTGCGGAAATATAATGCTGCTGCGCGAATGGCACGTGCAGCCATCTTCCCGCCAGAAAGAAAAACTCGATCACCTGGATGTTACGCGGCAATGCATTGGCACGCAGCGCGTCCGCATAGGCGAGATCGGGATAGCCGCCAAACAGCCGCTCGATGACAGGTGCGATGAAGCGCCGCTCCAGCATATTTTTAGGCTTCGGCTTCTCCAGCGTCAGCGCGGAAAAGAAGGTCAGGCTGATGGTGCGGTCGGCGGCGGCGCGCGCGTAAAGCGCATTGACGATGTGGTTGGCCTTACCGAGCCCAAGCGGCAATCCGACCAGCAGATTGGTCCCGACATCGCGGATGATATCCTCCGCGATGTCATCGGGGTCGGAGAAGTGTTTTGGCATCCATCCAGGCCCGGGCGCGATTGGGACAGCCAGCGGCCCTAGAATCGGACGCAGCCGCCAGCAGCTATAGCGTATTTGAAACCGATATTCGTCTGTGACGAACCGGCAACAGCGAAACACTGAATTCATGGGGTTTCCGCGCCCGACGGTTTGCCTGTGGCGGCAGCGCCCTCTAAACAGGTAAATGTGTCGAAGTCGTCGGCGGGGGCGGACGGCCGGGGTGCTGCGGGATCACATGATTGGGCGTGCCGCTAAAGTTGGCCACGTGGGAAGGCGCGTGCTTCGATCGGGCATTGGCGTTGGCGTTGCAACTTGCATTGGTTTTGCCGCTGCCGCAGCGGTTAGTCTTGCCGCTACCGCAGCTTGGGGCGAAGTCCTCCCCGAGGCCTTGGCCAAGGCCTATCAGTCCAATCCGCAGCTCAATGCCGAACGGGCGCGGCAGCGCGCCACCGACGAGAACGTGCCCCAGGCCCTGGCGGGTTACCGGCCGCAGATCGTCGCCAGCCTCAGCGGCGGGCTGCAGGCGGTGCGCAATCTGCTGCCCGACAACACGGTTCAATCCGCGACCCTGAAACCCTGGACCATCGGGGTGACGGTGACCCAGACCCTGTTCAACGGCTTCAAGACCGCCAACAGCGTGCGCGTGGCGGAACTCCAGGTGCGGTCCGGCCGCGAAGCCCTGCGCAATGTCGGGCAGGGCGTGCTGCTCGACGCCGTCACCGCCTACTCCAATGTGCTGGCCAACCAGTCGCTGGTCGAAGCGCAACGCTCCAATGTCGCATTCTTGAGGGAAACCCTCGGCGTCACCCAAAGACGTCTCAATGCCGGCGACGTAACGCCGACAGACACCGCGCAGGCCGAAGCGCGGCTCAGCCGTGGCCTTGCCGATCTGAACGCGGCCGAAGTCAATCTCGCCGTCAGCCAGGCGACCTACACCCAGGTGATCGGCAACCCGCCCGGCCAATTGCGGCCCGCCGAAACCGCGGACCACTATCTGCCGCGCAGCCGCGACGACGCCACCGCCCTCGCTTTCAAGGAGCATCCAGCCGTGCTCGCCGCAGGCTTCGACGTCGATGTCGCCTCGACCACCATCCACGTCGCCGAAAGCAGCCTGCTGCCCAGCATCACCGTGCAAGGTAGCGCCAGCCACAGCGTCGATTCCGATTCCACGCTGAGCACTTTCAGGACCGATCAGGCTTCAGTGACCGCCCAGATGAACGCGCCGATCTACGATGGCGGCAGCGCGGCGTCGCAGACCCGGCAGGCCAAGGAACTGGCCGCGCAAAGCCGGCTGGTGCTCGATCAGGTTCGCAATCAGGCCCGCACCGCGGCGATCGGCGCATGGGTCGCCAATGAAGGCGCCAAGATCGCGGTGGCGGCCTCGGAATCCGAGGTGCGCGCCGCAGGCGTAGCATTGCAGGGCGTCCAAAAGGAAGCGCAGGGCGGCCAGCGCACCACGGTCGACGTGCTGAACTCGCAGCAGGACCTGATTTCGGCGAAGGCACGGCTGATCGGCGCCCAGCGTGACCGCGTGATCGCCTCCTACACCTTGCTCAGCGCCATCGGCAGGCTCGACGTCAAGACGCTGGGGCTCAATACGCCGGACTATCTGCCGGAAGTGCACTATCATCAGGTGCGCGACGCCTGGCATGGCCTGCGCACGCCGTCGGGGCGATGAATGCCGTCTTGATACGCGCGGCGCATGCATCGACGGTGTAACGTGCTAATCTCTCCCGAAGCGCAAAATTAAAAGCGCGACGCGACGCGGTATTTTACTTGCCTCTATCGCAGCTGGAATGACCATGCCCAACCGACCCGTTTTTGCGACAGCGGCACAGCCGTCGACACCGCTGAATTTCGACGTTCCTGCCGGCGCCTGCGATTGCCACACCCATATTCACGGCGACCCCGAAAAATTTCCGTTCTTTTCCGGGCGCCTCTATACCCCGGAGCTGGCATCGCCCGAAGAAATGACCGCCTTGCACAAGGCGCTGCAAATCGAGCGCGTGGTGATCGTGACGCCGAGCGTCTACGGCACCGACAATTCCGCCACGCTGTTCGGGATCAAGGCACGCGGCGCGACCGCGCGCGGTGTCGCCGTGATCGACGACAAGACGCCGGAAGCCGATCTCGACGCCATGAACCAGGCGGGCATTCGCGGCATCCGGCTTAACCTCGCAACCGGCGGCGTCAGCGATGCCGCGGTGGGCGGCCCGCGTTTTCAGGCCGCCATCGAGCGCGTCAAGAACCGCAATTGGCATATCCAGCTCTTCACCAGCCTGGCGATGATCTCGGCGCTCAAGGGTCAGTTCGCCGCGTCTCCGGTGCCTGTCGTGTTCGACCATTTCGGCGGCGCGCGGGGCGAACTGGGCGTGGAGCAGCCGGGCTTCGCCGACCTCCTGGAGCTCGTGAAATCGGGCAAGGCTTATGTCAAAATCTCCGGCGCCTATCGGGCATCGAAACTCGGACCCGACTATCCCGACGCGGCCCCGCTCGCCCGCGCGCTGATTGCGGCCAATTCCGACCGCATCATCTGGGGCACGGACTGGCCGCATCCGGATTCGGTGACGCCGCCCGGCAAGAAGCCGACCGACCTGACGCCGTTGTTCCAGATCGACGACGGCCGTCTGCTCAATCAGCTGCCGGTATGGGCGCCGGACGCGGCGATCCGCAAGACGATCCTGGTCGACAATCCGGCGCGGCTTTACGGTTTCTGATGCCATGGACGAGGCAGCGTTTCAGCCTCCGCCGAAATTGCTCGAAGCGATCATAACCGAGACTTGCAAGATCGGATCTACGTTGATTGGTCGAGCGGCGTTGTGGTGATGGTGAAGCTAGCCAAGTAGACTTTACGGTTCTGAGCCGACTCCTAAAGCCGCTCGCGCCATTTGCCGGAGCGAATCAACTACAAGCGGAGCGGGCAATAATTATGGGCATGCGCCCACTGTCGCTCAACGCGCCCGACGCGAGAAATACGAAATCAGGACCGGCAGCGTCACCAGGATAACCAGCGGCGCCAGCATCATGCCGGTGACCACCACCACCGCCAGCGGTTTTTGCACCTGCGAGCCAATGCCAGCCGACATCGCCGCCGGCAACAGCCCGACGCCCGCGACGACGCAGGTCATCAGCACCGGCCGCAGTTGCAGCTCGCCGGTGCGAATCACGGCCCTCACCCGGTCAAAGCCTTCGTCGATCAGCTGATTGTACTGCGACAGGATGATGATGCCGTCCATCACGGCGATGCCGAACAGCGCGATGAACCCGATCGCGGCGGATACGCTGAACGGAATCCCCGATATCAGAAGCCCGAGCACGCCACCGAAGATCGCCATCGGGATCACGCTCATGGCGAGCAGCGTATCGACCATCGAGCCGAAATTGAACCACAACAGCACCGCGATCAGCGCGAGGCTGATCGGCACCACGATCGACAGCCGCTTGATGGCGTCCTGCAGATTGCCGAAT
>JGI12053J15887_10000940_pt1 | contig 12834 bp, 14 predicted proteins | sample MedBloCAOM1_O3_FD_15887 | JGI IMG/M metagenome (IMG submission 15887)
GAGGTATTCGAGATTGACCTGATGGCAGATGCCGGTGCCGGGCGGCACCACCGAGAAATTCGAAAACGCCTTCTGGCCCCATTTCAGGAATTCGTAGCGCTCTTGGTTCTGCTTGTATTCCTCGACCACGTTCTTGCCAAACGCCTTGTTGTCGCCGAAGAAATTCACGATCACGGAGTGGTCGATGACGAGATCGACCGGCACCAGCGGATTGATTTTTTCCGCATCGCCGCCGAGCGCCTGCATGGCGTTGCGCATCGCGGCGAGATCGACCACCGCCGGCACGCCGGTGAAATCCTGCATCAGGACGCGGGCGGGGCGGAACGCGATTTCATGCTCGAGCGCGCGCTTCTTCAGCCATTTCGACACCGCGACGATGTCGGCCTTCTTGACGGTGCGGTCGTCTTCATTGCGCAGCAGGTTTTCCAGCAGCACCTTCATGGAATAGGGAAGTTTTGAGATCCCCTTCAGACCGTTCTTCTCGGCTGTGGGCAGGCTGTAATAGACATAGGTCTTGCCGCCGACCTTGAGGGTCTTCTGGCACTTGAAACTGTCGAGCGAGGTCATGTGAGGCAAATCCCAATTGTCAGTTATACCCGGCAAGGGTATCAAAACACCGTCAGCGGGGCCGGGCCTGATGGCTTGCGGACGCGGATTGTGTGCTGCATCAAGTTCCGGCTTATAGAATCTTTCTAGAGGCACCGCCACACCGGCAAGCGTGCCGCAGCGTTGCGCTACCCACAAATTCCGGTGCGGTACCCATCGTTTCCGTAAGGGCTGTGAAAGGGCAGAATGCGGCTCCTGGGACGTGGCGTCAGGTGTGTGCGGGGCGGCCGGGAGGTGTTTTCGGGCCTCGATTTCGAGGCGTCGGCAGGCGAAGTGCTGGCCGTCACCGGCCCCAATGGGTCAGGCAAGACTTCACTGCTGCGGCTGATTGCCGGACTGCTGACGATCGCCGAGGGGTCGATCGGTCTGGAAGGCGGCGAGGCTGAGCTGACCCTGCCCGAACAGGCGCATTATCTCGGCCACCGCGATGCCCTGAAACCCGCTTTGAGCGTGCTGGAAAATCTCGCCTTCTGGCGGGATTTTTTGGAAGGCGAAGCGTTCGATGCCGGGACAAGCCTAGCCGCGGTGGGCCTCGGCCATGCCGGCCACCTGCCGGCGGCGTATCTGTCGGCCGGACAGCGGCGGCGGCTCTCGCTCGCCCGGCTGCTGGCGGTGCGCCGGCCCATTTGGCTGCTGGACGAACCCGCCAACGCGCTCGACGCCGCTGGACAGGGGCTGTTTGTGGAACTGATGAGCGACCACCTCACCCGCGGCGGCCTGATCATCGCCGCTACCCACGCGCCGCTCGGACTTGCCGCCCGCGAACTGCGGATCGGGGGCACAGCATGACCGCCCTCGCCGCGCTGATTCGACGGGACATCCAAATCGCGCTCCGCGTCGGCGGCGGGGCGCTGATCGGGGTGCTGTTCTTTCTCACTGTGGTAGTGCTGATGCCGTTCGCGGTCGGGCCGGATCTCGCTTTGCTGTCACGGCTGGGCCCTGCGATTCTCTGGCTCGGCGCGCTGCTGGCGAGCCTGCTCACGCTGGACCGGCTGTTCATGGCCGACCATGAGGACGGTTCGCTCGACCTGATCGTGATGAGCCGGACGCCGCTGGAACTGACCTGCGCCGCCAAGGCGCTGGCGCATTGGCTGGCGGCCGGGTTACCGCTGATCATCGCGACCCCGGTGCTGGGACTGTTGCTGAATCTCGATGCGACATCGACGTCGGCGGTGGCGCTGACGCTGCTGGCGGGCACGCCGGCGCTGACTTTTACCGGCATGATCGGGGCTGCGCTCGCGGTAACGCTGCATCGCGGCGGGCTGTTGCTGGCGGTGCTGGTGCTGCCACTGTCGATTCCGGTGCTGATTTTCGGCGTGGCGGCGTCGCAGGCCGCGATCTCGGGAGAGCTGCCGTTCGGAACGCCGTTTTCGATCCTGTGCGCGCTGTCGCTGATCAGTTTTGTCATTGGACCCTTTGCGGCGGCCGCGAGCTTGCGGCACGGCCTGGACTGAGCCCTGATTGATGCCGATCAACTCTCGCGGAGACGAAATGAAACAGGACCAACCGCATTGCCTGCCGCGACGGCGGCGATTATCAGGGACGCCATGACGCTGATCGATCTTGCCAACCCCACACGGTTCCTGACGCTGACGGCGCGGATATTGCCGTGGCTGGCGGCCGCAACCGCCATCCTGCTGCTGATCGGGCTCTATCAATCGGCCATGGCGCCCGACGACTATCAGCAGGGCGCCACCGTCAAGATCATGTTCATCCATGTGCCGAATGCGTGGCTGTCGATGTTCGTCTGGGGCGTCATGAGCCTCGCCGCGCTGGGCACGCTGGTGTGGCGGCATCCGCTGGCGGACGTCGCCGCCAAGGCCGCGGCCCCGATCGGCGCCGCGTTCACGTTTCTCGCGTTGGTCACGGGCTCGCTGTGGGGCCGGCCGATGTGGGGCACCTATTGGGAATGGGACGCGCGGCTGACCTCGGTGCTGATCCTGTTTTTGATGTATCTCGGCCTGATCGCGCTGTGGCGGGCGGTGGAGGATCCGTCGCGCGCAGCCCGCGCCGCGGCGATCCTGACGCTGGTCGGCGCGATCAATCTGCCGATCATTAAATTCTCGGTCGACTGGTGGAATACGCTGCATCAGCCGGCATCTGTCATGCGGATGGGCGGACCTTCGCTCGACCGCGCCTTCCTGATTCCGCTGCTGGTGATGGCGATCGCGTTTTCGCTGCTGTTTTTGACGCTGCATCTGGCGGCGATGCGCAACGAGATCCTGCGCCGCCGGGTGCGAAGCTTGCAATTAATGCAAGCCAGCCAGCGGTCGGCGTGAAGGCGATGTCGCTTGGTCCCTACGCCTCCTTCATCGTGATCTCCTACGCGCTGGTCACGGTGGTCGTTCTGATCCTGATCATCTGGATCGCGATCGATTATCGCCGGCAGAGAGCGCGCCTGCGCGAACTCGAAGCGTCGGGCGTGACCAGGCGCTCCGGGCGCAGCGCGGCGGAGATCCGATGAGCGAACCCGCGACCTCACCTGCACCGCCGCGCAGCCGTACTCCGCGCAGATCTTGGCTGATGGCCTTGCCGTTGATCGGTTTTATCGCGCTGGCCGGGCTGTTTTTGCTGCGGCTGCATGGCGGCGATCCCTCCAAGATTCCCTCGGCCCTGATCGGCCGCCCGGCGCCGCAAACCGCGCTGCCGGCGCTGGATGGCCTCGTCAACAACGGCGCGCCGGTGCCCGGGCTCGATCCCGCCGCGTTCAAGGGCAAGGTCAGCATCGTCAACGTCTGGGCGTCGTGGTGCGTGCCGTGCCACGACGAGGCGCCGCTATTGACCGAACTTGCCAGCGACAAGCGGCTGCAGATCGTCGGCATCAACTACAAGGACGCCCCCGACAATGCCCGGCGCTTCCTCGGCCGCTACGGCAATCCGTTCGGCATGGTCGGCGTCGACGGCAACGGTCGCGCCTCGATTGAATGGGGCGTCTACGGCGTGCCGGAAACCTTCGTGGTCGGACGGGAGGGCACGATTCTTTACAAGATGGTCGGCCCGGTGACGCCGGCGAATTTTGAAAGCGTGCTCAAGGCGGAGATCGAGAAGGCGCTGAAGTGACGACGGAGAAATAGCTCCAAATAAATTTTCGCTTTTATCTGCCGTTCATTTGGCGGCCATGGCGCCGCCACGAATTCGAAGCTAGCTAGATGGCGTTACTTAAACCGTCCTTGGAGGGACAATCCAATGCGTCATTTCACGCTTGCTTCACTTGCTGCAACCGCGCTCACCCTTGGCCTTCTGACGGCGACCCCGTTGATGGCCCAGGCCACCCAGCCCGCCGCCAAGTCCGACAGTAAGATGGCTCCCGCGCCGAAAGCGCCGGCCACCGAATCGAAGATGGCGCCCGCTCCCAAAGCTGACCTGCTCGACATCAATTCGGCCACCGCCGAACAGCTCGATGCGCTGCCCGGGGTCGGCAAGGCCTACTCGGCTGCGATCATCAAAGGCCGTCCCTACAAGGGCAAGGACGANCTGGTGCAGAAGAAGATCGTGCCCGAGAAAACCTATGACGGCATCAAGGACAAGATCATCGCCAAGCAGAAGAGCTGATCTTCCTGACCTCTCCCGCTTGCGGGGGAGGTCGACGCGCTCGCAGAGCGCGGCGGGGGGGGGAAACGGTCTATCGGCTCGGTGAGAATTCTGATCGGGCACCCCCACCATAGCCGATGCTTTGCATCGGCGTTCTTCTATCAAGAACGGCGGCCATAGGCCGCCTATGCCCTCCCCCGCAAGCGGGAGAGGGAGAAGATCACCCCTTCGTCACATCCCCCGCATCCGCTTCGCTCGCTTCGAGCGAGGCCGGCTCCAGATGATAGCGCTTGATCAGCGGCATCTGCGTTACCGCGAACAGCATGGTCAGCGGCACCATCCCGAACGCCTTGAAGGCGACCCAGAAATCGGTCGACTGGGTGCGCCAGATGATCTCGTTCAGCACCGCCATCGCCAGGAACCACAACGCCCAGCGCAGCGTCAGGACGCGCCAGCCCCGCGGCGTGAGGTTGAACATCTGGTCGAACATGATGGCGATGAAGGAGCGGCCGAACAATAAGCCGCCGCCGAGCACCGCCGCGAACAGCGTGTAGACAATGGTCGGCTTCATCTTGATGAAGGTCTCGTCGTGCAACACCAGCGTCAGGGTGCCGAACACGATGACGACCACCGCGGTGACGATCGCCATCACAGGCACATGCCGCACCACCACGTAGGACGCGACCATCGCCGCGATCACCGCCACCATGAACGCGCCGGTGGCGACGAACAGGTTGAACTTGGCGTTGGCGATGAAGAAAATGATCAGCGGACCGAGTTCGGTCGCGAGTTTGAACATCGGATGCGGCGTGGTTTTGTCCATTGCATAACCCTTGTTGCCGTCATCATCCGCGAAAGCGGATGATCCAGTATTCCGAACCGGTTCGATTCCGACCGGCGGCGCGGCGTACCGGATGCCCCGCTTTCGCGGGGCATGACTAGAAGAAACCTAACTCTCAATCCCCGCGATCGCCTGCGCGAAATCCCGCGCGGTGAACGGCGCCAGATCGTCGATACCCTCGCCGACGCCGATGAAATGCACCGGCAGTTGGTGCTTTTCGGCCAGCGCCACCAGAATGCCGCCGCGCGCGGTGCCGTCGAGCTTCGTCATCACCAGGCCCGTGACACCTGCGGTACGATGAAACGCCTCGACTTGCGACAGCGCATTTTGTCCCACCGTGGCATCCAGCACCAGCAGCACCGCATGCGGCGCTGTGGCATCGACCTTCTTGATGACGCGCACCACCTTTTCAAGCTCGTTCATCAGCTCGGCCTTGTTCTGCAGCCGGCCGGCGGTGTCGATCAGCAGCACGTCGCGTTTTTGCTCGCGCGCCGCGGTGAGGGCATTGAAAGCGAGGCTCGCGGAATCCGAGCCCTGGGCGCCTGATATCACAGGCGATTTGGTGCGCTCGCCCCAGATTTTCAACTGCTCGATCGCGGCGGCGCGAAAGGTGTCGCCGGCGGCCAGCATCACTTTGCGGCCTTCGGCGGCGAGCTTGGCGGCGAGTTTTCCAATCGTGGTGGTTTTGCCGGAACCGTTGACGCCGACCACCAGAATGACGAAGGGCTTTTGCGTCTCGTCGATCACCAATGGTTTCGCCACCGCCGACAAAACCTTCTCGACTTCGGCGGCGACCACCGACTTCACGTCGTCCGCCGAGATCGCCTTGTCGTAGCGGCCGACGCCGACGGCGGCCGAAATGCGTGCCGCCACCTCGGTGCCGAGATCGGCGCGCAGCAGCACATCCTCAATATCCTCGAGCATGGCGCGGTCGAGCTTGCGCTTGGTGACGAGATCGGCCACCGCCGTCCCGAGCGAATTCGAGGTGCGCTTCAGGCCGCTGGACAGCCGCCGCCACCAGCTCAGTTTTGGCTTTTCGGGAGTGGTATCGTTCATGTCCGGCGTGTGTTAGCCGTTTCGCACCATGAGCGAAAGTCTCGACCGAGGACACGAAGTTCCCGAACTGACCGCCGAGCAAATCCAGGCCCGGGTGCTCCACCGCGACGGCCTGATGCTGGTGATCGACAAGCCCGCAGGGCTCCCGGTGCATCGCGGGCCCAAGGGCGGCGCCAATCTGGAATCGTCGTTCGACGCGCTGCGGTTCGGCCTGCCGCGGCCGCCGGTGCTCGCCCACCGGCTCGACCGCGACACCTCAGGCTGTCTCGTGCTGGGACGCCATCGCAAGGCCACGGCCTCGCTCGGCCTGTTGTTCAAGCATGGCAAGATTTCAAAAACCTATTGGGCGGTGGTCGAGGGCTGCCCCACGGAGGATGAAGGCACCATCGACATGCCGCTCGGCCGCCTCAATGCCGAGCGCGGCTGGTGGCAAAAACCCGATCCGGAGGGGCAGACGGCGGTCACCAACTGGAAAGTGCTGGGGCGCGGCAACGGTCTCTCCTGGCTCGCGCTGGAGCCGGTCACCGGCCGTACCCATCAATTACGCGTGCACTCCGCCGCCATGCGCTGGCCGATCGTCGGCGACAATATTTATGGCAACGGCCCGCGCTTCGGCGAGCCGACCCTGCATCTGCATTCCCGCGAGATCGTGGTTCCCATTTCGAAAAACAAGGACCCGGTGCGCGTGGTGGCCCCGGCGCCGGCGCATCTGCATGAGCGGCTGAGGGCGTGTGGATGGAAAGGGGAGTGAGGTCGCTCTTTTCTTCCCCTCTCCCCTTGTGGGAGAGGGTGGCCGCGGCGCGAAGCGGCGCGGACGGGTGAGGGGTCTGTCTCCGCGGATAGAAACCCCTCATCCGGCGCGCTTCGCGCGCCACCTTCTCCCACAAGGGGAGAAGGGAAGAGCACTGCCGCAACACCCACCGCCGTCGTCCTCCGCGAAAGCGGGGGACCCAGTATTCCAGAGGCGGGTGAGATAAATCGAGAGGCCGCGGCGTACTGGGTCGCCCGGTCAAGCCGCGCGATGACATTCCGAGATTAGTCGCGCGCCGTCGTGACCGACCATCTTTGCCGTCAACACCGCGCCGGGCACCGCGCCCGCGATGGCCACCGGAACAAAATGTTCGGTGCGGCCCTGCGTTGGGCTCTCGATCAACACCTGCCGCACTGAGCCCACTTCCGACGCCAATCGCCTTTGCAACGCCGCTTCCCCCGTCGTCCGCAATCGCCTGGCGCGCTCCTTGATCATACCGCCCGCCACCTGCGGCATCCGCGCCGCCGGGGTGCCCGGGCGCGGCGAATAGGGAAACACGTGCAGGAAGGTCAGACCGCATTCCTCCACCAAAGCTTGCGAGCGCGCGAACATGTCCTCGGTCTCGGTCGGAAAGCCCGCGATAATGTCGGCGCCGAGCGCGATGTCGGGCCGCAGCCGCCGCACCTGCGCGCAAAATTCGACCGCATCCTTGCGGGAATGCCGCCGCTTCATCCGCTTCAGGATCAGATCGTCGCCGGATTGCAGCGACAGATGCAGATGCGGCATCAACCGTTCGTCATCGGCGATCACGTCGAGCAGATCGCGATCGACCTCGACCTGATCGATCGATGAAATTCGCAACCGTTTCAGCTCCGGCACGTGCCGTAAAATCTGTTTTGTCAGCTGGCCGAGTTTTGGCGCCCCCGGCAGGTCGGCGCCGTAGCTGGTGAGATCGACGCCGGTCAGCACGATCTCGGCGTGGCCGCGCTCAGCGAGCGCGCGGACCTGATCGACCACCGCGCCCATCGGCACCGAGCGCGAATTGCCGCGGCCATAGGGGATGATGCAGAAGGTGCAGCGGTGATCGCAGCCGTTCTGCACCTGCACGAACACCCGCGGCAGGCCTTTTTGAAATCCTTCCAAGAGATGCGGCGCCATCTCGCGCACCGCCATGATGTCGGCGACCGCGATCTTTTCGCTGGCTTCGATGCCGAATCCCGCATCGAACGCGGCGCGCGCATCGCGCCAGGCCTCGCCCCGCATCTTGTCGTCATTGCCGACGACGCGATCGACTTCTTCCATGCCAGCAAACATTTCCGGCTGAGTTTGCGCCGCGCAGCCGGTGACGACGATCCGCGCCGACGGCCGTTCGCGCTTGAGCCGGCGGATCGACTGCCGCGCCTGCGCCACGGCTTCGTTGGTGACCGCGCAGCTGTTGAAGACGATGGTATCGGTGAGCCCGGCGTTGTCAGCCTCACGCGCGATCACTTCGGATTCAAAGGCGTTGAGGCGGCAGCCGAAGGTGACGATTTCGACGCTCATGGTCAGGCGACGGACGCAAACAGCGCGGGATCGAATCGCCCCTCATATTCGAAATCAGCGGTGCCCGTCATCAGCACGTGGTCGTCACCCTCGCGCCATTCGATCGAAAGTTCGCCGCCGGGCAGCGAGATGTCGACGATGCGATTGGCGCGTCGAAGCCGCGCCGCCGCCACCGCCGTGGCACAAGCCGCCGAGCCGCAGGCCTTTGTCAGTCCCGCGCCGCGCTCCCAGGTACGAATCGTGATGTGATCGCGATCGACGATATGCGCCAGCGTGATATTGGCGCGCTCCGGGAAGATCGGGTGGTTTTCCAACAGCGGCCCGAAGCGGGCGAGATCGTAGCCATTGACGTCGTCGACCCAGAAGATCGCATGCGGATTGCCCATGCTGACCACCGAGGGCGTGTGCAGCACCGGCGCGTCGATCGGGCCGATCTGCAGCTCGATCGAGCGGGTGTCGCGAAATTCTTCCGCCAGCGGAATATCCTTCCAACCGAATTTCGGCGGGCCCATGTCGACGGTGTAGAGATCGGCGGACGGACCCTGCCAGCAATTCAACAGGCCGGCCCGGGTCTCGAAGGTGACGGCGGTCTGGCCGGTGTTCTCGAACAGCCGGCGCACCACGCAGCGCATGCCGTTGCCGCAGGCGCCGGCTTCGGAGCCGTCATTGTTGTAGATCCGGATGAAGGCCTCGGTGCCCTTGAGCCGCGGCGGCTGCAGCACCATCAGCTGGTCGTAGGGTACGCCGGCGGGCGAGGCCACCGCGCGCGCTTCCTCCGGGGTGACCGCGGCGGGCGCATCGCGCAGATCGACCACGACGATCTCGTTGCCGATGCCGTTCATCTTGGCAAATGCGTGGTTGGCGAGCGCGCTCATGGAATTTCCGTAAATTATGCCTGCCTTATATGGCCAATTGCGGCCGATTGGCCAGTGCGGCAAATCTGTGTCTGACACCTGCGCCCGGCGGGCGGCCATGATGCATCTGTCATGGGACGAAAGCCGGGCCCGCGTGTTAACATCAGAATGCCGTGAATTTCGTCTGGCCTGATCCGGATACGCCGCGAAACCCAGTCCGCGGCACGGCCTATGGGGACCATTGAATGAATCTTTTCAGCTCTTTCCGCTTTGCCGTGCTCGCGCTGATCTCGGTGGCCGCGATTTCGCTGGCTCCGGGCAGCGCGCCGGCGCAATCGCCGACGCCTGCGGCGCCTCCGGCGGCGAGCACCCCGGCGACGCCGGCACCGGCCCCATCCGCGACCCCGACCCCCGCCCCGGTGCCGCCCCCGGCCGAGACCAAATCTCCGGCGGATCCGCCGTCAGCCGCGCAAGCCCCGGCCACGCCGCCCCCGCCCGCGGCGGCGGTCCAGACCGCCGATCCGTTTGGCGAACAGATCACGCTGGAGCCCAAAAAGGTCGTGATCATCAAGGGCACCGCCAACTGGGATTCGGCGTTCGACACCCTGATCGAATCCTTCAAGTCGCTGACCGCCTTGCTCGACAAGCAGGGCATCAAGCCGTCCGGCAATCCGATGATCGTCTATACCTCCACCGACGATACCGGCTTCACCTTCATGGCCGAAATTCCGGTCGAGCAGGATCCGAAGAACCTGACCAAGGACATGAGCATCGGCAAGTCGCCCGACGGCAAGGCCCTGAAATTCGTCCATCGCGGATCCTACGACAATATGGACAACACCTATGAGGCCATCACCAATCACCTTGACGACAAGAAGCTGGAAGCGAAAGACACCTTTATCGAGGAATACATCACCGATCCCTTGAAGACCGCGGAAGACAAGCTGGTGATCAACGTCTTTGTGCCGCTGAAGTGAAACGCATGAAGCATCGCGCTCCCCTCGCCGCGGCGGTTATCGCGGGCGCCCTGCTCGCCACGCCGGCGCTGGCGCAGACCGTGGTGCCGCCCTCGGTTATTTCCGTCACTGGCGAGGCCACCGTGTCGGTGCCGCCCGACCAGGCGCAGATCGACGGCGGCGTCACCTCGGAAGCGAAAACCGCACGCGAGGCCTCGGACGCCAACAACACGGCGATGGGCAAGGTGCTGCTGGCGCTGAAGGGCGCCGGGATCGAGGAGAGGGATGTCCAGACCTCGCGGCTGTCGCTGCAGCCGCAAAGCGCGCCCAATCGCCCCGGGCCTTCCGCCATCGTCAGCTACCGCGCCAGCAATCGCGTCACGGTGCGGCTGCGCGACGTCACCAAGGTTGCCAACGTGATCGACACCCTGGTGGGTGCCGGCGCCAACGAGATCGGCGGCATCAATTTTGTGGTGTCGCAAGCCTCGAAACTGCTCGATGAAGCCCGCGAACAGGCCATCGCCGATGCCCGCCGCAAGGCCGAGATCTATGCCAAGGCCGCCGGCGTCACGCTCGGCGCGCCACTCAGTATTTCGGAGCAAGGCTTCCCCGGCCCGATACCGTTCCGCAAGATGGCGGTCGGCATGGCCGCCTCCACGCCGGTGGCGCAGGGCGAAGAGACGCTGGCGGTGACGGTGAGCGTGTCCTGGGCGATCAAGGCGAAGGAATGAACGTTCTCGTGTCCCGGACGCGGTGCAGCGCCCTTGCGCTGCTCCGCAGAGCCGGGACCCAAACGTTCGCTGGTCAATATGGCCCCCGGCTAGCAGCGCATCACCAAAGCGCGTCGAAGACGCGCGTGAACGCGCTATGGCGCTGCGCAGCATCCGGGGCACGGAGGTCGAGGCTAAATCTCCACCACCTGCCCCGGCCTCAGCGCGACAAACTTCTCGCGCGCCACCTTCGCCTCATCCAGCGCCTCCCCCAGATGGATGACAGGCGCCTCGATCGCCTCATCGGTCAGCTGAAACGTGCCGTGGTGATGCGCCAGCGCCTGCGCGGCGCCGCAATCGGCCAGCGCCTTCACCGCGTCGGAGGGATTCATGTGCTGGTCCTTCATGAACCAGCGCGGCTCATAGGCGCCGATGGGGAGGATCGCCAGCCGCAGCGGGCCATGGGCTTCGGCAACCCGCCGGAAATGTTTGCCGTCGCCGTAGCCGGAATCGCAGACGATGTAGAGTTTTCCAGCCGGCGTCTCCAGCACAAAACTCGCCCACAGCGCCTTGTTGCGGTCGAACAGTCCGCGCGCCGACCAGTGCCGGGTCGGCACCAGCGTCACTGCCACGCCGCCTCCGAGCTCGACGCGGTTATGCCAGTCGAAGCCTTCGGCCTTGATCGCATTGTCGGCGCTGCGCATGGTGACGTCATTGCCGAGCGGTGTGATCACGCGCGGCGTAAATTTCGCGGCGAGCTTTGAGAGCGTCGCGAGGTCGAGATGATCGTAGTGGCCGTGCGACACCAGCACGATGTCGATCGGCGGCAGCGCGTCGAACGCGATGCCGGGATCGTTATGCCGTTTCGGCCCGGCAAAACTCACCGGCGAGGCGCGCATCGACCACACCGGATCGATCAGGATGTTCAGCCCCGCGGTCTGGATCAGCCAGCTGGCGTGGCCGACGAACGATAGCCGTACTTTGTTGCCGTCGACGCGCGGCGGCGGCGTGTCGGCATGCGGGCTCGGCGCCCATTCCGGCCATGTCGCGCGTTGCCGATCGCCGCCGAACTGCCAGCGCAGCACCTCGCCGAGCGATTTTGGCGGCACGCCATCGGGATCGAAGAACTGCAGCCCGTCGAAATGGTCGGAGACAGGACCGTCGTAGGTTTTCATGCGAGACATCCAAATCGACGGCACGCCGACGGCCGCGGCGGCGCCGGCTAAAACCGTGAGAAGACGGCGGCGGGGGATTGACACTGGGCGGGATCACGAAGGGGCAGGCAGGGTGAAACTCATGAGGCGCTATATGGCGTCGGCACAGCCAACATGGAACCCGTAGTATATACCTTCCAATATCCGGATTTTTTTGGATGGTATAATNAGGCGGGATGAAGAGAAATTCTCATTGTTTGAATGACTTACTAAATTGACCACGAAGGAAATATCCAACTTTTCTTGACTTTTCGGAGCCCCGGGGGTTTAACCGCGGCAATTCTCGGAAAGACGTTCTTTTCGACCCGCCGCCCGGCCCTGGAGGCCGGAGGTCAACGCCCGACAGCGCGATGCGCCCTCGGGCGCAAAAGTGTTTGGAATACCGTTTCGGCGCTGTGCCGCGACAAAACAGGCCGTCATCACCCGCGAAGGCGGGTGATCCAGTATCCCAGAGCAGCTCGCTTGAACCGAGAAGCTGCGGCGTACTGGATACCCCGCCTTCGCGGGGTATGACGACAACAAGTTGGACGAAGGACTTCGGAATTGTTCGACAATCTGTCGGAAAAGCTTGGTGGCATTCTCGATCGGCTGACGCGGCGCGGGGCGCTGACGGAAGCCGATGTCGATGCCGCGATGCGCGAGGTGCGCCGCGCGCTGCTCGAGGCCGACGTCTCGCTCGACGTGGTCAGAAGCTTTACCGAAAAAGTCCGCGAGCAGGCGATCGGCGCCACCGTGGTCAAGTCGGTGACCCCCGGCCAGATGGTGGTGAAGAT
>JGI12053J15887_10000941_pt1 | contig 12831 bp, 7 predicted proteins | sample MedBloCAOM1_O3_FD_15887 | JGI IMG/M metagenome (IMG submission 15887)
TTGTGCGGCAGGAAGGCATGCAGCAAGGTCTCGACCGAGGGGTTCGGCGCCATCGGATCGATGAGGTTCTCGCGCTGGACGCGCACCATGTCCTCGTCGGTGAGCGCGGCGCGGGTTCGCAGCTTCAGGAGTCGATCGAGCCGCACCGCCGGAAGTCCCGCCGGTTCGATCGCCGCCATGTCGGAGCCGGAGCCCTTGACGCACAGCACGGCGACGTCTTCGCCGATGAGGTCGGGCATCCTCGTCTTCACGGAGGTATTGCCGCCGCCGTGCAGCACGAGCTTGGGATCGCGGCCGAGCAGGCGCGTGGTGTAGATGCGCAACGCGAGATCGATGCTCTGCGTCGCATAGCGGTCGACGGCCGCCCGCGCCTCGCTCTCCACCCAGCCGCTTTTCAAGGTCAGTCCTTGCCGAGCGCGCGCTTGCTCCACCAACCCGACCGGCGCGGACGACCCTCGCTCTCCGCCGGACTTGACACCACCGGCTCCACCGCTGGCGGCACGAAGGTCGGTGCGGCCTCGCTTGCCTCGTTGCGCAGCACCGCGGGAGCAGGTTCGCGCACGGTCGAGCGCCGGCGCGGCGGTTCGGCGGGGATGCTGTCGGTCATGACCGGAGCGGTGTCCTGCGGGGCACGTTCGACCGGCGGCGCCGGCTCCTCCCGGGTCTGCACCTCGGACTGCCGGTGGATTTCGCCCGCCGATTCGGTGATGGGCACATGCACGACTGGAGCTTCGGGTTCGCTCGCCGGGGTGCCATCGAAATCGGCGGCCTCACTCGTGAGCTCCGGCTCGACCTCTCCATCGGCGGCAAACGCCGGTTCGCCGTCGCGGCCGCGGCGATTGCGTCGTCCGCCGCGCCGTCCGCGTCGCCGTCGCCGTCGCTCGCCGTCGCCGTTCGCCTCGCCCGTCCGCTCGGCTCCGGCTGCACCATTGCCGGCGTCGTGCGCATCGTCGAGTACGCGGTCGTCATCTTCGCTCGGCGTCGCAGCAAGGTCCGGGACCTCTTCTTCCTGGGAGGTCTCGCGGTCATGCAGGGAGGCGCCGCCTTCGCGGCCTTCCTGACCCTCGCCGCCGCGCCGTCCGCGCCGTCGCCGCCGCCGCCGGCCGCGACCTTGACCTTGCTCTGAACCCTCCTCCTGATCTGTTGCTCGCGCTGTCTCTCGATCCGCTTCCTGGTCCTGCTCGCCGTCGAGCTGGGCCTCTTCATCGGCAGCAAATGCGGCGGAGTCCTGCGATTCGAGCGCCTCCTCTTCCTCGTCTTCGGATTCCTCCTCGTCCGCTTCTTCGATCGGCGCAGTGCTGACGGGTTGCTGCGCCAGCGCTCTCGCCTGCTCCAGGCTGTGCACCTGCTCGCCTTTCTCGATCACGAACGACACTTGCCCGCCGATAGTGACATCGGCATTGACCATGATCGCGATTCGGAAGCGCTCCTCGAGCGAGCGCAGATGCGCGCGCTTGTGATTGAGAAGATAGAGCGCGATCTCGGTGCGTGTGCGTACAATGAGATTGTGGGTCGCGCCCTTGAGCAGCATTTCATCGAGCGAGCGCAGGAGTTGCAGCGCGACCGAGGAAACCGAGCGCACGTGGCCGGTGCCGCCGCAATGAGGGCATTTCTCGGTCGAGCTTTCGAGCACGCTCGAGCGAATGCGCTGCCGCGACATCTCGAGCAGCCCGAAATGCGAGATGTGTCCGACTTGGATGCGCGCGCGGTCGTGCCGCAGGCATTCCTTCAACCGGCGCTCGACCGCGCGGTTGTTGCGCTTCTCGTCCATGTCGATGAAGTCGATGACGATCAGCCCGGCGAGATCGCGCAAGCGCAATTGCCGCGCGATTTCCTCGGCGGCTTCGAGATTGGTCTTGAGCGCCGTGTCCTCGATGTGGTGCTCGCGCGTGGCGCGGCCGGAATTGACGTCGATCGCGACCAGCGCCTCGGCCTGGTTGAGCACGATGTAGCCGCCCGAGCGCAGCTGCATCACCGGCGTGAACATGGCGTCGAGCTGGCTTTCGATGCCGTAGCGGGTGAAGACGGGAAGCGTGTCGCGGTAGGACTTCACGTTCTTGGCATGGCTCGGCATGAGCATGCGCATGAAGTCTTTGGCTTCCGTGTAGGCGTCGTCGCCGGCCACCAGGATTTCGTCGATGTCCTTGTTGTAAAGGTCGCGGATCGAGCGCTTGACCAGCGAGCCTTCCTCGTAGACCAGCGTCGGCGCGGTCGATTTCAGCGTAAGATCGCGCACCGTCTCCCACAGCCGCAGCAGATATTCGAAATCGCGCTTCACCTCGGTCTTGGTGCGGGCCGCGCCGGCGGTGCGCAGGATCACGCCCATGCCTTCCGGCACCTCCAGCTCCTGCGCGATGTCCTTGAGCCGCCTGCGATCCTCGGCGCTGGTGATCTTGCGGCTGATGCCGCCGCCGCGCGCCGTGTTCGGCATCAGCACGGAATAGCGGCCGGCGAGCGAGAGATAGGTGGTGAGCGCCGCGCCCTTGGTGCCGCGCTCCTCCTTGACCACCTGCACCAGCATCACCTGCCGGCGCTTGATGACTTCTTGGATCTTGTACTGCCGGCGCAGCCGCGGCATGCGCTCCGGCACTTCCTCCATGGCGTCGGCGCCGCCGACCGATTCGACGACTTCCTCTTCGCCCTCGGCGCCGTTGCCGTTGACCTCGGTGATGTTGTGGCCGGCTGCGACGGCGTCGCCTGCTTCGGAGTCGCCTGCTTCGATTTGGCCCCCTTCGGCGGAAACGATGAGCTCGGGCGCCTCTACGGCCGGGCCCGCCTCCGCGTGCGCGTCATCGTGGGGCGCGTGTTCGGCAACCGGGATCGGCTCGTTCGAGGTCGTCGCTTCGAGTTGGGCGAGCTCGATCGGGGTGTCGGCCGGGACGGCCGTCGGAGGCGCATCCTCGGCGTGCGGCTCGGGAGCAACGTCCTCCGCCGGCGCCGGCGCATCGAGCGGGTGCTCTTCGGCCGCGCCGGCCGCCGGAGCGATATGCTCGGACCCCGCCGCCATCGCGCTGGTTTCGAATTCGGCCTCGACGGGCTCGCTCTTGATCTCGTCGCGCGGACGATCGCTGCCGCGTTCGCGCCGCCCATGCCGGCGCCCGGCACGATGGTCGGCTTCGGCGTCGGCGGCGCGCTGGGCGCGCTCGTCCTCGGCGATCAGCGCCTGCCGGTCGGCGACCGGGATCTGGTAATAGTCGGGATGGATTTCGCTGAAGGCCAGAAAGCCGTGGCGATTCCCGCCGTAGTCGACGAAAGCCGCCTGCAGCGACGGCTCAACGCGCGTCACCTTGGCCAGATAGATATTGCCGCGAAGCTGTTTACGGTTGGCTGACTCGAAGTCGAATTCCTCGACACGATGACCGCGCAGAACGACTACCCGGGTCTCCTCCGGGTGTGTCGCATCGATGAGCATCTTGTTGGGCATTGACCAATCTCTTGCTGGTCGGTTGGCACGCGGCCGTCGTGCGTTGCCGGATGGGCGACATAGGACGACGCGACCGGAAACCGGCCTGACTGTGGTTGAACGGACGGACCTTCAACGCGCGAGAGCCAGCGGAATCGCAGGCAGCCAAGCTTGCGCAGGCTGCAGAAAAATCCACAGCCGGGCTTGCGCCGGCCGCAGACAGGGTGGCGTCGCAGCGCGACGCGAGGTTGCTGGAACAGCGATGGATGGAGTTCTCGACGCGCGGTCGTAGCATGACCTTCCGGCCCATGACGAAGCGGCAGCGCTTCGATGCGCGGCCGCGGGTTCTCTTGGCTGACGGTCTTCGACTCGGACAGCGGACATGGAAGCATAAGCCGCCACATTCTAGCGGGAGGCATCCGCCGCACCCGACCCCGGTTGTGTCCACAAGAACATCGGCCTTTGGCCCGTGCGCCGCGATGGCGGAACGCCGCGGACCGTCTGCGCCCTCGCAGGTCCCTCCCGTCGCTTGTCGGGGAGCAGTCCCTGGCAAAGGCGTGCCGGATGTCCGAACGCGGTACAACCGGAACTGTAAACCGTCAGCAAGCCCTTCATAGGGCTGGTAGGGGGCGATGGCAAGGGACCTATGAGGGGCCGGCGAGGGGGCCAGACGGTATCGCCGTGCGGGGGCATTTGCCATTTTGCCCGAATTTTGCGCGGGCCGCCGTGGCCGCGGCGTCGCCGCATTGGAGCTGTGACTTGCGGCCGAACTTGCTAAAGTTGTCGTTAACCAGGCCACCGTAATGCAATAAGAGGGCCTCGGAGGGGCTGGACCTATCCATGGCTGTCCGCGCGACGAGCTTGGCTGTTCTCTTCGGCGCGTTGGTACTCGGCGGCGCTTCCGCGGCCGAGCGTACCGGCGCGGCCGGACCGGCCACTCGAGCGCCGAACGATTTTCCGGTTGCGAGCGAGGTGCGCGTCGCCGGCGACGACAGCCAGACCCGAATGGTGCTCGATCTCAGCCAGAAGATCGATGTCCGTGCCTTCACCCTCGCCAATCCCTACCGGGTCGTGATCGACATGCCGCAGGTCACGTTCCTGNTTCCGCCCAAGGCCGGGGANGGGGGNCGTGGTCTGATCAAGGCGTTTCGCTTCGGGCTGGTCATGCAGGGCGGCTCGCGCATGGTGATCGACCTGGCGCGCCCGGCGCGCGTCGACAAGGCATTCGTGATCGATGCTGCCAATGATCAGCCCGCGCGCCTCGTGATCGACCTCGCGTCGACTGATCGTGAGGCGTTCATGCGCACCATTGCTCTTGAGAATCGCGCGCTCGATAACCGANCGCCGGAGGTCCGCAAGGCGGAAGCGCATCCGGAGAGCAAGCCCGGCGATCCGCGGCCGCTGGTCGTGATCGATCCCGGCCACGGCGGCATCGACAACGGCACCAGGGCCGCGACCGGGGAGATGGAGAAGACCATCGTCCTCGAATTCTCGCTGCTGCTGCGGGACAAGATCGAGAAGACCGGGAAATACCGCGTGGTCATGACCCGCAGCGACGACAGCTTCATCGCGCTCGGCGACCGCGTGGCGCTTGCCCGCGCGCGGCAGGCGTCGCTGTTCATCTCGATCCATGCCGACGCGCTGCGTCGCGCGGAGGGCGATGCCCAAGGCGCGACCGTCTATACGTTGTCGGAACGCCCCTCCGATGCCCGCGCCGCGCAGCTCGCCGAGGCCGAGAACCAGGCCGATGCCATCGCCGGGCTCGACCTCTCCTCCGAGCCCAAGGACGTCGCCGGCATCCTCATCGATCTTGCCCGCCGCGAGACCAAGACATTCTCGCTGCAGTTCGCCCAAGGGGTGATCAAAGAGCTCAAGAACGCCACCCGGATGCACCTGCACCCCTTGAAGTCAGCGGCCTTCGTGGTGCTCAAGGCGCCTGACGTCCCGTCGGTCCTGGTCGAGCTCGGCTATGTCACGAACAAGGGGGACCTGAAATCGCTGATCTCCACGGAATGGCGGGACCGAACCGCCGATTCGATCGTCCAGGCCGTCCATACCTTCTTCACCACCCGGCTGGCGGGGACCGGCCAGAATTGAAGGCTTTGTAGCTATTTAGCCTCAGTTTCAACATAAAACGGCGCGACCAAAGCAGGTGGACCTCACGGTGGCTAGTGCTGCTCCGGGGAAGCTCGTCGCTTTCGGCGGTCGCCGGCGGGCTTGAAGCAGTCGCGAGCATCGCTGCCGGGAGGGGCGGCGCAGGGGGATTTCGGCCATGAGATTATTGCTGCGCTTCTGTGGCTTGCTGTTCGCAGCCGGGACGATTGTATTCGTCGTCGGGATCGCGACCGCGGCCGGGTTGCTGTGGCACTATTCGAAGGCGCTCCCGGACTATTCGCAGTTGCAGGATTACGAGCCCGCAGTCATGACGCGGGTGCACGCGTCCGACGGCTCGCTGCTGGCCGAATATGCGCGCGAGCGGCGGCTGTACCTCCCGATCCAGGCGGTGCCCAAGCTCGTCACCAATGCCTTCGTGGCGGCGGAGGACAAGAACTTCTACGAGCACGGCGGCATCGATTTCTCCGGCATCGCCCGCGCCGCGGTCCTGTTCGTTCAGCAATACGGTAGCGGTCGCCGTCCCCAGGGCGCCTCCACCATCACCCAGCAGGTGGCCAAGAACTTCCTGCTCACCAATGAGGTGTCGTTCTCGCGCAAGATCAAGGAAGCGCTGCTGGCGATGAAGATCGAGCGCGCCTTCTCCAAGGAGCGCATCCTCGAGCTCTACCTCAACGAAATCTATCTCGGCATGGGTGCCTACGGCGTCGCCGCCGCGTCGCTGCTCTATTTCGACAAGTCGGTGCACGAATTGTCGATCGCTGAGGCGGCGTATCTCGCGGCGCTGCCGAAGGCGCCGAACAACTACCATCCGTTCCGGCAGCGCGAGCGCGCGCTCGAGCGGCGCAATTACGTGGTCGATCGCATGGCTGAGGACGGCTACATCACCGCCCAGGACGCAGCCAAGGCGAAGAAGGAGCCGCTCAAGGTCACCCCGCGGCCGACCGGTGCGCATATCTTCGCGGCGGAATATTTCGCCGAGGAAGTCCGCCGTTACATCAACGACAACTACACGGAGAAGAAGCTCTACGAGGGCGGTCTCTCGGTGCGCACCACGCTCGATCCCAAGATGCAGGTGCTGGCGCGCAAGGTCTTGATCGACGGGTTTGTGAATTTCGACGAGCAGCAGGGCTATCGCGGCGCATCGAGCAAGCTCGACATGGTGGGTGAGTGGGGCAGCAAGCTCGCCGAGGTCAAGGCGCTTTCCGATATCGGGCCGTGGCGGCTCGCGGTGGTGCTGGAGGCGGGCGATCAATCGGCCCGCGTCGGCTTCCAGCCTGCGCGCGAACCCGGCGGCGCGATCTCCAAGGAGCGCGAGACCGGCACCGTCACGCTCGAGGGTGTGAAGTGGGCCAAGCTTGTGAGCGGCCCGCTCAAGGGCAAGACGCCGGCCAAGGTCTCGCAGGTGCTCGATCCCGGCGACGTCGTTTATGTCGAGCCGTTGGCCGGCAAGGACGGCCAGTTCCGTCTGCGCCAGGTGCCGGAAGTCTCCGGCGCCATCGTCGCCATGGACCCGCAGACCGGGCGAGTGCTGGCGATGGTCGGCGGCTTCTCCTATGACCAGAGCCAGTTCAACCGCGCCACCCAGGCGCTGCGCCAGCCGGGATCGTCGTTCAAGCCGCTCGTCTATGCCGCCGCGCTCGACAACGGCTATACGCCGTCGACGGTGGTGATGGACGCGCCGCTCGAGATCGATACCGGCAGCGGCATCTGGTCGCCGGAAAACTATTCGCGCAAGTTCTACGGGCCCTCGACGCTGCGCTTCGGCATCGAGCAATCGCGCAACGTGATGACGGTGCGGCTGGCGCAGGACGTCGGCATGCCGCTCATCGGCGAATATGCCAAGCGCTTCGGCATCTACGACAGCTTGCCGCCCTATCTCTCGTTCGCGCTCGGCGCCGGCGAGACGACGCTGCTGCGCATGGTCGGCGCGTACGCCATGTTCGACAATGGCGGCCGCAAGATCCAGCCGACCTTGATCGACCGCATCCAGGACCGCTACGGCCGCACCGTCTACAAGCATGATTCGCGCGAATGCCGCGGCTGCGATGCCGACAAATGGGCGAACCAGAACGAGCCAACCTTGGTCGACAAGCGCGAGCGCGTGATCGACCCGATGACCGCCTACCAGATCACCTCGATGATGGAAGGCGTCGTGCAGCGCGGCACCGCCACGGTGGTGAAGGAAGTCGGCAAGCCGATCGCCGGCAAGACCGGCACCACCAATGACGAGAAGGACGCCTGGTTCATCGGCTTCTCGCCCGATCTCGTGGTCGGCGTCTATCTCGGCTACGACAAGCCGCGTCATCTCGGCCGCGGCGCCACCGGCGGCGTGCTGGCGGCGCCGATCGTACGGGATTTCATGAAGGTCGCGCTCGCCGACAAGCCGGCGGTGCCGTTCCGCGTGCCGGCCGGCATCAAGCTCATTCGCATCGATCCGAAGTCGGGCATGCGGGCGGGGCCCGGTGACCAGCGTGTCATCCTCGAAGCCTTCAAGCCCGGTACTGCGCCGCCCGACAATTATTCGGTGATCGGCGTGACCGATGCGAACGGTCAGCCACTCGGCGTGTCGCCCGAGGCCGACCGCGCCGTGCGCACGGGAACGGGCGGGCTGTATTAGGGGCTCACTCCGGCTCGATGCGGGCGGCCTTGACGATGTCCGCCCACTTCTTGGTCTCCGAGACAACGAACGCGCGCAGCTCGTCCGGAGTGCCGGTCGACGGCTCGATGCCGGCGGCCAGCAGGGCATCCTGCACGGTCTTATCGGCGACCGCCGCATTGATCGCTGCGTTGAGCTTGTCGACGATCGGCTTGGGCGTCTTGGCCGGGACGAAGGCGGCAAACCAGGCGGTGAGCTCGTAACCGGGGACGCCTTCCTCGACCATGGTCGGCAGGTCGGGGGCGAGCGGGGAGCGCTGCGCGCTCGATACGCCGAAGCCCTTCACCTTGCCGGCGCGAATTTGCGGCAGGGTGGTGGAGATGTCGGCGAACACCAGCGAGATCTGCCCGCCCAGCAGGTCGGTGACCGCCATCGGATTGCTCTTGTAAGGCACGTGCAGCATGTCGAAATCGGCCAAGGTCTTGAGCATCTCCCCGGCAATGCGCGACGAGCTCGATCCGCTGCCGAATGAGAGCTTGCCCGGATTGGCCTTGCCGTAGGCGATCAGCTCCTTGGTATTGCTGGCCGGGACCGAAGGATGAACCGCGAGCGCGAGCGTGATGGTGCCGAGCTTTCCGACCGGCTCGAAATCGCCGACCGGATCGTAGGTCAGCTTCTTGAACAGGTTCTGGTTGGCCGCGTGCGTCGTATTGCTGGTCACGAAGATGGTGTGGCCGTCGGGAGCGGCGCGCGCGACGTTCTGCGCCGCCAGCATTCCGCTCGCACCTGCCATGTTCTCGATCACGACGTTCCAGCCTTCGGCAGCGGCGAGCTTCTGCCCGAGCACGCGGGCCAGCGTATCGGTCGCGCTGCCGGCCGCGAACGGCACGACGAGCCTGATCGGCCGTGTCGGATAGGTCTGCGCGGGCGCGGAATTGGCCAAGGCGACAGCGGCTGCGGCGAGGCCGGCGGCAGCGACGAGGTATCGGAACATGGTGTTATCCTCCCGTTTCATTTTTCGAGTTCATGCAACAGTTCCGGCGCGGCCGCCGGCATTTGCCCGAGCAGCGCTGCGTCGACGATGACGCGCGCCGTGAGCAGAAAAAACGACAGCGCCTTGCCGTGTCCGTCGAGACCGAGGCTGGCATTGACGCCGCCTTCCAACACGTCGTCGAGCACGAAATTGAAGGCGGCGAGCTTCGGCAGCTCATAGCGCGTCACCTTGCGCGGCTGCCGGGCGGCGAGGTGCGCGGCCACGCGCTCCGCGGTCATCTGCTCGGCGATCGTGTCGTAGAAGGCGGGGTCGCGGCAGATCAGCGCGATGTTGCTGCGATTGCCTTTGTCTCCAGTGCGCGCATGTGCGAGGCGATAGAGTGGGACGTCGACTTTGGTCATGCCCCGTCTCCGACAAAAGCCACTCGTGGCTCGACTCGTTCGCGTTCGATCAAACAGGATGCGCTCCCAAGCCGCGGCGCGAAATGCCGGCGCACGCCGCAACCGCCGGCGGGACCGGCGCAATAGAGCGCTTCCACTTCGTCGAGCAGGAGCTCGACCTCGTCGCGGCGTGCGCTCTGTGCGGCAAATCGCAGGCGAACCTCGGACGGCGGCGGCGCGTCAGTCGCAGATTCGGCGGCGAGCGCGCCGAACGTACTGTCTCGGCCGATGGCGTCGACGCGCAGCAGCAAGTCCGGCGCGCGGCGTCGCATTCGCGCGGTGACGATATCCGCGGCAAGCCGCGCGCGGGCGCGCGCATTCGGCCCGGCATAGGAGATTTCGGCTTCACCCAGGATGCCGCTCTCGACGAAGACCGTCGCCTTCAGACGGTCGGGCCGGCGATGGCCGCGCGCACCGGCGACGCAGACGCGGTCGCGACCATCGTCGGCGAGCTCCACCGCCATGATGTCGAGGGTCACGTCCGGCGTGAAATAGGCGGCAGGATCGTGCACCTCGTAGAGGATCTGCTCGGTGACCGTGCGGCGGTCGACCATGCCGCCGGTGCCGCGCGGCTTGGTGATGACGAGCGTGCCGGCGGGCGATATCTCGGCGATCGGATAACCGATCTCGGCGAGTTCGGGGACATCTTTCACCCCGGGATCGGCAAAATAGCCGCCGGTGACCTGCGCACCGCATTCGAGCAGATGTCCCGCGAGCGTGCCGGCCGCCAGCCGGTGCCAGTCGGCCCAGTCCCAGCCGAAGACATGGACGAGCGGGCCGAGCACGAGCGCCGGATCGGCGACCCGCCCGGTGATCACGACGTCGGCGCCGGCGTCGAGCGCCTGCGCAATCGGTCCGGCGCCGAGATAGGCATTGGCGGCGACGACCGGCGCCTTGCCGGACAGGAGCATGCCATCGACCTCGCGCGCGCGAAGCTCCTCGGCCGAAAACGTCTCGCTGAGATCATCGCCCTCGATCACGGCGATGCGGGCATCGGGGAAGCCCGCTGCGCGCGCGAGCTCCGCGATGCGGCGGCCGGCCGTGCGGGGATTGGCGCCGCCGAAATTGCCGATGATCCGAATGCCGTTGGCAAGGCAGGGGCCCAGCGCTTGCGGCAGCATGCGCGCGATCGCCGGGCTGTATCCGAGCGCCGGATCGCGTCGCCGCTCGATCTGGCAGAGCGCCAGCGTGCGCTCGGCCAAGGTCTCGAACATCAGGAACCGCGGCCCGGCGAAGCGGACGAGCTCTGCGATGACGGCGGCCGACGCGTCGGCGCGGTCGCCGGCAAATCCGGCGCCGCAGCCGATGCGGACGACGCTCTCCATGAGCCAGGAGGGTAGACGCGGGCCGGTCATCAGTTAAATATAATGATCAGATATGTTGATTAGAAAATTCAATGAATGAGGGACCCGATGAACGTCGACCTGCACCAGCTGCGCATCTTCGTCGCAGTAGCGCGGCTGGGAAACTTCACCCGCGCGGCCGAGCGGCTCAGCCTGTCGCAGCCGAGCCTGAGCCTGCACGTCCGCCAGCTGGAACAGGATCTCCGGGTCCGGCTGTTCGATCGCAGCACCCGCTCGGTCGCGCTGACGCGAGCCGGCGACGATTTTCTTCCGATCGCCGAACGCCTGCTCGGCGATTTCCAGTCTGCCGTCGCCGCCGTGACGGATCTTGCGGCGCGGCGGCGCGGCCGGGTCGCGGTCGCGGTGCTTCCCTCGGTGGCGGCGGAGCTCCTTCCACGCGGCATCGCGCTGCTGCGCGCCCGCCATCCCGATGTCAGCGTGTCGCTGCGCGATGACGTGGCCGAGCATATTCCGGCGCGCGTGCGCAGCGGCGAGGTCGACTTCGGCCTCGGCGCCATAGACAGCGTGGATGCGGACATTTCGGGCTCCGCGCTGATCAGCGACGAGCTGATCGCCGTGTTGCCGCCGGCACATCCGTTGGCGAATGCGTCGAAAAGGATTTCTGGGACGAAAACAAGTTGGCGCGCGCTGGCGCGATATCCCTTCGTCGCGATGTCGCGCGACAGCAGCGTCCGCCGGCTGACGGAGCAGGCTTTCGCTCACAACGGTCTGGTGCTCGAGCCTGCCTTCGAAGCCAAGTACATGAGCACCGCGATCGGCCTCATCGCGAATGGGTTGGGCGTCGGTGCGCTGCCGTCATCCGCCCTCTCGATGGTCGACCAGGCAGCCCTGTCGCACGCCGCGATCCACGGTCCCGTCATGAAGCGCCGGATCGGCATCATGACCCGGCGCGGACGCTCGCTGTCGCCGGCAGCGCAGGCGCTGATCGAGGCCTTGAAAGGTGCTGCAGCGAAAGATCGCAAGAGCCGAGTACCGTGACCAACTTTTCGGGATCATGCTCTACTCCACGCTGATCCCGGCATTCCTGATGATCGGCACCCATTTGCGTGTCTCCGCCGCAACATGGGCGCGCAGCGCCTGCGGGCCGGCCGCGTCCTTCGGCGGAATGACGGCGCCGAGATCTTCGAAGCGCATGCGGATCGCGGGTGCGGCGACCGCATTCCAGATCAGGCCGAACAATTGATCGACGGTGGCCTGCGGGGTTCCTTTCGGTGCGAACAACGCATTCCAGGCTTCGACCTCGGCTCCGGCAAGGCCGCCTTCGATGACGGTCGGAAGCTCCGGCAGTTGAACAACGCGTGCGCGAGACATCACGGCAAGCGGCTTCACGGTCGCGCCTTTGATCTGCGGGATCATGGTGACGGTCTGATCGCACATGAAGTCGATCTGGCCGGCGACGAGGTCGTTCATCGCGGGCGCGACGCCACGATAGGGAACGTGCTGCGCTTTCGCGCCCATCGCGGCATCGAGCAAGAGGCAGGCGAGGTGTGACGCCGAGCCGACGCCGGCGCTCCCGTAGGTGAGGTGTTTGGCGGCGGCCAAGGCGCGGAAACCAGCAAAATTCTCGAGCGCGAGCGCGCGCTTGACGGCGACCACGAACGGCACGCTCGCCAGCAGCGCGACCGGCTCGAAATCGGTCTCGGGGTCGTAGGGCAGGGACTTGTACAGCCCGGCATTGGCGGCGTGGGTGCCGATATTGCCGAACACCAGCGTATGGCCGTCGGGATCCGCGCGCGCCACCCGCGCACTGCCGATGGTGCCGCCGGCGCCGGCGATGTTCTCGACGATGACGCGCCCGCCGACTTTTTCGCCGATCCCCTGCGCGACCAGCCGCGCCATGGTGTCGCTTGGACCGCCCGCCGCAAACGGGACGACGATCGTGATCTGACGCGATGGGAATGGCTGCTCGGTATGCGCAG
>JGI12053J15887_10000942_pt1 | contig 12827 bp, 9 predicted proteins | sample MedBloCAOM1_O3_FD_15887 | JGI IMG/M metagenome (IMG submission 15887)
TACGCCGCGGCTTCTCATTTATCTCAAACGTCTCTGGAACACTGGGTCGCCCGGTCAAGCCGGGCGATGACAGCGGTGTTTGTTTCATTCATCAGGGTCGGCTCCAAGGTCGGTACGGAACTCGCAATGACGGTACCCGTAGCCCGGATGGAGCGAAGCGTAATCCGGGGCAGTCCCTCGGCGGCCCACGGTTCCCCGGATTTCGCTACGCTTCATCCGGGCTACGAACCTAACTCGCTACTTTGTGTTGCTCACCCGCCGGCGCGGCCGCGCCCGCCTGCGCGATCAGCTGCTTCAACTCCGGAATGCACGAGCCGCAATTGGTGCCGGCGTTCAATTGCACCCCGATCTCGGCCGCTGTGTTCGCACCCGCCGCGATAGCCGCGAGAATCGTGGTACGGCCGACGCCAAAGCAGGCGCAGACGACCGGACCGGCGCTGGCGAGGCCATCCATCGATTTGCCCGACAGCAGCAACCGGCGCTGGTCGTCACTGAGCGCTTCCGCCGCGAACAGGCTTTTGACAACGTCCCAATCGCCCGCATCGCGCGCCGGGCCCATGAACAGGCAGGTGTCGATGCGATCCTCGGCAAATGATGCCGCGCGAAAAATGCCGCCGCCAAAATCCTTGTATTCGGCGAGGTCGCTGCCGGCCACGGACCGCAGCCAGGACTGCCATCCCACGAGATCAGCGTTGTCGGCGAGCAGATAGCCATAGCCACCGGTCACCGCCACGCGCGCCCACAGGGCATGCGGCGGCAATTCCAGCTCCGTCCGCGACAGCGCGAAACCGCGAAACACATATTCATACGGCGCAATCGAGGCCGGCGTCGCCTTGTTCTCGGGCTGGCCGGAAAACGGGTCGGTGAAGGGCGCGACCAGCGCGCCGACGCGCGCCGCGGACGCCGTGGCTTCGCTCCAGTGGATCGGCGCGAACAGCATGCCGCGCTGCTGGCGTTCGCTGACAACTACTTTAAGGGTGCACTGCCCGTAATCGGTGGTGACGCGCGCGAAGCCGTCGTCGAACACGCCGAATCTCAGGGCATCGTCGGGATGAACCTCGACGAACGGCTCCGGCAGATGCTGGCCCAGCCGCGGGCTGACGCCGGTGCGGGTCATGGTGTGCCATTGATCCCGGATGCGGCCGGTGTTCAGCCGCAGCGGCCGGCCAGCCGTGATTTCCGTTCGCAGCGCCGGAATTTCCGGCGCGACAAAGCGCGCCTTGCGGTCGCTGGCAAAGAACTGGCCTTCGGCAAAGAAGCGCGCCTGCTCCGGCGCGCCCTCGCGCGCCGGCCACTGCACCGGCGCCATCGCGTCGAACGCCTCGTCCGACAAGGATTTCAGCGCGCCGATATCGAAGTCGCGGCCGCCATGATTCTCGAACGCCGACAATGCCGCGTGCTCGCGGAACACATCCGCCGCCGAATTGAAATCGAAGCTCGCGCCGAAGCCGAGCCGTTTTGCCACCTCGCTGACGATCCACCAATCCGGCTTCGCCTCTCCCGGCGGATCGAGGAACGCCCGCTGCCGCGAAATCCGGCGTTCCGAATTGGTCACCGTGCCGGATTTCTCGCCCCAGGCCTGCGCCGGCAGCAGCACATGCGCGCCCGACTTCACGGTGTCGTTCGACAGCACATTCTCCGAAATCACGAACAGTTCGAGCTTCCTGAGCGCCGCGCGAGCAGCGTCGGCGTCCGGCAGCGACACCGCCGGATTGGTGCCGATCACCCACAGCGCCTTGATCTCGCCGCGCGCGACCGCCTCGAACATCTGGACCGCCTTCAGCCCCTCATGGGTGGCGATGTGCGGCGCCTTCCAGAACCGGCGCACGCGATCGATATCGGGTGGCGTGAACGCCATATGGGCGGCGAGCTGATTGGCGAGGCCGCCGACCTCGCGCCCGCCCATCGCATTGGGTTGCCCGGTCAGCGAAAACGGCGACGCGCCTGGTTTGCCGATCCGCCCGGTGGCGAGGTGGCAATTGATGATGGCGTTGACCTTGTCGGTGCCCTGCGCCGACTGGTTGACGCCTTGCGAATACAGCGTGACCACGCGCGGGGACGCCGCAAACATCTGGAAGAAGGTTGCGACATCGGGCTCGGAAAGGCCGGTCGCCAGCGCCGTTGCGCCGACACTGCCGGCGATGCTCCGCGCCCGCGCCAGCGCCTCGTCGAACCCGCCGGTATATTGCTCGATATAGTCGCGATCGAGCACGCCAGTGTCGGCGAGCTGCACCAGCAGGCCGGCGAACAGCGCTGTGTCGGTGCCGGGCTTCAGCCCCAGAAACAGGTCGGCATCTCCTGATGTATCGGTCCGGCGCGGATCGATCACGACAATGCGGGCGCCGCGCGTCTGCTTGTTGGCGAGCATGCGCTGGTACAGCACCGGATGACACCACGCCGCATTGGAGCCGACCAGCACCAACAGGTCGGCCTGATCGATATCCTCATAGCAGCCGGGCACGGTGTCGGCGCCGAACGCGCGACGGTGGCCCGCGACCGAGGACGCCATGCACAGCCGCGAATTGGTATCGACATTGCCGCTGCCGATAAAACCCTTCATCAGTTTGTTGGCGACGTAATAATCCTCGGTCAGCAACTGCCCGGAGAGATAAAACCCGACCGCGCCGGGCCCGTCGCGCATGATGATATGCTTGAAGCGGTGCGCAACGTGGTCGAGCGCGTCGGTCCAGGCCACCCGCTCCATGGTGTCCTTGCTGCAGCGGATCATCGGATAAAGCAGCCGGCCTTCGACGCCCAGCGTCTCGCCGAGCGCCGAGCCTTTCGAGCACAGCCGTCCGAAATTGGCGGGATGTTCGGGATCGCCCGCGATCGCCGCGCCACCGCTATTGTCCGGTGTCGCCAGAACGCCGCAGCCGACGCCGCAATAGGGACAGGTGGTGCGCGTGGCACGAAGTGCGGAATCGGCTGACGTCATCGGAGCCATCGGATCATCTGTTCATGCCGCCTCTGACCGGATCGCCAGCGAGCGGCCGAACATCATGAGGCTGCGAATTTTCGCGATCGGCTGCCGGCAGCGGATCAGCTCGAGGTACCAGAGCGCGTCCCCGGTGTCGCCGACCAGCACCGCGCCGGTGAGTCGTCCTTCCGATATCACCAGCTTCTTGTAGGTACCGTGCCTGATATCGCTGAGCACGATGGCTTCGCATCCTTGCGCGCCCATGAAATCGCCGGCGGAAAACACGCTGACGCCGGAGACCTTCAGATTGGTCGAAAGGACACTGCCGCCATAGAAGGCGGCGGCGCCGGCGAGATGCTGCGCCAGAACGCGCGCCTGCTCGTAGGCCGGTTCCACCAGCCCATAACAGATGCCGCGATGCTCGGCGCATTCGCCGAGCGCGAAAATATCCGGAGCGCCGGTCTGCATGACATCGTCGACGACGATGCCGCGATTGACGGCAATTCCGGCCTCTTTCGCCAGCGCGGTATTGGGCCGGATGCCGGCGGCGAAGATCACCGCGTCGGCATCGATCCGCCGCCCGTCCGCCAGTTCGATCGCCTCGACGCGGGTCTCGCCATGGAGCGCCGCGGTGTTGGCATTGAGCAGGATTTTGATGCCCTTGCGCTCGACCAGGGTTTTCAACAGCTCCGCCGCCGGGGCATCGAGCTGACGCTCCATCAGCCGGTCCATCAGATGGATCAGGGTGACCCGGGCGCCGGCCTTGGCGAGGCCGTAGGCTGCTTCCAGGCCGAGCAAACCGCCGCCGACCACAACGACGCGTTTCTTCCCTGCGGCCAGCGTCAGCAACAGGTCGACGTCGCGGCTGTCGCGAAAGGTGTGCACGCCGTCGAGTCCGGCGCCGGGCACATTCAGCCGCAGCGGCGTCGAACCGGTGGCCAGAACCAGTTTGGAATAGCTGATGCTCTCTTCGTTCGCGATCTTGAGCTCGCGGCGGCCGGCATCGATCTCGGTGACGAGGCAGCCATATTTCAAGGTGACGCCGCGGTCGCGCCACCAGCTGGCCGGCCTGAGCTCGATGTCATGCGACGCGGTCTCGCCGGCGAGCACCGATGACAGCAGCACGCGATTATAGGCGAGCCGCGGCTCGTCGCCGATCACGGCAATGGCGTAGCGCCCCAGCGCTGCCTTGGCCAGTTCGTCGACCAGGCGCGCGGCGGCCATGCCATTGCCGACGATTACAAGCGGTTCGCTCACGGCATGTCCTTACTCGGCGGCCTGGGCGCGGCCATAGGCTTCCGAAATCATGTAACCGGACAGCGTGCCATAGGCCGCGGTCCATGCGTCCGCCAGCTCAGGCGTCCAGGCCTCGCCGAGGCCTTTTTCCAGCGTGTACAGCAAGGCGCCGCCGACGACGGGATAGTGCTCCGGTCTCGCGCCGCAGCTGACGTGGCGTTTGGCCAGCGCGCTCGCGGCCGGCAGAATCGAATCCAGATGGCCGAGCCCGTTGACCACGGCCGCCAGCATCGCCATCAGTTTCGTGCGCTGCTCGGTCATGTCGTAGAATATCACCGCCGCCGTTTCCGAAATCGGCGCAACCTTGGCAAAGCTTTCCTGCACCAGTTTGACTTGGTCGGGTGTCATTTCGCTCTCCCTTCACCGTCGTCATGCGCGGGCTTGACCCGCGCATCCATCTTCAAAGACTCCTGCGCCCTCGATGGATTGCCGGGTCAGGCCCGGCAATGACGAGCGCGCAAATCATTACGCCGCTTCGACAAAACGATGCCTTTCGTAGAGGAATTCGAGCACGCGCAGCCGGCATTTCAGGTAGGCGGCGTTGGTCGAGAGTTCGAGCCGCTTGCGCGGGCGCGCCAGCGGCACGTCGAGGACTTCGCCGATCCGCGCACTCGGCCCGTTGGTCATCATCACGATGCGATCCGACAGCAGCACGGCCTCATCGACGTCGTGGGTGATCATCAGGATGGTGTTGCCGAGCTTCTGGTGCAGCGCCATCACCGAATCCTGCAGATGGGCGCGGGTCAACGCGTCGAGCGCGCCGAACGGCTCGTCGAGCAGCAGCACCTTCGGCTCCATCGCCAGCGCCCGGGCAATGCCGACGCGCTGCTTCATGCCGCCGGAGATTTCCGCCGGCCGCTTGTCCCTGGCATGCGCCATCTGCACCAGGTTGAGATTGTGCATGGTCCAGGCGTCGCGCTCGCTGCGGGTCTTGCTCGATGCGAACACCTTGTCGACGCCGAGCCGGACGTTTTCGTAGACCGTGAGCCAGGGCAGCAGGCTGTGGTTCTGGAACACCACCGCGCGATCCGGGCCCGGCGAATTGACCTCGCGGTTTTCCAAGAGCACGCAGCCCATCGTGGTGGTGGTGAGGCCGGCGACGATGTTGAGCAGCGTGGACTTGCCGCAGCCGGAGTGGCCGATGATCGAGACGTACTCGCCCTTGTCGATGGTCAGGTTGATGTCCTTCAGCACCTCGGTCGAAGCATTGCCGCGGGTGAAGACCTTGTCGATGTGGTCGAGCTTCAGATAGGGCTGCATGACATATTTCCTTCAGTTCAGCGCGGTGCCGCGGGTCACGATCTTCGCCATTCCCGCGATCAGGCGGTCGAGCACGAAGCCGATGATGCCGACATAGAACAGCGCCAGAATGATTTCGCTGATGTGCGAGGAATTCCAGGCGTCCCAGATGAAGAAGCCGATGCCGACGCCGCCGATCAGCATTTCCGCCGCCACGATGGCGAGCCAGGACAGGCCGATGCCGATGCGCAAGCCCGTGAAGATGTAGGGCGCCGCCGCCGGGATCATGATCTTCCAGAAAAACTCCAGCGGATTGAGCTGCACCACCGCTGCGACGTTGCGGTAATCCTGCGGGATGTTGCGGATGCCGACCGCGGTGTTGATGATGATCGGCCAGATCGAGGTGATGAAGATCACGAAGATCGCTGAGGGCTGGCCGTCACGAAAGGCCGCGAGCGACAGCGGCAGCCAGGCCAGCGGCGGAATCGTGCGCAGCACCTGGAAGATCGGATCGAGCCCGCGCATCGCCCAGACCGATTGCCCGACCAGGGTGCCGAGCGCGATGCCGGCGACCGCCGCCAGCGAATAACCGAGTGCGACGCGCTGCAGGCTGGCGGACAGATGCCAGAACAGGCCCTTGTCGATGCCGCCGCGATCGAAGAACGGATCAAAAATTAATTCCTTGGTTTCCTTGTAGACCCGCGACGGCGGCGGCAGGGTCGAACCGGCGCGCCGGCAGACCAACTCCCAGATCAGCATCCCCAGCGCCACTACGATCAGCGGCGGCACCACGCGTACCGCGGTCTCCTTCGCCATCTTGAGATATCGCTCAGTGCGCGGCGGCCGCTTGGGCGTCATGGTAACGACCGGTGCCGCTGTGCTCGCAGGCAGTGCGGTGACGGATTCGGTCTTGATCGCGGGCATGTTCATCGGAAGTGCATCTCCGTGCTCAATGAGCGGGGCCACGCTAAGCGCGCGGCCCGGCTGGATCAGGCGTCAACACGCTTGATGGACAGGGACTTCAGATAGGCCGCCGGATTTTCCGGATCGAACACCTTGCCGTCGAAGAAGGTTTCCTTGCCGCGCGACGTCGAGGTTGGGATGTCAGCGGCGGCAACGCCGAGATCCTTTGCCGCGTCCTTCCAGAGGTCTTCGCGGTTGACCTTGGCGATCAGCGCCTTGGCGTCGTAGCCCGCCTCATACTTGCCCCAGCGGATGTCCTCGGTGATGAACCAGAGGTCATGGCTCTGGAACGGATAGGAGGCCTGGTCGGCCCAGAACCGCATGATGTGCGGGCTGTTCTCGACCACTCTGCCGGTGCCGTAATCGAACTTGCCCTTGACGCGATCGGTGACGTCATCGACCGGGCAGTTGATCCATTGCCGCTTGGCGCAGATAACAGCGACTTCCTCGCGGTTTTCCGGCTTCTCGCACCACTGCTGCGCTTCCATCACAGCCATCAGCAGCGCCCTGGCCGCCTTCGGGTATTTGTCGACATAGGCGGCGCGCATGCCGAATGATTTCTCCGGATGCTTGTTCCATAGTTCGCCCGTGGTGATCGCGGTGTAGCCGATGTCCTGGTGGATCAGCTGCAGGTTCCACGGTTCGCAGACGCAGAAGCAATCCATGGTGCCGACCTTCATGTTGGCGACCATCTGCGGCGGCGGCACCACGATGGTTTCGATATCCTTGTCGGGATCGATGCCGCCGGCGGCGAGCCAGTAGCGGATCCACAGATCATGGGTGCCGCCCGGGAACGTCATCGCGGCCTTGATCGATTTGCCGGAGGCTTTCTTCTTGTCGAGTGCGACCTTGAAGGGTGCGGTGTCGACGCCGACCTTGAGGTCGCTGTATTCCTTCGCGACCGAAATGCACTGACCGTTCAGATTGAGCCGCGCCAGGATGTACATCGGGGTCGGCTGGTTGTTCTGCGTCACCTTGCCGGCGGAGATCAGATACGGCATCGGCGTCAGGATATGCGCGCCGTCGATACCGTTACCTTCCGAGCCGAGCACGAGGTTGTCTCGCGTGGTGCCCCACGACGCCTGCTTCTGCACCTCGACATCGGGCATGCCGTATTTGGCGAAGATGCCCTTCTCCTTGGCGACGAACAGCGGCGACGCATCGGTGAGCGCGATGAAGCCGAGTTTTGCAGCTTTCACTTCAGGGCCGGCGCCTTGCGCGAACGCGCCGGCTGGGAAATTCAGCTTGGCGGCGGCAAGCAGCGCCGCCGTTCCCGCGGTCGCTTTCAGGATTTGACGGCGGCTGAGGCCGCGGCGGGAGGTCTGATCGGTGGTATCAGTCATAGGCGCTGGCGTCCTTTGCGTCTGAATGGCCGTCCATCCGGTGGCACCGCGCTGGCGCATAGAGGCGCGTTCCGGGGAGGCCCGGTCTGGCGGTGTCACAATTCGGATGATTGGTTTCGAGGGACGGCTTCAATGGCGTCAGCACAAGCCATTCAAGCTTCGTGCCAAGCTACCACAACGCAAAAAGACAATAATTCAGAGATGGTTACGCGTTATGTCGCAGGTTGGGCCCAACCTCGCCGCGCATCCAAAATTTGCGATTCGCTCATTTTTTGTGCGCCGCACAAGGAATGGGCAGGGGGGCGAATTCGGCGTCCTGCGCGGCGAAAAATCGCGCAAATCCGGTCGGTCGGGAGCAGGATTATTTGTGCTCCAGTCCGCGCTGGTAACTTCGCGATTTGATCAACGATAGCGTCCGATCCATCGTCTCCTTGTCGGCCTTGGCATTATATTCCATGTGCCAGCCGTGGAAGGTGTAAGGCGGCCCCTTGTCCTCGTAGCCGTGATAGACCCCCTTGAATTTGATGATCTGGACCGGCGCGCCGGACGCGGTTTCGAGTTGTTCGCAGACCTTGGGGTCGTTGGCATCGTCCCGTTCGCCAACGAACATCACCAGCGGGATACCGGAACGCCATTTGGTCAGCCCGATACAGCCGGGTGAGACCGCGAATATCGCCGCGAATTTGTTTTGATGGCCGCGCACCTGGTAGGCATCCGCGATCATCACAGCCGCCGTACCGCCATTGCTGCGGCCCATGACGTAGACGTCGTCGGGTTTTGCCAGTTTATTGTCGATCAGATAGTCGAGCGCCGAATAGGCATCCTCCGCACGCCGCCAACCCCAGTGATAGTTTGGCGAACCGCAAACCTCCCTGACGTTGCGGGTCTTGAAGCTGTTCAAGATCAGGACGCCATAGCCCTGATCCAGAAAAATCCTCGCCTTTTCCCTGGCCCATCTGGCAACCGGTGGCGTCAAACCCGAGCACCCGTGCATCAAGATCACGTAGGGCACCGTACCGGCAGCGTCCTTCGGCTTGATCAACTCAGCTTCGAGGACGCCTTCCCGCTGGATATTGCCGCTTTCTTCCGGAGCCCCATTGTTGAAGAATTTCGACAGGCCGGACTTGTATTTGTTCTGCGGCGAGTAGTGGTCGTCAAAATTGTGCGCGTAATCCCCTTTCCAGGGGATCCTGACTTTCTCCGCCTGGGCCGCCGTAGCAGACACGACCAACGCGGCGGCGATGAGGATTCGCATTTCGCGCTCAGGCGTCTTCGGTGGCCTTGGCCATCATGGGTTTCGGCGCGGCTCCCTCGCCCGGCTTCATGCGAAAATCATACGTCATCAAGTGCCAGGGCTCGGACGCAGGCTTTCCGTCTGGCATCACGGCATCGGTGCGCTTCTCGATTTTGGCGATCAGTTCGTCCTTCACCCCGAACACCACGTCGGAATCGAGGTACTTGTCGCCGTCCATAAAGACGTGGGTGATCAGCGGCTGGTAGCCGGGCGCATCAACCAGAAAATGCACATGCGCTGGCCGCATCGCGTGGCGCCGGGTCTGGATGATCATCTCGCCGACCGGGCCATCGGTCGGAATCGGATAGCTGCAGGGCAGGATGGTGCGAAAGAAGAACCTGCCATCGGCGTCGGTGATGAACCGCGCCCGCGATGACGGCCCCTGCGTCGCGTAGGACGGCTTCTGCGAGTCATAGAAGCCGTCGTCGTCGGCGTGCCAGACGTCGACCGGAACGCCCGCCAGCGGCTTGCCCGCAAGATCGGTGACGCGGCTCTGCACGAACATCCGCTCTCCCGGCAGCGCGGCGGAGATATCGGTGCCGTGAGGCGTCTCCTTGTGTTCGCCGACATAGAACGGGCCGAGCACGGTGGTCTCGGTGGCGCCGTCGCGCTCGCGGTGGTTCACGGCGTCAACCAGCATCGAGACCCCGAGCACGTCGGAAAGCAGGATGAATTCCTGCCGGATCGAAGTGCATTTCTGGCCGGTACGGGTCAGGAAGTCGATCGCGTATTCCCACTCCTCGAAAGTGAGATCGGTCTTGCGGACATAGTCGTGCAGCGATTTCACCAGTTCCTGCAGCAGGAATTTGACGCGCGGATCCGGCGTCTCCTCAAAACTGTGGATCACGGCGGCGGTCAGTTCGGTGTCGTTGAATTGGGGCATTTTGGCTGTCCTGCGGGGCTACGCGATTTCTGGGCGCAAGCCTACACCAGCTGACAGCCTAGGGTAAGCATGCCGCGCTTGGAACACCCCACCCTTTTCGGCTATCAAGGCGGACCGCGACAGATCCGGAGATCAGCCCGATGTTAGCCCCGACCCCCGCCTCGCCCGAATCCGCCGGGATGTCCAAGGCAGCCTTCGACCGTCTCGAGGAGCATCTAAAACTCCGCTACATCGATGCCGGCCGCTTTCCGGGGACCCAGCTTCTGGTCTATCGCCGCGGCAAGATCGTCCACAGCGCGGTGCAGGGCTTTGCCGACCTCGAGCGCAAGACGCCGGTCAAGGACGACACCATCTTCCGCATCTATTCGATGACCAAACCGATCACGTCGGTGGCCTTCATGATGCTGTTCGAGGAAGGCCGCGTCGCGCTCGACGAGCCCGTCCATAAATACATTCCGGAATGGAAGAACCTCGGCGTGTTCCAGGCCGGGACGTCGCCGNCGTTCCTGACCAAGCCGCCGTCGCGGCCGATGCTGATCGTGGACCTGCTGCGCCATACCTCCGGGCTGACTTACGGCTTCCAGCAGCGCTCCAACGTCGATGCCGCCTATCGCGAAAAGAAGATCGGCGAGGTGGTGAAAGCGGGAACGCTGCAGACCATGATCGACGACCTCGCAAAAATTCCGCTGGAATTTTCGCCGGGCGAAGCCTGGAACTATTCCGTCTCTACCGATGTGATCGGCTATCTCGTCGGCAAGATCAGCGGCATGCCGTTCGAGCAATTCCTGAAACAGCGGATCTTCAATCCGCTCGGCATGACCGACACCGATTTCTTCGTGCCCGCCGACAAGGCGCGTCGTTTCGCGGCCTGTTACTCGGCCGACCCGCAAGGCGGCATGACCTTTCACGCCACCGATCGCAAGGGCACCCTGACGCTGCAGGACGATCCGGCCAAGAGTTCGTTCTTGACCCCGCCGTCGTTCATTTCCGGCGGCGGCGGGCTGTGCTCGACTGCGGCCGACTATCTCACCTTCTGCCGCGCGCTGCTGGGTGGCGGCGAACTCGGCGGCGTCAGGCTGCTCGGGCCGAAGACGCTGGCGTTGATGACATCGAACCATCTGCCTGGCGGCCGCGACCTGCCGGAGATGTCGCGGTCGCTGTTCTCCGAGGCGACCTATAACGGCATCGGCTTCGGCCTCGGCTTTTCCGTCACCATGAACCCCGCGCAGACGCTGATTCCCGGCAGCGCCGGCGAATACGCCTGGGGCGGCGCCGCCACGACATCGTTCTGGATCGATCCGGCGGAAGAACTGATCGCGATCTTCATGACCCAGGTGCTGCCGTCCAGCGCCTATCCGCTGCGGCGCGAACTGCGCACCATGATTTACGCTGCGATCACCGACAGCAATCTCTAGGGACTAGGCGAGGTTCCGCAGCGCAGCGGGAACTGGCGGAGCCGCTACGCGCCTAAAATCCTTGGCGGATTTCAGGCGCTTCTCCTATGCTCGCGGCGATTTTGCGCCGCCGCGCACGATCCTTTGCCCGGGAATCCGCGTGCCCAAGCTCTCACTGCCTGTGCGACTCGTCCTGTTGATCGCGGGAACCACGCTGCCGCTGATTGTTTTCGCGGCCGTCATCGTTCTCAGCAACTATGAGCAAGACCGCAAGAAAGCCTCGCAGCGGGTGGTCGAGACCGTGCGCAGCATCCGCCTCGTGCTCGACGCCGAGATGCAGCGCATGACCGGGGGCTTGCAGGTGCTGTCGCTGACCAACGCGCTCCGCGACCGCGATTTCGACGGCTTCCGCCGCATCGCCGCGGGCTTTCTCGATCAATACGGCAAGGATGGCGTCGTGCTGGTGGCCGACCGCGAGGGCCGCCAGCTGTTCTCCTCGGTCACGGCGGACACCGCCAGCCTGCCGCCGCGCAACAACCGAGAGATCGTAGATGCGGTGTTCACGACAAAAAGCCCGCAATATTCGAACCTGTTCATCGGCGCCGTGAAGAAACGGCTGATCGTGTCGGTCGAAGTCCCGGTATTCCGCGATGGCGACGTCGTCAATGTCATTTCCTTCAGCCCGCCGATCGAGATTTTCCAGGCCATCATCGAACAGCAGCGTCCGAGCGATGACTGGACCATCTCGATCTTCGACCGCGAAGGCGTCAATTTCGCGCGCATTCCGAATCCGCAGGAGACCGTCGGCGAGCGCGCCTCGCCGACGCTGTACGCCACGATGTTTGGCGCACCCGAGGCAACGCTGCAGACGGCGTCGCTGGAAGGCGTTCCGCTGATCACCGGTCTTGCCCGGTCATCGCTCACCGGCTGGACGGTCGCCGCCGGCATTGCCGAGAGCTCGCTGGTCGGTCCGCTATGGCGCAACCTGGCGATCACCAGCGTCATCGGCGGCGTCCTGCTGCTGATCGGCCTTGCCTTCGCGGTGCGGATGGCGACCACGATCGCCCGCGGCGAGATGCTGCATGATCTCTTGATCGAGGAGCTCAACCATCGCGTCAAGAACACGCTGGCGATCCTGCAGTCGATCGCCACGCAAACCTTTCGCAGCGCCAGCAGGGCCGAGCGCGAGAAATTCGAGGGCCGGCTCGGCGCGCTGGCGGAAGCGCACAATCTGCTGAGCAAGGAGAAGTGGCAGGGTTCCGAACTGCAGGACGTGATCAGCCGCGTGCTGCAACCCTATCTGCTCAATACGGCCGGCCGGGTGCGAATGTCCGGACCCACCGTACCGCTGTCGCCCCGGCTTGCCGTGGTGCTGTCGATGATCGTGCACGAGATCGCGACCAACGCCGCCAAATACGGCGCGCTGTCGAACGACAGCGGCACCGTGAGGCTGGATTGGGAAATCATCACCGAAAACGGCAAGCCGAAATTGCGGCTC
>JGI12053J15887_10000943_pt1 | contig 12827 bp, 6 predicted proteins | sample MedBloCAOM1_O3_FD_15887 | JGI IMG/M metagenome (IMG submission 15887)
CCTGTCCCGAGTGCCTGAACTGGCTCGTTGCTTGAATGGGCAAAGGCAGTCGCCGGTTGGAAGCTGATTCCTGTTCCGCGATCGCTGAACGGAAGGTTGGCGGCATGATTGAACCGTAAGGGAGCTGCCAGGTCCAAGCCTGTTCCCGGAGATACCACCCATTCACTGACTACATGAGGTTTCGCAAGGGCGGGTGTGAAGTCGATGGGGGTACCATCCGATCCTGGGGTGCCCACGGCGGTGACGGTAACGGCTTGCTGGCTTGCTGGCGTGCCGACCGTGACCTCGTCGCCTGCGGCGAAACCCTCCGCTCGGCGCACGTTGATCCGGGTTGCTCCGGCGCTCGCAGGAGCTGAGAGATTGGTCTGACTCGCTGCTGTGCCGACATGCGCCACCGTTACGGTTTCGATCCCATGACCAACGCTGTCGATATCCAACCTGATCTTGTTACCAGTGGAGACATTTGCGAGAGATGTCACCTGGATGTTGGTGGCTCCCGCAGGAGCTTCCATCGCGAGATACGCTTGTGTACCAGGCTTGCCGACTGCGGTCACTGTCGCAATCTCGTACTGCTCCCCAGTATTAGCAACGATTGGATAGGTAGAGCCATAGCCAAGCGCAATCTTCTGACCAACAACAAATCCAGATGCATCCTCAACCGGCACATTGGTCGAGCCGGCAGGAACTGTGATCACCACTTCTTCGGGAAGCGATTGCCACAACGTTGTATGGTTGCTGGCAGCCGTCCCGAGACTTGCAATCTTGCGCACTTCCATACTGGAGCCGGTCCCGATGTCGATCGTGTCGCCGACCGACATTCCATCGGTGTTTCTGACATAAATGGTGCTGCCACCTGCGTGTGCGGGAACCGCCAGCCCCGAGTTGGAGAGGCCGAGCAGGTAAAAGCCGCCAGNTGCAAGCTTCGTTCCAGCCGGGATCTTTACCGTAGAGAAGATTGCCTGGTGGGCTGGGTGCTCGGTCAATGTCCAGTTGGAGAGATCGACGCTTTGAGAACCTGCGTTGTAGAGCTCGAAAAATGAATCCGTTGGGTTGCCGGGAGCGGCCGAAGTAACTCGAAACTCGTTGATTTTGACCGGTCTGGCATTACGAATCTTTTCAACCGCCGTTTCTACCTGCTTTCTGCCGCTGGTCGGATTTGTCCACGATGCATGGCCGACGAGATCGCCGTTGAAGGATGCAGGTGCAGAGGTGACTTTGAAGGTCGCGCTCACGCTCGCACCCCGTACGACCTGTTGAGCGAAGGTCTTCGACGTCTCAGTCGTGCCTGAAACGACAGCGGTCCACTGCTTGTTGGGTACGACAATGCTCAACGTAACGTCCGCTGCAGGCGCCCCAGTTGTATTCGTGAATGTCACGGTGAAGTCCCGCGAAGATCCTGGAGTGAACGTCTGCGGGCCTCCATGCATTCCTGTCGTCGCAGCCGGAACCAAACTAAGCGGAGCTACATCGTATCGTGCTGCGACAACATTCGCCTGGACAAGCTGGTCGGTGGCGTTCGATGGAAATGTACCGGCGGCAGTCATCGCTCCTTCATAGAACGTTCCTTGCGAACCGACACTGTTGTCTCCACCGTTGCCTAGGAGAATCGCCCCCTGCTTCCGCATTGGGTCATAGGTTGGATTCACACGGTGTCCATCGAACATGACCGACAGAGCGCCCTTTTGCGCGTCGCCACCCATCGATGTCCAATGGTGTGGTTCTCCTTTGCCGATGGCGGTTACAAAGCGCCAGGGGATGCTGGGTAAATTGGGACAGCCTTTGGTCCCATCCTCGTTGACGCACCCGACAAGATTATTTTCCTGATCGGTCATAATCCACGGCCCGTCACCAGCCCCGCTGTACCACGGCGTGGCGTTACCGAAGTAGAGGGTCTCCATGGTGCCGTTATCATCATCGCGACTGTCAATCTCAGCATTGCCGTAGTCGAAACAGCAACCGGCGTTGAAATGCTTCGCGTTGACGACCCAGTATTGCCCCTCGGCCTGGTCGTCGACCGCGGTGCCTTTCACATCGTTCTGGCGGAGTCCCATGCCCGGTTCGATGAACACGCCGTAGACCTTGTGCCCCATGATCGTGATCGGGGCCATGTCCGCAATCGGAAGGGTGTTGAAACCTCCNAATGCCGGGCCACTGAATCCGCCACGGGGAGCCTGAATCAAGTCGTTGTGTTTGGGAGATTGGTCGTAGATGATGCTGATCCAGCAATAGGTACCGGCTGCAGAACTTATCCTGTGCGGCTGCGTCCGCGTATCCGNCGGGATCCGGAACTAGCGTGGCAGTAGCCTGGACAACGCCAATGTCCATGGTCTTGCCGTCCGATTGGCGCAAAACCTGGTAGAGGGGACCGTTATAGGTCGCATATAACGCACGGGTCGTGCTATGTGCCGCGACACATGGGTCACCGGCAGCCGCGTAGATGTCGCACGNGCCTTGAGGCCTGTGTGGAGGAACGACACCACCCGCAGGAGACTGTTGCGCCATCGCCAAAGTGGCCCCCATGAACGTAAGCACGAGCGCGAGTCTAAGCACAAAATCGATTCTCGTTTTCATTCTTATCCTATCTGCTGGGAAGAACTGTGTTGGACTCAGAAGAAAGGGAATCTCTCCGTCCTTGGTGCCCAGTTTATTTGAATTTTCTGCCGGGATACGTATACCACTTCGCAATGAACTCGTTCCATCTCATGGCTGAGAGTGCCTCGGAATCCAGTACGCCCGCCAAATGGGATTTCGTGTAGCTGCTATTGCGCGTGGTGCGGATAGTCGGGAGCTTGCGGTGAAGCTGGGCGACCACATCTACATTGATAGCCTCGAACAGAATGCAGCCGAAGCCTTACAAAAGCTGGGCGGCACCTCAGCGAGCAGATTGACCTCAACAAGGTTCCCTATCTCTCCCACTTCCAGCGGCAAAATATCGACCCAACGGTGAAACCGACGACAGTTCTCGCCAACTCGACCTTTTCGAAGCCGATAACGCAGGCGGCGCTTCTCAACGACAACTTCTACCGGCCTACCCCTGGTTTTACCAACGTCAACCTAAGGCAGTACTCCGGCACGTCAAGCTATCACTCGTTACAGACCCAGATTACCCGCCGCTTTACCAAGGGCCTGCAATTTGGAGTGGTCTACACCTGGTCCAAGGTGATGACCGATCAGGGCACAGTCAGCGGATCTGTGGCAACCTACCAACCCCGCCGGTTCTGGGACTACGGCGAAGCAGATTTCGACCGCACCAATAACTTTGTCGTGCACTGGACCTGGGATCTACCCAAGGGAAGCAGCCACTGGAGCAACTTCGCGACCAGGACGATCCTCGACAGCTGGCAGGTCTCTGGTATTGGACAACTCGTCAGCGGCGCACCGTTGGTGAGTCCGACGCAGTCGCCTCATTCGGGCAGTTCCACTTTGACCACGGGCGGCATCGATCTCACCGGGGGAGGCGATGGCGCTCGCGCAGTCGTAACCGCCAACCCCGTACTCCCCAAGGGCAAGCGTACGGTTAGTCAATTCTTCAACTCGAGCGTCTTCGTCCTGCCGCCCTACGGCCAGATCCCCGGCCCCAACACTCCCGGCATTACACGATACAACTTCGGACGTGGCCCTGGTACTAACCGATTTGATATGGCCGTAACCAAGAACTTCCCGATCAAAGAGAGTATTCTCGTCCAGATCCGGGGCGAAGCCTACAACGTCTTCAACCACGCCTCGGTTACTACCGTCGATGCGACGGCAGTGTTCGATCAGAAGACCGGATTGCAAAGGTCCACCACGTTCGGAAACCTGACAGCCGACGACCAGCCTCGCATATTGCAACTCTCCGGCCGTATCAACTTCTAGGCGAGCAAGTAAATATGGCTCCCAACCCCGTGCCGAAAATAGGAAGAAAAACATATACTCGGCATGGTCCACTTCTAGCTCACGAAAAGGTTCTTGATTTCTTCCAGTCTCGTTTGCTAACCCTTAACTCGTTTCACTCGAGGAGCTTTTCTTCATGACGGTCTCAAAATTGCATTCAGCCTGCACATTAGCAGCTCTCTTATTTCTCTTGTCTGATTTCGCCCTAGCACAAAAAAATGAGTTGGCCGCGCTGCCGCCCATGGGATGGAATAGCTGGAACCACTTCCACGACAAGGTGGATGATGCAGCAGTCCGCGCGCAGGCAGAGGCGATGGTATCAAGCGGGATGCGCGACGCGGGATACACCTACATCAACATCGACGACACCTGGGAAGGCGAGCGCGATGCGAAAGGAAATATCCAGACCAACAGCAAATTTCCTGATATGAAGGCCCTCTCTGACTTTGTCCACAGTAAGGGCCTGAAGCTGGGCATCTACTCGTCTCCAGGGGCGAAGACCTGCGCGAAGTTCGAGGGCAGCCTGGGGCACGAGCTACAAGATGCGCAAACCTATGCCGCATGGGGAATCGATTATTTGAAATACGACCTATGCGGGCTGAGGGTCGAGATGCGCGCCGCTCCCACGCCGGAGGCTGCCCACAAGATCATGGTGGATGCTTATATCAAGATGCGCGACGCACTGCGCAGCACTGGCCGCCCCATTGTGTACAGTCTTTGCCAATACGGAAATGATGCTGTTTGGGAGTGGGGGACGAGCGTTGGTGGCAACCTCTGGCGCACCACGGGGGACATCACCGACAAGTATGCCAAGATGGCAGAGATCGGGTTCGGCCAAGCTGGATTGGCCCGCTTTGCTGGTCCCGGACATTGGAATGATCCGGACATGCTCGAGGTGGGAAACGGTGGGATGACGACCGACGAGTATCGAACCCACATGAGCCTGTGGGCTATTCTCGCGGCCCCTTTGCTTGCTGGAAACGACTTGTCCACAATGACGCCAGAAACAGTTGCGCTTCTGACGAATCGCGACGTCATCGCCGTTGATCAGGATTCGGCAGGAAAGCAGGGTGACCGGGTGAGCGCGGAGGGACCCATTGAGGTATGGGTACGTCCCCTGGCCGATGGATCGAAGGCTGTCGGCATCTTCAACCGGCACCCGTCCGCGATAACGGCCCATGTTGATTTTCAGAAGCTGGGATTTCCGCATGCTGTAAAGGCAAAGGACCTTTGGCAAGCCAAGGATCTCGGAAGCATCAGCTCGCCATACACGGTGACCTTGCCGGGACATGGTGTTTTGTTCCTGCGGCTATCGCAGTAGAGTCTGTCGGCTGGTGGGCTCAACTATCTTGAACTCTGCAAAGGATCGATCGCGAGTCTATGGACGCTTTCGACAGAGTTTCTCAAATTGGCCGGGAGCGGCCTGGCGGGTGCGACAGCGTCAGCAGTCGTTGCTCCGGGTGCGCGGGCAGAGAAGATCGACACACAGGAGTTTTGAGCTGCTATGGTCACAGGGCGGGGAGTAGGAAGACGTTCGGCTGGGTGGATGATGTTGCTTATGCTGAGTGCCGCCGCACGGATGACAATGGCACAGATCGCTCAGGTCAGCAGGTTGCCAGCCGCGCAGCCTCGTGTCTTCCGGGTGGATGGAGCGAGCCTCGTTCGTATTAAGAATTCCGAAGCGAGCGATCCGCGAAGGCAACAGGTTTTGCAAGCAGTGATCCCGCGTTCCATGTTGAACGGAAGATGTGGTCCCAGTTTGCTGTTGTAAGCTAAGTCATCTATTCAGAGGATTTCATGGGAAGCGCAGGTATGTTCTGATCCCGCACTAGCTTGTTGAACTCTTCTACGTCGTGCGTTTCTGCCTGTTTTAGCTGGTCAAGCTGGACCTGGAGTTGCGCCGAAAGCTCCTTGAAGACTTCGTAGCTCTGCGAGGTTGGAGCTGTGTCCGTTGCCGTAACGGTAGAAAGAACAGCGGCCAGCTTGTTGTTCAGCTTGATGGGAAAGTTGAGCGCATCTTCGTTCGCTCGAAGTTTTGTCTGATAGATTGCATTCTCAATCGTGTCCAGCTTGCCGAGGATCGCTTTCGCCGAGGACGAGACCTTTGCATCGCTGCTCTTCCCGTACTCTTCGAGTGGACGTCGCGCGGCGCGAATGTCAATTACTGCCTGATTGGCCGCCGAGACCCTGTCGCGTATCTGTAGGGCGAGTTCGAGTTGCTTGTTGAAGTCGTCCGGAGTCGTTGGTGTCCTGGGATCCTTCTTGACCACAAACTTCTTCGTCTCGGTGTGGCCGTCCACGGTCAGTTCAATGGTGTAGGTTCCAGGGACGACTTGCGGCCCACGGACGCCTCCGGCCCAGAAGATCATTCCGGGGAAACGGGTAGCATCTGCGTAGCGAAGATCCCAGACAAAGCGATTGAGACCAGCCTTAGTCGTAGGCTTCGGGGCTGTTGGCCTCTCATCCTCCTCCAGGCCTTGAGCTTCCTTGGGCTCAGGCTTCGAAGAGATCTCACGGACAAGCTTGCCAGAAGAATCCTTGAACTTAAGAATGACATCGGACGCCGGCTTGGCTTTGAGCTGGTAATAAACGGTCACACCGTTCGGAGGGTTCTTTCCAGTCCCGGACTGTGCTCTCTCGAAGCCACCGCCTCCACCTGTGTACCGATAAGCCGCTTTGGGCTCGAAGAGATGTATGGGGTCTTCGGGCAGCTTTCCTGGAGCTAAGGCGCGGACCAGCGCCAGGTCATCAAGAACGTAGAAGCCGCGACCCTGGGTAGCCACGACCAGATCGTCTTCGCGTTTCTGAATAGAGAGATCCGTCATCGGCACGTTTGGAAGATTGAGCTGGAACGGAATCCAGTTGTCGCCGTCGTTGTACGAGACATACAGATGTGCTTCCGTTCCGGCAAAGAGAAGGCCCTTCATCTTTGTGTCGGGGCGAATGGTTCTCGTAAAGTCATCGGAGGGAATTCCATTGATGATCTTCGTCCATGTCTTGCCGTAGTCCTTCGTCTTATAGAGGAAGGGGCGGAAGTCGTCGGACAAATACATCGTTGCGGCGACATAGGCCGTACCCGCCTCAAGCGGCGAGGCCGCAATGCAGTTGACGCGGATGAAGTCCGGGAAGTCCTTCGGCGTGACGTTGGTCCAGTTCTTGCCGCCGTTGCGGGTGAGGTGGATCAACCCGTCGTCGGAGCCGACCCAGATGACACCCTTTTCTACCGTGGATTCATCGATAGTGAAGATCGTGTCGTAGTACTCGACCGCGGTATTGTCTTTGGTGATGGGCCCGCCGACAGGACCCTGTTTCGACTTGTCATCGCGCGTCAGGTCAGGGCTGATCGCCTTCCAGTGCTGCCCCTCGTCTTCCGTCGCCATGAGAACATTCGCGCCTGCATAGAGGAGCTTTTGATTCCATGGGGAAAACAGGAGCGGATAGCTCCATTGGAAGCGGTATTTCATTGCCTCAACACCTGAGCCCATGGGGTTGTCGGGCCAGACCGTCACGTTGCGAAGCGCTCCGGTCTTGCCGTCATAGCGGGTCAGGAGGCCGTCGTACGAACCTGCGTAGACATAGCGCGAGTCGGCGGGATCGGGTGCGATCCAACCGCTTTCTCCGCCTCCCACCTCGTGCCAGTCCGACTCGGTGATAGAGCCGCTGTTGGACCGGCTCGAAATCTCGACGGTAGTGTTGTCCTGCTGAGCTCCATAGATGTGATAGGGAAAGTCCTGATCGGTGACGACCCGATAGAACTGGGCTGTCGGCTGGTTCATGATCGTGCTGAAGCTTTTGCCGCCGTCGAAGGTAATATTGGCTCCGCCGTCGTTCGACTCGATCATCCGGTTGGGATCGTCGTTTGCTATCCACAGATCGTGATTGTCTCCGTGGCCGGTGGGGATGGATTTGAAGGTGTGGCCGCCGTCGATCGAGCGATAGAAGCTGGTGTTCAGCGCGTACACGGTGTCCGCATTCTTGGGGTCCGCGAAGATGCGCGAGTAATACCAGGCACGCTGCTTTACCTCGCGCTGATCGTTCACCTTCGTCCACGTTGCGCCGCCATCGTCGGAGTGAAAGATGCCTCCTTCGTCGGCTTCTACGATGATCCAGAGGCTGCCTGCTCTGACTGGTGAGACGGCAATGCCGATTCTGCCGATGACTCCCTTCGGCAGACCAGAGTTACGGGTAATCTCCTTCCAGGTGTCTCCGCCATCGGTTGATTTATAGAGTCCGCTGTCGGGGCCGCCGCTCTCGAAGGTCCAGGGCTTGCGAATGACCTGCCAGATGCTGGCGTAGATCACGCGGGAGTTTGTGGGGTCGATCGCAACATCGATGGCCCCGGCAAGGTTGCTCTTATACAGCACCTTCTGCCAGGTTTTGCCGCCGTCCTTCGTACGAAAGACGCCGCGCTCTTCATTCGGTCCGGCCATGTGGCCGAGAGCACCAACGTAGACGATGTCAGGGTTCTTTGGGTCGATGCGCAGAGCACCGATCTGCTGCGTGTCCGTCAGTCCAACATGCGTCCAGGTGTGACCCGCGTCGGTCGATTTGTAGACACCATCGCCGTGCGAGGCATTGCCGCGGATGTCCCCTTCGCCCATCCCGGCGTAGACGACGTTCGGATCGGAGTCGGCTACCGCGATTGCTCCCACGGAACCGAGCTTCAGCAGACCATCGGCGATGGGAGACCAGTGATAGCCACCGTCTACGGTCTTGAAGATTCCCCCGCCTGTGGCTCCCATATAAAAGGTAAGCGGCTCGGACTGGACTCCCGTCACTGCGCCGGAGCGTCCCCCACGGAAAGGACCGATCTGTCTAAATTGAATCCCACTGAACGGAGAATCCGATTTCTGCTCCTGTGTCTCCTGCGCAGTTAGGGGAAAGCTGCAGGCAATCAGGAATACTAAGAGGGAAGGGATCGAAAATTCGAAGCCGCGGTTCACAAAGCTCTTCTGTACGAATTGATCTGACATTATTCCTCTAGGCCGGGGGATAGATTTCTGAAGCAAAAACAGTCTCAGCGGAACGTCGATGGATGCCTGCTGTTTTCAAGATGTCCTGGAATATTAAGCTGAATGGTCTTGTATCAGATATTAGAGCACCAGGCGCATGCGTTCCAAACACTCTTTGACGGCCAAAGGCAGGTCTTTTGAAGTGAGAACAGAAGTAATGGCTCCAGACATCTGAGGTTATCGGGAATGAACTACGGGGTGATGCTGGCTCAGCTCATCTCATCACAGGCACTACTAATGTCGAGCGATACTCGTGGTCCATCTGTTGCGTGCGGAGACCAACAGCACATTCAGCTGAGTTATATAGTGTTCGCGGTGTCTTGCTGAGAAGATGGAACACTAAGTCCAGGTCCGAACTACAGTACGCCACGCCCAACTATCTGCCATATGTCAACAATCGTATCGTGTCGCACGACGTGCAAGTAGTCGTGCAGATTTATCGTTGGATCGCAGTGGGGTGTTACCAATTCGACAATGCCGCCAAGCGGCAAGCAATCAGTCGGTGTTGGAAAGGTGAGACAGCCGTGCTCATCTCCGAAAAATGAGTAGGTTGTTCCCGCTGGCGCCCCAGCGCTCACATGCGGTAGAGGTCCGTCCGTAGCGAAGCTTTTCAGTCCGGCATCGATCGTAACCCTGCCAGGTACGTTTTTACTGATCACCGTACTGTGGAGGAACAACGAAGTGGCGAACGCGGCGTCGGCATCGCTTGCTCGCAAGGTGACGGCACCATATTCTACGTCCATGAAGATGTAGCTACCCGCCTGATGCTCTGTCAGGATGCCTTCGCGGCAGTCGAGGGCCAGCGTACCCGTGCCTCCGCCGCTCACGGTTGCAGGCTTCAGCCCGCGCTTATCCAGCGCTGCAATCAATTCCGAGAGGAAGCGCAACTGTCCTGTGTAGACATGATCGCGCTCTGCAAACTCCTTGATATGCTGCACCTGTCCGGAGTACGCCTGGATGCCGCGATACGAGATTCCTTCTGCCTCGCAGACCACGTTCACCAGTTGAAGTGCAGATTCAATGTTGCTGATACCTGTTCGCCCCATACCAAGATCCACATCAATCAGCACATCGAGAACGTGCCCAGACCGATGCGCCGCGGCTGCCAGTGATGCCGGGTGTTCCTGGTCGTCCACAACAACCGCGACCAAAGCTCCGCGTTCCAGCAGTTGCGTCAACCGATCCAGCTTGCCGGCTCCTATGACCGGCGACGTGATCAGTATGTTGTTGATGCCCTGTCCCACCAGTGCCTCCGCTTCATGGAGAGATGCGGTGCAAACACCAACAGCCCCTGCGGCTATCTGCCTCCGCGCAATCTCTGCGCATTTATGGCTCTTGGCGTGAGGGCGTGCCTGCAGTCCGTGAAGGTTTATCTGGTGCTGATAGGCTCTTACGTTTTGCTCGAAGGCCTCCAGATCCAGAACCAAGGCGGGCGTCGTCAGTTCGCGCAGGCCACCCGGCTTTCCTATTAGTCTCGCGTTGGGTCCGGCAAGACAGTGCGAAATGCCTACTTCCTGCGTTTGGTTATTGTCTCCCTGCCCGCACATGTCTGGTTCTACTCGCTGATCTAATTCCTTCAAAGATATCTTCTCTGTCATGAGTTCATGTTAGCGGACAGCTCTTCTGAGTTTTCCCTAGCAACTCCAACAAAGTCTGCATTGACTTGATCGTCGTGCGTGACCGTGAGGTGGGCCCGGATAGTAGATTTCCTTCGCGCCCTTGATCAGCCTGACCGATTTTTTCGCCGAGTCCTTGACCTGAACGGTGTAATTTGCAGCGGAGGACTTCGGCCACACTCCAGGCCTGAGCGATGCAGCCTCGGGGAGAGAAGGGAGGCTCCGCGTCGAAGATTTCACTGATTGTGCCAACACCACCTTCATTGAGGTGTTCGTCGAAACCGCTGAGAAAAGATGTGAGGGACGCCGTATCGTCGGGATAGGCCCTTCGCCACGCGTCGAAGAAGGGGCCGATAAGCCATGCCCATACGGTGCCCTGATGATAGGCCGCGTCGCGGGTCCTGAGATCTCCGTCGTATTTTCCTTTGTAGTTCTTGTCTCTTGGAGAGAGAGACCGCAGCCCGACTGGCGTCAATAGTTCCTTTTTCACAATTTCCAGAACAGCTCTCCATTTCTCCTCGGCCAGTATTGGGTATTTCAACGCTAGCGCAATCACCTGGTTTGGGCGGACGGAGGGGTCGTCGCGCGGGTCTACGAGCTGCCCGTCTCTTTCCTCGGGTGAGTCGACGACGTCATAAAGACAGTCCAGAGCGGGGTTCCAAAAACGTTCCTGAAAACTTGCATAGGCGAGATCGGCCTGGGCGGCAAAACGAGATCGATCGCGGCTGGGATCGCCGCTGGGATCGCCGATTATGTCGATCCATTCCACAGTCAGTCTGAGGGCGTTGTACCAGAGCGCGTTGATCTCCACCGCCTTACCTCGCCGGGGAGTGACGACCCAGTCGCCAACCTTTGCGTCCATCCATGTGAGTTGATACCCAATTGCTCCCTGACGAAGCAAGCCATCGGAGGGATCGACACCGATCCCGAAATCGGTGCCTCGCAAATGCCAATGAAGGATGTCGCTCAGTTTCGGGAGCAGGAACTCGAGGGTATCGCTGTCGCCTGTGGTGGAGAAATAGCGATCGACGGCGTGGAAGAACCAAAGAGTGGCGTCGGCAGTGTGATAGAGGCCGGAGGTCGTGCCCTCGGGAAACAAATTTGGGATGAGGCCGTTCCGGACATAATTTGCGAAGCTGCGCAGGATGTACTCGGTCTCCCGGTAGCGGCCCGTTGCGAGAGTGAGACCCTCGAGAGAGATCATTGTGTCGCGGCCCCAATCGGTGAACCAATGGTAGCCGGCGATGACGCTGCGCACTTCGTCTCCGATAGCATGGGCGCGCACCTGATCTATGGTGCGGCCGATCGGTGTGATGAGGAACTGATCGGCGGCAAGCACGAGTTCGGCGGCAACACTTTCACGCGCCGGCTCGGGCGCCATCTGCAAGAGACGACGCCTTCGTTCCGTTTCAAGGGCGAATATCTGTGTTGGGTTAAGAGCCTGAACGTGCTCCCAGGATTCGGTGGAAAGAACAAGCGATGCCGGCTTGCCTGTGCTGAGGTTTGCGGCGAACCCTCCGGGCGACCAAAGCCCACCCTGCCAATCGTAGCCGCGGCTTTGCTCGATGCGGTAGCGGAGATTAGTGATTTGTTCGATGCCGGTATGGAAATCGCTCTGCTCGCCTTGCCACGTAAACTTCAATGGAGGCAGAGTTTCGCTCACGCAGAGTTCGAATCCCTGCTCCACCGCGGTGAAGCGATACTGTGCGTGTGGCGGTCCTTCCACCGAGCCTTCGTGGGAACGGACGTGCAGAGCAGGTTGGACGTCAAGCCGACCCTCGCCCTGCAGCAGCGTGTAGGTGATGCATGTCGTATTTTGGGCGTGCACCATGCAGACCCGCTTTTCGAGTAACGCGTCTTCAAGGCGGAATAGCCATACCGGGAGACCATTCTCGAGCCGGAACTCGTGCAAGTAGGTCGGGGTCGGATCGGCAGCTGAAAGGGGTGGATCATTCGTCGCCGGTATTCTGTCGGTTTCTTGGCGAGGAACGAAGTCTTGAGAACTGAAGACGAAGGGCCGATCACGAATGTGAAGGCACTCCCGCAGGCTATTTGCCATCATGACGCGTCCGTGTGGCGCCGGAAGCGCGGCGATGAGCCATCCGTGGAATCGCCTGGTGTTGAGCCCTCCGATGGTTCCTGAGGCGTACCCACCCAAACCGTTGGTGATGATCCATTCCGTGTAGAGTGCGTGAGAGGTCTTTTCCTGGTCTTCGGCTCCGGAGATACTCAGTGGGACCTTTCTGATGAGCGGTTTCGGTCGAAATGTTGGCTTCATATTTTTTTGTGATGCCGTAGCAAGCCGTTTTGTTCTTTGCGGTGACCA
>JGI12053J15887_10000944_pt1 | contig 12824 bp, 8 predicted proteins | sample MedBloCAOM1_O3_FD_15887 | JGI IMG/M metagenome (IMG submission 15887)
TCCGGTCTGGATGCGCGCAAGATGCAGCGCGGTTTCCGGCAGCATCCGTTCCATGAAGAAGCGGCCGGTCACCAGCTTGGTTGTCAGATAGGGCGTCGCGCCGCTGGCCGCAATCTTGTCCAATGCTACTTTCGCCATCCGCGCCCACATATAGGCGAAGGTGACGAGGCCGAACAATTGCATGTAATCGGTGGCGCCGGCACCGGCATTATCCGGTTTCATCATCGCATTCTGCATCAGCCAGGTGGTGGCCTGCTGCAGATGGCCGAGCGCCGAGCTGAGCGGCGCGACATAGGGCTTCATCGTTTCGTCGCCGCCATGATCCTTGGCGAACGCTGCGACCTCACCGAAGAAGGCCATCACGGCGCGGCCGCCGTCGCGCGGCAATTTGCGCCCGACGAGGTCGAGCGCCTGAATGCCGTTGGCGCCCTCATAGATCATGGCGATCCGGGCATCGCGCACGAACTGCTCCATGCCGTTTTCGGCGATATAGCCATGGCCGCCGAACATCTGCTGCGCCAGCACCGCGTTGGAAAATCCCACATCGGTCAGAACGCCTTTCATGACCGGCGTCATCAGCCCCATGTGATCGTCGGCCTCCTGGCGATCCTTGGGGTCGCTCGATCTGTGGGCGACGTCGCTTTTCAGCGCGGTCCACACCACCATCGCGCGGGCCGCCTCGTTGAAGGCTCTGATCGTGAGCAATGTGCGGCGCACATCGGGATGCACGATGATCGGATCGGCCGGCTTGTCCGGCGCCTTCGCACCCGAAAGCGAGCGGCCCTGCAGTCGATCGCGGGCATAGGCGACGGCGTTCTGATAGGCGACCTCGGATTGCGCCAGTCCCTGCACCGCGACGCCCAGCCGCGCCTCGTTCATCATCACGAACATGCCCTGCATGCCCTTGTTTTCCTCGCCGATCAGCCAGCCCGTGGCGCTGTCGTAATTCATCACGCAGGTGGAATTGCCGTGAATGCCCATCTTGTGTTCGATCGAGCCGCAGGTCACGCCGTTGCGCTCGCCGAGCGATCCGTCGGCATTGACCAGGATCTTCGGCACCACGAACAGCGACACGCCCTTGATGCCGCTGGGCGCGCCCTCGATTCTGGCCAGCACCAGGTGGATGATGTTTTCAGTGAGATCATGCTCGCCGGCGGAGATGAAAATCTTGGTCCCCGATATCTTGTAACTGCCGTCGGCCTGCTTGACGGCCTTAGTCCGCAGCAGGCCGAGATCGGTGCCGCATTGCGGCTCGGTCAGGTTCATGGTGCCGGTCCATTCGCCGGCCACCATCTTCGGCACGAACATCGCCTTCTGTTCGGGCTTGCCGTGCACGATCAGCGCCGCCGTCGCGCCCAGGGTCAGGCCGCCATACATCGAAAACGCCATGTTCGCCGAGCACTGGAATTCAGTGACAGTCTGGCTCAGCGTGACCGGCAGTCCCTGCCCGCCATATTCGGTCGGCGCCGAGAGCCCGAGCCAGCCGCCCTCCGCCACCTGCCTGTAGGCTTCCTTGAAACCTTTCGGGGTGGTCACTCTGCCATCGTCGTGGCGGATGCAGCCCTCGATATCGCCGACGCGATTGAGCGGCTGCAACACCTGTTCGCTGAGTTTCGCGGCCTCGTTCAAAACAGCCTCCCGCACGTCGGCGGAGGCGTCGCTGAAACCGGGCAGATTGTCGTAGCGGTCGATCTGGAACACATCGTTGAGCAGGAAGCTGACGTCTTCCAGGGGGGCTTTGTAGCTCGGCATGATGTCCTCTCGGCTCGCTGGCGAGCCTCGTTTAAGGAAGATTTTGCAGCGCAGCAATCGTCCGGTTGCAGAAGGGCGATCTTAGACGGTTCCGGACGTCCAAGGCAGCCGTAAGGCAGTTATCGCGCCGCCATTACGACAAAATAACCGCCGCGCCGGGCGTCGGCCGCGCGCCAACCGGTCAATTTCGCTCGCCACGCAACTTTCAGCTCCTGCGGGCTGATTCTTTAACCCGTTCTTTACCGTATCACGAAAAAGTCGATGCCACAGGCAGACGACCTGCGCGGAATTCGATTGTCTCCCCACGAGGGACGCGCGGGAAGGCTGAAGGCGCAAGTGTCGCGCCGGATTCGGAACCGGACGAGAGCATGAATTCGCGCCTATCGTGGAGTGCAGAGGGCATCGATCCATCCGTTCGCGAGAGGGCCGAGGCCGCCGCGCGGCGCGCCGGCATGTCGCTCAGCGACTGGCTCAATTCCACCGTCGGCGATTTCACCCCTCCGAACTTCCATAGCCCCGCCGACCAACCACCGGTGCCGCCGAGCCGGGAAACCCCTGACGTCCTGGACATTCATCAGCGGCTGGATTCGATCACGCGCCAGATCGAGCAGATCTCGCGCCCGGCGCCGCACAGCGAGGCGCTTCGCAACGACGCCGTGCGCAGCGAGTCGGCCGTTGTCGCCCGGCAATTGAACGAAGCCATCTCGCGCCTCGACGCGCGGCTGTCGCAGATCTCCAATCCCATGCCGGCGAAACCAGCCAAGCTTGCGGACGACCAACTCGACCTGGTTGAGCGCGCGGCTGCGCAGGTCTATCGCCCCTCTCCCCCGATCAGCCCCGCGTCACTCGACTTCGCGGTCGCAGAGATCGCCGCACGCCAGAACGAACTCGACGGTGCACCACGATTCCTGCCGCCGCGCAGCGCGCCGCCGATGGTGCCCGCAACGCCGGCGGGGCCGGACTTTTCCTCACTCGAGCGCCATCTGATCCAGATCACCAGCCAGATCGAAGCGCTGCAGCGTCCGGACGGCATCGAGCAATCGATCGCCGCATTCCGCGGCGAATTGGCCGAAATTCGTCACGCCATTACCGAGGCGATGCCACGCCAGGCGATCGAATCGATCGAAAACGAAATCCGCACGCTGTCCCGCCGCATTGACGACACCCGTCAGAGCGGCATCGACGACCAGGCGCTGGCTGGCATCGAACGCGCGCTCGGCGAAATTCGCGAGGTGCTGCGCTCCCTGACGCCCGCGGAGCAGCTCGCGGGCTACGACGACGCGATCCGCAATCTCGGCGCCAAGCTCGACCTGATTTTGCGCGCCAGCGAAGATCCCTCAACGGTCCACAAGCTCGAAAGCGCCATCGCCGCACTTCGCGCCATCGTCTCCAATATTGCGTCCAACGACGCGCTGGCGCGGCTCAGCGACGACGTGCACACATTGTCGTCCAGGGTCGATCAGCTTGCCCGCTCCGAAGGACCCAGCGATTCGTTTACGATCCTCGAGCAGCGCATCGCCGCGCTCGCCTTGACGCTGGAAAGCCGCGAGCGGCCCGTGGTCAACGAAAGCTCCGAGCAGTTCGAGGGCGCCGTGCGGGCGCTGTCGGACCGCCTCGACCGCATGCCGGTCGGCAACGACAACGCCTCGGCTTTCGCCCATCTTGAACAGCGCGTGTCTTATTTGCTCGAACGCCTGGAGGCGTCCACCGATCACCGCGCCGGCAATCTAGGACGGGTCGAGGACGGATTGCAGGACATTCTGCGCCAGCTCGAAAACCAGCAGGCGAGCTTTGCCGCCGTGGCCGAAAGCAGCCGACGCCCGGCCGAGCCGGCCGACGGCGGCGTGATCGATGTCGTCAAGCGCGAATTGTCCGACATCCGCTTCAGCCAGACCGAAACCGGCCGCCATACCCAGGAATCCCTCGAAGCCGTCCACAGCACGCTCGGCCATGTGGTCGATCGGCTGGCGATCATCGAAGGCGATCTGCGCACGGTTCGCGTCCAGCCGGTTGCGCCGCAGGCGGAAACGCCGCCGGCACCTTCATCAGCACCCGCGGCCGCGCCTGCCATCGCGATCGCGCCGCAACCGAAGCCGGAATTGCCGAATCCGGCCGCGTCGCAGAGCCATTTCGCCACCGCCCCGCGGGAATTCCAGGCCGCGCCGATCCAGCTGCCGGCGCTCGCCGCTGCGGCACCAAAGGCAATCAGCGAGATTCTGGACCAGCATGCAGCGCCACCGCGCGCCGCGATCGAGCCGGGCCTGCCGCCCGATCACCCGCTCGAACCGGGAACACGTCCTTCCGGGCGGGGGCCGTCGCCGTCGGAGCGCATTGCCGCATCCGAAAGCGCGATCAGCGAAATTACCGCGAGCACGCGCGAGCAAAGCAGCACTTCGAATTTCATTGCCGCCGCGCGCCGTGCCGCCCAGGCCGCCGCGGCCGCGCCGCCTGTCGACAAGCCCGCCCGCGGCCCGCTCAAGGATCCCGCCCGCGACAAGGCCCAGGTCACATCGACGGAAGTATCGACGGTCACCTCCAAGATTCGCTCGCTGCTGGTTAGCGCCAGCGTGGTGATCATCGTGCTCGGCACTTTCAAGCTGGCGATGACGCTGCTCGACGGCGGCAGCGTTCCGGCGCTGCCGGCAACGGAGAGTTCGGGCGAGCAGACGCCTTCAATTCAATGGCCCGCGGATGACGCCGTCAAGCCGGCGTCGCCGGCACCGGTCATGCCTTCGATGACGTCGCCGACGCCGATCGGCCGGCAATCGTTCAATGGCGCCACGCCGAACGCCTCCGACGGCACCGCGTCGGCTGAAATCCCGCCGAACGCGGCAATACCATCCGCTTCACCGCTCTCCACCAGCGATATCACCGGCTCGGTTCCGGTGGCGCAGGTGCCACCGATCAGTCGCAAACTCACAATGGTGCAGGTCCCGCCGACAGAAAGATTGCCGGACGCCATCGGCGGCCCGGTATTGCGCACTGCCGCGCTGAAGGGCGATCCTACAGCCGCCTATGAGATCGGCCTGCGCTTTGCCGAAGGCAAAGGCATTACGCCAAATTTGGATGAGGCCGCGAAATGGTATGACCGCGCGGCGCAAGCCGGCGTGGTGCTGGCGGTCTTCAGGCTGGGGACCTTCTACGAAAAGGGTCTCAGCGTGAAAAAGGATATTGATATTGCGCGCCGCTACTACATGCAGGCGGCCGAGCGCGGCAACGCCAAGGCGATGCATAATCTGGCCGTGCTCGATGCCGACGGCGGCGGCAAGGGCGCCAATTACAAGGATGCGTCGCAATGGTTCCGCAAGGCGGCCGATCGCGGCGTCGCGGACAGCCAATTCAACCTCGGCATCCTCTATGCCCGCGGCATCGGCGTCGAACAGAACCTGGCCGAATCGTTCAAATGGTTCAGCCTGGCGGCGGCGCAGGGCGACGCGGACTCGATCCGAAAACGTGACGATATCGCCAAGCGGCTCGACGCCCAGTCGCTGGCTGCGGCCAAGCTCGCGATCCAGACCTTCACGCCAGAACCGCAGCCCGACGACGCCGTCAACGTGGCGAGCCCTGTCGGCGGTTGGGACGTAGCGCCGGCGCAGGCAGGCGTGGCAAAGCCCGCGGCCAAGCCGGTTTTGACCAAACGCGCCGACCGCTAATCTGAATCATTCACCCCGCTTGAAGGCGCGCGGCGGGCTGCGTCAAAAAAGCCGTTTCAAGCGGATTCTTTAGTCCCTCCTTTGGTCGAATTCGGTTATGCAGGGGCGCGGCACTTGACCCCGCGTTCGCGCCTATCCCGTGCGGACGAATCCCACTTGCCCGATCAGAAACCTTGCCGTGAGCGGTTTCGGCCAGCTTCAAGGCTAAATCCAAGAAGCCAACGCGCGTGCAGCTTTACCTTCCAATCGCCGACATTCCGGTCAACGTTTTCCTCATCCTGGCGATGGGCGCTGCGGTTGGTTTCGTGTCCGGCATGTTCGGCATCGGCGGCGGATTTCTGATGACGCCGCTGTTGATTTTCGTCGGCATCGCCCCCGCGGTCGCGGTCGCTTCCGTCGCCAGCCACATCGCGGCCTCGTCGTTCTCCGGCGCCATCTCCTACTGGCGCCGCCGTGCCATCGATCCGGCGCTGGCGCTGGTGCTGGTGAGCGGCGGCACTATCGGCACCGCGCTCGGCGTCTGGACCTTTACGCTACTGCGCTCGCTCGGCCAGCTCGACCTCATGATTGCGCTGTCCTACGTCGTTTTGCTGACCGCCGTCGGCGGCTTGATGTTCTGGGAAGGCCTGCGCGCGATCCTGCGGACGCGGCGCGGCATGGCGGTGCCGATGCGCCGCTCCGGCAGCCATGGCTGGATCCATGGCCTGCCGTTGAAGATGCGCTTCAAGCGCTCCAAGATCTATCTGTCGGTGATCCCGGTCGTGGTGGTCGGCCTGATCATCGGCTTTATCGGCGCGGTGATGGGCATTGGCGGCGGCTTNATCCTGATCCCGATCATGATCTATCTGCTGCGGGTGCCGACCTCGACGGTGATCGGCACCTCGATGGTGCTGACGCTGGTCACCATGGTGTTTGCCACCATGCTGCANGCGGTCACCAACCATCTCGTCGATGCCGTGCTGGCGCTGATCCTGATGGTCGGCGGCGTGACCGGTGCGCANTTCGGCGCCCGTGCCGGTCAGAGGATTCGCGGCGAACATCTGCGGCTGCTGCTCGGATTGCTGATTCTGGCGGTCGGCATCCGGTTTGCGATCGAACTGGTGATCCGTCCCGAAGATCTCTTCACCATCCGGGAAACCGGAGGCGCCGGATGATCGCGCGTATCTCACTTGCTGCGGTCGGCCTTGGGCTGGCGCTGAGTGCGGTTTTCGCGCTATCGCCCGCGCATGCCGAGCGGCTGATCGTCTCGGTCTCGAACCACCGGGTGACGGTGACGCCGAACTATTCCGGCGAGGAGCTGGTGCTGTTCGGCTCGGTCGAAAAGGATGCAACCACGCCTTCGACCCGCACCAATTACGATCTGGTGGTGACCGTCTCCGGACCGCGCGCCGACATGGTGACGCGGCGCAAGGAACGCAAATTCGGCATCTGGATCAACACCGACTACCGGCAGTTTCTCGGAGTTCCGACCTATCTGGCGTTGTTTGCCAACCGCCCGTTCGACGCCATCGCTTCGCCGGAAGTGCAGCGGCGCCAGCAGCTCGGCCTCAACAATGTGCTGCTCACCCAGCGCGTCGGACCCGACTATGCCGACGTGGTGCCGAACGACGCGTTCCGCAGCGCCTTTGTGCGGCTGCGCTCCGAACATGGCCTCTATCGCGAGGCGACTTCGGCGGTGACATTCTTGACGCCGACGCTGTTTCGTACCGGCATTCCGCTGCCGGCCGAGGTGCCGATCGGCACCTACGACGTCGAAATAAAACTGTTTTCCGATGGCGCCTTGGTGACCCGAGCCGAATCCGCGTTCGAAATCGTCAAGGTCGGATTCGAACAGTTCGTCGCCAACACCGCGCGGCAGAGCGGCCTGGTCTATGGATTGGTCACGGCCTTCATGGCGCTGATGACCGGCTGGATGGCCTCGATCGTTTTTCGGAAGGATTAGGATTTTCCGAGAAAAATCCCGACCGCCATCGCCACAACACTGAGCAGCATCGCCGCGGTCGAGAGCCAGCCCAGCCAATACAGCGGGCCGCCGATCACAAAACGGCCCATCACCTCCTTGCGACGCGACATGATCATCAGCAGCACCATCACAGGGACGGCGAGCACGCCGTTGACCACCGCGCTCCAGTACAGCGCCGAGATCGGATTGATCGCGGTGAAGTTGAGCGCGATCCCGATTGCTGCCGAAAGCGCCAGCACCGAATAGAACGCAACCGCCTCCTTCGGCTTGCGCGCGAGCCCGACCGGCCATTTCCGTCCCTCGCCCACGGCGTAAGCAGCAGCACCGGCAAGCACCGGAATGGCCAACAGCCCGGTACCGACGATGCCCAGCGCAAAAATCACTTCCGCGAATGTTCCGGCGAGCGGGCGCAGCGCTTCGGCCGCTTGCGCCGAGGTCTGGATATCGATTTTGCCGGCGGCATGCAGCGTCGCCGCGGCGGTGACCATGATCGACAGCGCGATCAGGTTCGAGAATGCCATGCCGACGACGGTGTCGGCGCGAATGCGATGAAATTCCCTTTGCGCGCCATATTGCCGCTCGATCAACGGATGCTTGGTGACATCGACGCGTTGATCCTCGGCTTCCTGCGACGCCTGCCAGAAAAACAGATAGGGCGAGATCGTGGTGCCGAAAATGGCGACGATGGTGGTGAAATAGTCCGCGCTCCAGGAGAGCCGAGGGACAAGAACACCGGCAAGCGCCGCCCCCCATGAAATGTGCGCAAAGGCGAGCGCCCCGACATAGGCGAACAGGCTGAGCGTCAGCCATTTCAGCACCGACACGTAGCGCTTGTAGTCGAGAAAGATTTGCGCAACCACCGAGATCACCCCGAACGCCACCACATAAATAATGCCGGGCCCGCCGATCAGGAGTTTTGTCGCATCCGCCATCGCGCCCAGATCAGCCGCGATGTTGATGGTGTTGGCGATAAACAGTAGCGTTACCACCACGTTGAGCAGCAGCACCGAATAATGCCGGCACACGTTGCCGGCAATGCCGTGGCCGGTGACACGGCCCACTCTTGCGGAGATTTCCTGGATCGCCGCCATCAACGGAAACGTCAGCAGCATGGTCCAGCCGATGCCGTAGCCGAGCTGCGCGCCGGCCTGGCTATAGGTGCCAATGCCGGACGGATCGTCGTCGGAGGCGCCGGTAATCAATCCCGGTCCGAGCGATTTGAGAAACGCGCGCACGTGAAACGGCTGGCGAGACGCCGTCTTCAGTGCCGGCTTTTGGCCGCCGGACTTCTGATGATTCCCTTTGTCGCTCTTGCGATTGGTCTTCTTGCGATTTGCCATGCCCAGGTCCAGCCGCCGCGACAACGATCCCGACAGGTTTCGGTTCCGGGCCGCGAACTTGCCCGAGGGCGGCCCGCGCGGCAAGCAAACCCGGCGTGGAGCTTATGAACGGCGCACGCGGGCCTTGCGAAAGCTAGTTGGCAGCCGTCCCCACCCAGTTCGCGCGGGATCGGATCACCGCCATGAACGCATCCACCAGCGGCGTCGAGCGGCCATGGGCGATCGCCAGTTCGTATTCGACCGGCGTGCCTATTCCGGNGAGATCGCGAAACACCACGCCGGGCCGGTTGGCGGTTGCGATGATGCGGGTGACGAGGCCGACCCCCATGCCGCCGGCCACCAGACTGGCGATGGTGTCCATCTGCGAGGCTTGCTGGCCGACCCGCGGCACGAAACCGGCCTGCGCGCAGGCTGTGAGCACGCGTTCGTGCAGGCCCGGCCCCTGCCGCTCCGGAAAGAGGATCCAGTCTTCGGACGCCAGATCCGACAACGAGATCGATTGAAGCTGCGCGAGCGGATGGTTTTCGGGAAGTGCTGCGACCATCTGGTTTTTCGCCAGCACCTCGACGCTTAGCCCGTCGGCATCGCGAAGCGGAGGAATCACGAAGCCGACGTCGGCGTCATCAGTCTGGATTTTTGCGACCTGCTGCGCCGTCATCGCCTCAGTGAGCATCAGCTCGACTTCGGGATATTGCTCGCGAAACGCGAGCAGAATCGGCGGCAGGATTTCGCGGGCCGCGCTCGCCACAAATGTAACCCGCAGCGCGCCGTTCAATCCCGCGCCGGCGCGGCGCGCCGCGACAATCGCGCGCTCGGCCTGGATCACGGTGCGTTTGCATTCCTCGAGAAACACCCGGCCGGCGGGGGTCAGGCGCGCGATGCGATTGGTGCGCTCGATCAGCAGCGTTCCCAGCTCTTCCTCGATCTGCCTGATCGTGACCGTGAGCGGCGGCTGGGCCATGTGCAAACGATCCGCCGCGCGGCGAAAACTGAGTTCTTCTGCGACGGCAATAAACTGTCGAAACTGACGCAACTCGATCATGCCCTGGCCCGACGTCCCGCGAATTCCCCGCCGGAAACAAGGTATCGGATCGAGGCAAAAAACACGAACGATTTCAGGTTCGCGAGCAGGCTACGCGCTGGCTCGGATCGCTCGAAGAACAGGAATGCCCCCACCCGGCCCTCCCCCGCAAGCGGGAGAGGGGAAAGACTGTCCTCGCCGCGCGGTCGGTGCTGAACTCCGCAATCGTTATTCAGATGTGGGTGCGTCAGGCAACGCGCCTCTTCCCCCTCTCCCGCAAGGGCAGGGGAATCGCATATGACTGAATTGAGCCGCGCGCTGATGCGGTCGTGTTCTCGCACAAGCTCTCAGCGGGTCGTCCCTGCGAACGCAGGGACCCATCACCTCTGGCCTCAGGTAACCGTCAATTTCTTCACCGGCGTGGGATCGAGGTTGAAAATGCGCGCGGCGTTCAGTCCGAGAATGTTGCGCTTGGCCTGTTCGGTCAAAAACGGCAGATCGCAGATTTCCTGCGGCAGGTCGAAATCGAAATGCGGCCAGTCCGATGCGAACATCAGCTGGGTTTCGGCCTTGATCATCTCGAAGGTATTTTCCAGCGCCTTCGGATGCGTCGTCTCCATCGGCTGGGTCGTATAAAAGCAATTATGGTTCATATACTCGCTGGGCATGCGCTTGAGCTGCGGAGCCTCGGAGGGGCGCATCAGATACTGGTCGTCGAGCCGCTGCATCAGGAAGGGCACCCACGCCAATCCGCTTTCGACCCACAACGTCCTGAGTTTCGGGAAGCGCTCGGGAATCCCGTTCAGCACCCAGTTCGTCATATGCACCATGTTGCACCACACGAAGCCCAGCGCGTGCATGCCGAGAAACCGGTTCACGGTCGCCAGCGAAGGATCCTGCCAGTGGTAGCCGGCGTGAAACGCCAGCGGCTTGCCGCGCTCCTCGATCATGGAATAAAGGCGCATATAGTCGTTGTGGTGCACCGGCTTGTTGCGGGTGCTGGTCACGCAGAAGCCGATCACGCCCTTTTTGTCGGCCAACTCCTCGACGGTCCGCTCGGCCTCTTCGGGCGTATTGAACGGCAAATAGATCAGGGATTTTATCCGGTCGTCGCCGGACAGAACGCGATCGATCAGCCAGCGATTATAGGCGCCACCCAGCCAGACTTCCATTTCCGGTTGGGGGTGCATGCCGAGAAACAGCATCGGCGTCGGGAACACCACCATATTGTCGATGCCGAGCGAATCCATCGCCCGCCGCGTCAAGATAACGTCGCGATGGACATCGGTTTCCTCGACGATTTCCCGCTGACCGTCCTGATGCGGGATACGTCCACCGACCGACTGGTAGCGAAGCCCGAGGTCGCCGTTCAGTCCATAGGGCGGTGCGCCGAGCCGCTCCGCCTGAAATCGCATCGCGTTATCGCGGACCACGGGATCCTCGATGTAGGTGACTATCTCTTTCCAGGACACCGTCTCGACGTGATGAGCGTCGATGTCGCAAACGAACCAGTCCTGCAGACCGCGCTTGAGCGCGTTGCGCCTGGCATGGGCGAGGATGTCGCGCGTATCGGTATGAACGTCGATCTGTTGTACCGGGGAATATTGCGGTCCGAATTTGCCTTGAATATTCATGATGTTTCTTTCGCAAAATAAGTGTCCTCGTCCGGGCGCCGCCGATACCAGAGCGCCAGCTCCATCGGGCCGAGACGCAGCGCGCGCAGCATTTCGGAAACCGCCGACAGCAATTCGGTGGGCGTCATCTCGCTGTCGCGGGTGCCTGCGATCGGCGGAAAGGTGCGTTCTTCGCCGTCCGATTTCGCGACATAGAGGCGGATCGCCGCTGTCAGGATTTGCGCGACGGCTTCATCCGATACGCGGGACGCCTCGCCTTTCTCGACAAGTTCGCGCGAGGCACGGAGCAATTCCGGCGCGGCGGAATCGATCCAGCCATAGAGGTCGTTCCTGCGGTCGCGTTCAGACACTGACATAGATTTCTCCGTCCCGGATCGTTAGTTCGGCCTTGCGCAGCCGCACCCGGCTGTTGCCCTGATGAAATCCGCTTCTGATGCTGAATTCGTAGCCATGCCAGGGGCAGACGATGTGGCTCTCGGTCTCGTCATAGGCTTGCGACCGCGTGGTCTTGTCGCTCGCGACCGGCTCGAGCACGCGCTTCATGATGCGGCCCTGGCAGACCGGGCCGGCGCGGTGCGCGCAGCGGTTATGCCAGGCGAAAAATTCGTCGCCGATCCGGAACACGCCGACTTCCTTGTCCCCGCACACGACGACCTTGCGATCGCCGTCGACGTAATCGTCGACGTTGCCGGCCATGTACTCGGCCATTCGCCGCCTCCCCCAAATTTTTTTTGCCGCCGCGCATGAGCCGAACTGCTGGTCGCCGGTCCGGCAACCGCTGATCAGCATCGGTATTTGAATGCCATCATCAGCGGCGCTTGATCGAGCCGCCAATACTATATTTGGATGGAGCGATACCTGGCATGTATCGCGAGCGGGCATTGGGCTTGACGGTCCGCAATTGGATCCGTGGCTCAACACCTCACGATGCGCCATGGCCGACGCATGTTGCGACAGCGCAGCAACGACCGAAATCGAACCGTCATTCGTTCGCATGAGGACAGGCCCTTTTGAAATCAATTACCATGAATGAACTGCGTGCAGCGCCACAAGCTGGCACCAGACATCCAGAGGTCGTTCAATGCCCGCTTCCCAGGCAAGCGAGAAAACCGCTTCGACAGCTGTGGGCCGGATGGCGAGCGCGCCGATCCTATCCGGCGACTACGACAGGGATGTCGGTGTTTTCTCAACATTTTGGCTTCAAGGTCTTTCATACCTCGATGGACTTCCGGATCGGGCCAAACGAAGCGAAACCGAGCAAGCAGACGCAGCGGCGTCACTTTCGGAAGCGCGCCAGGCGCGTCGCAGTTTTCTTGGCGCCCATGTGGGGCGGGTCTATCGGGACCTTACCGACGGGTTACGTTCGTTCCGCAGGATTGAAGAATTGGCGGTCCTGGCTGGCGAGAAGATCCCCGGTCTTTGCCCGACGTCGCTGCGCCTCACCAAGGAAGCCACTCTCGT
>JGI12053J15887_10000945_pt1 | contig 12824 bp, 10 predicted proteins | sample MedBloCAOM1_O3_FD_15887 | JGI IMG/M metagenome (IMG submission 15887)
GCGGCCGAGTTCGGCGTGTCGCGCGAACGCGTGCGCCAGATCGAGGTGCGCGCGTTCGAGAAGGTGCAGCGGGCGGTGAAGAGCCGCATTGCGGCGATGGAGACCCGCCCGGCCGCGCCGGCGCTCCAGGCGCATTGATCGATCCCTCGCGTCCCGGACGAGCGACGGCGAAGCCGAAGCGAAGATCTGGGACCGAGGAGAAAATTGACGCGGCCGTTTGGCCGCGTCATCGTATTGCGCTTCGCGCTTCTTGCGCTCGTTCCACGAGACTCGTTTCACTGTTTCCACGCCTTAAAGGCGTCGGCGAAAACGCGTTCGCCGGTCGCGCCTTTTTCGATGACGAGGATGGCGCGTTGTTTGTTGCCGTAGACCATCGGGATGCCCAACCAGGCGCTCGCCTTGAGCATTTGAAGGTTATGCACGCGATTTGCTTCGCGATCGGAGAGGCCGATCAGGAAGTGGCCCCCGAGCACCTTGACCGCGGTGCCGATGAGCGGTCTCCCCAGCGCGGTGTCGCTCTCCTTCGCCACAATGCCGGGCACGCCCGCGATATCTCCAGCAAGGGAAGCCGCCGGCGGATTGCCCCAGATCTCAACAGTGTGACTTGCCTGCAGGCCCCTGTCGAAGTTCTCGCGCAGCGACAATGTCAGGGTGAGCTTGCGCTCGGGAATTTCGACATCGGCGCGGACCGTGAGCTCAGATGATTGGTCCGAGGCACGCCGCATAGTCTCAGTGCGCCACATGACCGATCCAAAGGAACGGTGGCCGGTGGGGGCCGGATCTTCCTCGAATAGTGATGCCTCCTGCGTGATCGGCCGCCCCGCGGCAGTCACGACGGCGGCGGCAATGCAGGCCGTAACGACGAGTGCGCGACGAGCTTCCGCGACCGCACGATGCAATATTCCCGCACGCGGCCGATGTGAAAAATGCTCTGCCACCGAACCCCGTCCATACAACGCGCCGTCAAGGGACGGGAAGCGCTACTGTTTCCACGCCTTGAAGGCGTCGGCGAAGGCGCGATCGCCGGGCGGCCCTTTTTCCATGGCGAGGATGGCGCGGCGGTTGTTGTTGTAGACCACCGGGATGTCGAACCAGCCCCGCTCCTTTAGCAATTGAAGATTGCGCTCCTTGTCGGCCTCCTGGTTGGACAGGCCGATTAGGTAGAAGCCGGGCGTGACCTTCACCGCGAGACCGGCGAGCGGCACCCCGCGCGTCGATTCCGCCTGCTTCATCAGGATGCCGGGAACGTTGGAGATGCCGCCCGCGGGGAAATCTGCCGGCAGCTTGAACATGATTTCGACCGTATGGGTGGCGGGCAGGCCCTTGTCGGTGTTGCGGCGGAACGACCAAGTCATCGCCAACTTGCGCTCCGGCACCTCGACGTCGGCACGGATCGCAAGCTCGGGAGGTTGTCCCGGTCCCGGCGTGACGGTCTCGGTGCGCCAGATCGCCGAACCGACGAAGCGCTTGCCGTTGGGATCGGCGGGATCCTCTTCGTAGAGCACCACCTTCTGTGCCGCGCCGGCGCCAGGGAGCGCGCCGGGTGCGGGCGTTGCCGGCGCCTGCTGGGTGCCGGGCTCGATGCGGTCGGTGATCTTGGGTCGCGTGTTGTTCGCAGGCGGGGTGTCGCGCACGGTCTCGACCGACGGCGCACGGAAGGAGCTGTAGAGCGCGACCATGTTCGGCCACTGCCACAGCAACAGGCCTCCGACCGCGATGAAGACCAGTGCAGCGACGGCACCCTTGATGAGATTGCGATAGGAGCGGGGCGGCCGCGCCTCCTCTTCCACCTCCTCCTCGAACTCCAGGTCGTCATCGATCGGCGGCGGCGGCGCGCGCCGCTCCTGGGGGATAGCGGAATGGGTGTCGTCGAGGCCCGATGCCGGCTCCAGCATCGGCTCGGAGAAATCGCCGTGCGGCGCCGGTTCCTGCGGCGCGTCCGAATCGAACATGCGCTCCTGCGGCGCCTGCGGATCGAACATCCGGGGCTCGGCGCGGTCGAATTGCGGCCGGTCGTAAGGACGTTCTGCGCCCTCGATGTCAGGTGCCGGAACGCCGCCGAGCATGTCGCGTCCGGATTTTTCCGCCCGTACCGAGGCCGCGCCGGCTTCGTTGGCAACGGCGGGGGCATCCCTGATGCCGGTGTCTGAAAAGGCGCGGGGCTCGGCGCCAAAGCGACGCGGCGGCTGGCGCAGCGACGGTGGCGGCTCCGGCCGCAGCGGCTGGTCGAAAATCGAATCCGACTGCTGCGAATCCGGCAAGGTCGGCGGCGACGAAGGCGTCCCGGACCGGCGCGCCAAGTCGGGCGACAATGCAGACGGAACCTCCTGCGGCGGTTGCGATAACGGACTGACGTAACGTTGCGGCGGAGCGGCCGACTCAGCCGGGCCGGTCCTTGCCGACGGCGGCGCATCCGATTGACGGGAGAAGGTCGAGCGCGGCTCGATCGAGCGGATTTTCGCCGCCCGGGATTGGCGCGATGCTTCGACGAACTGGCGCGCCGATTCAGCCTCGACCTTGCGGACCGACTCCTCGAGCGCGAGGCGCTCGCGGGTGATGTCCGACTCGTTGAGCGGCGGCGTGACCCCGCGCAGTTGCGCAACCAGGGCAGCGCGCGCCCGTTCGTAGAGCGCACGGCGGTTCTCGCCGTTGTTCTTTTCGAGACCGGCGACGGCGCGGGAGATCAGCGGATAATAATCGGCCATCGGAGCTTACTCGTTGCGTGTGCGAAATTCCGCCCTTGCTTGGTCACATGATCTCGTCCGAAAAATCTGCAACTGTTCGGGATCATGCTCTCGTTCAGTTCTCAAACGGGTTGTGCATCAGGATCGTGTCCTCGCGTTCCGGGCTGGTCGACAGCAAGGCGACGGGACACCCCACCAATTCCTCGACGCGGCGCACATACTTGATCGCCTGCGCCGGCAATTCAGCCCATGAGCGTGCGCGCGCGGTTTCCGCCTGCCAACCTTCAACGGTCTCATAAATCGGCTCGACCATGGCCTGGCCGTGCTCGCTCGCGGGCAGATGATCGATTTCGCGACCGTCAAGACGGTATCCCACACAAACCTTAAGTTCCTCCAACCCGTCCAGAATGTCGAGCTTCGTCAGGGCGAGGCCATTGATGCCGCTGGTGCGCACGGTCTGTCGTACGAGCACGGCGTCGAACCAGCCGCAGCGCCGCGGACGGCCGGTCACGGTGCCGAATTCGCGGCCGCGCTCCCCAAGCAGGCGTCCGATCTCGTTGGTCTGCTCGGTCGGGAACGGCCCGTCCCCCACCCGCGTCGTATAGGCCTTGCAGATGCCGAGCACGTAGCCGATCGCCCCCGGTCCCAGGCCGGAGCCGGTCGCGGCCTGGCCGGCGACCGTGTTGGACGAGGTCACGAACGGATAGGTGCCGTGGTCGATATCGAGCAACGCGCCCTGCGCGCCTTCGAACAGGATGCGCTTGCCCTCCCGCCGCTTCTGGTCGAGCAGCGACCACACCGAATCCATGTAGGGGAGCACGCGCGGGGCGACGCTCTGGAGCTGCCGGTGGACGGTGTCGACCGCCACCTCCTCAAGTCCGAGCCCGCGGCGCAGGGCGTTGTGATGGATCAGGAGTCCCTCGATCTTGCGCCCGAGCGCCAGCGGATCGGCGAGGTCATTGACCCGGATGGCGCGCCGCCCGACCTTGTCCTCGTAGGCCGGCCCAATGCCGCGACGAGTGGTGCCGACGCGCGTGAGCGTATTGGAGGACTCGCGAATGGTGTCGAGCTCCTGGTGCAGCGGCAGGATCAGCGTGGCATTGTCGGCGATGCGCAGGTTCTGCGGCGTGATGTCGACCCCCTGCCCCTTGAGCCGATCGATTTCCTCAAGGAGCGCGCGCGGATCGATCACGACCCCGTTGCCGATCACGGACAGCTTCCCTGGCCGCACCACGCCCGATGGCAGCAGCGACAGTTTGTAGGTCGTCCCGTCGATGACGAGCGTGTGGCCCGCATTATGTCCACCCTGGAAGCGAACAACGATGTCGGCTTGCTCGGATAGCCAGTCGACGATTTTCCCCTTCCCTTCGTCCCCCCACTGGGAACCAACCACGACCACATTGGCCATGAGGCGCCTTTCCTCCGCGTCGCTGACGCCCGGGATATCCTCGCAGCAACAAGGGCTTGCCCGGCATCGCGACCCTCTATGGGATAAGGGATAGTACCCGCGCAGGCAAGCCAACCTCACCCGGACGGAACACCCGTCCGTAGGTCAGCCACCTGATTTTGCGGGCCTTATCAACCCCTTGCCGTCGCGCCAAGGCAACCACACCGGATGATTCCGCTCTCTCCAAGGCCATCTCGCGGCAACATCGCGGCGAGGACTTCGCTGGTCTGCCAACGCTCCCTGCAACGCGGCGGGATTCGGCGGCGCAGACGAAGGCCGGGACACTCTTCGCGGCACGGCAAACAAGTCGGGCAGGAAAGCGAGCGGCGCGCAGACAACCTGACGCAGGGTCAGGTCGATTGGCGGGTGCAACGGACGTTACGCCGCAAGTTTTTCACCCGTTGCGATCCCACCGGCGCGGAAGAATTGACGGACTGTGTAAGGTACTTCACACGAGCGAAGGTAATCGCCTCCTATCCTGAGTTCGCCAGCGATTGGAGGGAGCCATGGAAAACAGGATACAGGTCGCTCACTACGCCGCCACCTTGACCCGAGAACTCTGCAGGATGTGTCGCAAGGTTGAACTGGATGACCTCGCCTATCTCCTGGAGCTCGCCGCCGCGGAGGCCTCGAAAGAACGGATATCAAAACGGACAAACGGCTCGGCGCACGATGCCGTCCATCAATTGAGCGCGCAGAGCAGCTAGATCACGATCCCGGAAAGGGCATCCTTTTCGGACAAGATCATGCAACCAAGTGAGTAGCTAGAGCGAAACCGCGGTTCGACATAAGACGATTTCGCTCAAGCGCCCTACCCCCCACAAGCTCAAAACTTCAGCGGCCGCGCCTGCTGCACCTGCGGCAGCGCGCGCACCGCGGTGAGCACATCCGGCGGCAATTCCCCATCGATCTCGATCAGCGCGATGGCATTGCCGCCGGGTGCGTCGCGGCCGACATGGAAGGTGGCGATGTTGATCCCGGCATCGCCCAGCGTGGATGAGAAGCGGCCGATGAAGCCGGGCTTGTCCAGATTGGTGATGTAGATCATCGACGAGCCGAACTCAGCGTCCATGCGGATGCCCTTGATATTGACGATGCGCGGCCGCCCGTCGGCGAATACCGTCCCCGACACCGAGCGTGTCTGGCGCTCGGTCACCACCGTGACGGTGATCAGGCTGTCGTAGTCCCCCGCCGCCTCGCGCGTCATCTCCTCGACCACGATGCCGCGATCCTTGGCCACGATCGGGGCGGAGACGACGTTGACCTCCTGCAGCATGGGCCGCAACAGGCCCGCGATGGCGGCCGAGGTCAGCGCCTTGGTGTTCATGCCGGCGACCCCGCCCTCATAGGAGAGCTGCACCTTGGCGATGCCGGTCTCGGTCAGCTGGCCGGCGAACGAGCCGAGTTTTTCCGCGAGCGCGATGAAGGGTCGCAGCCGCGGCGCCTCCTCCGCCGTGATCGAGGGGAAGTTGACCGCGTTGGAAATCGCCCCGCGCAGAAGGTAGTCCGACATCTGCTCGGCGATCTGCAGCGCGACGTTTTCCTGCGCCTCGGTGGTGGCGGCCCCGAGATGCGGCGTGCACACCACGTTCGGATGACCGAACAATGGATTCGCGGTCGCCGGCTCCTCGGTGAACACGTCGAAGGCGGCGCCGGCCACGTGACCGGAATCGAGGGCGGCGCGCAGTGCGTTCTCCTCGACCAGTCCGCCACGCGCGCAATTGATGATGCGCACGCCTTTTTTCATTGCCGCGAGCGCCCGGGCGTCGATGATATTCTTGGTCTTGTCCGTCAGCGGCGAGTGCAGGGTCACGAAATCGGCGCGCCTGATCAACTCGGGAAGACCGACCTTTTCCACGCCGAGCTCCAATGCGCGTTCGGGCGACAGGAAGGGGTCATAGGCGATCACCTTCATTTTCAGTCCGATCGCACGATTGGCCACGATCGAGCCGATGTTGCCGCAACCGACGACTCCCAGCGTCTTGCTGGTGATCTCGACGCCCATGAAGCGGTTCTTCTCCCACTTGCCAGCCTGGGTGGAGGCGTCCGCCTGCGGGATCTGCCGCGCGAGCGCGAGCATGAGCGTGATCGCATGCTCGGCGGTCGTGATCGAATTGCCGAACGGCGTGTTCATTACGATGATGCCCTTGGCGGTGGCCGCGGGAATGTCGACGTTGTCGACGCCGATGCCGGCGCGCCCGATCACCTTGAGGCTTTTCGCCTTCTCCAGGATCTTCGGCGTGACCTTGGTCGCGGAGCGGATCGCGAGGCCGTCAAAACTCCCGACGAGCTCGGCGAGCTTCTCCTTGTCGCCGCCTAGTTTCGGCTGGAAGTCGACCTCGACCCCGCGGTCCTTGAAAATCTGCACCGCAGCGGGAGAGAGGGCATCGGAGATGAGGACTTTGGGCATGATCGAGAACCTGTTCCAAGCGACATGCAGTGTTTGGTCTCGTCATGCGCGGGCTTGACCCGCGCATCCATCTTCTTGCGAACAAAGCAATGGATTGCCGGGTCAGGCCCGGCAATGACAGCCGCGCCTACGCCGCCTGGCGCAGCGCGTCCTTGCTCTTGGCGAAGGCCCAGTCGAGCCAGACGGTGAGCGCCTCGACGTCGGCACGCTCGACGGTCGAGCCGCACCAGATGCGCAAGCCGGAAGGCGCGTCGCGATAAGCGTCGATGTCGTAGGCGACGCCCTCTTTCTCCAGCGCCGCGGAAAGGCCTTTGACGAACGCCGCCTGCGCCTCGGCCGAAAGCTTGCCGACCGCGGGGTCAACGATCTTGAGGCAGACCGAGGTGTTGGAGCGGATGGCAGGATCGCGGGCGAGAAAATCGATCCACGGAGTAACCGCGACCCAGTCCGCGATCACCTTGGCGTTGGCATCGGCGCGCGCCCGCAACGCCTTCAGGCCGCCGAGCGATTTGGCCCAGCCGAGCGTGTCGAGATAGTCCTCGACGCACAGCATCGAGGGCGTGTTGATGGTCTCGCCCTCGAAGATGCCCTGGTTGAGCTTGTTGCCCTTGGTGAGCCGGAAGATTTTCGGCAGCGGCCAGGGCGGTGTGTAGCTTTCGAGCCGCTCGACCGCGCGCGGCGAAAGAATCAGCATGCCATGCGCTCCCTCGCCGCCCAGCGCCTTCTGCCAGGAGAACGTGACAACATCGAGCTTGGGCCAGTCGAGCGCCTGCGCGAAGCAGGCCGAAGTGGCATCGCAGATGGTCAGGCCGGAGCGATCGGCGGCAATCCAATCGGCGTTCGGCACCCGCACGCCCGAGGTGGTGCCGTTCCAGGTGAACACCACGTCGGACGCCGGATCGACTTTGGCGAGATCGGGAAGCTCGCCGTAACCGGCCTTGAGCACAGTCACGTTCTTGAGCTTGAGCTCCTTGCTGACATCGCTCACCCAGCCTTCGCCGAACGATTCCCAGGCGAGCATGGTGACGGGGCGCGCGCCCAGCATCGACCACAGGGCCATCTCGACCGCACCGGTATCGGAGGCCGGGACGACGCCGATCCGGTAGTCGGAAGGGACTTCGAGCACCTCGCGGGTGAGCTCGATGGCGCGCTTGAGCTTCGCCTTGCCGATCTTCGATCGGTGCGAGCGTCCGAGAACGGCGTCGGTGAGGGCTGAGAGGCTCCAGCCGGGGCGCTTGGCACAGGGGCCGGAGGAGAAGTGCGGAACGGCTGGCCGCACGCCAGGAGTGGCATTGGTCATGACCTATCCTTCCAGATAGTCGCCCCTCGGTGGGGAGGGGTGTCCCGCCGCCGGACATACGGAAGGAGCCATGCTCCGTCAAGCGGGCTGCCGCCACGAGTGGGGGCTTTCGCGGATGCCACGGCACGAAAGTGCCGGCGGTGATGCGGCGCGCCCACAGCGGGAGGACGCGCCGATGCCGGGATCGGTCAGTCGTGATCGTCGTCGATCTTGCCGATGTGGTGCTGGGCATAGAGCTCGAGGCCGAGCTTGGCGACGAGATCGAGCTGGGTCTCGAGAAAATCGATGTGCTCCTCCTCGTCGTGCATGAGCTTCTCGAACAGGTCGCGGGTGACGTAGTCCTTGACCGTGTGGCAATGGGTGGCGGCCTCCTGATAGAGCGCGCGCGCGGACATCTCGGCCGCAAGATCGCAGTCGAGCACTTCCCTCACGTTCTGTCCGATGTGAAGCGGATCGAGGACCTGCATGTTGGGAAAGCCGTCGAGGAAGATGATGCGCTCGACGATCTTGTCGGCGTGCTCCATTTCCTCGATCGATTCCTTGCGCCATTTCTTGGCCAAGTCCCGGTAGCCCCAATTGTCCAGGAGCCGGTAATGCAGCCAGTACTGGTTGATGGCCGTCAGTTCGTGCCGGAGGCTGCGGTTGAGATATTCAATGACTCTCGCATCGCCTTGCATGTGCCCATCCTTAAGGGAAATCTGTCGCGATTCCATCAGCGATTTGGAATTACTCTAATCTGGTGCAAAATGCATGACGCGACAAGGGGAATGGAACCACCCTCGCCGCCCAGATCAAAATTAATGCTGTTAGTGGCGGGGGCCCGCCTAACCGCGATGCTGGCCGCTTGGGCAGCATTGGCAGCCGGCGCTGCAGGCGCCCGCGATGGCCTCGTCCATGATGCGGCGGATGGTGCGCGCGCAGCGCCCGCATTGGGCGCTGCAACCAAGGCAGCCATAAACCTGGCCGGTGGTGCGCGGCGTTTGCTCAGCCGTCAGCGCGGTCCGAACGTCGTGGTCGGTCAGCACGTTGCAAGAACAGACGATCATGGAAACCCGGCGGTCCCAGCCCGTTTAGTTCGCTATGCAACTATCGATACATGAGACTATTGGTTCAGGCAAAAACAAAACGCCGATTTTGTAGATATTCCAATCTGCCCGACCACAACCCCGCAGCTGCGCTTGTTTTGCCAGGGACAGCAACAGGATAGAGCCGGCCGGCGCTGCCCGCGGCGCGCTCACGCGGCGTTGGTGAGTGCATCGACGATATCGTCGACCACCTCTTCGAGCAGCACCTTGTCATCGCCCTCGCCCATGACCCGGATCACGGGCTCGGTCCCCGACGAACGCACGATCAGACGGCCATGTCCGTTAAGGCGGGCTTCCGCGTCCTCGATGGCGCTGCGCACCTTGGCGTTCTCCAGCGGCTTGCCGCTTTTGTAGCGTACGTTCTTGAGGACTTGCGGCAGCGGGTCGAAGCGGTGGCAGACTTTGGATACCGGCTGCTCCTGCTTTTTGACCACGGCGAGCACCTGCAATGCGGCCAGCAGACCGTCGCCGGTCGTGGTGTAGTCGGAGAGAATGATATGGCCCGAAGGCTCGCCACCAACGTTGTAGCCATGGGCACGCATCTGCTCGAGCACGTAACGATCGCCGACCGGCGTGCGGATGAGCGCAATTCCCAAATTGCCGAGATAGCGCTCGAGGCCGAGATTGGACATGACGGTTGCGACCACGCCCGGCTTGGCGAGGCGGCCATCGGCCTGCCAGCTTTCCGCGATCACCGCCAGCAGCTGGTCGCCGTCAACGATGCGCCCGCGCTCGTCGACGATGAGCACGCGGTCGGCGTCGCCATCGAGCGCGATGCCGATATCGGCGCGCATCTCCTTGACCTTCTGGCAAAGCGCCGTGGGCTCGGTCGAGCCGCATTCGTGATTGATATTGAAGCCGTCGGGCTCGACGCCCATCGTGATCACCTCGGCGTCGAGCTCGCGCAACGCCTCCGGCGTCACGCGATAGCCGGCGCCGTGCGCGCAATCGACGACCACGCGCAAGCCCCCGAGCGAGAGGTTTCGCGGCAAGGTGCGCTTGGCGAACTCGATATAGCGATCCTGCACGCCGTCGATGCGTTTGGCGCGGCCAAGGTCGGTGCCCTTTGCCAGCCGCTTGAGAAGCTCGGAATCGATCAGCGCTTCGATCTGGTGCTCGACCTCGTCGGAGAGCTTGAAGCCGTCTGGGCCGAAAAGCTTGATGCCATTGTCGTCGAAAGGATTGTGCGAGGCTGAGATCATCACGCCGAGATCGGCACGCATGGAGCGCGTGAGCATCCCGACCGCGGGAGTCGGAATCGGGCCGGTGAGCAACACGTCCATCCCGACCGAGGTGAAGCCCGCGACCAGCGCGGTCTCGATCATGTAGCCGGAGAGACGGGTGTCCTTGCCGATGAGCACGCGGTGGCGATGGTCGCCGCGGCGGAAGATCAGACCCGCCGCCTGCCCGACCTTGAGCGCCAATTCCGGCGTGATCTCGCCATTGGCACGGCCACGAATGCCGTCAGTGCCAAAATATTTACGAACCATGTTCCCCCAAACCGATGAAAGGGCAACGTTTCGAGGGGATGATAAGGCAATTCGATGGCCGAAATCTCAAAAATATCGGCGACTCTTGCGCCCATGATAAACGGAGACCGCGGAGCGGGGTCCGCGGTGCCGTTGGTTAACGCCCTCTGTTTGCTATTTTTTCTTCTTGTCCGCCACACTGGGGGGCGGCTGGGTGACATTGATCGGATCGGAGCCGGGAAAGCTGTCTTCGAGCCCTTGCTCGAGCGACTTTTCGAGCTTGCGCTTGTGAGCCTCGTCCCGCTCGCGCTTGGTCTTTTCGTCGACCTCATGCTCCGCGACGGTTTCGTTCGGAATTCCCATGAAAATTCTCCCTACCGGCGACGGCTGCGCCGATTATCCCAGACAACGCCCAGGATTGAGCGGCGTTCCCCCGTTTCCCCTTTCAGATGCGGCAAGTATAACCAAGACCATGCGCACCATGACCTGCATCGAGGACTTGCGGCGGGTGGCCCGCCGCAAGGTGCCACGCGCGTTCTTCGACTATGCCGAGGCCGGCTCCTACTCGCAGGAGACACTGCGCGCCAACCGCGACGACCTCGAGCACATCAAGCTGCGCCAGCGCGTGCTCGTCGACGTGTCGCAACGAAATCTCGCCACCACCATTCTCGGCGAGAGGGTCTCGCTTCCGCTGGCGCTCGCGCCCATCGGGCTCTGCGGGATGCAGCACGGCGACGGGGAGATTCTGGCCTGCCGGGCGGCGCAGGCGGTTGGGATTCCATTCACGCTCTCGACCATGTCGATCTGCTCGATCGAGGACGTGGCGCAGGCGGTCGACAAGCCGTTCTGGTTCCAGCTCTACGTGATGAAGGACCGCGGCTTTATTCGCGCCCTGATCGAGCGCGCCGCCGCAGCGAAATGCAGCGCGCTCGTGCTCACGCTCGATCTGCAGGTGCTGGGTCAGCGCCATTGCGACATCCGCAACGGCATGACGGTGCCGCCGCAGATCAAGCTCGGCAATCTCATCGATATTGCAACGAAACCGGCCTGGGCGCTTTCGATCCTGCGCGGCAAGCGCAAGACCTTCGGCAATCTCGCCGGCCATGTGCAGGGGATGGAAAACGTGAACTCGCTGGCGCAATGGACCGCCAGCCAATTCGATCCCGCCTTGAGCTGGAAGGATGTCGAATGGGTGCGCAGCGTCTGGCCGGGCAAGCTCATTCTCAAGGGCATCCTCGACGTCGAGGATGCCAGGATCGCCGCCAAGGCGGGCGCGAGCGCGCTGGTAGTCTCCAATCACGGTGGACGTCAGCTCGACGGCGCACCCTCCTCGATCGCGGCGCTGCCGAAAGTGGTCGAGGCGGTGGGCGATCAGATCGAGGTCATGTTCGACGGCGGCATTCGCTCGGGCCAGGATGTGCTGCGCGCGCTCGCGCGCGGAGCGCGTTCCTGCATGATCGGGCGCTCCTATATCTATGGCCTCGGCGCCGGCGGCGAAGCGGGCGTTGCCAGGGCGATCGACATTCTGGGGAAGGAGCTCGACGTGACCATGGCGCTCTGCGGGGTGAGCAACGTCAGCGACATCGACGATAGGGTGATTGCGCGGGCTTGAAGGAGGCGCGGCACGGGCGGCAAGATCCCGCGCCAGACGGTGGTCCAGGCCTGGGAGAAGTTACCACCCCAGACGAGAGCCTGCAGGCGTGCGATGGCTTCAAGATTGCACACCGGGGCGGAAGGAAACCCGCATTTTCAATGCTTTATGCATCTGCCTTGACGGCGCCGGCGGTCTCGGGAATCAATAGAACAAATCATGAACCTTGTTTCATCCTCGGATGGTCATGGACGCACCCGCACGACCGGGCTTCTGTTCTCCCGCCGGGGCGCCGGCAGCCCTCGATCGGCTGCGCCGGGAGCTCCGCGCGGCCGAAGCCGCCACCGGCCTCACGCCCGAAGGCGGCGCTGCGCTTGCGCTTGGGATTCCGGCCATCGACGGCGTTCTCGGCGGCGGCCTGAGCTGCGGCGCATTGCACGAAATTGCCTCCGCACATGAGACGGAGACCGCCGCTGGCACCGGCTTCGCGCTGGCACTCGCGGCGCGGCAGGTTTTCCCGTCATGGCGGGGCGCGTCCCGCACTGACGAGAGCGTGGTTTCGGCCCGCATTGTGGGAAGAAATGTGCTCTGGATCGCCGAGGAATTCTCGCTCGCCGAGAATGGCGCGCCCTATGGGCCCGGTCTCGACGGCGCCGGCATCGCACCCGAGCGGCTGATCACGGTCACCGCCGCGCGCGGGCGCGATGTGCTGTGGGCGATGGAGGAAGCGCTCCGCTGCCGCGCCGTCGGCGTGGTGATCGGCGAGATGCGCTCACGCGGTATCGATCAGGTGATGACGCGGCGGCTCGCGCTCGCGGCCGCCGCCGGCGACTCCCTC
>JGI12053J15887_10000946_pt1 | contig 12823 bp, 15 predicted proteins | sample MedBloCAOM1_O3_FD_15887 | JGI IMG/M metagenome (IMG submission 15887)
GGCATCGATCTCGGCATGACGCTGATCGACACCGCGGAGATGTACGCGGACGGCGGAGCCGAGGTGCTTGTCGGCGAAGCGATCGCCGGACGCCGCGACGAGCTGTTCCTTGTCAGCAAGGTCCTTCCCGAAAATGCGACAAAGCCGGGGACGGTCGCGGCGTGCGAGCACAGCCTGCGGCGTCTTGGAACGGACCGTCTGGATCTCTATTTGCTGCACTGGCGCGGCAATGTACCACTCGAGGAAACGCTGGACGCCTTTGCCGCGCTGGTCGATGCAGGCAAGATTCGCTACTGGGGCGTCAGCAATTTCGACGTGGTGGACATGATCGAGCTTCGGGGACTCACCGGCGGCGTGGACGTTGCGGCCGACCAGGTTCTGTACAACCTGACACGGCGCGGCATCGAGTACGATTTATTGCCTTGGTGCCGCAAACGAAGCATCCCGATCATGGCTTATTCGCCAATCGAGCAAGGGCGGATGCTCGGTCATCGAGCGCTGAAAAGCGTAGCGGCTCGACACGACGCACGGCCCGCTCAGGTCGCACTTGCGTGGCTGCTCCGGCAGGACGGCGTTGTTGCCATTCCGAAGGCGGCCAACGTTGCGCATGTGCGCGAGAATCACGCTGCGCTCACGCTCCGCCTCACGAAGCAGGATCTCGCGGCGCTAGATCGCGCGTTTCCTGCGCCCACCGAGGCGACGCCGTTGGCGATGCTGTAACAACCACGTTGAGGCGCGCACCTTGCGTGCGTGTATGCCAAATCGGCCCGCCGCCTTGATGGGCGTCAACTTCTCCTGCATCCGGTTGTGCCAAAAGAGGTTCAGTCGGGCCGCCTCGAGATCGGCCGGCGCTACAATCATTACCATCAATCGAGAGGTGAGGTGCCATGACGCGCCGTAGTCCGCTGCACGGGCTGCCGGCTGAAGCCAAAGCTCGGCTTCGGGAGAGGGCCCAGCCAAGATGGGTTGCGCCCATGCTGGCGACACTCACGGACGAGCGCTTTTCGCGAGAGGGATGGTTGTTTGAACCGAAGTGGGATGGCGAGCGCTGCCTGGCTTTTCGCAGCGGCGGTGAATTGAACCTCTTCACGCGGAACCGGATTCGGCTGAATGAGAAATACCCTGAGTTGACGGCGGCCTTTCATCGGCAGCGGACCGATTCTTTCATCGCAGATGGTGAAATCGTCACGTTCAAAGACGGGATCACCAGCTTCACGAAGCTTCAAGAACGTATGCAGGTCGAGCATCCGTCGGCCGATCTACTCCGCAGGGTTCCGGTGTCGCTCTATCTCTTCGATTTGCTCTACTTGGACCGCTACGATACTCGTCAGGTTCCACTCCGGTTCCGGAAGCAAGTGCTTCGCAACGCCTTCGACTTCCAGGATTCGTTGCGGCTCACGGAGCATTGCGAGACGCAGGGCGATGCCTATTTTCGAAAGGCATGTCGCAAAGGATGGGAGGGCGTGATCGCGAAGAACGGGGACAGCGTGTACGTCTCCAGGAGAACGCGCGATTGGCTCAAATTCAAGTGCAGCCGAGAGCAGGAGTTTGTCGTCGCTGGTTACACGCAACCGCGAGGGAGCCGGATCGGCTTCGGAGCATTGCTACTGGGCTATTACCAGGGCCGAAAGCTCGTGTACGCCGGCAAGGTCGGGACCGGATTCGACGATGACACGCTACGACGCCTGAGAAGGATGCTGGGCGAACTGGTGACGCCGACTTGCCCCTTCGACGGCGATGGGCTGCCGCGCCGCGGCGTCCATTGGGTGAAGCCAAGGCTCGTTGCCCAAGTCGCATTCACCGAATGGACGCAAGCAGGCAAATTGCGACACCCCCGATTCCTCGGCCTGCGTGAGGACAAGAAACCGGAAGACGTCGTGCGCGAGGGCTGAACCGTGATTATTCGAGGATGGCTTCGGCGAGCTTCACGGCCGTCGAGACGGTCCGTCCGGTGAGGATGCTGCTTCCGGAACACGGCGTCATGAAGCACGCGACAGACATTCGAATGACCGGAACGGCACTCGAAGAGTACCACAGGAAGAGAAGGTTTACCGAAACCCCGGAGCCGGTGGGGCGGGTGCGGCGGAGCAGCCGCAGATGCATTTTTGTCGTTCAAAAGCATGACGCGAGTCGGCTGCACTATGATTTCCGGCTGACGATCAATGGCGTACTGGCATCTTGGGCGATCCCCAAGGGGCCTTCGATGAACCCTTCCGAGAAGCGTCTGGCCGTACGTACGGAGGACCATCCCCTCGAATATGCCCAGTTCGAGGGTGTGATTCCCGCCGGCCAATACGGCGCAGGAACNGTGATGGTATGGGACACGGGAACATACANGCCGCAAGATGGCCTCCCACCGGACGAGCAGCTCGCTCGCGGCAAGATCGANATNNTGCTCCAAGGCNAGAAGCTGCGCGGNGGCTTCACGCTGGTCCAGACAGGAAAACGTNCGGATCATTCNAGCCAAAANGANCGCTGGTTGCTCATCAAGCACCGCGACGAGCATGCNGATCCGTCNTGGGATATNGAAAGCCCCCGCTTNGACCGTTCGGTCCTCACCGGCCGCAGCCTGAAGGAGATAGAAAGCGACCGTCCGAAAAAAATTTCAGCGCGCGGCGCGCGCTGAAATCCTGTCACGTGGAAATTCCCGCTCGTCAAGCACCTCTCGGNGCGAAATATTGACGGCCGTCAGGGACGCTCGGCATGGCGAGGTCCAAAATTGCCAACGTGAACTCCATCGGGAATTTGCTCGGGGCCAANGGCCGTGCAAATCGACCCCGCAAAGACAGTCGCCGCGCAACCAGCCGACGCATTCGCGACCGTTGCGAACGTGATCGATTGGCCGCAGATCGTCGAATCGATCAAATGGATCGAAGTGCTGACGCCGGGTCCGATCCGTGCCGGCACGCGATTGCGTGAGGATCGGATCATGTTCGGCCGCGACAGCATACAGGTGATGCAGGTCGCGACGATCGAGCGGCCGAATCGGCTGCGCCTTTTCGTCGAGCATCCCGACCTGCACTATGAGCTCGATCACCTGATCGATGCGATCTACGGCGGCGGATGCCGGATCTCGCTGATTTTTCGCAGCCGGCCCGAGACCCCGGCGGGGAGGGCGGTGCATCCCTTCATTACGCCCTTTATGGAGATTACGCTGCGCGATGAGCTGGAGCGCGACCTCTCCGATCTCGCCTCCGCTGTGACCGCGCAAAATTCGGCCGCCCCGTAAAGAGCCCGCCTCGCCCGAGAAAACCGATGCTGCCGCCATGCGTCTGATGGTGCTTCGACATGCCAGTTCCGAAAAGGCCGAGCCCGGCATGCGCGATTTTGATCGTGCTCTCAATGAGCGCGGTCGCAAGGATGCTGCCAAGATTGGCGCCTACATGGCGCATCACGCTCTCTTGCCCGATCGGGTGATCGTCTCGCCGGCGCGGCGCGCGAGAGAGACTTGGGAGCACGTGTCCGAGGCGTTTCCTGTGGCTCCGCCGGTCGACTATGACAACCGTCTTTACGAAGGCGGTCCCGATGCCATCCTCGCCGTTATCAGAGAGAACGATCCGTCCATCGGCAGCCTTCTCATTATCGGCCACAATCCGGGCCTGCATGAAATTGCGCGGCTGTTGATTGCGGCTGGCGATGTCGAGGCGCGCGAGCGGCTCAACGAGGGGCTGCCGGAGGCCGGCCTCGCCATTATCGATTTTGCCGTGGACGATTGGCGCAAGGTTCGTCCCCATCACGGACGGCTCAAGGTGTTCATCGACCCGCGCTCGCCCTAGCGCATGTCCCGGAAAAAGCCTGCCCCGGACTTGATCCGGGGTGGAAACCGGTTTTCGGAAAAGGACATGCGCAAATCAACGAATCTAGAGCGCATCTCGATTCAACCCAATCGGGATGCGCTCTAGGTGTGAGCTTTCACCAAGTTGTCCATGGCGCAACGCGCCGTTGGGGCAGCAACAGATCATCGACTCAAACATGATAGTTCGACTTGCAAGCATCCTGCACTCGGGATGCACCGCGAAGACATCAAAGGAGGCAGAAAACCTCGGTCGGCACTGCAGCAGGATTGATGAGCGTCAATGCGTGGAGGGGCGATCATCCGCTAGATGGGTTCGAGTCGAAATCGGAACACGTCACCATGAGCATCTCCACTGAACAGATTTCAACCGAGCCGATAACGCGGCAAGTCGCACGGCTCTTTCTGTGCGGAGACGTAATGACGGGACGGGGAATAGATCAGATCCTGCCCCATCCCTGTGACCCTCTTCTTCATGAGAGCTACGTCAAGTCGGCCAGGGATTATATTCGCCTCGCCGAGCAGGTGAACGGACGAATTCCAAGAGCTGTCAAGTTCTCGTATGTTTGGGGGTACGGCTCTGCAGGAGCTGACCCGCGCGCAGCCGGATGTACGGATCATCAATCTCGAAACCAGCATCACGCGCAGAGGGGCGTTTGTGCCGAAAGGCATCAACTATCGAATGAGCCCCGAACGCCGTCTGTCTTGTGTCTGCAGATATCGACTGCTGTGTGCTCGCCAACAACCATATTTTCGATTGGGGGCTTGCTGGGCTGGTCGACACGCTGGAAAGTCTGGAGCGTCTGCGGATCGAGTCAGCGGGAGCCGGGCTTGAGATCGATCAAGCGAGCGCACCAGCCGTCTTGGATCTTTCCGGAGGAGGTCGCATCCTGGTGTTTTCGGTCGCGTTGGTGACAAGTGGCGTTCCTGTGTCCTGGGCCGCCAGGAGTGAGACTCCAGGGGTGTGCCTGCTGACGGATCTCTCCGACGCAAGCGTTGCGCGGTCGCGGGGCGTGTGGGGCGCCTGAGACGGACAGGTGACGTCGTTGTCCTGTCCATCCATTGGGGGCCGAATTGGGGATTCGAAATTCCCGAGGAGCACCGCCGCTTCGCCCACGAACTCATCGACAATGCAGGTGTTTCCATTGTCCACGGCCATTCCTCGCATCACCCGATTGCAATAGAAGTCTATCGCAATCGCCTCATTCTGTATGGATGTGGAGACTTCTTGAATGACTACGAAGGCATCAGCGGTTACGAGGAATTTCTCGATGACCTCACGTTGANNTATTTCGCCAGCGTTGATCTCACGAGCGGCAATCTGCNTGAGCTGGACATGATGCCTCTTCAAATGCAGCGCTTCCAGCTGGTGTACGCANCAAGCGAAGACTTTGACTTGCTCATGGAAACGCTGGATCGGGAATCCCGAAAGTTCGGCACTCGAATAATCCGGAAGCCGGACGGCCGCCTTGCTCTCTCCTGGCCTCACGATCAGGCCGAGCGTCGTCTTGAGAGCGCATTGCACGAGTCATCTAGCCCTCAGGGTTAAGTGTTCGACCACGACTACAACCAGCGCCCGGAACGAGGAGGTGGAAATGGCAAGTGCGATCTTGAAGAATAAGGACTACGACCTTATCAGCGTCATCTATCATGCTAGTCAGGGCAGCGAGACTGCGCGGCAGTACGCTGCCGACGCGGAAAGGGAGAATGACAAGGAAGCAGTGGCGTTCTTCAATGAAGCCTTAGAGTTGAACGCGCAGCTCGTCCAGAAAGGTAAGGAGCTTCTCAAGCAGCGTTTGTGAGACGCAGCTTCGTCCCCCGCCTCGGCGGCGCTGATGGCGCTGTTTGACCTCGAGTGTGCGCGTCAGTTTGTCAGAAGCTGCCTTTGCCAGCGTTCACCCCTTTGTGACGCTCATGCGGTTCGTTCTTCCATCAGGGAGGTGGACAACGATCTCGCCCTCGAGCTTTCGCGCGAGAGCCTGGGCCCCCAATTCGGCGGCTTCTCTGGTCGGGTAATGGCCCAGCTCGCGTCCGCTGTCGTCGCGCACGATCCAGTCGTCGAAACACTCGTCCGGTGCAATGTGAAGGGCGGTGGCTGCCATCGGCTTGAACCGTTTCTCACAACCCGAACGGATAGGTTTCCGGCACGCCGGCGCGCTGCGTCGTCGGCAGCGGCGTCACGGCGCGCGTCTCTTCGAACCAGAGATAGGCATCGAATTGGCGCGGCAGCGAGGCGTCGAAATAGTGGCTGGCGAGCTCCGTCTCCGGCCGGTAGATGACGCCGATAGCCCGCTCCAGGCGCGGATACAGCAGTCCGCGGCGCAGGTTGGGCGATTGTCCCTCCCGCAGGTCGACCAGGAACCGGTCGACGCCGCTGTCGCGGCAAAGGCGCTCGTAGCTGTCGGGGTGCGCGGGGCGAACCTGCTTGATCTTCATCGGCCCGTCCCAGTCGGTGGCCGCCGCCACCGTGCCGCGGTCGGTGCCGAAGCCGATCAGCACGGCGGCTTTCCCGAAGCGTTCCCGACACAGTTGACCGATATTGATCTCGCCGCGCACCACGCCCATGTCGGTCGCTGCGGCGTCGCCGACATGGGAATTGTGCGCCCACACGATCGCCTTCGAACTCCTGCCGCGCCATTTGAGCAACTGCTCCAGCGTCTCGAACATGTGCCGGTCGCGCAGGTTCCAGGACTCGGCCGCACCGTAGTACATGACGCGGTAATAGCGCTCCGCCGAAGCGACGAGGCGCGCGTTCTGGGCGGCGTCGAAGAAGACTTCGCCATCGTGCTGCCGATCCTGACGCCGATATTCCATTTGCTTCTCGAACAGATCACGCAGCATCGCGATTATGGGAGCTTCGCATTTGGCGTAACCGGCGCTCAGCACAGCCCGGCCATAGGTCGCCGGATTGTTCTGCCACGGCGTCAGGCAGCCATAGCGTTCGCGCGCAACGCGGGCGGCTTCGGGATCGACTCTGTCGAGATAGTCGATGACGGCGCGCATCGAGGCGCTCATATTGTAGATGTCGAGCCCGAAGAAGCCGGCACGGCGCGCCGGATCGATGCCTTCGTTGTGCGCGCGCAGCCAATCGACGAAGTCGTGCACCTCGACGTTGCGCCACATCCAGGTTGGAAAGCGCCGGAACACCCGCTCGGCCACGGCGCTCGGCGCCTTGTGACGGACGTAGCGGTCGATTGCCGCTGCGTCCGGCCAATCCGCCTCGACTGCGACAATGGTGAAACCGTGCTGCTCGATGAGCCGGCGCGTGATGCTCGCCCGCGCGCGGTAGAATTCCGACGTGCCGTGGGTCGCCTCGCCGAGCAACACCACGCGCGCGTCGGCGAACCGGTCGAACAGCGGGCCGAAAGCCGGATCGTCGAATTGGGGCAACGGNTCGGCTGCGGTGCGCAACAATTCCGCCGGCGCGCCCGGCTGCACCCCCGGCGCTTTGAACTCGGCCCGAACGGGGACAGCCTCATCGGGCCAGCCGTGCTCGCCGACCAGCGGCACGAATCGCACGGCGCCGAGATCCTCCTCATGGAACGCATGCTCGCCATCGCGCACGACCTTGACCAGTCGCTGCTCGTTGGCAAGCACGCCGATGGGCATGATTAGGCGTCCGCCGATCTTGAGCTGATTGCGCAGGGTCTCCGGGATTTCCGGTCCGCCCGCGGTTACGATGATGGCATCGAACGGCGCAGCCTCGGGCCATCCCAGGGTGCCGTCGCCATGGCGCACCTCGATGTTGCGATGGCCGAGCTGCGCGAACCGTTGCTTGGCCGTGTCCGCCAGCGCGCCGTGGCGCTCGACCGTGTAGACCTTGCCGGCGATCCGGCTCAGCACGGCGGCGGCGTAGCCGGAGCCGGTCCCGATCTCCAGCACCCGGTCGCCGGGTTTCACCGCGGCGGCTGCGATCATGAGTGCGACGATGAATGGTTGGGAGATCGTCTGCCCTTGTGCGATCGGGAGCGGGCTGTCCTGGTAGGCGAATTCTTCGAGCCCCGCTTCGACGAAGGCTTCGCGCGGCACCTGCCGCATGGCCTCGAGCACGCGCCAGTCGGTCACGCCGCGGGCGGCGATCTGCCGGTCCACCATGCGCTCGCGGTCGAGCGTGGCATGATCGATTTGTGTGGCGTGTCGGGCCATGATGCGGAGACCTTTCCGCCCCTTCTTGCTGTCGAACGTCGCCAACGCCGCTTAAGTTCCCGTCGAGGTGCAGCATGCCTTCATCGGCTGACGACCCAATAGACCAGGCTGAACAGCAGGCTCAGCAGCAAGCACGTCACCAGTGGGAAATAGAACGTGACATTGTCCCGCTCGATGACGATGTCGCCGGGCAGCCGGCCGAGTCCCATTCGGCTGAGATTGGGCCACAGCAGGCCGACGAGCAAAATCGCGAGGCCGAGCACGACCAGAAAGCGCGATATCGGTGTGAGCTCCATCGCGACCTCGTGCAACGTTCGTCGCGCACTAGTCCTCTTCGATCCGCTTCCAGCGTCTGCTCGAGCGGTCATACTCGAATGCAGGCGCTTCTCTCAGCAGCTTCTTGTCCGTATCCAAAATGAGGTACGGCTTGCGCTCCTTCTGCGTAACCTGCAGCGCAGGGAACGGAACCGCGACATATTTCGACGCGAGGCCGAGGAAGCCTCCCACCGAGACGATTGCCGCCGGCACCGCGCCATCCGGCTTGATGACGAGATCGACGATCCTGCCGATCTTTTGGTCGGCGGGATCGTGGACATTTTCTTTGTAATAGACCGCGATCGTTGTTGCCTCCGGCGAGATATCTCTCAGCAGCGGGATGCGCTCGGGCGTTTGTGCCGCGGCGGCGATGCCGAAGCTGGACGCGAACGCAGCAGCAAAGACGAGCTTCCGCACGGGCCCGCTCATCGTTCCGATCTCTTGCGACTGGACACCTCTGGCCGCCGAGATTTGCACGGACNGGAAGGCCTGTCCTTGACGGCCATCAAGAACAGGCGACCATCGATGAATTCCGCCGTATGGGCGCCGGCGCCGAAAAGTCGGAGAGGACCGTGCGAACCTAGCTTCCGGCGGCGACCCCGATGCCCGGGTCAGCGGGAGACAGCCGGCTGATAGGGGACGCGCCAGATTGCGACGACAACGCCGCCCGGGCGGCCCCAGACCTGCTTGTCGGAGATCACCATGCGCCTTGAGCGCCAGGGCCGTCTACGACCGCTCGGCGGCCTATGCCTTGACGGGCGTCAACCCGTAGGCGCAATGCGCCGGAAAATCTCGAAAAAAGTTGCCTCTGGTCGCGTAACGCTACGCGACGGGTAGACTCCAGATTCTTCGAAGAAATGCGTCGCTCCGGGAACGATCACGTTCTCCGCGTGAGCAGATCTTGAACCTCCTCATCCGTCGTTTGCGCGAAGTCTTGGTACCACCGACCGACGGCCTGGAACGCCTCCGGCGTGATGGCACAGATGACATCGTCAACCTCGGCCCTCATCTCTTCGTAGGTCTCCGGCGACGCCGTTGGAACAGCAACGACAATCCGAGCCGGATGCAGCTGCCGCAACGCCGCGATGGCGGCATGCATGGTGGCTCCGGTCGCCAGACCGTCGTCAACCAGAATCACAGTGCGATCGCGGACGTCGAGGGGTGGCCTGCCGCCGCGATAAAGACGCTCGCGGCGTGCGAGTTCCTGTCCCTCGCGGACCGCAACAGCATCGATCAGATGGTCTGGAATGCCAAGACGATTCACCAGCTGATCGTTGAGCACGCGCACGTCGCCTGTCGCGACGGCGCCCATCGCCAGCTCCTCGGAGCCGGGAACGCCCAGCTTGCGCACGACAAAGACATCCAGGGGTGCGCCGAGCGCGCGGGCTACTTCATCCGCGACGGGGACACCGCCACGCGGCAGAGCCAATACGATCACGTCCGGGCGATTGGCGTAAGCGGTCAGCTTCGCGGCGAGCAAACGGCCCGCCTCTCGGCGATCGCGAAACAATCCCGGCTTGAGGAATTCCGGCTTTACGTTCATGTCTCAGCTCCTCGCCAGGCGGACCTCTCTTCAACGGTCATTTCAATACAGATCGCCGAGTGAGCCATCGGCCATCAGCCGTTCCACTGCGCCGGCAATCAAGGGCGCGATCGTAATGACGCGCAGCTGCGGCCAGTCCATCTCGGGCACCCTTACCGTGTCTGTTACCAGCACTTCACGCACGGCAGGATGGCTCAGCTTTTTCCGCGCATCGTGCACAAATAGCCCATGGGTCGCCGCGACCATGATTTCGGGTCGCGCGCCCGCGGTGAGAAGCGCGGTGATACTTTCGGCCATCGTGCCACCGGTCGAGATCATGTCGTCCACGATCAGGCACGCCCGGTCCGACACTTCTCCTACGACGTGCGTGACCATTGTTTCGGCGCCGCTTATGCGTCGCTTGTGCAGCACGACCACCGGCGCTCCGAGGAACTGCGCATAGCGGGTTGCCATGCTCACCCTCCCGACGTCCGGAGAGACTACGACGAGGTCGGCCGGCACCCGATCGCGCAGAGCCTGACAAAGTGTCGGCACTGCCGTCAGGCTGTCCACGGGTGCATGAAAGAAGCCCTCGATCTGTTGCGTGTGCAGATCCACGGTGATCACGTGGCAGACGCCGACGACTTCCAGAAGATCAGCCACTACCCGCGCCATGATCGGCTCCCGCCGGCCATTGCGCTTGTCGGCCCGCCCGTGACCGAAGTACGGCACGATGGACGTAATGCGCGTTGCGCCGGCGCGGCGACAGGCGTCTGCCAGAGCCAGAAGTTCGACCAGGTGATCACTTGCGGGCGGCGACGTCGACTGCATGAGAAAGACTTCCTTACGGCGTACGGATTCGAGCAGCCGCACCGCCACGTTGCCGTCCGGATACCGCTCCACCAAACAGCTACCGATCGGAACGCCAAGCACGCCCGCGATCATTGTTGCCAACGCGGGGTTGGCTGTGCCGGTGAAAATCGTGAACGCATTGTTCACGCCTGCCTCTGCGCCGACGCGTGGGTGGCTGGATAGGCATCGATCGGCGATCGCGTCATTGGAACGTGCCCGACGGTTTCCGCATATTGGTACTGACGGCCGCGTTGATTTCGAGAAGATCAAGTTCCATCAGATCAACAAAAAATACTGGAAACTGGATCAAGTACCGCAAGATCGATGCCGTGACTTGGGCATACCCCCATTCACGAGTTGCTGTTAGCTCCGACCAGTCGCCAGCACCTCGTTCTTGGCCTCCAATCTCGGGACGCGATTAGAGCTCCCGCTGCCGCCAAAGCGCTCGAAGCTCTAAGCTCCTGCGAAATCGCGCGCTCGCTGCCAGGAGCCGCATTGAAGGACTCGCATTGAACGGTATGCCTTGGCAATCATGCGAACTGTCGCGCGGGACAATTGGACGCCGCCTTGATCATCATCAATTTCCCCTTGGTATTCTTGGGGGCGAGCAAGGCCGTGGATCAATTCCTGTGGTTTCGAGTTGCAGGGTCGACGTCTCAGGGCGTGTAGATCGAAATGGCCGAGTGCGAGCCTCCGGCGAGGCGATCAACGCGCCGGTGCGACCGGCCGTTTCTCCGGCAATCGTCGTGGAGAGTTGACGCTTGTCAATGAAGAGCTTGCGTTTCCGTGTATCAAAAAGCGACGGGATGGCGCGTGGCCCGAACCGCCGCGAGGCGGTCTGGCATGGAGTAGGACAGAAGATGAAATCCTCGCCCTCAAGTGCCTACAACCGCCGACATTTTCTGCGCGCGCTCGGCGGCGCGTCTGCCGCCACCGTCACCGCGGTGGCAGCGCCCGCTTCCGTGGCCGAGGCCTATGACCCCGGCCGCGAGGGAACACGCACGCGCTACCGCGAAACCGAAGACGTGAAAGCGTTCTACCGGAGCAATCGCTACGAGGGGAGAAAGACGTAGGCGCAGTCGAAGTGAGCGCAGCCCATGCTGATCAGACGCAGAGAGCAAGAGATTCGGCGTACCCAGCCGCGCGTCTTCGCGGCATCCGCCACCATAAGCAGCCTTGACCGCCGCACGTTTCTTCGCCGTTCCGGGCTTGCCGCCGGCACGCACGCGATGATGAGCATGGTTCGGCTCGACTCCGTGCGGGCTGCCGAGGCGAGCGGCTCCAAGGCGGGCGCCGCGGTCGAGGTCCGGAAGAATGTCTGCACGCATTGCTCCGTCGGTTGCACCGTCATCGCCGAGGTCGAAAACGGCGTATGGACCCGCCAGCAACCCGCGTGGGACAGCCCGATCAATCGCGGCACCCATTGCGCCAAGGGCGCCGCCATACGTGAGGTCGTGCATGGCGGACGTCGTCTCAAGTACCCGCTCAAGCTCGAAGGTGGCGAGTGGAAGCGCATCTCCTGGGACCAGGCGGCTCCCGCACAAGGTACAACCTGGCCGCCGGCCGGTCCGCCTCTCGCCGACGTGCCGCAGCAAAAGTCCGGGATGGCCGCCCCCGTGCCGCCGCCGGAAAGTGCCCAGAAACCTCCCTTCGTCACAGTGGAGCAAGCGCGCGCCTGCCAAGAGGCTGCACGGCGGATGCGGGGGGCCGGCGTGCCGATGCCGGACGGATTGATCGCGCTTGCTGCCCTGCGTTCAGATTTGCTGCAAGCCGGCCAAGATAGCCGATAACGGTTTTCGTGTGGGGATTCAGTACCGAACAATGCTGTCGCGTGACCCGATCGGAAGGTTCTACTGCTAGCGGGCTCACCGACGCGGCTGGTCAGATGTCTCCGGTACGCTTTCGATTGCCTGCGGCGCCGATACGCCCCGAGGCTCTTGAATGTGGAGTTTTGCTCAATGTGGTTGTGGGCGGCATTTATCGTCTTCATTCTTTTTCTGCTCGCCTTGGACCTTGGAGTATTCCATCGCAGGGCTCACGCGGTAACGTTCAAGGAGGCGCTGATATTGAGCGGCGCGTGGATCTGTGTCGCGCTCGCCTTCAATGTCTTCGTCTATTTTGCATATGAGTACCACTGGTTCGGGCTGGATCTCCCCGACGACGAGCCCGACGGACGGACCGCGGCCGTCTCCTTC
>JGI12053J15887_10000947_pt1 | contig 12819 bp, 15 predicted proteins | sample MedBloCAOM1_O3_FD_15887 | JGI IMG/M metagenome (IMG submission 15887)
CTCGGATTGCGCCTGTATAGGCGCGGCATAGAGATTTGGACGAGGATCAGCCTGGCCTTCGCTCTATGCCGCGCGCCTGTATCCCGAAAGCCTAATGCCAAAGAGCACTGCACCGAAGCGCCGAAGAAGCCGACGAAGTCCGCCAAAGATTAGCGCGGTCGAGAAGACGGCGGTTCGCATCATGCGCAAATTCTATGAGGCGACCGGCGGCAAGCCGCAGCGATGGGAGTCCCTGGGCAACCTGGGCGCGGTCAAAGCCGATGCGGCCGGCATCGCCTACGCGATTGAAAGGGATTGGCTCATCATTTCCGGCGGCCTGCACTCGGTAAGCCTCACCGAGGCTGGCCGGCGCCAGGTGAAGTAGCCGCCGCGCCGTGGGAATGCGTCGGCCGCCAAGTCGGCCCGTGGATTTGCCAGGCCACGGCCCTGTGGCAGCCTGGACACTTGAAGGGTCGTCGCGTTCCCGGATCACTACGCGCTGGCGAGGCGCTCCAGATCCTCCAGCACGGCCGCGACCAGGGTTCGCCGGCGGGTGTCTTCGGCGGTCAATGTTGCCGCATAGAGGCCGAGAACATAGCGGGCCTTCTCCGCGGCTTCCTCCCAGTTCGCTGCCGGGGCGCCGGCGAGGTGCGCCTCCAGCTCGTCCTGGCGAAGGCGCAACGTGCGTTCGTTGGCTTCTACCTCGGCAAGCAACCGGCGCAGATCGGTTGCTTTCTGAGCTTCCATTCCGCGGCGCCCGTCTAGGTCGATCGTCTTGTCGGTCATGGTTCACGCCTCCCTACTGGTGGCAGCCAGCTTCTTGGTGGGCTGAGCGGCGCGCCGGCCCAGGTGTCGAGGTTACTCGCAGCCTAACTCCCAAGCCGGAGTGCCGAGAATGCAAATACTTATTGCATTGCCATGGAAATATCACAGCCATCAAGCGCAAATGAGTTCCATCCTGTAACGGCTGGGAGGTCAGGACCGGGCCCAGATCTTGGGACCGTCCTCCCCGTCGGAGTGTCACTCCTCGATCGATTGAGGAAGCGACAGGGTGAGCGAGTCTTGTCGCCCCGCGGGCCGACGGTGTGCCCTGCTGGCAGTGCCGGCCCGCGCTACGACCAAGAACAATTAGTGGTGGCTGTGCTTCACAGGCGAAAGCCAACCAAGGCCAAGATGACGAAGAGGTGGAATACCCTCCGGGTTAGTGCCTTGGGGGATTTGGGTGGGTCTGATCTACGGTGTCGTGGATCAGTTTTTTCTGTCGGATTACGAAGATGATTTCTTGAGTGAAAACACGGTGTCGTCAATCGGTCCCATCGTATGGGCTGCGGTTTGCGGCGCGGTCCTGTTCGCTCTTGTGTCTGCAGTACGCAACGCAATTCTGCGAGCAAAGTAGCTGGGTCGCCTCAGTTAGAGGTCCTCGGGCTACTCGGTAGCTCGACCGGACGTATCGTGCGCTCGCAGGTCATCTCAAATTAGGGCACTACCCGACTCTGACCGGGGAGGCGTCGATGGCCGACGCAGACGATGGGATGGACCGCGCAACGATTGAGCGGAACTTGGCCCAGGTCGAGCGCGACTTGCGCGCGGCCTCGGAAGATATCGCCTATCAGCAAGAGACGCTGAGAAACCTTGTGCGTCACGGCGAGGATACGACGGAGGCTGTGCGCTCGATCGGCATTTTAGAGCACACCCACCTGGTGCTCAGCTCGTTGCGCGACCAGCTTGACGTGGAGTTGGCAGCCCTCGACTAGACCTAGCACCGCGGCGATCGGCCTGCCACTCTTCCGCCATGCCCAGCGAGACCGAATCCCTTGCCGTGCAATTGGTCCGAGCGCTGAGTGACGCGCCGGACGGCCGCCCGATGCAATGGCGCATGATCGAGCACCTGGATGGCGCCACTGCCGATGTCGTCGAGTTCGCTGCCGCGCGCGGATGGGTACAGGTTGAAGGCAGCTACATCGCACTAACCGAAACCGGCCGGCTAGTCGCTCTAGGAAGGATCTAGGGCAGCGTGATGGCTGTTTGTGCCGCCGGCCACGTCACAATCTAAGCACTGGCCATTGCGAGTTACACTTGATCTCCTGCGACGCGTTCAACGCGTGCTGATGCGTAACAGGAGATCAATATGATCAGCCAAACGCACCTCGTTGCGGCCACGCCATCGCTAGATGAACACCGCCGGATCTGCCAAAGCTGTGGGCGCGGCAGGCTTGATCTTATCGACGAGTGGCCGCATCCGATCTTAGGAGTCGCAGGCGTGACTTGTCAGACGCTGAAATGCGATTTTCTTGAGTGTGGCAAGCTCACATCTACTTGAGGCGCCCACTCCGCTGATCCCCTGACAGCAAATATGCCAAAGAGCACAGCACCGAAGCGTCGAAGAAGCCCGCCAAAGATTAGCGCGGCCAAGACCAGAGCGCTTCGCATCATGCGCAAACTCTATGAGGCGACCGGCGGCCAGCCGCAGCGATGGGAGTCCCTCGGCAACTTGGGCGCGGTCAAGGCCGATGCGGCCGTCATCGGCCTATGCGGTTGAACGGGGTTGGCTACTAACTTCCGACGGCTATCATTCGGTGAGCCTCACCGATGCCGGCCGGCGCCGGGTGGAATCGCGCTAGCAAAATGGAGACCCGAGCAGGCGCAATAGAGCCTGCTGGCATCGGCTCAGGGCAGGAGCCTAAAGGCGGACCTTGGCCCCTTGGCACAAGCAGCCAAGCTTTTGGGCTTGCAGCATTCGGCTCACGAACTGATCCTGGCGTCCTCTACGCGTGCGCCCTCGAGACGCTTTGACTCCTCGTCCAGCATGTTGTGCACCGCCTCGTATTGCTCGGGGGTCAACGGGCCTTTGACCTCGACGAGAATGGCGTGTTCGTCCTTGAGCTGGACGGTTCCGATGGGGAGACGCCACAACTTTATCAGACGCTTCAGGCTGTCCTCGACCTTGGCGCGGTCCTTTTCGATCAACCGGCCATCGGTCACGATCCTGCCGTCGTAACGCGAGATAACGACTTTCTCTCGATGTATAGCCACCATGGCAGGTCCCTCCTGCGCAGGAACGCGGCGGAGGTGCAAATGGCTGCCGCAAGACGACGACTTTCGCGTCCTAGCTACGCGATGGCACAGGGATGCGCCTGTCATGCAGTTGCTGCTCGAGCACCGGGATTGCCGGCTTGGGATTGCCTTCCTGGCACTGGGCGATCGCGACGGCAGTCGCGACGCCGACCGGGAGGCCGCCGCGCGCGGTCCCGGTGCCGTACTCCCGGAGCGCCTTGTAGAGCGCCTGGCAATAGGCCTGATCGCTCATGGACGATGGAGCGGCCGACTGGGCGTTGCTGTCTGTGGCAATGCCCAAGCCCGCAACCATCGACACGATTGCGGCGGCGAGGAGTGTGGTTGCCTTTTTCATCTGAGGTTCCTTTCTCTGGATTTGCCGGGACGCGTCATTGCCGCCTGGCACGACCGAGGTGGGGGTCAGACGGGACCGACGCTTTGCCCGGATTGCTGCCCCTAGAGGCACCATTGTCGCAGGTATCTCCAAGGATGGAGGAACTATCCGCGTGGGTGAGCGTCCAGGGCAATTTGGAGCAAGTCACAGAGCGACTTGAGACACATCTAGAGGGCGCCAGCCGGAGCCTAGTCCCACGCTAGATGAGAGGGCTGGTGGTGGGGCCCGAGGTTGTGGGCCAAAGGACCCCACCAATGTTTCAGAGGTGATTCGCTGAAGACGCTCCTCTTCGTCCCGTCCGGTCGTGAGTCCCTGACTGCCATCCCAAGGCCTAATCGATTCCACGGCCAGAAAAAAACGGCCTTAGCGTTGATGTAGGCTGCTCGGTCGTAGCTTCGGCTCAGCGTCACTCGTGGGGGTGGCGCGATTGCGCCTGAAAGCTTCTAGTCTTTCGAGGCGCTCCAGCAGTCGAGTAACGGTGGTCAGGCGCCATTTGCCGTCTCGTGCCGTTGGTATCCCTCGCTCGTTCAACTCGCGCGTGATGGCCGCGATGGAGACAAAGCCCGCTTTCCGAAGCTTACGAATTGTTGGGCGAAGGGCCTCAGCTCGCACGTCAGCGATCCGCTTGCTTGCCAGTTCACGGTTGGACCCGCCCCGCTCCGACATGAGCAGGTCCAGACGCGTAAGCATCCGCGCTACGGAGGTGCGATGCCACCGACCGCCAACGGCGCCCAGTATTCCCCTTCGGTTCAATTCATTCGCCAAGCCACGTTGAGAAACGAAGCCTGCCGCCATAAGCTTCCGAATGGCCGGGAGCAAAGCAAGCGCGTGGGTATCTGCGGCCCGCTTGCCCGCTAACGCACCGTGCATCCTGCGCCTGCCGGGCGAAGTTTCCGCGCGTACTCGATCCATTGGGCCATCATGCCCGGTCCTTGATGCCGCGACGCAGTGCTAAAAATGTGTCGAAGTCTGGATCGTCCGGGCAGGAGCAGGTCAATCAAACGAGGCTCATCAGAGCCCCACCAACAAGCGAAGGCCCGCCCAGGAACTTTGCAATCCCGGACGGGCCTTTGACCTGCCGGTACATCCGCGGTCAGGTCGATCGGAGCACAGCAACGGGGGAGAAGCGGGGCTCTGGTTGCATACCATCATCCCTAGGCGCTCTCGGCGCGTGACAAGTTTGGGGGCTCGGCGGCGGCGCCAGTGATGATGTTGCGGATCGGTGAAGAATCAATCAATCTTTAGGGCAAGGCGCGTTGCATAGGATGTTTGCGTATCTCCTCACAATCATAGGTGTCTGGGAGGCCGCAATGGCAACGATCAACGAAGTAGCCCATCAATTCTTCGAAGCATGCGAGGCTGGCAAAGGCTGGGAGGCGTGCAAGACATTCTGTACGCCGAATGCCACCTTCTCCGCCCAGGCGGAGCCGCTCGCTGATATGCGAACCCTGCAGGCGTACGCCGACTGGATGCAAGGCCTGATGAAGATGATGCCCGACGGTCACTACGACCTGAAAGCATTCGCCACGGACGATAAGCGCGCCAACGTGACAGCCTATGCAGTATTTGCCGGGACCCACACCGGTCAAGGTGGACCCCCGCCGACAGGCAAGAGCACGCGAAGCGACTACGTCTATTCGATGGACTTCGATGGCGACAAAATCCGCCACATGACGAAGATCTGGAACGCTGGTTGGGCGATGAAGGAACTCGGCTGGGGCTGAGCCTTTGAAACGGCCCCGGGGTTGATGCTTAGTGAAAATCCTTGAGCCCGTCACAAGTAGGCGTGACTCCGGGGCTGGCCAGACTGTCAGAGCCACTGGCTTACTTTCCATTGTCCTCCGACGTCCTCCAGGACGACCGAAAGCTTCGGGTCGTACTGACCGGCCCGCAGCGCGCCCTCGTAAACGAATCCCTGGGAACGCAACGCGCGGGGGAAGGAGACGGCTCCCGAGAAGGCGTGTCCAAGCCGTGGCTTTTGATCGCGACTGGCCGCGGGGCCTCGGCAGCATCGGGCAGTCGTCCTGCGAGCATTCATCCCAGCCGTTTTCCTCGCGCGCCGCACTGGCGGAAACAAGACGGCTGGTCTTGCGGTTCACCAGGTGGATACCCGTGCAGGCCAGGCACCACACGCCAACGTGGGCCCGCTCGTCGCCAGTCTGCGGCGCCTCATCGTCAAAGATGTGCTGAACGTTAGGCCGGTTGTCGGGCATCGAAAGATGAATGCCCCTACCATTGCCGAAGCCGATCTTTCGCCGGAGGAGCAGCAGTTCAGCGCCTCCAATACGTCCGGCTTGATCCTCGGCCTAGAGGCGCGGTTGACGGTTACTTGGTCTCAAGCACTTCCTTACGGTGAGAAATTGCCGGGGCCGTCGCGCGCGCGTACAGCAGCGATCGGCGCCAACGCCTAACCGGAAAACGGGCTACAGGCCTCAGATGTCCGCTTTCGGAGGGAACCCGCTCGAACAATTGAGCGTTTGTTTAGCGCCGGTTTCTGCGAACTCACCGGCCCCGCCCCGGGCTGCGCCTCCTACACACGCAGGAACCCGGGGCGGGCTTGCCGTGGCTCCGACAGGCCCGGTGCACTCCCCTTGGCTAGATTGGTCGTTTGTGGATCGCCAGCCAGGAGCGAGGCGGCGTCAATTCGAGCCCCCGTAGCTATCAACGTTTCGCATGTTGTCACCGCGGTCAGAATTCCAGCAGATTGTCGCGCAGATGCTTGCCGCCGAAGCCGGTCCGCGTGAGCCCGCGCTGCTGCAGGGCCGGGATCAGCCCGTCGGTGATCTCGGCCACGCTCTTGCGGCTGACATCGCCGAGATAGAACAGGAAACCGTCGCCGCCGACCTCCTGCATGATCTCGTCCATCTGCGCTGCCACATCATCGGGGGTGCCGACGAGATCGACCGAGCCGCCGCCGGTGGAATAACCCACGATCGCCTCGCGCAGCGTCTTGCCGCCGGAGAGTTTGAGGAATTTCTGCAGGCTCGACTGGTGGCCGTTGGTGGTCAGCTCGCCGACCGGCGCGTCGAGATCGCAGCCGGACAGATCCAGGTTCGTGCTCCAGCCGAATTGCGCCAGGCGCTGGTCGATATTGGCCGCGGCGTCGGCGCGCCGGCGGTCGGCACGGATCTGCGCCTCCTCCTGGCTGGCGGCGACGATCGGGGCGATCAGGAACAGGATCTTGCACCCATCCGGGTCGCGCCCGAGCCCTATCATCTGCTGACGGACATCGTTGCGGTACTCCTTCATCGCTTCGACCCCCTTGGGGTGGGCGACGATGGTATCGGCGTATTTTGCGGCGATCGCGCGGCCCGGACCGGAGCCGCCGGCCTGGGCGATGACGGGGCGGCCCTGCGGCGCGGGGCCCGAATTCAGCGGGCCGCGGCTGGCGTAGTATTTGCCGCGATAGTCGATGGTGTGGACTTTCGCCGGGTTGATCAGCACGCCGGTCTTGCGGTCGGCGACGATCGCGCCCGGCTCCCAGGAATCCCATAGCCGGGTGACGATTTCGACGAACTCGTGCGCCATTTCATATCGCGTGTCGTGCGGCGGCAGCGCGTCCATGCCGAAATTCTGTGCCGAGAAATCGGAACTCCCGGTCACCATGTTCCAGCCGCCGCGCCCGGCGGAGACCTGGTCGAGCGTGCCGACGATACGGGCCACGAGATAGGGGTGGTAGGCGAAGGTCGAGAGGGTGGGCACGATGCCGAGATGCTTCGTTGCCTGAGCCATCAGGGTCGCCACCACCGTTGGTTCCTGGCGCGGGATGGACATGCCGTTCTTCAGGAAGATGTCGCGCGAGTCCTGCCAGTTCTGGCCGACATAGATGGAGTCCTCGATCAGCAGGTAGTCGAACCCGGCCCGTTCGATCGCCCGCGCGAGATCGACGAACATATCGGCGCTCATCCACTCCTCGCTGATATTTCCCGTCCATGGCGCTCCCCAAGCCTGGATGCTCGACCCCTGGAGGAACCAGGCGAGATGGAACAGGTTGTTGCCGGCCATATGCGCTCCGTTTCAGGATGGGCCGCCGTATCAAGACTGCCCTGAACTTAACCAATTCCGATCAATGTGCCGTGCAACGCTCGTGCCACGGGTGGCACGCGCGGCCAGCGGTCCCGGCTTAGAACTCGCGCAGGGTCTCCCTGAGCGTGGTCTGGGTGTATTCGGTGCGAACCAGGCCGCGCCGTTGCAAGGCGGGCACGAGGCCTTCGCAGATCTCGTTGATGTATTGGCGGCTGAGCTTCCATTGCCCGGCGCTGATTAGGAAACCATCGCCGCCGACCTCCGCCATGATCTCTCCGAGATAGTCGGCCACCTGGTCGGGCGTGCCCACCACTCCGTCGAGGCCGCGGGTCGCGCGATCGAGCGCCAATTGCCGCAGCGTCTTGCCCGAGCCCTTCTGCACGAACGCATCGAGCGAGCCCTGCTCGCCATTGGTGGTGAGCGGCGGCAGCTCGGCATCGAGGTCGAACTTCGAAAAATCGATGTCGGTAATCGAACTGATGCCGGCCAGCGTGCGCACGATGTAGTCGGGCCCGTTGATCCAGGCGTCCATCTTGTCCTGCGCCGCCTGCCTGGTTTCCGCCAGCATCGGCGAGACGGTGAAAAGGACCTTGATGTCATCGGGGTTGCGGCCGGCCTTCGCGGCGCGGGCGCGGACGTCGTCGCGATATTCCTTCATCGCGGCAACGCCGGTCGCCGAGGCGATGATGCTGTCGGCGGTTTCGGCGGCGAACTGCCGGCCGCGCGGCGAGCCGCCCGCCTGGATGAAGGCGGGTCGCCCTTGCGGCGACGGGGCGCAATTGAGCGGGCCGCGGCATTTGTAGTATTTGCCGACGAAGTCGATCGGTCGGACCTTGGTGTGGTCGGCATAGGTGTCGCTCTCGCGGTCCAGCACCACGGCGTCGGCATCCCAGCTGTCCCAGAGCTGCTTGCACAGCGCGACATACTCGTCGCACATATCGTAGCGCTGCTGGCGCGGTGGCAATTTGTCGAGGCCGAAATTCTGCGCCGCAAGATCCTCGCCTGACGTGACGATGTTCCAGCCGAACCGTCCGCCGCAGATATTGTCCAGCGTCGAGCACAACCGCGCCAGCAGGAAGGGGGGATAGGCCAGCGTAGACATGGTTATCACTATGCCCATCTTGGAGGTGCTGGCGCCGACCAGGGCGGCCATCGGAGACGGGTCGCCCTTGGGCACCATGAGCGCGTGTTTCAGGTAGGCCTCGGTGGTGCCGCCATAGGCATCGGACACCATCAACGTGTCCTCGAACATGATGTAGTCGAAGCAGGCGCGCTCCATGGCCTTCGCCATGTCCACGTAGAAGCCGCCATTCCACGGCTTTCCATCCGATGAGAAAGTAGAATTCCAGTTGTCGAGGGCGAAATTCATGAACCAGCCAAGATGAAAGCGTTTCGCGCTCATGCATGTCCCTCATCTGTGACGGCAACGGTGCACAATTGATCGCCGAGCAGCCCGACGATCCATGTGAGCAAGCCGCATGCCACGCGTCTTTTGACGTCGCCCCGATAACGATCACCGAGCGGAATAACTGATCCCACATCTGGCACGAGCCTTGCTGCATCGCACCATGAAGCGACATCTCTGGAGGCCGTGCATGCGCCAACGCCAGTCAACCTTGTCGATCTCACGTCGCAGTCTTCTCGCCATGGGCGCGGTCGTGACATTGCCTCTCGCCGAGGCTGATGCCGCCGAGGGCGGGACCATCCGGGTCTCGTTCCCTGTGCCGGTGGCGACCCTCGATCCGGCCAAGTTCCGCGTCGGCGGGCTCGAATACAATTACGCCAATTGCGTCTTCAACCGGCTCACAATGCAGGACGCCAAGCTGGCGGTGCAGCCTGATCTCGCCACCAGCTGGGAGTCCACGCCCGACCTCAAGGTCTGGACCTTCCACCTGCGGCCGAACGTGACCTTCCATGACGGCAAGAAATTCACCTCGGCCGACGTGTTGTTCACCTATGGGCGACTGCAGGACACGGCGGTGGCATCGGTGCTGCGCGCACCAATGGAGGTGATCACCAAGGTTGAGGCGGTCGATCCGCTCACCGTGCGCTTCACCCTCGGCATCCCTTATGCCGACATGCCCGCGCTGGTCGCCGGCTACCAGGCGATGATCGTCAGCGAGACCGCGATGGACACGCTGACGACCAAGCCGATCGGCACCGGGCCGTTCAAGTTCGTTGAATACAAGCCCGGCGACCAGCTCGTCTTGGAACGCAACCCGAACTACTTCCTCCCCGGCGTGCCGAAGGTGGAACGTGCCGTTCTGCGCATCATTCCCGAGTACACCACCGCCGTCGCCGCCCTCGAAAGCGGCGCGCTCGACATCGTCTATGACCTGCCTCCGGAGCTGGTGGACAAGGTCAAGCGCAGCAGCGTCGCGACCGTCGCCGAGATCCCCACCGGTAGCTGGCTGGGCATCGTGATGAACTGCAAGATGAAGCCGTTCGACGACCCGCGCGTGCGCGAGGCGTTCATGAAGCTGGTCGACAAGTCCGCCTTCGCCGACATCGCCACCTTCGGCCAGGGCACGCCGACGGTCACGCCGATCCCGCCGACGCATCCCTATTTCCGCAAGGACCTCGTGTTCGCCCCCGACATCGCGGGCGCGAAGAAGTTGCTGGCCGAGGCCGGCTTTGCCAGCGGCATGAACGTCGAGCTGTTCGTGCCCGGCCAGTCGCCGCCGCTGGAACGACTGGCGACGGCGTTCCGCGACGTGGCCAAGCAGGTCGGCGTGACCGTGCAGTTGCGCGTCATCCCGCAGGACAAGTTCTTTGCCGAAATGGAAGGCAAAGTGCCGTTCAACGTGGACAAGTTTAACGGCCGCACCACGCCCGACCTGATGCTGTATTCCTGGTACCACAGCACCGGCTCATGGAACGGCACGCTGTGGAGCTACAGCAATGCCGAAGTCGACAAGCTGCTCGACGCCGCGCGCACCATCGCCGACCCGGCCGAACAGGCTAAGTTGTACGGCCGCTTCCAGGAGATCGTGGTCAAGGACGGGCCGGGCAGCATCGTCCTTGTCACCAAATTCGCCTGCGGGATCAGCAAGAAGGTGGGTGGCTTCGCGCCCTCGCCGCTGATGTTCGCCGATATCAGCCAGGTCACGCTGTCGAGCTGAAACGGGGCGCATCATGAACTGCGCGGCAGGCTGACCATGGGACTCTATGCGGTCAAACGGCTGGGTGCGGTGCTGGTGATCCTGGTGATCATGTCCATCCTCGTGTTCCTGGCCACCCATGCGCTGCCGGCCAATACCGCGGCGATGATCCTGGGCCAGTATTCCACTCCCGAGACGCAAAAGGCGCTGGAGCACAAGCTCGGCCTCGACCTGCCGCTGGCGGTGCAGTACTGGAACTGGGCCAGCCTCGTGCTGCAAGGCGATCTCGGCCAGTCGCTGGTGATGGAACGCCCGATCGCGCCGATGCTGTGGGACGCGTTCGGCAAGTCGGCGATCCTGGCAGTCACCGCCATGGCAGTGGTCGCCATCGTCGGGCCCGCACTGGGCGTGATCGCCGCGGTTCGCAGCGGCCAATGGCCCGACCACGCCGCCTCCATCTTCACCTATCTCGGCATCTCCGTGCCCGAATTCTACTGGGGGCTGGTGCTGATCATGGTGTTCGGCGGCACCCTGCATTTGCTGCCGACCGCCGGCGCCGGCGAGGCGGGCGCCGGCCTGCTCGACCACATCGCCCATCTGATCCTGCCGGTGATCACCCTGACCCTGACGCTGCTCGCGCATGTCTCGCGGCTCACCCGTTCGAGCATGCTGGAGGAGATGCAAAGCACCTACGTGAAAGTCGCCCGCGCGCGCGGCATGCCGGAACGGATCGTGATCCGCCGCCACGCGCTGCGCAACGCGCTGCTGCCGACCATCACGGTGCTGGCGCAGGATTTTGGCTTCCTGATCGGCGGCATCGTCGCCGTCGAGACCATCTTCGCCTATCCCGGCCTCGGCCGGCTGCTGATCCATTCGCTCGAACGTCAGGATCTGCCGCTGATGCAGGCGACCATCCTGGTGCTGACCGCGGTCTACTGCCTGGCCAACCTGGCCGCCGACTTGCTGTACGGCGTCGCCAATCCCCGCATCCGCTATGGAGGCGCCGTTGACTGAGGTCATCTCGCCGCCTGCCACCATCCCGGCCACAATCGCGGCGAAACTGCCGCGGGCTCTGCGCGGGCGCCGGCGCTTCCCGCCCGCGCTGCTGGTGGGCGGCACCATCGTGGCGTTGCTGGTGCTGCTCGCCGTCCTGGCCGACACCATCGCACCCTATCCGTTCGACCAGTTCCACATCCGTCAACGCTTCTCGCCGCCCAGCCTCATTTGGCTCGCCGGCACCGACGAGTACGGCCGCGACGTGTTCAGCCGGCTGCTGTTCGGCTCGCAGCTCTCGCTGATGCTGGGCGGCATCGCGACCCTGCTCAGCATGGCGATCGGCGTGCCGCTCGGCCTGTTCGCAGGCTTCCGGCGCGGCTTCGCCGACGAGGCGATCATGCGCACGCTCGATGTGATGATGGCGTTCCCGCCGATCATGCTGGTGCTGCTGATCCTGGTGGTGACGCCGCCCAGCCTGCTCAAGACGGCGATGGCGATCGGCGTGCTGGCGGTGCCCGCAATGGCGCGAGTGACCCGCAGCGTGACGCTCGATCTGATGAGCGGGGAATTCATCGAGGCGGCGCGGGCGCGCGGCGAGCGGGTCTGGTATATCCTGTTGCGCGAGCTGCTGCCCAATGTCTGGCCGGTGCTGATCGTCGAAGCCAGCCTGCGCATGGTCTTCGCGGTGCTGACCGGCGCGGTGCTGAGCTTCCTCGGCTTCGGCGTGCAGCCGCCGGCGGCCGATTGGGGGCTGATGATCAGCAACGGCCGCGCCTTCGTCGATACCGCGCCATGGATTTCCCTCGCGCCCGGCCTGGCGATGGGCATTTCGGTGATCGGCATCAGCTTGCTCGGCGACGGGCTGCGCGAAGTGCTCGACCCGCGCATCCGCGGCCGCTGATGAACGCGCTGTCGCCGCCCGGCCCGCTGCGCGACGTCAAACGCCCGCTGCTCGACGTCAACGGATTGACCGTGCGCTATGCCGGCTCGGCCGGCCCGGTGGTGGCGGCGCGCGACATCTCGTTCCGCCTCGCCGCCGGCTCGGCACTCGGCATCGTCGGCGAATCGGGTTCCGGCAAAAGCAGCATCGCCGGCGCCATTCTCGACCTGCTCGGCACCGGTGCCGCGATCGACGGCAGCATCGTCTTCGAAGGCACCGACCTCGCCACGCTCGCGCCGTCGCAGCGCCGCGCGGTGATGGGAAGGCGAATCGGCTCGGTGTTCCAGGACCCGTTCACGGCGCTGAACCCGGCGTTGCGGGTCGGCCGC
>JGI12053J15887_10000950_pt1 | contig 12799 bp, 11 predicted proteins | sample MedBloCAOM1_O3_FD_15887 | JGI IMG/M metagenome (IMG submission 15887)
GGTGGACGAAATCGAAGACTTGCTCGGCGAGGCGAACCCCTGGGTGAGAGTTGTTCCGAACGAGCGCGAGGCAAGCCTGCGCGAGCTGACTCCAGCAGCGGTGAGCGGCACGATGCAGGTGCCGATCGGACGTTTGCGCAAGCTCGCGCTCGAAAAAGGCGGCTTCTACCTGGCCGGCTTCACAGTCGGAGACCAACTGCTCTGGGGCGCTGCCGAGCCCCTCCGGAGAATGCTGCGCCTCCTGCTCGAGGACTAGGCGTCTTCCAGAGCGGGCCCGCCGAGGGCCTCGGGTTGGGCCTGCTTCCTCTTCCCCGGGCTTTTGAGGGGAAAAACAGTCAAACTTCGTGAAAAAATAGTCACTTGACGCAATTTCTGAGATGAAAGTTGAGCTTGCAAGGCTAAGGCCATGATGGTATTTTAATTTGTTTCCACTTAGGGTTAGGGTGGCAAGTGGGGAAGTTCGCCTCAAAAATTTGTTTGCTGGCAATCGCGGGCCTGATTCCGCCGTCGCCCGCCTGGGCAGCGGGCTTGGGCAAGTTGTCGGTTCTCTCCACGCTTGGGCAGCCGCTCAGTGCGGAAATCGAGATCGTTTCCTTGCAGAAAGGTGAGGGCGACACACTCGGTGCGCGGCTTGCGCCAGGGGAGGTTTTCCGTCAAGCCAACATAGACCTGAATCCCGCGTTGATGTCGGTCAAGTTTGCCGTACAGCGGCGTCCGAGCGGTCAGTATGTGATGACGCTCACCTCCGGAGCGCCGATCAACGAGCCGTTCATCGACGTGCTGGTGGAGCTGAACTGGGCGAACGGACGTCTGGTCCGCGAATACACTTTCTTGCTCGATCCACCCGAATACGCCGGTCCACCCAAACTCAAGTCGCTCCAGGCCGCGCAGCCGCCGGCGACCGAGCTGTCCGAACCGCTTGCGTTGGCACCATCGGCTGAGTCCCTTACACCCGCTGAGCCCCTTGTACTGGTACCACTCGTGGAACCCAAGGAGGAGCCCGCGGCCGCAGAACCGCTTGCTCCCGCTCAAGCGATGGCAACGGGGACCGGAACGCCTGTCCAGGAAACGGTCGGGGAACCGGCGTCGTCGGCGCAAGTTGAGGTCCTGCCTGCAGAGGTGAATCGGGCCGAACCCGTGCCCTCCCAGGTGGACGGGGCGCCCGCTGCTCCGGGGCCTGGGGGCCTGGTCCAGGAGTTCGGGGTTTCAGACATCTACGAGGTCGTACGCGGCGACACGCTCTCGAAAATTGCCGTGAGAAACCGAATTGAGGGCGTGGGCTTTCAGCAGATGCTGGTGGCGCTGTTCCGCGCGAATCAAGAAGCGTTTGTCGCGGACAACATGAACCGCTTGCGCGCGGGCAAGATCATCACCATCCCGGACAAGGACACGGCGGCGGCGGTGGCGCCAGCTGATGCGCGCCGCATCGTTTCCGCGCAGTACGCCGACTTCAACGAATATCGCCGCAGCCTCGGGATCGCGGTCGCATCGACGTCCGGGTCTCAGGGAGGCCGCCAGGCATCCGGGCCGATCAGCGCACCCAAGGAAGAAAAGCCGGCGCCATCCAAGGAACCGCCCAAGGATGAGCTTCGTCTCTCCCGCGCCGACGACGCCAAGCGCGGCGCAAAGGCGGCAGGCACAGCGGCGGCCGATGATCTGGCGGCCAAAGACAATGCGCTGAAGGAAGCGAACGAGCGCATCGCTCTCCTGCAAAAGAATTTGGACGATATGCAGAAACTGGCGCAGCTGAAAAGCCAGACTGGAGCCCAGTTGCAACAGCAGGCCGAAGCCGCGAAAGCTGCGTCCGCCGCGAAAGGGAGCGAGCCCGCCAAGGTCGCGCCTGCAGCCAAAGCGGAAGTGCCCAAGGCCCCGGAGCCCGCCAAAGCGGCGCCCAAGGCACCCGAGGCGGCGAAAGCCCCCGAGCCGCCAAAAGAACCGGCCAAAGCTCCCGAAGCAGCGAAAGCATCTGCCCCCGCAAAGGCCCCCGAGGCGGCCAAGGCCCCCGAACCCGCGAAAGCACCGGAAGCGGCGAAAGCAGTCGAAACTGCGAAAGCGCCCGAGCCGGCGAAGGCTCCCGAACCAGCAGCCAAGGCGCCGGAACCCGCGAAGACCGACGTCGCGAAGGCCGCGCCCAAGGCCAAGGCAGCGCCCGCGCCTCCGGCGGTTGAGGTGAGTTTCGTCGACGAGTTGCTCGATGACCCCTACTACATGGGTGGCACCGGCCTCGCCGCGGTCCTGCTGGCGGGCTACGCGGCCATCCGCTGGCGCAGGAAACGCAATTCGCAGTTCGAGAACAGCNTCATGAGCGTCGTGCCTTCGGATGCGGACTCCGTGCTGGGGAGCGCCGGGGGTCGCAACGTAGACACCAGCTCGAGCTCGCTTCAGAGCGATTTCAGTCAAGGTGGCGTCGCCAAGGCCGACACCGAGGAGATCGACCCGATCGCGGAAGCCGACGTCTATATGGCGTACGGCCGCGATGCCCAGGCCGAAGAGATCCTGAGAGATGCGCTCGCCAAGGATTCCAGTCGCCAGGCGATCCGCGTCAAGCTCCTCGAAATTTACGCGAATCGGAAGGACACAAGGTCGTTCGAGGCGGCTGCGAACGAGCTGCGCGCGGCAACTGGCGGCCGCGGGGCGGAATGGGAAAAGGTGGCGGGTCTGGGATTGTCGATCGACCCCTCCAATGCGCTCTACGGGGGAAAGGCGGGAAACGCACCACCGCATCGGTTCAATGAAACAGCGCAGATGCCGGCCTTCAGCACAAACACAGCGACACAGATGCCGGCTTTCAGCACAAACACAACGACGCAGATGCCGGCCTTCAGCACCAGCACTCAACCGCCGCCTGAGCCCGGGGCACCGCTCAACATCGATTTCGACATCGGCGCGGCGACATCTGGAGGTGCTGCCCCGCTTCCGGACCTCGACCTGGGCCTTGGGTCGGCGCCTTCGGAATCCGCGGCCGGCCTCGATTTCGATCTCGGTCTCGGCGGAGACAAGTCAGCAGCCGTCGGGACCGCAGCTGCCGCGAGCGCCATCCCGTCATCGGAACCTCTCAGCATCGATTTCGATTTGCCGATGGGCGAAAAGCCGGGTGAATCCGCCACGTCCTATGCCGCACCGGCAGCCCCTGGAGCCTCCGTTTCCGACTTGGGAGCGATTGATTTCGATCTTGGAACACCGTCTGGCGGAGGCGAAGAGAAAACCGGGGTGCCCCAGGCATCCTCGGTGGATCTGGGCGCTATCAGTCTGGATCTCGGTGCGCCCGGCAGCGGCAACGGCTCGGGCGGCGCCCCGGATGCACGATGGCAGGAAGTCGCGACCAAGCTCGATCTTGCCAAGGCGTACGAAGAGATGGGCGACAAGGACGGGGCGCGAGAGTTGCTCAAGGAAGTGGTGAAGGAAGGCGATTCGGCGCAGCAACAGCAGGCCCAGACCATGCTCCAGGCGCTCGGCTGACCTCTCCGCCGAGGTCCTCTCAAACGATCGGCGCCTCGTGCGCCGATCGTTGTTTTCGGGATCGTAGAATGAAATTTGCTATTGGAGTGAGCTACTGCGGCGCGGGCATGGAAGGCTGGCAGTCGCAGCCTTCAGGGAACACCGTCCAGGATCATCTCGCGCGCGCGCTTTCGGAAATAAGCGGCGAGCCGATCGCGGTGACCGGCGCCGGGCGCACCGACGCCGGCGTGCACGCAAGCGCCCAGGTGGCGCATTTCGAAACCTCGGTGGAGCGCCCCGAGTCGGCGTGGGTGCGCGGGGCGAACTCGCTTCTACCGGACGGGATCGCCGTGCAGTGGGCGACCCCCACTGCCGAGGATTTTCACGCGCGCTATTCGGCCCTTTCGCGAACCTACCGCTACGTCCTCTACAACCATCCGGTGCGGCCGGCGCTGCTCGCGGGGCGCACGGGGTGGTTTCACCTGCCCCTCGACCTGGAGAGGATGCGCAAAGCCGTCGATTGCCTGGTCGGAGAGCACGATTTTTCCAGCTTCCGGTCCGCAGAGTGCCAGGCGAAGACCCCGGTGCGGATCATGCAAAGCGCGGGAATACGCGCGAGCGGCGCGTATTTCCTCTTCGATTTCACCGCAAATGCGTTCCTGCATCACATGGTGCGCAATATCGTCGGATGTCTTGTCTACGTCGGCAAGGGCAATCAACCGCCGCAATGGGTCTCGGAGCTGATTGCCGCGCAAGACCGGCGGCTCGCGGCGCCCACGTTCTCCGCCGACGGCCTGTATCTCTTCGAAGTCAGATACGACGCGCGCTGGAGCCTGCCGGCGTTTCCCCCTATGATGCCGTTCGACTTGGAAACCTGGCGATGAGAACGCGAGTCAAGATTTGCGGCATCACGCGCGTGGAAGATGCGCAAGGCGCCGCTGCGCACGGCGCCGACGCAATCGGGCTGATCTTCTATCGCCCCAGCCCGCGCTGCGTGACCCTCGGTCAGGCGCGGGAGATCGCGACGAGCGCTCCGCCCTTTGTAGCGACCGTGGCGGTGTTCGTGAATCCCTCGCGCGAGGACGTCGAACGCGTGATCGGCGAGTGCCGCGTAACGCTGTTGCAGTTCCACGGTGACGAGCCACCCGAGTTCTGCTCGAGTTTCTCCCGGCCGTACATCAAGGCTGCCCGCATTCGGCCCGGGCTGGATTTGCTAAAATACCTCTCGCCTTACGGAGCTGCCGCCGCGTGGATGCTCGACGCCTACCACGAGGATCTCTGGGGTGGAACGGGCGGCTCGTTCGATTGGGGCCTCGTGCCGCAGCGCATGACCAAGCCGATCATCCTTTCGGGCGGCCTGACTGCCGGCAATGTGGCCGGCGCCATACGCCGTACCAGGCCCTACGCTGTCGATGTTTCGAGCAGCGTCGAGGCCTCCAAGGGAATCAAGGATGCGGCGAAAATCGCGGCTTTTATCGGAGCGGTAAAACATGAAGATGCATGAGCTTCCGGACGAGCAGGGGCATTTCGGCCGGTACGGCGGCGTGTTCGTCGCAGAGACGCTGGTGCACGCGCTCGATGAGCTCAAACGCGCCTATGAGGCTTGCCGGAAGGATCCGGAATTCGTCGCCGAGTTCGAGTACGAGCTCAAGCATTACGTCGGTCGCCCGAGCCCCGTCTATCACGCCAAGCGCTGGTCGCAGAGACTCGGCGGGGCCCAGATCTACATCAAACGCGAGGACCTCAACCATACAGGGGCCCACAAGATCAACAACACCGTCGGGCAGGCGCTCGTCGCGAGGCGCATGGGCAAACGGCGCGTGATCGCCGAGACAGGCGCCGGAATGCACGGGGTCGCAGCCGCGACGGTGGCGGCGCGTTACGGGATGGAATGCGTGGTGTACATGGGCTCGGAAGACATCAGGCGACAGGTGCAGAACGTCTACCGCATGAAGCTTCTCGGGTCGGCGGTCGTACCGGTCGAATCGGGATCGAAAACGCTGAAGGACGCCTTGAACGAAGCGATGCGGGACTGGGTCACCCATGTCGACGACACCTTCTACATCATCGGCAGCGTCGCCGGCCCGCACCCGTATCCGATGATGGTGCGCGACTTTCAGTCTGTCATCGGGCGCGAGTGCCTGGTGCAGATGCCGGAGCTCTGCGGCCGGCAACCGGACGCGGTGATCGCCTGCGTCGGCGGGGGCTCGAACGCGATGGGCATCTTCTACGCCTATATTCCGTACGAAGGGGTCAAGCTCATAGGCGTGGAGGCGGGCGGACTCGGCATAGCGAGCGGTAAGCATGCGGCGTCGCTGTGCGCGGGCAAGCCGGGGGTGCTGCACGGAAACCGCACGTATCTGCTTCAGGACGAACACGGTCAAATCATCGAGACGCACTCGATCTCGGCAGGGCTGGATTACCCGGGCGTGGGACCCGAGCACGCCTGGCTCAAGGAGACCGGCCGGGCCGAATATGTCACCATCGACGACGGAGAAGCCGTCGCCGCGTTCCACGACTTGTGCCGCTCCGAGGGCATCATTCCGGCGCTCGAATCCGCGCATGCGCTCGCCCACGCGGCGAAGCTCGCGCCCGGGCTGCCGAGGGACGCGATCCTGCTGGTCAATCTCTCGGGACGGGGTGACAAGGATATGCACACCGTCGCGGCAAAATCGGGAATCCAATTTTGAGCGACCCGCGCGCAGCGCTCCTCAACGGAGATCTCTTCGATTGCATCGTCAGCGTCCCCGATGCGAGCGTGGATCTCATCGTCGCCGACCCCCCGTACGGCCTCGGGAAGGATTACGGGAACGACTCGGACTGCCTGAGCGGAGAAGCCTATCGCGCCTTCAGCCGGCGCTGGATCGATGCCGTGATCCCGAAGCTCAAGCCGAGCGGCAGCCTCTATGTCTTTCTGACCTGGCAGCACAGTCCCGAGGTTTTCAGTTACCTGAAGACGCGCTTGACGATGGTCAACGAGATCATCTGGGACCGAAAAGTGCCGAGCATGGGCGGAAGCACGCGGAAATTCTCCTCCGTCCACGACACGATCGGCCTGTTCGCGTGCTCGAAGGACTACTTCTTCGATATCGACAGTGTACGTATTCCCTACGACGCGGAAACAAAGCGCGCGCGAACGCGCTCGATTTTCGTGGGCAAGAAATGGCTCGAGGTAGGCTACAACCCGAAGGACGTATGGAGCGTGACGCGGATTCACCGCCAGGATCCGGAACGCGAGGATCATCCTACCCAGAAGCCCCTCGAGATCGTCGAGCGCATGGTTCTGGCGAGCTGCCCCTCCGGGGGTCTCGTGCTCGATCCGTTCATGGGGAGTGGCACCGCGGCGGTTGCAGCGCTCAAGCACGGCCGGAGCTTCGTCGGCTTCGAGATCAACCCGGAGTATTGCGCGCTGGCGAAGCGCCGTGTGGCCCGTTTGTGCCAATCGGACATCGGAGCGGTCGCGGGCCCGATTCGTAGCGCTGCGGCGCTATGAAGGCTGCAATGTCGAGAATTCAGTCCGCTTTCGAGCGGCTTGCACGCGAGCGCCGAAAGGCCCTGATTCCCTACGTCACGGCCGGAGATCCGGGGGCCGAGGTGACGGTGCCGCTCATGCGGGCGCTGGTTGCGGCGGGAGCCGACGTCATCGAGCTCGGCGTGCCCTTCTCCGATCCCATGGCCGACGGGCCCGTGATCCAGCGCTCGAGCGAAAGGGCGCTGAGGAACCATATCGGGATTGACGACGTGCTTGCGTTCGTCTCTGAATTCCGCGACAGTGACGTTTCGACCCCGATCGTTCTGATGGGGTACGCCAATCCGATCGAGTCGATGGGATCGGAGCGCTTCGCCGACGCCGCGCACCGGGCGGGAGTGGACGGAGTCCTGGTGATCGATTACCCGCCCGAGGAGAGCGCCGAGTTCGCGAAATTGCTCCGCGCACGCGGCATCGATATGATTTTCTTGCTTGCTCCGACTTCCACCGAGACGCGGATCGAGGAGGTGGCAAGGCTTGCCAGCGGGTACATCTACTATGTCTCGTTGCGCGGTGTGACCGGGGCCAAGCACCTCGATTTGGACGATGTTGCCGCGAAGCTGCCGGCGATTCGCGGCAAGACGAAGCTTCCGATAGGGGTGGGATTCGGGATCCGCGATGGACAGACCGCGCGCGCCGTGGCCCAGATCGCCGACGCCGTCGTGATCGGCAGCCGGATAATCCAGGAGATGGAACAAGCCACTCCCAAGACCTGCGTGGAGAAGGCCGCGACCTTGCTCAAGGAAATTCGCAGGGCGATCGACGCATGAGCTGGCTCCAGAAGCTGCTTCCACCCAAGATCAACCGCACCGGAACCGGCGCGAAGAAAAACGTCCCGGAAGGCCTGTGGAGCAAGTGCCCCTCGTGCGCGGCAACCCTGTATGCGACCGACCTCGAAAAGAACGCCAATGTCTGCCCCAAGTGCGGCTATCACAACCGCATTTCGGCACGGGGGCGGCTCGATCTCCTTCTCGACCCNGAAGGGCGCTTCGAGATCGGCGTGGAGGTNGCGTCGGTCGACAGCCTGAAATTCAAGGACGACAAGCGTTACCCCGATCGGCTCGAGGAAGCGGAAAAAGCCACNGGCGANACCGAGGCTTTGGTGGTGATGCAGGGGGCGATAAAAAACGTGCCTCTCATTGTCGCCGCTTTCGAGTTCGAGTTCATGGGCGGGTCGATGGGTTCGGCCGTGGGGGAACGCTTCGTGCGCGGCGTGCACGCCTGCCTCGACCAGCAACTGCCGCTCGTGTGCGTCACGGCGACCGGCGGCGCGCGCATGCAGGAAGGGCTGTTCTCGCTCATGCAGATGGCCAAGACCACAGCGGCCCTCACGCAACTCACTGCTCGCAAGCTCCCGTTCATCACGGTCCTCACCGACCCGACCATGGGCGGAGTGTCTGCAAGCTTCGCCATGATCGGCGACATCGTGATTGCCGAGCCACGCGCGCTCATCGGTTTCGCGGGGCCGCGCGTCATCGAGCAGACCGTGCGCGAGAAACTCCCCGAAGGCTTCCAGCGCGCCGAGTTCTTGCTGGAGAAGGGTGCAATCGACATGATCGTCGACCGGCGCCAGATGCGCGACAAGCTCGCGAATCTTCTTACGCTCCTGCAGCGGCAGGCCCTCCCGGCAAACTGATCGCTGGTCGCCGTTTCATGCCCGGCCGGAGCCTCCCTGAGTGGCTCGACTACATCGAGCGCATCCATCCGAAATCCATCCAGCTCGGGCTGGAGCGCGTGGCGAAAGTGCGCGACGTCCTCGGAAGGTCGAGCTCCGCGGCGCTCTTCACCGTCGCCGGCACCAACGGCAAGGGTTCGACCTGCGCGATGCTGGAGGCGATTCTGCTCGCCGCCGGATACAGAGTGGGTCTGTACACTTCGCCGCACCTCCTTCGTTACAACGAGCGCGTTCGCATCGACGGCGCGCCCCTGAGCGACGCGCGCCTGTGTGCGGCGTTCGAAACCGTCGAGCGTGCCCGCGGTGAGAACACGCTCACGTATTTCGAGTTCGGTACCCTGGCTGCCTGGGAGATTTTCGCCGCGGAGGCGCTCGACGCCGTGATACTGGAGGTCGGCCTGGGCGGGCGCTTGGACGCGGTCAACGCCTTCGATGCCGACTGCGCGCTGTTGACCTCCATCGATCTGGATCACATGGATTACCTCGGCGACACGCGCGAGCGCATCGGGTACGAAAAGGCGGGGATTTTCCGCGGAGGCAAACCCGTGATCGTCTCGGATCCGGATCCGCCCCGCAGCGTTCTCGACCACGCAGGCGCGCTGCGTGTCGACCTCTGGCTGATCGGCCGGGATTTTGGCTACCGGAAGCAAGGGCAGCAATGGATGTTTTGGGGGCGGGGCGTGCGCCGAGGCGGCCTTGCGCTGCCCGCGCTCAGGGGCGAACGCCAGCTTGCGAATGCGAGCGCTGCGCTTGCCGCGCTCGATGCGCTGCGCGCGCGGCTTCCGATCGGCATGCAGGACATCCGCAATGGTCTTGTGCAAGTGCAGCTTCCGGCGCGGTTCCAGGTACTTCCGGGACGACCGACAGTCGTTCTGGACGTCGCGCACAATCCGCAGGCCGCGCGTGTGCTCGCAGAGAACCTCGCCGGGATGGGCTTCTATCCGGAGACTTACGGCGTCTTCGGCATGCTGCGGGACAAGGACATCGAAGGAGTCTGCAGGGCGCTGAAAGACAGGATTTCGGCTTGGTTCGCAGCCGATCTTTCGGTGCCGCGCGGCGCCGGCGCGCGCATGCTGGCCGATGCCCTTGCAGGCGCGGGTGCGACGGGCGATGTCCTTTGCTTCAGGAACCCTGTGGAAGCCTATGCCGCCGCGCGGAAGCGGGCAAACGAAAATGATAGAATCGCGGTCTTTGGATCGTTCCACACCGTGGCCGACGTCATGCAGGGGATCGAGGCCGCCCGGATCGAAATTCGGGGGGCGCGGCAGGGGTCTTGAGGAAGGTCCGAATTCGCAGCTTATTTGGGGTCTTTTCCATTGGCAGACGACGCCAACCTGCTTAAGCGCCGCGCGCGCCGGCGGCTGGTCGGCGCAATCGCGCTGGTGGTGCTCGTCGTCGTGGTCCTGCCCGTCATTCTGGACCAGCAGCCCAGGCCCGTGCCCCAGGCGTTGACGGTGCAAATCCCCGGCCCCGACGGAGGGCCGTTCAAGACCCGGGTTCTCCCGCCGCTGCAGTCCCCGGCAGCGCCGCAGAAGAGCGAATCGACGCGGCCTGCGAAGGATCCGACGAGCAAAGCGATGCCAGCCGAGCCCGAGCCGGCCTCGCGGCCTCGCGCAGCGAAGAAGGAGAGCGCGAAGAGCGCGGAGCGCGCGAAGACCCAGGTCGCCGAGGCTCGCCGCGCCCAGGCGCTGTTGAACGACGAGGGGTTCGTCGTCCCGCTCGGTGCCTTTACCAACCCTGACAACGCGAAGCAGGTGCAGGACCGGGCGGCTTCCGCAGGCATCAAGAGCTATACCGAGAGCGTCAAGGGCCAGCAGGGCGAGCAGACGCGCGTGCGCGCCGGACCTTTCGCGAACCGCGACGCCGCGGAAAAGGCCCGCGACCGGCTCAAGTCCCTCGGCCTCGAAGTCGGGCAGGTGGCACAACGATGACGTGGTTCGACTTTGGCGTACTGGTCGCCCTGGTCGTGTCGATCGGGATCAGCCTGCTCCACGGGCTCGCGCGCGAAATGGTCTCGCTCGGAGTGTGGGTCGGCGGATTCATACTGGCGACGCTGTTCGGCGGCCACGTCGCTGGCTTCCTGCCGCAGAGCCTGGGTCCGCTGCTGAGCGCGCTGGTAGGCTTCCTGATAGTGTTCGGCGTGGTTCTGATCGTCGGGTGGCTCGTCGGNCTTGCGCTTTCGTCTGCNGTCCGCGCATCCGGTCTGGCTCCGGCGGATCGCGCGCTGGGGTCGGTCTTCGGCCTGGTAAGAGGGTTGATCATCGTGCTCGTCGTGGTGTTGCTTGCGGGCCTGACGCCGCTTCCGCGCGAACCTTTCTGGCGCGACGCGGCGCTTTCGGGGCCGTTCGAGACCGGGGTACTCGCGCTGCGGCCCTATATGCCCGCGCGCTTGGCGCAACGCCTGAGGTACCGATGAGTCGAGAGGAATAGCGCAGATGTGCGGCATTCTCGGAGTCGTGGCGAAGACGCCGGTCAATCAGCTGCTGTACGACGGGCTGCTGCTGCTGCAGCACNGGGGCCAAGACGCAGCCGGGATCGTCACATCGGAGCACAAGGCGTTTCACATGCACAAGGGGCCCGGGATGGTGCGCGACGTGTTTCGCACCCGGAACATGCGCTCGCTTTCCGGCGGCACCGGCATCGGGCACTGCCGCTATCCCACCGCGGGCTCGGCGTTCAACGCCGGCGAGGCACAACCTTTCTATGTCAACTCTCCATTTGGGATCGTCCTCGGCCACAACGGCAACCTGACCAATTCCGAGGTGCTGAAGCAGGAGATGTTCCGTCAGGATCTGCGCCACATCAATACCAACTCCGATTCGGAAGTGCTGCTCAACGTGCTCGCCCACGAACTGGAGCTCGCCGCAAAGGGTCAGAAGCTCGACCCCGAGACCATCTTTACGGCGGTGGCGAACGTGCACCGGCGCTGCCGCGGCGCCTACGCCGTGGTGGCCTTGATTGCGGGCTACGGGCTGCTCGCGTTCCGCGACCCATTCGGAATCCGTCCGCTCGTGTTCGGCCGCAATCACACCGACGAAGGACCCGAGTATCTGGTCGCGTCAGAAAGCGTCGCGCTCACCGCATTCGGCTTCGAGCTGGTGCGGGACATCCTGCCGGGCGAGGCCATCTTCATCGATGAAAGCGGAACGTTCAACAGCCGCCAATGTGCGGCGAAACCCGTCCTCGCGCCCTGCATCTTCGAATACGTCTATCTTGCCCGGCCCGACTCGGTCATGGACGCGGTTTCGGTGTATGAGAGCCGGCTGCACATGGGGCGGAAGCTCTCGGAAAAGATCAAGCGCACGATGCCTCATCTCGAGATCGACGTCGTGATCCCGGTTCCCGACACAAGCAGGCCGGCTGCGCTGGAGCTGGCTCACGGCCTCAACGTGACGTATAGAGAAGGCTTTATCCGCAATCGCTACATCGGCCGTACTTTCATCATGCCCGGTCAGGCCATTCGCAAGAAGTCGGTACGCCAGAAGCTGAGCGTCGTCGGCCTCGAATTCAAGGACAAGAACGTCCTGATCGTGGACGACTCGATCGTGCGGGGAACGACCGGCCGCGAAATCGTGCAGATGGCGCGCGAAGCGGGCGCCAGCAAGGTGTTTTTCGCGTCTGCAGCGCCGCCGGTGCGATTCCCGAACGTGTATGGCATCGACATGCCGACGCGTGCCGAGCTGATCGCCACCGGGCGGAACGAGGAGCAGGTCGCACGCGAGATTGGGGCGGATGCGGTCATCTATCAGGATCTGGACGCGCTCAAGGATGCGGTACGTGCGGTCAATCCGAAGCTCACGCAGTTCGAGACCTCGTGTTTCGACGGGGTATACATCACCGGAGACGTCACCAGCGAGTACCTTGCCTCGATCGAACGGCAGCGCGACGCCGGCCGCCAGGAAAGCGTGGAGGACTCCGAGGACAACCAGCTTGACCTCAACGCGGCCTGAACGCGCCTGCTCGAAGCTCCTCGACCGCCGGCAGGTTTGACATCGCCGCGCCGGGATAGTAAGGTGCGCTCTGCGCCGATTTGATCGACAGCTTGCGGGCGCNTAATAAATACGGCTAAAGCGTGGCCAAAACCCGTCTTAGCGAAAGCTGGACGGGTTTTTCATTTTCAGGATCGAGAATGCAGGACTACGATATCGAAACGCTTG
>JGI12053J15887_10000951_pt1 | contig 12796 bp, 11 predicted proteins | sample MedBloCAOM1_O3_FD_15887 | JGI IMG/M metagenome (IMG submission 15887)
CCGCCATATTGGAACGAAAGGCGCCGTTTCCATCCACGAGATGAGTCACCGCAGAGGCGGGCAGCACCGGCCGGCCTTCCACCAGCACCACATGCAGGCCAACACGCAGGGAAGGCATGCGCCGCGCGCGGGCAATTGCGTCCGCTGCCGCAGGCGCCGCGACCATCAAGCTCGCGGCGGTGAGAACGCCGCCGCGATGGGCCGCTTCGACGGCGTCGTTGACNTCGCGAGCAACGCCGAANTCATCCGCCGTGACGATCAGCCNCTTCAAGCACTGTCCCGCCGCGTCCGCANGAAGCGGAAGAATTCCACACCCTCGCGCAAACGGCGCTTCATCATTTCCGGGCTTACGATCATCTCGGCCANGATGGACGCGATCTTGGACGGGCGGAAATAGAANTTCTTGTAGAANTCCTCGACGGAATTGAAGATCTCGCCGTGGCTGAGATGCGGATAGTTCAGCGGCGCAATTTGCGTGCCTTCCTGCGTCAGAAGATCGATTTCCTCGTTGTAGAGCCAACCGTTTTCCTTTGCCTGTCGGTAGAGGAAGGTGCCGGGATAGGGAGCCGCGAGCGAAACCTGAATCGTGTGGGGATTGATCTCCTTGGCGAAATCGAGCGTCTCCTGGATCGTCTCCCTGGTCTCGCCGGGCAGGCCCAGAATGAACGTGCCGTGGATGACGATGCCGAGCTCGTGGCAGTCCTTGGTGAAGCGGCGGGCGAACTCCACCCGCATGCCCTTCTTGATGTTGAACAGGATCTGCTGATTGCCGGACTCATAGCCGACAAGCAGCAGACGCAGCCCATTGTCCTTCATGACTTCCAGCGTCCGGCGTGGAACATTGGCCTTGGCGTTGCACGACCAGGTGACTCCGAGCTTGCCCAACTCCTTCGCCAGCGCTTCGACACGCGGCAGGTTGTCGGTCAGCGTGTCATCGTCGAAGAAGAATTCCTTCACCTGCGGGAAGGCGCTTTTCGCCCATTTCATTTCGGCGACGACATTTTCCACCGAGCGCACGCGATAACGATGCCCGCCCACCGTCTGAGGCCACAGGCAGAAGGTGCAGCGCGATTTGCAACCGCGTCCCGTGTAGAACGAGATGTAGGGATGCTTGAGATAGCCGCCGAAATAATTCTCGATCGTGAGATCGCGCTTGTAGACCGGCGTCACCCAGGGAAGCGCATCCATGTTCTCGAGAACTTCGCGGTTCTCGTTGTGAACGATGACGCCCTGTCGGTTCCGGTAAGAAAGCCCTTTGATGTCGCTCCAGGGCCTGCCGTCGGCGACTTCCTTGATGGTGAAGTCGAATTCGTTGCGGGCAACGAAATCGACAGCCCGTCCGGCAATGAGGCTCTTCTCGGGCTCGACCGCGACCTTGGCACCGATGAAGCCGATGGTGATGTCCGGATTGACCGTCTTGATCATCTCGGCCGTGTTCACGTCCGCTTTGAAGGATGGGGTGGAGGTGTGCATCACCACGAGGTCGCGGCTGTTGAGCTCAGGCGCGATGTCCTCGAATTTCAGGCGGTGCGGCGGCGCATCGATCAGCTTGGAGCCCTCGACCAGAGCCGCCGGCTGCGCGAGCCAGGTCGGATACCAGAAAGAGCGTACCTCGCGTTTCATCTGATAGCGGGCGCCGGCGCCCCCGTCGAAACCGTCGAAGGAAGGAGGATGCAGAAACAGCGTTCTCATCATGGCAGTCCTCGCCAGGAAACCCGCGAATTCAGTCGCGGCAGGAATTGCGCTGCGATGCTCAACTCAGTGCTCGGCCCCGTCGACGCAGGGTGGCACGCAACCAGAGATCTGCTCACGGGATCGGATGAGCCGAGCCATCGCGAGCGACTCGGTAGCGGGCGTGCCGCCATTGTACGCGACGCGTGACGAAGCCCCAGCACCACAGCGCAAAGACGAGCAAATCAGTGAGCGGCAGCACCCACAGCTGCGACCAAGCCGAACGGGCATCGCGAGCGCTGGAATGTAACATGAGTCGCGCTAGTGCGGTGATGGCGAGCATGGCTAGCGCCGCCCTCGCGCCAGCCGCCATCAGGGCCCCCAGGCGGCCGGCGCCAGGCCGAAGGTCACAAAGGAGAGGGCGTAGCCCAGCGGACGGACCGCCCGAATCGTGCGCAGCCACCGCAGCTCATGCCGAACGAGGTCACCAAGGCTGCGCTCATCGACCGAGGTCTCGACCACAACCTCAGACAGCACGGTGCGCAAGCCCCTGCGGCGCGTCAGCTCGCCCAGCCGGTAGTCATCCGCCAGCTGATCGGCTATTGGTATGAACCCGCCAATACCGGCCAGCACCTCCCGGCGCATGGCAATGGTTGCACCGAAGGCGAACGCACGCGAGCCGAGCAGGGCTGCGACATACACCGAGGGCATGAACCAGTCGTTTATGAACGCGGATCCCAGTACGGACCACGGTCCGCGCCGCGGGCAGCCCCGGTAAGGACACGTCACGATGCCGACGGCGGTATCGAGAAGGGGAGGGATGACTCTGGCCAGATAGTCGGGCGCAACCCGGACGTCACTGTCCGCGACCACGAGATAGTCGTAGCGGGCGAAGGGCATCATGTTGACCAGATTGCTGACTTTGCCGCTGCTGCCGTGCTGCGCCGGATTGATGGCGATTTGCAGGTCGAGCCCGTGAAACTCGCGTTGCAGTCTGCGTACGACAGTGACTGCAGGGTCGTCAGGGTCGCGCACTCCGCAGACGATCTGGAAGCCCGGATAGGCCTGGTCGCAAAACGAGCGCAGACAGTCGTAGAGGTCGCGCTCAGCGCCGCACAAGGGCTTCAGGACCGTCACCGGGGGCAGAGTCGCCGGGCCGGATTGCGAGGGGCCGCGCCGCAACCGCACTGCCAGACAGGCCGTGACGGTATAGGCCATGGCGAGCGCGGCGAGAGCGGTGCCGCACCAACTGAGCCACGGCTGAGCAGTTACACTCACTCAAAGACCTGACGGGTTCGCGCCGGGAACCGCAGCGGGCGCCGGGAGCGCCGCCCCCCGGCCGGAAGGAAGATTGCTGTAACGGATGCTGGGCAGGCAGCTATTATGCACAGGGATGCCGCACCCTGCGGTTGCGGTGCGAACGCGGGTCGTTTCCCGGCCTGCGGGCGTGACTGACTCTATCGGTGTATGCCGCAGTGCGGAGTGTCTCGTACATGGACGAAGTTCGCAGCTTCCAGATCGGTGGCGACGATATTTCAGCAGATTCCGAACCGCTGATTCTGGTGGATGAAGGCGACCGCGAAGTCGGCCACATGAGCAAGGCTCAGTGCCACCAGGGCGGCGGCGTTCTGCATCGGGCCTTCTCTCTGCTGATCTTCAATGATGCCGGTGAGCTGCTGCTGCAGCAGCGAGCGGCATCGAAACGGCTCTGGCCGCGATATTGGTCGAACAGCTGCTGCAGTCATCCCCGACGCGCCGAGACCATGGAGGCGGCAATCTATCGGCGCCTCTACGAGGAGCTGGGCCTGCGCTGTCCATTGCATTTTCTGTTCAAGTTTCAGTATCAAGCGCAATTCGATGCGGCTGGCGCCGAGCACGAGCTCTGTTCGGTCTTCATAGGGCGCTGTACCGACCGGCTCAGGATCGATCCGAATGAGATTCTCGCCTGGCGCTGGGTCAGCCCCGCGGCCCTGCAGGTCGAGATGACCGCCGGTGGCGCCGAGAATTTTACTCCCTGGTTCATACTCGAGTGGGGGCGCCTCTGGCGCGATCACCGCGCAGCCGTGCTCGCACTGCTAGGAGTTAAAAGTTGAGCATCCCTCTGATCCAGACGTATCGTGTTGCTCGCTACCTCGCCGGCCGCAAGCTGCGCGGCGACAAGCGCTATCCGCTGGTGCTCATGTTGGAACCGCTGTTCCAGTGCAATCTCGCCTGCGCCGGCTGCGGCAAGATCGACTATCCGAAGGAGATCCTGCAAAAGCGAATGAGCGTTGCGGACGCGTTGCGCGCCGTTGACGAATGCGGCGCTCCCGTGGTGTCCATTCCCGGCGGCGAGCCGCTGATTCACCGGGAGATGCCGCAGATCGTCGCTGCAATCGTGGCGCGCAAGAAATTCGTGTATCTGTGCACCAACGCCATTCTGCTATCCAAGCATATCGATGAATATCGTCCGTCGCGCTANCTCACGTTCTCGATCCATCTGGACGGCAATCGGAAACATCACGATGAGTCGGTGTGCCAGGAGGGGGTGTTCGACAAGGCAGTCGCGGCAATCCAGCTCGCGCGCAGCAAGGGCTTTCGAGTGACCGTCAACTGCACGCTCTTCAGCGGCGCGGATCCGGACGAAGTGGCTGCATTCTTCGATGCGGCGATGGAGCTCGGCATCGAAGGCATCACGGTCTCGCCCGGCTACAGCTATCAGCATGCTCCGCGGCAGGACGTTTTCCTGGGGCGCAGCGCGAGCAAGCGCCTGTTCCGCGAGATCTTCAAACGCCGTCGCGGCCGCGCCTCCCGCACCCGCTGGTCCTTCAATCATTCCGCGCTGTTTCTGGATTTTCTCGCGGGCAATCAGACATATCAGTGCACACCGTGGAGCAATCCTACCTATAACATCTTCGGTTGGCAGCGGCCCTGTTATCTGCTCTCCGATGAAGGTTACGCGCCCAGCTACCGCTCCCTGCTGGAGGACACGCACTGGGACCACTACGGCGTAGGACGCAACCCCCGCTGCGACAACTGCATGGCCCACTGCGGGTTCGAGGGCACGGCGGTGGATGACGCGTTCGCTCACCCGCTCAAGGCGCTGAAAGCCGCTCTGCGGGGCCCGCGGGTTACGGGCCCGATGGCTCCCGAGTTGCCGGTTCTGTATGGCGATCGCCTGCAGCACTTTGCGGTCGCGGTTCCGGTTACAGAGGTGAGACACGCGAGCCGCGAGATTGACGGCCGGCGTTCAGCGAGGCTGCCGTAGTGTGCGGCGTGCGGGTGAGGGAGCGTGCGTGAACAGGGCAGCGGATATTCGACTCGCCGCGCAAGCGGAGCCGGCCAAGCGCGATGCATTCGGTGCACAGCTCGAATCCTGGCGCGCCCGCATGGAGTTGGCGTTGGCAGCCCGGCTTCCGGACGCCGATGCGGTCCCGACGCGTTTGCACCAGGCAATGCGCTACAGCGTGCTGGGCGGGGGCAAACGCGTGCGTCCGATGTTGTTGTTCGCCACCGCGCGGACCGTGGGCCTCGCGGAGGAGGAGGTCGAGGCGGCGGCCTGCGCAGTCGAGCTGGTGCATGTGTACTCGCTCGTGCACGATGATCTGCCGGCTATGGACGACGACGATCTGCGCCGCGGCAGGCCCACCTGTCACAAGGCCTACGACGAGGCGACGGCCATCCTCGTGGGCGACGCCCTGCAGCCACTCGCGTTTCAATTACTCGCCCGCGATCCCGCACTGCCCGCCGCACCAACAATACGTCTGCGACTGATCGAATTGTTGGCCCAGGCGAGCGGCACCTTTGGCATGGCCGGAGGACAGGCGATTGATCTCGCCGTGCAGGGCAAGCAGCTCGGTATTGCGCAGGTGGAGGAAATGCATGCTCGCAAGACCGGTGCGCTGATCCGCGCCTGCGTGCTGATGGCGGCGGCCTGCGCACCTTCGCTCGATGCTCGTCTGTACGAGGCGCTGACCGGTTTTGCGACTCCGATCGGTCTGGCATTCCAGATTCAGGACGACTTGTTGGACGTGATCGGAGATCCTTCGACCCTGGGCAAAGCGACCGGCGCAGATCGCGAGCGAGCGAAACCCACCCATCCCGCCGTCATCGGAATTGCAGCGTCGCAGGAGCGGGTGCGCCTTCTGCACGCCCAGGCTGCCGACGCTCTGTCGCCTTTTGGGCATCGCGCGGAGCCACTGCGCTCGTTGGCTGGCTGGTTGCTCGCGCGGCGTTTTTGACTCTTCATGCGTTGATAGGACGGCCTATGCTTCGCCTGCCAAGCGGAAGCGTTCCTGGGGTTGGGGCCCGCCACGGACCTCGCGACGAGCCGCGACCGCCCGCGGCCGAGAACCTTTGCGCCGCCCTTGCCTCAAAGGGGAGCATGGTGCGCCAGACTGATAACCGCGCTGTCTGCCCGTGCCGGGGTCAGAGCGCGGCACTTGGCCGATTGATGCGGCTGGTTAGTTCGTCTCACCCATAACCTATCGAGATTGCCGTATTCGCACGATGTCGCGACACTCTGTTCAAATCGATTCCGGCATTTCCGACGAGGTCTACCAGGACCAGATCCTCCCGCACGTGTCGCGCACGTTTGCGCTCACCATTCCCCAGTTGCCGCCGGGCCTGAGGACGGCGGTGACCAGCGCTTATCTGTTGTGCCGGATCGCCGACACGATCGAAGACGAGCCGGCGCTGTCGGCTGCCGAAACCCTCGCTTTCCTCCAGCGCTTCACTGCAGTGGTGTGCGGCGAGGAGGAAGCGAGGTCGCTCGCGGGGGAGCTCGAGCAGCGGCTTTCGGACCGTACACTGCCAGCCGAACGCGATCTGGTGCGCAACATGGAGCGGGTCGTCAGAATGACCGCGCGTCTTCATGATCAGCAGCGCGCCGCGATCCAGCACTGCATTGAAGTGATGTGCTACGGCATGCATCACTTCCAGACCACCGCCAGCCTGCGCGGTCTCCCCTGCTCAAGTGACCTGGACAGCTACTGCTACTATGTCGCCGGTGTCGTGGGTGAAATGCTCACCGAGCTGTTTTGCAGCCATTCGCCGACCATCTCGCAGCGGCGCGCGGCGCTGCACGATCTCGCCGCTTCCTTCGCACAAGGGCTGCAGATGACGAACATACTCAAGGACGTCTGGGAGGACCGCCAGCGCGGAGCCTGCTGGTTACCGCACGAGGTCTTCACTCGGCATGGCATCGACCTCGCGCAGCTGTCGCCGGAGCGCTACGACGCCGGATTCCATGCCGGCATGCGGGAGCTGATCGGTGGGGCTCATGCTCATCTGCGCAACGCCCTGGCGTTCACGTTACTGATTCCAGGCGAGGAGCCTGGTATTCGGCGTTTCTGTCTGTGGGCCGTCGGCCTTGCCGTGCTCACACTGCGCAAGATCGAGCGCACACCGCGATTCACGGCCGGCTCGCAAGTGAAGGTGTCACGCTCAGCAGTCGCCATGACACGAATACTCACGAGCCTTGCGGTGCGTAAAGATCGGGTGCTGAGGCGCCTCTTCGAGCATGCCGCCAAAGGTCTGCCGCTGGCAGCGCCGTCGGCCGTGCGAGGGCCGGCCCGGACAACCATGTTGGCAGCTCACACACCGGGTCCGACAGCGGAATACAGCCGTCTGCGCTCGCAGCTGGAAAGCTCGGGTCGCCGATCTAACGGGAGCTCCGCACTGTGAGTCGCGGCTCGTCCACGCTCGATTCGTTGGCGGTCGCGGCGAAGACAGCGCGCGCAGACGCACCCTCGCACAGGGTTCACAGGCTCGCGCAACTCTCGGCGCTGGATCGCACGATCGCCGCCGCGCGCGACGCGCTGATCAGTCTGCAGAGCTCACAGGGTTACTGGCTGTTCGAGCTCGAGGCGGATTGTACGATTCCCGCCGAGTACATTTTGATGATGCACTTCCTGGAGGAACTTGACGCGACTCTGGAGGCGAAGCTCGCGGCTTATCTGCGCGCTCGCCAGGCAGAGCATGGCGGCTGGCCTCTGTACCACGGCGGCGACTTCGACATGAGCTGCAGCGTCAAAGCCTACTTTGCCCTGAAGCTCGCGGGCGACGGCCCCCAGGCCCCGCACATGGTGCGGGCGCGTGCGGCAATTCTGCAGCGCGGCGGCGCGGCCCGGGCCAATGTGTTCACGCGCATCACACTCGCGCTGTTCGGGCAGATTCCTTGGCGCGGCGTGCCCTATATTCCGGTCGAGATCGTGCTCCTCCCGCGGTGGTTTCCCTTCCATGTCGACAAGGTTTCCTACTGGTCGCGCACGGTGATGGTGCCGCTTTTCATTCTGTGCACGCGCAAGCCGGTCGCCGGAAATCCACGCAACGTGCACATTCGCGAGTTGTTTACGACGCCCCCCGAGGAGGAGCGTCACTATTTTCGCCGCCCTGCCGGGCGCGCCGGCGTTTTGGCCACGGCCTTTCTGGCGCTCGACCGGCTGGGCCGCATGATCGATCCGCTGATTCCCAAGGCGGTACGCGCGCGCGCCACGCGCCGCGCCGAGGCCTGGATGCTCGAACGGTTGAACGGCGAGGACGGCCTCGGCGCCATCTTTCCTGCCATGGTCAACGCGCTCGAAGCGATGGCGGTCCTCGGGTATGCCAGCAGCGACCCGCGGCGACTCGCCGCAAAGCGCTCCCTCGAGAAACTTCTCGTGGTCAACGCGTCCGGCGCCTATTGCCAACCATGTGTGTCACCGGTTTGGGATAGCGCTTTGGCCAGCCTCGCGCTGCAGGAGACGGGCGGCGCTGCCGCGCTCGCCGCTTCCGTCCGGACGCTTGACTGGTTGCAGCCGCTGCAGCTCCTGGAGAACCCTGGCGACTGGCGAGCGCGCCGTCCGCATCTGGCGGGCGGCGGTTGGGCCTTTCAGTTCTCGAACAGTCATTACCCCGACCTTGACGACACGGCTGTCGTCGCCTGGTCGATGCACCAGGCGGGCGATCCTGCACGCTACTCGCACAACCTGACGTGCGCCCTGGATTGGCTCGTCGGTATGCAGAGCGGCAATGGCGGCTTCGCTTCGTTCGACGTCGACAACACCCATTACTACCTCAACGCGATTCCATTCGCGGATCATGGCGCGCTCCTGGATCCGCCTACGAGCGATGTCACCGCCCGCGTGGCGACCGTGCTGGCGCGGGTGGGCCGTCCCCAGGACCAGGCGGCGCTGCGGCGGGCAATCGCCTTCCTGCGCAAAGAGCAGGAAGCCGACGGCTCGTGGTTCGGCCGCTGGGGCACGAACTACATCTACGGTACGTGGTCGGTACTGACCGCGTTCGCGCAGGCGGGCATCAGCCCGAATGATCCCGCAACGCGCCGCGCCGTGAGTTGGCTTGAAGCCCGGCAGAATGCAGACGGCGGCTGGGGCGAGAGCAATGACACCTACGCGTACCGGCATCCTGCGGCCGGAAAATCGGCGAGCACTGCCCACCAGAGCGCCTGGGCCCTGCTGGGGCTGCTTGCGGCCGGGGAGGCCGGATCCGATGCCGTGCGATGCGGCGTTCAATACCTGTTGCGAACCCAGCAGGCAGACGGGCTGTGGAGTGATCCGGGCTTCACCGCGCCCGGGTTTCCGCGAGTGTTCTACCTCAGATATCATGGCTATTGCGCTTACTTTCCTCTTTGGGCGCTTGCGGCGTACCGCACTCTGACACGGCTCGGAACCACCCATTGAATGTAGTCGGCATCGTCTCGGCTCTGGCGGCCGAGGCGCGCCATCTTGGTCCCACGACGCAGCGGCGCGAGGCACTCGCATCCCTCGCAGACGGAACACTTCTGGTGGTGAGCGGGATCGGCGGCAGCGCTGCGGCGTGTGGCGCGCGCGCGCTCATCGACGCTGGCGCAACAGCACTCATCAGCTGGGGTATGGCCGGGGGACTCGATCCGGCGTTCGCTGCCGGCACAATATTCCTGCCGAGCGAAGTGATTTCGCGCGATGGCACGACTGTCATGACGGCGCGTTATTGGCGAGAGCGGCTGAGCGCTGCGGTCGCTGCGCACCGCCCCGTGGCATGCGGCAAGCTGCTGACGAGCCCACGAGCGCTCGGATCCATCGCTGACAAAGCCGCGGCCTTTCGCGAGACCGGTGCCGCAGCGGTGGACATGGAAAGTCTCGCGGTCGCGCAGGTGGCCGGCTCCCATGAGCTGCCATTCATTGCGGTGCGAGTGATCGTGGATACCGCCGAAGATATCCTGCCTCGGGCCGCGATGGCCGCCGCCCGCAGCGCGGGGCATTTGCAGATCGGGCACCTGATCGCCTCGCTCGTGGTGGCGCCCGGTGACCTGGCTGCGCTCGTCCGGTTGCTGCCGCGGTATCGTGCTGCCAGCCGCTCTCTGGGAGCCGTTGCGCGCGCCGGCACACCGGCCCGGCATGCGTTCCCGATCGTCCCAGACGCCGCCATCGCATGATGGCGCTGGTCACAGGCGCAACGGGCTTCGTCGGCTCGGCGGTCGCCAGGGCGCTCGCGGGAGCGGGCTGGCAGGTCCGTGCCCTGGTGCGCGCCGGCTCCGATCGCCGCAATCTGCAGCACCTTCCCGTAGACATGGTCGCGGGAGATCTCGCGGACGGCGCATCACTCGATCGCGCCCTCGCGGATTGCCAGGCGCTGTTTCATCTCGCTGCAGACTACCGCCTTGGGGCGCCCGAGCCGCAGCAACTCTATCGAACCAATGTGGACGGAACCCGCAATATCCTCAGTGCCGCCCGCCGGGCCGCGGTCTCACGCGTCGTCTATACGAGCAGTGTCGCCACGATCGGCCTGCCTGCCGACGGCTCGCCCGGCACCGAGGAAACACCGGCGNCGCTCGCGGACATGATTGGCCACTACAAGCGCTCGAAGTACCTGGCCGAGCAGCTCGTACGCAGTGCGACGCAGACAGGCACTGCCGTGGTCATCGTCAATCCCTCGACACCAATCGGGCCGGGCGACGTAAAGCCCACGCCGACGGGCCAGATGGTCCTGGACGCCGCGTCCGGGCGAATGCCCGCATACGTTGACACGGGACTCAACATCGTACACGTCGATGACGTCGCTGCCGGGCACCTGCTGGCGTTCCATCGTGGGCGGGCCGGTGAGCGCTACATTCTTGGTGGGGAGGACATGATGCTGCGCGAAATTCTCGCGGCGATCGCTCTCCTGGTTGGTCGGAAGGCGCCTCGCATTCGTTTGCCGCATGCCGCGGTACTGCCGGTCGCCTATGCATCCGAGGCTTATGCCAGAATCACCGGGCGCACCCCGCGAATTACGCTCGAAGGCTTGCGAATGGCGCGCAAGCGCATGTTCTTCTCGAGCGAGAAGGCGGTCCGCGAGCTCGGATACCAGTGGCGAACGCCGAGCAAGGCGTTCGAGGATGCCGTACTCTGGTTTCGCCAGCAGGGGTTTCTGTGATTCCCGCCATCGGAGCCCGGGTCGCGTCTCGAGTCAATCAACCTGTGCTGTGACGCCAATCGTAAGCGCTGCGGCGGCCGCGCTGGCGAGGGCCAGCGCGGCCGCAGTCGACATCACCACCCGCGCTGTCGCAACCGGCGAATCCGCGACCAGAGTGCCGAGCACCGCAATCACCAGCAGGCTGGCCACCGCGGCCACGACGTTGTTGATGCCGGAAGCGACGCCGGTCTCGCGCTCCATCACGGAGTTGATGACGGTAGTCGTGAGCGGCGCCACGGTGATGGCCATTCCAAGGCCCAACACGATCATTGGACCGAGGTAGACCCAGTAGCGCTGCTCGCCGCTGACGACGGCGAGCAGCGCAAAACCGACGGCCGTGATGAGCGGCCCGATGATGAGCGGCCGCCGTGCGCCAAAGCGGTCGACCAGTCCTCCGGACCAGCGCGACAGCACTGCGAGCACGAGCGTGAACGGCAAATAGACGGCGCCGGCCGCGGTCGCTGAGAACCCATGCGCCTGGATCAGAAGAAACGGCAGGAAAAAGAACGCGCCGCCGAGCGCGCCGTAGAGAAATAGCGTGAGCAGGTTGACGCCGCTGAAGCTGCGCGAACCAAACAGTCTCAGCGGCATCATCGGCGCACGGCTGCGGCGCTCTTCCAGGACCAGCCCCATCAATAGCAGCGCACCTGCCGTCAGCGACCCGGCAACAGTCACATCCAGCCAGCCGAGCCTGGAAGCGGCGATCAGCCCGTAGATCAGACTGCCCAACCCGGCGAACGCCAACACGGCGCCGCGCCAATCGAGACCGGCGTGCGCGGTGGGATCGGCGCTTTCCGGCAGACGGCGCACGGCAATCCACAACGTTGGAATAGCGATCAGCGGATTAATCAAAAATATCGCGCGCCAGGATAGATGATCGATCAGCCAGCCCCCGAGCAGCGGGCCGGCGCCGGCGGCAAGCGCGGAGGCGCCCGACCAGATCCCGATCGCCGCACCGCGTTCCTGCTCGTCAAACGCAGCGCCGATGATCGCCAACGAGCAGGGAATGAGCAGCGCCGCCGCTACCCCCTGGATGGCGCGCGCTGCAATCAGCGACCCGATGTCCGGCGCGCAACCACAGGCGATCGAAGCGAGCGTGAAGCTGACAATGCCGATCAGAAAGACCACGCGGCGCCCGAACCGGTCCGCGGCTGCGCCGCCAATCAGCAGCAGAGCCGACATGCACAGCGTATAGGCATTGATGACCCATTGCATCGCCGCAAGCGTGGTACCGAGATCGGCCTCGATCGTCGGCAGCGCAACGTTGACGACCGATTCGTCGACGAACGCCATGGTCGATCCCAGCACCGCCGCGGCCAGCACCCAGCTCTTGTCCCGCCTGGGGCAGGCGGATGTACCGCGGGTGGACCGAATGACTTCCGCGGCGCACGGCTGCGCCTTCGAATTAATCACGTGTTGCCGCTCTATCCGGGCGTGTCCGGAAGCCATCGTACACCGGCTGCTCGCGGCGATGACGAGCGGATCAGGTGGGGAAGCTCCGCTAGGTGTGTGAGCGCTTCGCGCCCTTCTCTGTAAGCTCGGCCAGTGCCATAGTGTCAGACCGCCGCCCGTGGCCTGCAACAATAACGGACGAGGGAGCAACGTTCATGATGATCCGTAGCGCGATCGCGTCACTGTGCTGCTTTGCGTGCTCGGCCGCGGTTGCGCAGCCCGCGGCCGTCCGCAGCGAAGAGGGATCGCGCTACGATTTTCT
>JGI12053J15887_10000952_pt1 | contig 12792 bp, 11 predicted proteins | sample MedBloCAOM1_O3_FD_15887 | JGI IMG/M metagenome (IMG submission 15887)
GTTCCGGGGCGAGCGCCTTGACGCGCTCGAGCAGTGCTGCATTGCGGCCGGTGCCGAGGATTTTCGTGGCGCCCATCGCCAGCGCGAGNAGCGCGGCGCAAAGTCCGAGCGTGCCGCTGATCCCGTTCACCAGCAGCGACTGGCCGGGACCGACGCCGAGCTTCTTCATGGCGGCATAGGCGGTGCCGAAATATCCCAGCCGCGCGGCTGCCTCGAAGCTCACATTGTCCGGCAGCTTGACGAGCGCGCTGGCCGGCGCGGTGATGAACTGGGCAAACCCGCCATAGGGGTAGGCCCGCATGATCTCCTGCGAGCGTCCGAAGTAGCCCTGGAACGTGAAGTTTGGGCAGTCGAGCACCTGCCCGCTGCGGCACATCCGGCATGATCCGCAACAGCGCGCCGGATTGACGTAGACGCGTTCACCGACACGGATCGAGCGCACCTGGTCGCCGACCTTCGCGACCACCCCGGTCGGATCGAGGCCGAATATCGCCGGCAACGGGGGCATCGCCTTGAGGTCGGGGGTCTGCGTCCCGAAGAAATTTGAAACGACCCGCGCCAGGTTGGGGACGATACCGCAGGCCTTCACCTCGACCAGCACGTCGCCCGGGCGGGGCTCCGGCATGGGGATGCGATCGAGTGTCATCGGCGCGCCGAATGCGTGCAGCCGCGCGGCAATCATCGTGCTCATGTTCGTTCTCCTCCCGAATGTTTCGTTTTGTTCAGCGGATCAGGCGGCCTTCATGGCCGAAGCAGGCCGGCGCAATCCGGCCTGCTCGACCAAGGGCATGACCTCGGCGATGAAGCGCCTGAGCCCCTCCTCGTAGCGCGGCCACGACAGCAGCGCGCCATCGAGACCCGCATCTGCAAGCTTGCCGAGATCGTCGGCGATGTGCGCGGGCGAGCCGACCAGCGGATAGCCGCCCCAGCCCGCGATGAAATGATACTTCGCGCCCTCGAGCTGCTCCTTGGGAAGCACGCCGCTCTGCAGCCCCAAGCTGCGCACGAGATTGTCGACCGCCTGCCAGTCGCCTTTCTCGCGGACGTACCAGTCGCGAAACTTCAGCGCGTCCTCGTCGGTGTCGCCGATCACGCAATAGCAGTTGGCCCAGACCTGGATGTCGCGGCCGTAGTCCTTGCGCGCGAGCGCTCGCACCTCGTCGATGTCCTTGCGCGCCGCGGCCATATCCTGCCCTTTGATATGGATAAAGATCATATCGCAGTGCTTGGCCGCGAAATGGCGCCCGATGCCGGAGCCGCCGGCATTCATGATCGGCGGGAACGGACGCTGGATCGGCTTGGGCTGGTGGAAGCCGCGCTTGATATGGAAATAGCGGCCGTCATGATCGAACTCCTCCTCGGCGGTCCACAATCGCTTCAATACGTCCAGCCACTCGGCGGCATAGGCGTAACGTTCGTCATGCTCCATGATGGCGGCACCGAACATTTCGAGCTCGGGCTCGAACCAGCCGCAAACGATGTTCAATGCGAACCGCCCGCCGGTGATGTGATCGACGGTGGTCGCCTGCTTGGCGGCGACGATCGGATGGATGGTCGGCACGTGCGACGTGGCAAAGACCGCGGCGCGCTCGGTCAAGCCGCCGACGCCGGCCGCCCAGGTGAAGGTTTCGAAGCAGGCCCCGTTGAAGTTGGTCTCGCCGCCAAAACCGCGCCAGCGCGCGACCGGCACCAACGCCTCGAAGCCGGCCGCGTCGGCCAGGCCGGTCAGCGCCTTCACATTGGGCCAGGTCGGACGAAACACGCCGTCGATGGTGGTGATGGCGCAGGCGTTGTCGACGTTCAGGCCGAACAGTCCGAGCTTGAACCGGTTGGCGCTGTGAAGGGCATTGCTGCTCATGGTTGCGTATCCCGGCCCGAGACTTTTCGACGCCCGCCTCTGGCCGTAGCCGCCATTGCAGCGAAGATCAACTCCGGCGATGATAACGTCCGGACTCGGATCATGGAGCGGCTAGTTCACCGCACTAGCCGCTCCTGCCAACCATGCAACCCACAGACGGAGGATTAGCCGATGACCGATTACAAGTACGAGTGCGTCAAGGTCAGAGTCCACGACGGCATCGCCTGGACGGCACTCAACCGGCCGGACAAGCGCAACGCCATGTCGCCCAAGCTGCACTATGAGATGGACGATGCCCTGGCGCAGCTCGAGGTCGACGACAACGTCAAGGTCGTCGTGGTCACCGGCGAGGGCGGCAACTTCAGCGCGGGACAGGATCTGAAGCAGTTCTTCCGCGAGCTGGAAAGGAATCCGGGCGAGCGCAAGAAGGCGCAAGCTGCCGCCAATCGCTGGCGCTGGGAGCGGCTCTACGGCTACGACAAACCGACCATTGCGATGGTGCACGGCTATTGCGTCGGCGGCGCCTTCATGCAGCTCCTGGCCTGCGACTTCGCGATCGCCGCGGAGAACGCGACCTTCTCGCTCTCGGAGGTCAACTGGGGCATCCTGCCCGGCGCGCTGGTCTCGAAGGTGGTGGCGGACATGGTGCTGCCGCGTCACGCGCTCTACTACGCCTGCCTCGGCGAGGCGTTCGACGGCAAGGAGGCCGCGCGCATTGGCATGGTCAATTTTGCCGTTCCGCTCGAGAAGCTCGAGCACGCCACCACCGAGCTCGCCGAGAAGCTGATGAAGAAGAGCCCNGCGGTGCTGCGCGCGACCAAGCAGGCGATCCGGCACGTGCGCACGATGGATTTCGGGCAGGCTTACGATTACCTCGCCGAGAAGGGCAAGGCGATCAAGATCGCTGACAAGGAAGATTCCTACAACACCGGCTTGCGCCAATTCCTCGACGAGAAATCCTACAAGCCGACCTTCGAGCCGTTCAAGCTCGGAACCAAGTAGTCGGAGCAGCGGTCGAGCCCGGCGGCATAGAAATAACGCCCAGTCCAGCAGCTGTCGTCCCCGCATTCGCGGGGACGACGGAAGGAGGAATTGATGCTTAAGAAGATACTTATGATCGCCGGCGTGGCCGCGCTTGCCGCGGCCGGTTCAGACCCCGCGCTTGCCCAATTCTACAAGGGCAGGACGCTCAACATGATCATCAACTACCCGGCCGGCGGCCCCTCGGATATCGAGGGCCGCATCATCGCCCAGCATTTGCCCAAGCACATCCCGGGCAAGCCGACCATCGTCATCAAGAACGTGTCCGGCGCCGGCGGCATCATCGGCACCAACCAGCTCGCCGAAGCCGCGCCCAACGGCGACAATATCGGCTTCTTCACCTTGGACATCATTGCCCAGCTTCTGAGCAATCCGGCGCTGCGCGTCAACTATGCGGATTTCGTGATGATCGCCGGGGTGGAGAACCCGCTGGTGGTCTACATGCGCAAGGATACGCCGCCCGGCCTCAAGGTTCCGACCGACATAGTGAAGGCCAACGAGTTCAAGGCGCTCTCGCTCAACGTCCAGAACAGCAACACGCTCAGCCAGGCCCTGTCGCTCGACCTCCTGGGGGTCAAGTACCAGGCCGTCCCGGCCTATCGCGGACTGAAAGACGTCGAAACCGCGATCCTGCAGAACCTCGGACAACTGGCGAACACCTCGCTGCCGGGCTGGACGGGGTCGGCCGAGCCGACATTGGGCGATATCGTCATGCCGATGTGGCAGCTCGCGACGCGCAGCAAGGATGGCAGCTACCCGCGCAGCCCGGCGCTTCCGAACTTGCCGACATTCGAGGAGTTCTACGCCACGGTGAACGGCGGCAAAAAGCCGTCCGGGATGCCCTACGAAGCCATGCGCGCTTTCACCGATCCGCTGGTCGCGATGTTCCGCACCGCGCTGATGCCGCCGAAGACGACCGAAGAAGCCGTCGGCGTGATGCGGACCGGTTTCGTCGAATTATGGAAGGACCCCGATTTCATCCGCGACTATTCCAACATCGTGAAGACCAAGCCGATCCTGCTGTCCGGCCAGGAGGCACAAGAAATCGTGGCCGCGCTCGGCCAAGTCAAGCCGGAGATCAAGGCGTTCCTGCTGGACTACAGCAATAAGCTGGTCAAGTAGCATCAGGGCATTTACGCCCGTCTTCTCGTCTACGCTAATTCCGCCGCGCGGGCGTGCGCGGCTAGCAGCGCCGGGAGCCGCGCGGGATCGCCGCGCGCCATGCCGCACTCGGTACCGATGCCGTCGACGCGCGCGTGGCGGCGGGCGGCAGCGAGACGGGCGGCGTCGCCGTCCGGGTCGTTATGGTGGATCAGCCCGAGATAAAGCCCGGTCCCCGGCGAAAGCCTGAGCCTCTCGAGCGGCGCAAAATAGGCGTCGTCGGCGCGCCCCTTCGGCACCGGCAGATGAAAGAACTGGATCGGGCGCTTGACGCCGGCGACGACGGCATTGGTCATCTCGACCATGATGCCGGCATCCTTGGGCTGGACCATGTGCTCGTCCGCCGGACTGCCGTAACAGAGGTGATAGCCGAGCTCGATGCCTGAGGGCACGCCATCGCCGATCTTGGTCAGGACGTCGATTGTTTCGGTGCGGAAATCGATCGGGCCTTTCTCGTAATAGCCTTCCCANGCCAGGACTTCTTGGCATACGTCCCATTGGATCGCGATCCGGTCGTTGGGGAGCGCCGCGGCGATCTTGCCGACTTCGCCGATGAAGGCTTGCGTGAGCGGCGGCAGGAGCTTGGGACGATCGGACGGCACCATGTTGTTATAAGCCGGCGCAATGGGTGTCGGGATACTGATCTGGAACTTCACGTGTTTCGGAATCACGCCAGCCTGCTGCAATCGGTCGAACAGGTTCCACGATTCGATCGCCATGTCGGCGTAGCCGGTCTTGAACGCTTTGGCATCGGGTGTGGCCCCCGGCTTGATCCGGAGGCGCGGGATTTCGCGGATCACTTTGCCGTCCCATTGAACGAATTTGAACGGCGGCACGTCCTTGGCGAGCTCGATCGCCGGATTTTCGGCGAGCACGTCCTGCAAGAATCGAATCCAGGTCTTGCGGATGCCGGTCTCGCCGTCGGGAAGGCGGATGAGGTATCGCCCGACCGCACCCGACACGGTGCGGAATACGCTCTCGGCGTCCGGCAACGGGATACTCCCGACGAGATGCACGATCGGGTGCTTGCTGAGATCTGCGCTCAAGGCGGNGGTCCCTCCAGTCGTCTGCGNTCATTCTAGCGTTTCGACAACTTTGCCGAAAGGATTACCACCGACGCCGTCCAGAGTCCTCTAGTGGCGCATTTTCTAAGGAAAACCACCCAAGTCTGCTTTAGCAGACTTGGGCGACATTGAGCGCCGATCTCGGGTAAACCCGAGATCGGTGCCCACTTTTCCCGAAAATGCTCTGCGTTGGAACTTCCTCGAAGGGCCGAAAAAATTTCTATGGCCGTACGAATTTGTGAGGTGACCGAAGATGTCTGCTGTAGTCTTATGTCGATGTCAGCACCCGACCGTTGGAATTGAATTGTGGAGTAGGCTTCAATGAAGCAGCGCGTGACCGACACACCCGAAGCAGTCCTCAAATTTGCACCCAAGGACCGGCCGAGTGACGACAACGACCCGACCGATCAATCCGGGCGGGCGGTCGTGGCCTTGTTGCAGCAGGCGGCCAGCCAGTCCAACGACACCTGCGAACGCGCCATGAGCCTGGCGCACAAGTTGTCGGTTCAGCTGCGAGCGGCCGAAGATCAGATCAATCAGCTGCGGGGCCAGCTCGAGTTCTTCCAAAATCGCGCGACCCGCGCCGAAGAGTGGCTGCAAGTGATCCGGAAAGAGATCGAGGAAACGATGCTCGTGACGCGCGTGCCGGCTCGCCCCGACCAAACGCTGCTGCAATAGCACCTTGTCCCTCGTCCCAGCGCCTAGGGAGCAGGGACAAAGGACAGCCCAATCCGCGCTCAACCGGCCAAGTCTCCGTGCCGAGGCTTTAGTCTGGACGGTCGCGGGATCCGCGATGGCGCTCCAGTACGGCGTNGTGACTGGAAGCCTGCAACATTGCGTTGCGCTGGCACTCAACCCCCTTCCCGGCCCACCGCTTCAATCGCCCCGCACCAACCGCGACGCGATCATGTGACCTTTGCGGTCTCCGGGCGGACCCGGACCTTGCTTCCCTCGACGAGATCGACCGATGGGTTGAGGATCACCTGGTCACCNGGCTTGACGCCGTCGCGTGCTTCGACCTCTTTTCCGAGATCGCGCGCCACCGATATCTTCCGGATATGCACGACCCCGTCCTCGACAACGGCGACCTGCAATCCATCGCGATTGAAGATGATCGCGTCGGCCGGCACCGAAAGGCCGGGTGTCTTGCGGGGGATGTGGAGCTCGATCGTGCAGTAGATCCCGGGCGTGAGTATCCCATCGGGATTCGGAATGTCGATTTCGGTCAGGAGGGTGCGCGTGCCGGGCTGCAGCGCATCGGCGATCCGCGTTACCTTGCCGGGGAAGGTGCGATCTGGAATTTCCGACACGCGCACCACGGCATCGACCCCCGGGCGCAATCCGAACGCCTGATCCTGCGGCACATAGACTTGCGTGCGGATCACGTTGCTTTGCATGATGGTGAACATGAACGTGCCGTTGACCGCATCGGCTTGCACAAGGCTGCCCACGTCGACGTTGCGCTGGGTGATGACACCGTCGAACGGAGCGGCCACGCGCTGATAGGCCTTCTGCTGATTGAGCACCTGCAGCTGGGCCTGCTGCGCCGTCACATTTGCCTGCGCAACACCGACCGCGGCTTCTTGCGCCTTGAGGGTCTGGACGTCGACGGTGCCTTGCTGGGCCGTCACCCAGCCTTTCTCGACCAGCGGGCTGTCGCGCCCCCAGGTCACGCGGGCCAGCTCCATGTTCGCTTGTGCTTGCTGTTGCGCCGCTTTCAGCTGCCCCAGCGTAGCCTCGGCCTGCGCGATCTGGTGATCGAGCTCCGGGGCGATGATCTCTGCCAGCACTTGCCCTTCCTTGACATGATCGCCGATATCGACCTCGCGTTTGTCGATATAGCCGCTGGCGCGAGCAAAAATGTTCGCGACCACAAACGCCGACGTGGTTGCAGGCAGGCTGACGACGGCCTCGCCGGCGCTCGCCTGTACCGTCGCCACACGAACGCTGGGTACGAAGTCGCGACGCTGTGTGGAGGTCGCCACGACGTCGCGATACTGCGAATAATAATTCCATGCGCCGAACGCCAGCGCGCCGGCGAGCACGAGCAACACGCTGAGACCAAGCAGCCGCCCTGCCCGTCGGCGCGGCGCGGCCGCGCGATGTCTTGGCGGCGTTCGTTCGGTTTCGCGATCGATCGCCGGCGCGCGCGGACGATCCAACGGCTCAATGTAGTTCATCGGAGTCCTCGTCGAAAACGCCGTGCGCGGTCTTGCCGTCGTTGCTCTTCCGTAGCATCGCAAACAGGTACGGCACGACCAGGAGCGTCGTCGGCGTTGCGAACAGCAGGCCGCCGATGACGGCGCGCGCCAGCGCGGCATTCTGCTCTTCGCCCGCTCCCCCGATCGCCATCGGGATCATCCCGACGATCATCGCCGCTGCCGTCATGAGCACGGGGCGGATCCGAGTGTGCCCGGCATCGATCGCGGCCTCGAAGGCGGTCTTGCCGGCCAGTTGCTGCTCGCGGGCAAAGGTCACGAGCAGAATGGAATTCGCCGAGGCGACGCCGACCGCCATGATCGCCCCCATCAAGGACGGCACATTGAGAGTCGTGCCGGTCGTGAACAGCATCGTGAGAATGCCGCAGAAGGTCGCCGGCAAGGCCAAAATAACAACGAACGGATCGCCGAAGTTCTGATAATTCACGACCATGAGCAGATAGACGAACACGGCGGCAAACAACAGGCCAACACCGAGGTTCCAAAAGGCACCATTCATGCTTTGGATCTGGCCGATGACTTGGATGGAATTTCCCGGCGCAAGCTGCTTCTGCAGCTCCGTCACGATCTGGCCGATTTGGTTGGAGACGCTCCCGAGATCGCGACCTTGAACGCTCGCGAAGACCTCGTAGACCGGCTGGATGTTCACCTGATTGCTGTTGGTCGGCACGCTGTCACGCTTGAAGGTTGCCACGTTGCTGAGCAGCCCCGGCACCGGGACGTCGGCAGAAATGGTGGAGGACACCGGCGTGTTGCCGAGATCGCTCAATGAGCTCACCTTGTGCTCGGGCGTCTGGACCGCGAGATAGTAGGGAATTCCCGACGTCGGATCGGTCCAGAAATTCGGCGTGACCTGCTCCGAGGAGCTCAGGCTCACGTTGACGTTGGTGGCGATCGTGTTCGCGTTGAGCCCCAGTTGCGCGGCCCGCGTACGGTCGATCGTGGCGTAGAACGCCGGCGCGTCGACCTCCTGCTGGAGGTGCGCATCGGCAATCCCGGGGATCGCGGCGATGCGTTGGCGAAGCTCCTTCGCCACTCGCAGGTTCGTCGCCCGGTCGTAACCGACGGTACGGACGTCGATTTGCGCCGGAAGACCGAAATTGAGAATCTGCGTCACGATGTCCGCCGCCTGGAAGTAGAACACGACTTCCGGGAAGGCGGCCGGCAGCGCGGTGCGGAGCTTGCGCACATAGTCGCGGGTCGGCGCATGGCCCTCCTTCAGCGCCACCAGGATCACGCCGTCATTGACGCCGATGGTCGAGCCATCGGCAAACGCCAAGTTGTAGGCACGCGCCGGCAGCCCGATATTGTCGACGACCAGTTCGCGCTCGCTTTCGGGGACGATCTCTCGAATCTTGTCCTCGATGGACTGGAAGATGCGCTCGGTCGCCTCGATCCGGGTTCCGGCCGGCGCCCGAACGTGGAGCTGGATCTGACCGCCGTCGATGGCCGGAAAGAAGTCGCGGCCGACCAGCACGAACATCGCTCCTCCGAGCGCCAGCACCAGGCCGGCGACCGTCGGAATGATGAAGCGTCGCTCGAGCAGCGTGGTGAGCAGTCCGGCATAGCCGTCACGCATGCGCTCGAAGCCGCGCTCGAACGCGGCGTGACAGCGGGCGAACCAGGCCAGCCAACCATGTGAAGCAGCTTCGATTGGGCCGCGTTGCTCGCTCTTGAGCAGCAAGCCGATCGTGATCGGCGTCAATGTCCTCGACAGTCCATAGGACGCCAGCATGGCGAACACGACCGCAAGCCCGAGCGGGGTAAATAGATACTTTGCCGGCCCGTCGAGGAAGACCACCGACGTGAAGACGCAACTGATGGCGAGCGTCGAGACCAACGTCGGCACCGCGATGCCGGCGGCTCCGTGCAACGTCGCCTGCGGCAACGGCTGCCTTTCTTCGGTAAGTAGACGGTGGGTATTCTCGATCGTCACCGTCGAATCGTCGACCAGGATGCCGACCGCGAGCGCGAGGCCGCCCAGCGTCATCGTGTTGAGCGTCTCGCCCAGAAAATACAGCACGATGAGCGACGCCAGGATCGCAAGCGGAATCGAGATCATGACGACGAGAGTCGATCGCCATGATCCGAGAAACAGAAGTATCATCAGCGCGGTGAGCCCCGCCGCGATCGCGCCCTCGCGCAGCACGCCCACGATCGACTGCTTGACGAACACCGATTGATCGAACAATTCGTTGATGTCGAGACCGGGAGGCGCCGCCGCACGCGCGGTCTTCAGCGCGTCGCGGACCGCGTTGACGACATCGAGCGTCGAGGCATTCCCGTTCTTGATGATGCTCAGAAGAACCGATCGCCGGCCGTCCTGACGAACGACGTTCTGCTGCACCAGCCATCCATCGTGGACCTGGCCGACGTCCTTCACGAAGACCGTGGCGCCGTTGCCGACCTTGATCGGAATATTATTGAGCTCGTCGATGCTCGAAGGCGTCGCGTTGGTACGAATGGCGTATTGGGTATCGCCGATCTTTGCGGTGCCCGACGGCAACGTCAGATTCTGTGCATTGACCGCATTCACTACGTCCAACGGGGTCAGGCCCTTGGCGACCAGCTTCGACGGGTCGAGATCGACCATGATCTGGCGGTACTTCCCGCCGGCGGGTGTCGGCAAGGTGATGCCGGCGATCGGCGCCAGCTGCTGGCGCATCCGATAGATGCCGTAATCGTAGAGTTGCTGCTCGTTGAGACTGTCGGAGCTCAGGCTGATTTGCAGGACCGGCACGCTGGAAGCATTGAATTGCACGACAATCGGCGGCTGGATTCCCGCCGGCATGAGTGCGCGAATGGCGTTGGTCGCTGAAACGATCTGCGCGATTGCGAGGTCGAGATTGACGTCCTGCTGGAAGTAGATCTTCTGCACCGACAGGCCGGCCAAGGTCTGTGCCTCGATGTTCTTGATACCGTTGACGTTGGCGCTGATGGAATACTGACTATAGGTGGTGACGCGCTGCTCCATCTCGGGCGTGCTGAGTCCGGTATAGCTCCAGATCACCGTCACCACCGGAATCTTGATTTCGGGGAAGATGTCCGTCCGCATGGTTCGTACTGCGACAACGCCGAGAAAAAGGATCAAGGCGGCCATCACGTAGAACGTATGCGGAAATCGAAGCGCGAACCGAACGATGCCCATCTGCTACCCGACATCCAACCAACGTTAAAGTCACCCATCCAGAGCGCGTCGCACCAGCGACGCAACCCGAGTCATTGTCTCCCGTGATTCGACGACCTTGCCCGATCACCCTGAATTGTCTGCGACGCCAAGTTAGGCGTTCGGCCGCAGGANACTTGACCAGTATTGCTGTTATCGACACGCTCTCCCNTCAACAAATATGGGCGCTCGCACCATTCCAAAACCTAAACCAAAGAATTAGATCNTCATCCAAATAGATGGCTTATCCCGGAGAGCCGAAGCGACACAATCTCCCNGGTCGCTGCAAAGCACTGGCCGTCGGCCGTCCCCGTATTGCAAGAGCCATCCCCGCTATTGCAGGAGCCAACGGACGAAAGNCCGTAACAAGGAGATGCATCATGAAGGCGCTTTTCACTGCTCTCGCGTTGATCACGCTGATTGCGGGCCCGTCGTTCGCTCAACACGCCGAGTCGGAGGCCCCGACCAATCAGTCCCCGGCGAGCTCCTCGTACGGCGACAACGGCTGGTGACTACCGACATAGCTGCAATGCGGCCGGCCCAAGGGCCGGCTGCATTCGCAGGGGGCGCCCGGCCGCATGAACGTGACTTTTCCCGAATTGCTACGATCGGTTCGATCTTGCGACGATCCTATAATCGGACTCATGACATTTGGCTCAAAGGCCGAGCGATACCGGGGAAAGGCACATGTGTGTCGCCTGTTGAATGAGCTGTCAGCGTCCTCAACCAGGCTGTTGCCGCCGCATCGCTATTTGAGCAGTCTTCGGATGCAGCGGGCCAAGGCGCTCTTGGCCAATCCGGCGATGTCCGTGACGCAGATCGGGTTCAATCTAGGCTTTAGCGAGACCAGCTCGTNCANGACGGCGTTCCGCAAGCACATCGGGCTCACGCCGACTGCATATCGCCGCGGCCTNGGGTGAGGCGGCGATCGGCCGATCGTGACAGCGCGGGTGCCGCCTTTCCGGGCGGTTCCGAGCAAGAACGTCTCAGACGCAGCAAGCCTGGACAAGTATGGCACCCCTCGATCGCTAGATTGCGGGAGCCGGGTCGGACTATCAGCACTTCACGGGCTCGGGATGTCCGCAAACGAACAAGTCAAGAGGTGCCATATGTTCAAGGACGGATCGCACTCTGCCCTCTCTGCCGGCCGCCCGCCGGTACAAGGCGACATCGGATTTGTCGGTCTCGGCCACATGGGCACGGCGATGGCCGCCAATCTTGCCGCCTCCGGTCGCCGGGTCATTGCATTTGTCCGCCACCCGGATCGAATGGGCAAGCTGCTCGCTCTCGGCCTCAAGCCGACGACCGATCTCGCCGATCTGTTCGATTGCGAGGTGGTGATCAGCATGCTGCCAGACGATGCCGCCGTTCGCGAAATCGTGTTCGGGCGCAAAGACGCCGGCCGCGACGGCCTCGCGATGGGCCTGATGCCCGGCGCCATTCATCTCTCGATGAGCACCATCGGCACCTCCACTGCGGCTCACCTCGCCAGCGAGCACGCGCGCTGCGGGCAAGGCTACGTCGCAGCGCCAGTGTTCGGAAATCCGGATGCTGCCAGGGCGCGTCAACTCTTCATCGTCGCCGCCGGCGTTCCAGTCGATGTCGAGCGCTGCCGGCCGCTGATCGACAATCTCGGACAGCAGATGTNCGTTATCGGAACGGATCCCGCGCATGCGAATCTCGTCAAGCTGATCGGCAATATGCTGACGGCGACGACGCTGGAGATGCTCGGCGAAGTGNTNGCCTTGATTCGCAAGCGCGGCCTCGATCCCAAGCCTTTCGTCGACATCCTGACGAGCTCCATGTTCGGCGGGCGCGTGCATCGAATCTACGGAGACAGAATCGTCGCGGAGCACTATGCGCCCGGTTTCGCTTTGCCCTTGGCGCTCAAGGACGTGCGCCTGGCGCTTGCAGAGGCGGAGGAGGCGGCGGTTCCGATGCCGTCCGTGAACGTCGTGCGGGACCGGTTGGTCACCGGAATTGCGCGCGGCTACGCCGATCTCGACTGGAGCGCCCTTGGCCTGATCGCCGCCGAGGAAGCCGGCCTTGCGGCCGATGCTTCCATCGTCGATGCCAGCCCGCTTCGGCGCCTTGCAAACGCAAAGCTCGAGGCAGGGGCAAGAGATTGATCAATCCGGTCACAGTTGACGCCAACGCAGTACACTCGCTCGTCGGGACCGGGCAGGTCGAGCCGATCGCGCAATTCATGACCAACCCCGCCGGTGCGGCAGTCGTCAATGCGGTGGGGCCCATTCGCCAAATCGTCGATCCCGCGTCGGAAGG
>JGI12053J15887_10000953_pt1 | contig 12781 bp, 15 predicted proteins | sample MedBloCAOM1_O3_FD_15887 | JGI IMG/M metagenome (IMG submission 15887)
CGGCTCGCCAACGAGTCCGAAAACCCGTTCGGCGACGCCGAGCTCGTCGGCCATGAAGTCGTCGAAAGTCACATCGATCGATCGCTCCGGCGCGATGTCATCGCGGTCGCGGGCGAGCGCACCGAGCATCAATTCGAGGCGGTCGATCCATTCGGTGGCAATCTGTTCGACCGGTACCGGAGAGCGGTGCATGCGCGCGGAGTAGGTGAGCATCGCGACCATCGANAGNGCCACCGGCACCGGGTCGCGATGGGTNCACACGACGGCCACGCCAGGAAAGACCTGCGCGAGCACCGAGAGCTGCTCCAGGTGTTGCGGGGACTTGAGCAGCCACCGCCTGCCGCCCCGCAGGAACTGCAGCGCCTTGAGCTGGGTGGCCATGTACTCGTAGGTCGACGTTTGGTCGTGCGCCAGGTAGTAGTCGCGCCACCGCGGCACGTAAGCGAGTGTCTCCATGAACATCGTGGAGAAGTCGTTGGCCAGCAGCTGGATCTCTTCGTGGACGTGCTCGGTCGTCATCTCGTGCATGAGTGCGAAGTGCGGCATGAGCATGTTCATGACGCTGACCGCGACATCCATGCGCGCGGCCCGAGGGTCTGGCTCGACCCCCACCTCGGCGGGAAGGGGGAACGGCTCGAAGCTCTCCCAGTAGGGCAGCGTGCGGAAGGCCGGAGCCGCTGCGAGCAGGTTGTGCAGATGAGTGGTGCCGGTGCGCGGCAGTCCTGCGATGACCACTGGTGGGAGTAGCTCGATGTCGTGGATCTCGGGGTGGCGCGTCAACAGGTCGGTCAGCAGCAGCCGGTTCTTGAGCCACTGCGATATCTGACCGGAGAAGTTCACGATGCCCGGGCCGTGCATGTCGTCGATATCGTGCAGCGCCGCGAGAAAGACATCGAGTCGCTCCCGGTAGTCGTCGGGCCCGAAGTCGTCAAGGCCGGTATCCGCAATCGCTCTGGCGTGCAACGCATCCGCCTCGAGCGGACAGTCGGCTGCCAGCGCGGCCATCATGTCGCGGATCTGCTGAGCCTCGGGGCTGAAGCGGGGCTCGGCGAGGTCGTCGAGCTGGACGAGATCTGGTGTGGCGTGGGTCACGGCGACTTATGTTACTCTGAGTTTCGTAATGACAACAGACCTTGGCCGGCCTCGCGATCCACGCATCGACAGCGCGGTGCTCCGCTCGACGGTCGACCTACTCGGCGAGACGGGGTACGCCGAGCTCTCGGTCGACGCGATCGCCCGGCGGGCAGGCACCAGCAAGCCTGCGATCTACCGGCGCTGGCCGAGCAAGGCGCACCTCGTGCACGAGGCGGTGTTCCCGATCGACAGCGGGACCGAGCTGCCCGACACCGGATCGCTGGCGGGCGATGTGCGCGAGATGGTGCGCCGCACGGTTGCCGTGCTGACCACGCCGGCCGCGCGGGCGGCCCTGCCGGGACTCGTCGGCGAGATGGCCGCAGACCTGACCTTGCACGCCGCGTTGTTGGAGCGGTTCGGCGACATCCTGTCGCGCGGGCTGACCGAGCGCCTTGCCAAGGCCGTGGCGCGCAACGAGGTTCGGCCCGACGTCACCGCGGCGGAGCTGACCGAGGCCCTCGCAGGCATCACCTTCCTGGCGCTGCTCACCCGCGGCGCTGCGCTCGACGACACCTGGGCCGAGCGCACAGCCACCCTGATATTGAGAGGAATCAGTACATGACCCACGAATCGACCGCNGCGTGGCGCGAACTGCTTGAAACCCTTGGCGGCCTTGACAGTTCATTCCTCGAGGGCGACCGCGCGGTCACCGACGACCGGCATATCGCCGACGGCTACCGCATGCTCGCGACGACACTCGGCGTGGCCTTCGACACCTACCTCTTCGCCGATCCCAGTCGGCCGAATTGGGTGGAGGTCAACTCGCCGTTCCGGCCGGACCGCCGGTGGGGTGGCGACAACACCGATGCCTACTACTTCATGTGTCCGGTCGATCCCAAGCGGCGGTACCGCATCAGCGGCAACCGCGGCGACAGCGTCTACTTCTCGGTGACCGCCTACAACGAACCGTCGCCAGGCGCGTGGTCCGACCGCATCGTTGCGATTGTGCGCGACGACGATCTCGACATTGATGCCGACGGCAACTTCTCGTTCGAGCTTGGGCCGACGGCGGAGGCGGCCGTGCTGATGACCCGCGACTACCAAGCCGACCCGCAAACGGGTCGCCGTGTCGATTGGCGCATCGAGGCTCTCGACGAACCGGACCCATTCCGGCACGGCGACGCGGAGACCGCGGCGGCCCTGCGGGCCAGTGCGGCCTGGATGCGCACGATGTTCGCGATCCTTCCGCTGGCCGTCGGCGCACGAGTCGAAGACGCGCACACCCTCGGGCACGAGATTTCCCAAGCCGCAAATGAATTCGCCGATCCCTACCAGGTTCCTGACGCAAACTTCGGTTGGTCGGCGCGCGACGCCTGCTATGCCTACGGCAGCTTCGCGCTCGAGGACGACGAGGCACTGGTGATCACCCATCGGCCGCCGCAGTGCAGGTTCTGGAACCTGGTGGTGTGGAACCAGTTCATGGCGACCCCCGGCGTCGCCGATGCACGCAGCTCGGTCAACGGCCACAGCGCCGCGCCGAACGCCGACGGCTCCGTCACCATCGTCGTCTCCCGCGGAATGACTGCGCACCCGAATTCCCTGACCACACTGGACTATCCGCGCGGCAATCTGGCCTTCAGGTGGTTCCTCGCCGACGAGGTTCCCACCCGTCCGGAGGTGCGGCTGGTGAAGGTCTCCGATGCGCCGACCACTGTGGCCTGACCGCGCTAGTCGCGTGGGCGTGCCTTGACCAACCGCCGGGTTTCGGGTGACGCCTCGGCAGTGAGCATCGCGCACACCAGGTCGATGAGCTGGCTGACGAACACCCGGTCGTCGGTGTGCGGCGCCGTCGCTGCCCGGCGCGCCAACTCGCCGATGACGACGCGGATGACGACCAACCTCCGGTGCAATTGCGCGGCAATGGGGTCGAGGAACGGGTCGACGAGTTGGCGCCAGCGGTTGATGCTGTCGTCGCGATCCGCGAGTTCCTCCGGCGGGAAGATGGGCTGCCTGCGGTTCATCAAGTCGGCGTAGATGCACAGGTAGGCGTTGCCGCCGTTGGCTTCGGCAAGCTTCGCCGCCAGCGGCTGCACCAGCGCTTCGGCAAGTGCGCGCAGGTCCTGCTCACCGGCGGCTTCGTAGCGATCCAGCAGCGCATGGCGGCGCAGCTCGACGTCGTGGCTGTGCTTCTCCAACAGCGCGGTCAGCAGGCCGGCCCGGTCGCCGAAGTGATAGTGCAGCGCATTGACGTTCTTCACCCCTGAGACCCGTTGGATCTCGCGCAGGCTCACCGCATCGATGCCCTGCCCGCCGTACAGCTCCTCGGCGGTTGCGAGCAGACGTTCCCTTGTACTCATGACCTGGCCATAATACGGATTAATGCACCTGCATTGCAATACCATGCAATTGTCTTGTACCGTTCTCTCTGTGACTGAACTCGTGGACTCGTCTGTCGACTGGTCCGTGGTCGAGTCCTGGCTGGCCGCCAAGGGTGTGGCCTACGGACAGGTCACCGTGATCGAACAGATCGGTGGAGGCACGCAGAATCTGATGTTCCGATTCCGCTGCGGCGATGCCCAATTGGTGTTGCGGCGTGGCCCACGGCACCCGCGCCCGCATACCAACGACGCACTGCGGCGCGAGGCCAGGGTGCTGAGCGCGCTCGCAGGAAGCGGCGTGCCGATACCGCAACTGATAGCGGCCGAGCCCGACGAATCCGTCCTCGGATCGGCCTTTTATGTGATGGACCCGGTCGACGGTTTCAACGCCAGTATCTCGCTGCCACCGTTGTACGAATCGAACCCGGAGATCCGACGCGCGATGGGATTCCACGCGGTCGACGCCCTGCTCGCCCTCGGTGCGGTGGATGCCGAGCAGGTCGGTCTTGGTGACCTCGGCAGGCCGGAAGGGTTCTTGGAGCGGCAGGTGCCTCAGTGGCTGGGCACACTCGACAAGTACGCGGCCCTCGACGGCTACCCGGGTCACAGTCTGCCGAACGTCGACGAACTCGCCGACTGGTTGACCCAGCATCGCCCACTGACGTTCTTGCCGGGCATCATGCACGGCGACTTCCACATGGCGAACCTGATGTTCCGCAACGATGGTCCGCAGGTCGCCGCGATCGTCGACTGGGAGATGTGCACACTCGGCGACCCACTGCTCGACCTCGGTTGGCTACTGGCGACCTGGCCGCAGGACGGCGCAATCGGCGTGTCCGCGGGCGTCAGTGACCTGCCGACCCGAACCGAACTAGTCGCTCACTATTCGGCGGCCGCGCAACGATCCGTCGAGCACGCGCCGTGGTACGTCGTGATGGCATCGTTCAAGCTCGCCATCGTGCTCGAAGGCACAAATGCGCGGGCACATGCAGGCAAGGCTCCCAAAAACACGGGCGATCTGTTGCACACCATCGCGATCGGGTTACTCAACAACGCAACGGTTTTCATCGAGAAGGGGATCTGAGGTGGGCGACGTCGATCTGTCCGGAAAGGTTGCGCTCGTCACGGGAGGAAGCCGTGGCCTCGGCCGCGAAATGGTGCTCGCGTTCGCCGAGCACGGCGCCGACGTTGTCATCGCCAGCCGCAAACTCGACAACTGCGAGAAGCTGGCCAACGAGGTCCGCGAACGGTTCGGGCGCAGGGCATTACCGGTCGCAGCCAATGTCGGCGACTGGAACCAGTGCGACGCGCTGACCGAGACCGCTTACGCGGAGTTCGGCACCGTGGACATCTTGGTGAACAACGCTGGCATGTCACCTCTGTACCCGAGCGTGGACCAGGTCACCGAGGCGTCGTACGACAAGGTCTTCGCCACCAATCTCAAGGGTCCCTTCCGGCTGTCCGCGACCATCGGCACACGGATGGCCGCCACCAATGGAGGCTCGATACTCAACATCTCATCGGTCGCATCGATCCGGCCGAACGCGTCGATCCTGCCCTATGCGGCGGCCAAGGCCGGTCTCAACTCGCTGACCGAGGGCCTGGCTCAAACCTTTGCGCCGAAGGTCCGCGTCAACGCGATCATGTGCGGCACGTTCAGCACCGATATCGCCAAGGCATGGTCCCCGGAGTTCATCGACGCCATCGGCGCTCAGACGGCACTGGGCCGCGTCGGTGAACCTGAGGAAATCATTGGGGCCGCACTGTATTTCGTTTCAGACGTGAGCGCCTACACCACAGGTTCCGTACTTAGAGTCGATGGAGGAATGAGATAGCATGTGGGACTTCAGCACCGACCCCGAGTTTCAAGCGAAGCTCGACTGGATGGACACGTTCGTGCGCGACGAGGTCGAGCCGCTCGACCACTTCACCCATCAGGGCGAGCACGTCGTCTATGCGCCGCTGTCCCCCGAACTCGCCAAGATCGTGCGCCCACTTCAGGACAGGGTGCGCGAACAGGGACTGTGGGCATGCCACCTCGGACCCGAGCTCGGTGGTCAGGGCTACGGTCAGGTGAAGCTCGCGCTCATCAACGAGATCCTGGGCCGAACAGCATGGGGCCCCATCATTTTCGGCTGCCAGGCGCCCGACACCGGCAACGCCGAGATTCTGGCCATGTTCGGCACCGACGACCAAAAGCAGCGCTACCTGCAACCGCTTCTTGACGGCGAAATCTTCTCCGCCTTTTCGATGACCGAACCCCACGGCGGCGCCGACCCGCGCCTGTTCCGCACGCACGCAGTGCAAGACGGCGACGATTGGATCATCAACGGGGAGAAATACTTCACGTCCAATGCCCGCAACGCATCGTTTTTCATCGTCATGGTGGTCACCGATCCGGACGCAGGGCACCGTGAACGAATGTCGATGTTCCTCGTGCCGTCCGAGACTCCCGGAATCGAAAGGGTCCGCGAGACAGGGATGATCGGCGATCCGCTCGGGATCGGCAACCATCCACACGTCCGCTACACCGACGTCCGAGTCGGCCCGGACGCGCTGCTTGGCGAGCGCGGCAAGGCCTTCCACATCGCACAGGCTCGCCTCGCAGGCGGACGCCTGCACCACGCGATGCGCACCATCGGGTTGACGAAGCGCGCGTTCGACATGCAGTGTGAAAGAGCCTTGTCCCGCAAAACATTCAGCGGAACGCTTGCCGACAATCCCGTCGTCAAGGCCGGCATCGCTGACTCGTACATCCAGCTCGAGCAGTTCCGCCTGCTGGTGCTGCACGCCGCGTGGCAGATGGACACCAACGGCCCCATCGCAGCCATGGCGCACGTCTCCGCGTGCAAGGTGGCGATGGCTCGCGTCGCCCACGACGTCGTCGAACGTGCAATGCACTTGCACGGCGCACTCGGCGCATCGAACGAGACGCCACTGGCGCGGCTTTGGCAGGCAGTGCCGACGCTCGGGCTCATGGACGGTCCGACCGAGGTTCACCAGGACGTGATCGCCCGACGAGTGCTCGGCAACTACGCCCCCGCGCCAGGCAACTGGCCGACCCAGTTCCTGCCGGACCTCACCGCCGCCGCCAACCAGCGGTACGCCGATACCGAGTTGGAGCCGGCGCTGCAGAATTGAGTGCTTTTACCTAGGCCTGCGGGCCTACCGTTGCGGCATGGCGCTTTTCCCGAGCCCGGCCGAAGTCGAGGCGAGCACGCCTGCGACCCGTGACCGCGCGATCGACGTCATCCGCATCGTGTCGTTGGTGGGCGTCGTCGTCGGACACACCGTCATGGCCACCAGCACGCTGCGCGACGGCGTGTTCATCTGGAGCAACCTGCTCANCGCGTCGCCCGTGTTCCAGGCGTTGACGTGGGTGTTCCAGATCATGCCGCTGTTCTTCTTCGCAGGCGTCGCGGCCTGCATCGACAGTTGGACACCCAGGACGAGCTGGGGCAACTGGCTGATGCGGCGATGCACCCGGCTCTATCGGCCGGTGTTCTACTACCTGGCGTTCTGGTGGGTCGCGCTCGCGGTGCTGAGCGCCGTTCTGCCCGAGCATGTCTACGAGCCCGTCGCCGGGATTTCCATTCAGCTGCTGTGGTTCCTGGGTGCGTATGTCCTCGTGCTGGCGACGGTGCCACTGCTGGCCCATATCACCACCACCGGCCGGTTCGTCGTCGCCGTCGCGGCCATCTACGCGTTCGTCGCCGTGGTCGACGCGATCCGGATCAGCGTCGCGGGCGTCTCCGCCCTTGGCTACCTGAACATGATCGTGTGGGTGATTCCCGGCATGTTCGGCGTCGCCTACCGCCGCCGCCTGCTCGCCGGGCGGGCAGCGCTGGCACTCGGCGCCGTGATGCTCGCAATCAACATGGCGCTGCTGGTGCTCGGACCGTACGAATTGAGCCTGGTCGGTATCGATACGCAGCAGCTGAAGAACATGACGCCGCCTTCGCTTCTGCTGACGGGTCACGCAATCATGCTGTGCGCGTTCGTGATTGCCGCCGCGCCTGCGATCGCGCGCTGGGCTCAGCGGCCGCGGGTGTGGTGGTTGGCGGCAATCGGCAACTCTGGCGCGATGACGCTGTACCTCTGGCACATCCCTCCGCTGCTCGCCATGCATCTGGTGTTCGACTACATCGGCAATCCGCGTTTCGACCTGGGCTCGCCGGGGTTCATCGCGCTGTCGGTGGCGCAGCTGCTGATCATGGCGGCGTTGGTCGGGGTGGTATTCGTGACGCTGCGGCCGCTGGAGAACAACCCGATGCCACTGTGGGACGGAGGCTTCGTCGCGACGCCCGGTCGCCGCAGCGCGGCGGTCGGTGCGCTGCTGTGTATCGCGGGTGCGGCCACCCTGGCATCCGTCGGCTGGGGACTCAAGGATCAAGGCCTGTACTGCGTGGCCGTGATGTTGATCGCGCTGCTCGCCGCCCGCCAGCTGGCCAGCGATCCTCAGCGCGTCTGCGCAGCGAGCCTGCCTGCCAGGATGACATAGGTGGCGGCGAAGCTGCGCCGCATCCACGCCACGATCCTGGGCCGCGAGATCACCTCGCGCCGCACCGCCGCGGCGAACACGCCGTAGACGCTGAACACCACCAGCGTGACCGCCATGAAGATCACGCTCAGCCACACCATCAGCAGCACCGCACCGTCGCGGTCGGGCGCGACGAACTGCGGCAGGAACGCGAAGAAGAAGATGGTGAGCTTCGGGTTCAGGGTGTTGACCAGAATGCCGGACACGATTACCCGCCACGGCGACACCTTCGCAGGACCGGTCTGCACTTCGAACACCGACTTATCCCGAAATGTCTTCCACGCCAGGTAAAGCAGATAGGCGACACCGAGCAGCTTGATGATGGAGAACGCCATCGCACTCGCGTGCATGATGGCCGCCAATCCCGTCACCGCGGCGATCATGTGCGGCACGATGCCGAGCGTGCAGGCGAACGCCGCCACCAGGCTGGCCCGCCATCCGCGCGAAATCCCTGCGGCGATCGTGTAGAGCACGCCGGCGCCAGGCGTCGCCACCACGATCAGCGTCGTCAGCAGGAACTCGGGTGTCACCGTCGCCTCTCCGCTCCTCGCGTGCGCGGCTAACCGCTCTTGCGGCGGAACTCCCGGCGATGCTCGAGCGGCCCGTGCCCCTTCGGCTGCTTGGCTCCCCGGTCTTTGTGGTCGGAACCCCCCGCTGCCTGGGCCTTCTTCCGCTCCAGCGCCTCCCGGAACTTGCGCTTGGTGTCGTCTTCGGGTGCATCAGCCATGACGGCAGCGTAGCGCGCCCGCCCCGCGGCCGTCGTGTCCTTTACCGCCTGCCGGGCGGCATCCCGTACACGTGGGCGATCGGAAGCGTCAGCAGCACCCGCCGGTCCTCGACCATGGCCCGCCGATAGTCATCCCAGTCCGGATGCTCACCGGCGATATTGCGATACAACGCAATCAGGGCCTCGACGGTGTCGTCGTCGGGAGCCACGGCGGGAGGCGTCAGGGTCGCCTCGCCATCGGCGACGGCGTACGCCCAGCCATCGTCGGAGCTGACATGAATCGACGCCCGAGGGTCACGACGCAGGTTGCGGGTCTTGGCCAGCGGCTCGGTGATCGACACCTGGATGGTGAGGTGGGCCTTGTCGAAGTAGTAGGACACGTTCGACAACTGCGGCCTGCCGTCGCCCTTTATGGTTGCCAGCACGCCCAGCGAGTTCCCGCTGAGCAGGGCCAACAGCTTGTCGTCGAAAACGTGGCGTCCCATATCGCGAGCTTACGTCTCTACCATCGAACCAATGACCGACGTTTTCAGGATTGAGGGCAACACGCTCGAGGGTGTCTCGGCGACCACACTGTGGACGCTGCACAACCGCGCCACCGAGGCCAAGCGCTCCGACGGGGTGATCCGCGACCCGTGGGCGGTCACGCTGTTCGACGCGATCTCCTACGACTACCGCAAGTTCGGCAAGCCCAACCAGTCGCACGCGCTGCGGGCACGTGCTTTCGATGCCGCCGCACAGGACTACCTGACCGCTCACCCCATGGCCTCAGTGGTGGCCAGATGATGTTCGACTCGATCCCGCACTGGTTCAGCCGGCGCACGCTGAAGGGTCTCAAGCTGGCCGACAGCGTCCCCGGGGTGCGCGCGGCACGCGATATCGCGTATCCACCGGGGCGTGGCCTCTTCAAGCTGGCCGCGTGGCCGCCGCTCGACCGGGTTGGCCCGCTACGCCGCATCCGGCCCGGCGTCACGCTGCTTGAGTTCGGGTCATGACGCAATACGCGGCATTCCTGCGCGGCGTGAACGTCGGCGGCGTCAACCTCAAGATGGCCGACGTTGCCAATGCGTTCGAAGAGACCGGATTCACCAACGTGCGAACAATTTTGGCGAGCGGTAACGTCATACTGGAGAGCCGCTCGGGGGTGGACGCGGTGAGGAAGAAGGCCGAGACGGCGTTGCGTGACACGTTCGGATACGACGCCTGGGTACTTGCCTACCCGATCGACACGATCGCCACAATCTCGAAGAATTTCCCGTTCGAGCGCGAGGTCGAGGGCCACCACTCCTACGTCACTTTCGTCACCGATGAGAAGGTGCTCGACGAACTCGCCGCGCTTGGCAAGGAAGCCGGGGACGACGAGAAGATCAAGCGCGGCAAGGGTGTCATCTACTGGCAGGTGCCAAAGACCGGCACGCTGGACACCACGATCGGGAAGACCATGGGCAAGAAGCGCTACAAGTCCTCGACGACAACCCGCAATCTGCGCACCATCGACAAGGTGCTGCGATGAGCTCCACTCCGACCGCGAAGGCCGATGGCACGGTGTTGACCGGCGTCTCCGAGACCGCGCTGCTGACCCTGCAGGTACGTGCGAGCGAGGCGCGCAGGCCAGATTCGATCATCGACGACCCGATGGCCATCCTGCTAGCCGATTCCATCGACTACGACTTCGCCAAGTTCGGCTTCGCCCGCCGCCAGGACATGGCGGTGCGCGCGTTGGGCTATGACCGGCAGACCCGCCGCTACCTTCTCGACCACCCGAAAGCCACCGTGGTTGCGCTTGCCGAGGGATTGCAGACCAGCTTCTACCGCCTCGACGCCTCCGATGACGGCAACCAATTCCGTTGGCTGACAGTCGATCTACCTCCGATGATCGATCTGCGTCGCAAACTTCTACCGCTATCGGACCGAGTGGAGATGTGCGCACAGTCGGCGCTCGACTTCAGCTGGATGGACCGGGTCGACACCGACCACGGCGTGTTCGTCACCGCCGAGGGTCTGCTGATGTACCTGCAGCCCGACGACGCGCTGGCCCTGATCACCGAATGCGCCACGCGGTTTCCCGGCGGACAGATGATGTTCGATCTCCCGCCGTCGGGATTTGCGGCATTGTCGCGTCGTGGCATGCGGACCTCGGTGCGTTACCGGGTGCCCCCGATGCCGTTCAGCCTGGCAGTCTCCGATGCGGCGAACCTGGTGAACACTGTGCCGGGGATCAGGGCCGTACACGATCTACCCCACGCCGAGGGTCGCGGCAAGGTGTTCAACGCCGCGCTGTGGACCGTCCAACGGCTGCCGCTGTTCGATCCGCTGCGACCACTGCTGATACTGCTGGAATTCGGCTAGACGAGAAGTGCAATTCGGCGTTGTCGACATCGCCGTCGCGTAGCTGCTCCACGTCGTAGTAGTAGTTCATCGACACCCGCCACGGTTCCCCCGAGCCCTGCTTCGGTATCCGGTCGAGTGCACGCTGCACGTATCCGGCGGCGAAGTCCAGCATTGGCCGGGTCTCGATGCCGTGGTCGCCGATCTCGGGACACGCGATGTCGTGGCCCTGCGCGTCCATATGGCTCAGCAAGCGGCAGAAGTGCTCGCACAGCAGGCCGACCTTCAGTGTCCAGGACGAGTTGGTGTAGCCGAATGCGAACGCGAAGTTCGGCACGCCCGACAACATCATGCTCTTGTAGGCGACGGTGTCACCGGCCTGCACCGGCGTCCCGTCCACGGTCAGCGACATACCGCCGAGCAACTGGACGTTCAAACCTGTTGCGGTGACGATGATGTCGGCGTCGAGGTGCTTGCCGGACTCCAACTGGATGCCCGTCTCGGTGAAGGTCGCGATGCGATCGGTGACGACAGAGGCGCCGCCGCTGCTGATCGCCTTGAACAGGTCGGCGTCGGGCACGGCGCACAGCCGCTGATCCCACGGGTTGTAGGTCGGTTTGAAGTGCTCGTCGACCGGATAGCCCGCAGGCAGTTCCTTGGCGTTGAGGTGACGGATGAGCCGTCGCGCCGCACCGGGGTACTTCTGACTGAGCTGATACACGGCACGCTGCTTGACGATGTTCTTGCGGCGCGCCAGCGCGTACCCGCGCTTGGAGCCGAGCACCTTCTGCGCCACGTTGGCGAAGGTGTCCTTCGACGGCACCGGCAATACATATGTCGGTGAGCGCTGCAGCATGGTGACGTGGGCGGCGGTGCCTGCCATCGCCGGGATCAGGGTGACCGCTGTCGCCCCACTGCCGATGACGACGACCTTCTTGTCGGTGTAGTCGAGGTCCTCCGGCCAGTGTTGCGGGTGCACGACCTGACCGCGGAATCGCTCACGACCCGGGAACTCCGGGGTGTAGCCCTGGTCGTAGCGGTAGTACCCGCCTGCGCAGAAGATCCAGTTCGCGCTGAATTGCACCAGTTCCTCGGAGTCGTCCGTGCCGCCGAAGCGCTCGACGTCGACCGTCCAGCGCGCGTCATCACTAGACCAGGCCGCGCCTAAAACCTTGTGGTGGAACCGGATTTTGGCGTCGATACCGTTTTCCGCGACGGTCTCGCGCAGGTAGGCCAGAATCTTGTCGGCCGACGCGATGGCATCCTCGTCGCGCCACGGCTTGAACTCGTAGCCGAACGTGTGCAGATCGGAATCCGACCGAATCCCGGGATACCGGAACAGATCCCACGTGCCGCCGGTTGCACCGCGCGCCTCGAGGATGGCGTAGGACCGGCCGGGATGTTCCTTCTGCAGATAGTAGGCGGCGCCAATGCCGGAGATGCCTGCGCCGACGATCAAGACGTCGACGTGCTCGATGTGGGTGGCGGTGTTGATCATGACGATGACTCCTGACGATGGCTAAATGCGATGTGCCTATCGTCCCGGCACAGCCCAACTCAACCAAGAACAGATCGTCTCTATCTGAGCTAATAATGGTGCACTTTGCACCGTCGGCCTATGGTGGTCCGATGACGTGGAAACACCCGTCGCCGCGGGTCAGCGATCTGATTCGGCAGAGTGCGCAGATTATCGTCAACGCGCCACCGGAGTGGTTCTCCGAGCTCGACACCGCC
>JGI12053J15887_10000954_pt1 | contig 12771 bp, 11 predicted proteins | sample MedBloCAOM1_O3_FD_15887 | JGI IMG/M metagenome (IMG submission 15887)
AAAGCCGCACACGCTGATGCGGCTAAGGCATTGGCTCGGTCAGCTGCTCGCGAATGTGAGCGCAGGGTGGAGTAACGGATCGCGAAACTTGCCTGGAGGTGCAGCATGCGGCGGCGTTGGTTTGCGCTGATCGGCTTTACCGCCTTGCTTTTCCCCTCCTATCCTCACCGGCGACCATAGCACTAGCCTCTGCGTTCGTGCTTCAGTCCGTTCGCGTTTGCCCGCACGGTTGTGACAGGACATGTAACGGTCGCTTTATGTGCACACTTAACCGGTGGGTTAATTCGTCCACAACACCTCTCAAGCCGGGAAGGAAGCACTCTCATGAACGTCATCATCCAGAAGCTTAACGGCTTGTGGCACCTCATCGTCGGGTCGTGTCAGATCCGGACTCAGTTCTTGGAAACACAGGACCGCGCGCTGGTCGTTGCGTATGCCCGCCGGGTCTACCCGGGCGCCAAGATCTTCGAACGCGACTGACGGTTAAGAAGGGAATGGGGCAGCACTCAAGCAGGTCAAGTGTGCTGCGCCGCGAGTTCAGCGCTCGGATCCATGAGGCGCTCTGGGATCAATGAATCGAGTCATTAGCGGCGCCAATCCTAGAGTCGTTGCACGGCGCGACAAAGCCCCGCTGTAATCGGCGCCATGAAACGCTTACCAAGTCTCGCGAGCGCATTTGGGGTGGCCGAGTCAGCCGCTCCTAAGTCTAGTTCTCAATAGGTAAGGCCGTTGAGCCGCCAACCAAACCTGGACGGATCGTTATAGCTAGGTGTGTCGTCGTAGTGAACCGTAGGCCGAGGCGCTGCGTAGGCCCAGCCCGGAACGGCGTAATTCGAGAACCCTTAGCTAGGAAGAACGATCATATGATGTCGCGGGATAGTGTGATGCACAGTCGCGGCGCTTGCAGCAGCACATATGATCATCAACAGGCTTAAGGCCAAAAAAGAACGCATCGCATTTGCTCCAATCAACTTGTCGGGTGGCGAACGGTCCCGACCTGCACGCGGCGGGCTGGGACGCTGCCGATCAAATGCGTTCGGGCGGCCGCCTCCCCAAGGGGCACCGGCCTCACGTTCGTTCAAATCGGCAAGATCATGCGCGCATGTCCAGGGGCCGCGCCTCCGATATCCGCTTCGGGTCATTTGCAGCCATCGGCAGGCGTCGTGCCGATGTCCGCTCTTACCTCGAAAGCAGATAATCGACTTGCGCCGCATACCCCGCCCGATGTGAGGTTCTTCGTCGCGCGCTACGTCAAATCCGTCTCATAGTCCTGTCACCAACCACTCGAAGGTCGATCCTGCCGATCAGATCCGAACGGAGCACCTCGGCGGCGCTGATGGCGGCCATCGTCTGTCGCAACGTACTGACGTTCGATCCGAGCGACACGATTCCGCCTAGCACTACGGCAATCGATCCGATGGCGGCGACCTGATTGGATCCAAACAGGCCGAGCATCATAACCAGCAGCAATGCGACGCCGCCGGCGATTGCGGTCTTGGAAACCAGTATAATCTTTCGGCATCGCTCGGAGACCTCGGCAAGCTCCTCGAGCCGCGCTTCGATCCGTGAAATCTCGTCGATCGGGTTGTCCTCGTCCATCAGATAAGATCCGCAAGGTTCACTGTCGGAAGTGGCGGCAGGTTTTGCTCATGTCCGCGCTCCCCAATACCAGACATCCATCAGCGCGTAGAGTGGCTTGGGCGAAGCCGTAACCCACCGATACGACCAAGACGTTGCGATGGGTTTCGCTTCGCTCTACCCATTCTACGCGATCTGCGTCTACCCTATCGGCTTCAACCCCTTCTCGATCTCCGCGCGGCGCGGCTCCAGAAACGGCGGCAGCGCCAGTTTTTCGCCGAGCGCCTCCATCGGCTCGTCCGTTGCAAAGCCGGGACCGTCGGTGGCGATCTCGAACAGGATGCCGTTCGGCTCGCGGAAATAAAGACTGCGAAAATAGAACCGGTCGATCTCGCCGCTGTTGGGGATGCCGAGTTCGGTCAGCCGGCGCGCCCAGGCGTGGTATTGCGCCTCGTCCGGCGTGCGGAACGCGACGTGATGCACGGCGCCGGCGCCCTGCCGTGCCGCCGGCAAATCCGCATTCTCGATGACGTGCAGCTCGGCCGTAGGACCCCCCTCGCCCATCGCAAACACGTGCGCGGCTGCGCCAGGTGCGGCATAATCACGCTCCCGGCGCATGTTCATCACGTCGGTGAGAACCTGCGCGGTGCGCGCCAGATCGTGCACACTCAGCACGATCGGCCCGAGGCCGCGAATCTGGTGCTCCGCCGGCACCGCGCTGCGCTCCCAGGGTGACGCCGGACCGGCGCCGCCGTCATCGACCAGCACCAGCCGCTGGCCTTCGCCGTCCTCGAACGGCAGCGTCAGCCGGCCGTCGACTTCCTTGATATCGCCGGTGTGGCCACCGGCCTGCTTCAGGCGATCCCGCCAGTAACCGAGGCTTTTTTCCCCGGCGACGCGCAATCCGGTGCGCGAAATGCTGTTGGTTCCGCGCCGCTCGGGCGCTGCCGGAAAATCGAAGAAGGTGAGGTCGGTGCCGGGGTTGGCCTTCCCGTCGGCGTAAAACAGGTGGTAGGCGCTGACGTCGTCCTGGTTGACGGTCTTCTTGACCAGCCGCATGCCGAGCAGGCCGGTATAAAACGCCAGATTCTCGCGCGGTTTGGCCGAAATCGCGGTCAGATGGTGAATCCCCGTCAACAGCATCGCATCATCCTTGTGGGTCGTTGCGTCACGTCCGAAAACCGGATTGGCCGGTTTTGGCCGCCGCGGGAGATCATGTAGGATGTGCCTGCCAGACTCGCCAGCGGTACCCTCGCCGCCTGTTTCAAGGACAGCTTCATGACCGGGCACCTGATAGTCACCGACGAAGATGCGACGCGCGTGATCACGCTGCGGCGGCCTGAAAAGAAGAACGCGATCACGCAGGAAATGTATCGCGCGATGAGCGTGGCGATCGACACTGCGCAGAACAATCCGGACATCCGCTGCATCATCATCACCGGCGGCTCCGGCGTGTTCACCGCCGGCAACGATCTCGAGGATTTTCTCAAGGACGGCACCACCAACACCGACACCCCGCGCGCCTCCAACGCGACGAAATTCCTTTATTCGCTGGCGCACAACGTCAAGCCGATCATCGCCGCGGTCGATGGCATCGCCATCGGCATCGGCACCACCATGCTGTTCCATTGCGATTACGTGCTCGCCAGCACGACCGCGACCTTCTCCACGCCCTTCATCAATCTCGGCCTGGTGCCGGAGGGCGCCTCCAGCCTCCTGATGCCGCGCACCATGGGACACCAGCGCGCCTTCGCCACGCTGGTGATGGGGCGCACGGTCACCGCTGACGATGCGCGCGTTGCCGGTTTTGTTAACGTGGTGGTGGCGCCCGGCCACACCGAGGCCGAGGCGCGCAAGGTCGCGCGCGAGATCTGCGCGCTGCCGGCAGAGGCGGTCGCGATCTCGCGCACGCTCCTGAAGCTGCCGCCCGAGGACCTGACCCGCCGGATCGATCAGGAGGGCCATCTGTTCGGTGAACGCATGCGCTCCAAGGAAGCGGTCGCCGCATTCAAGGCGTTCTTCTCGCGCAAGAAGGCGTGAGGGGCCCAAAATCCGGACCTCATCCTGAGGAGCGCAGCGAGCGTCGCGAGCTGGGCGTCTCGAAGGATGGCAGCTTGCACGGCCGTCGCCCGCGGCCATCCTTCGAGACGCCTCGCTTGCGCGAGGCTCCTCAGGATGAGGTCCGGCGAGGCTGCCGATATGTTTCGAACTTCGGAGACGTTGTACCAGTGTATTGTAACGTCATGAGACATTCTCTCTCCCAGATGCTCGCAGCGGTGGCGCTGGTGACGGCGCTCGGCCTGGCGTCATCCGCGACGGCTCAAACCGCACCGGTCAGTGTGCGAATTCTCGCCATCAACGATTTCCACGGCAATCTTCGCCCGCCGCCCGGCGGCATCAGGATCCCCGATCCTGCCGACGCGACCAAAACGATCGCCGTACCCGCCGGGGGTGCCGAGCACATGGCGACATTGATAAAACAGCTTCGCGCGGGCCAAAAGAATACGGTGTTCGTGGCGGCCGGCGACCTGATCGGCGCCAGCCCGTTTCTGTCGGCGATGTTTCACGACGAACCCACCATCGAGGCGCTTTCGATGATGGGCCTGGCTATCTCCGCGGTCGGCAATCATGAATTCGACGAGGGCGCGGTCGAATTGCTTCGGATGCAGAACGGCGGCTGTCATCCGACCGACGGATGCCAGGGGCCGCATCGTTTCGAGGGCGCGAAGTTTCACTACCTTGCCGCCAGCACGATCGAGACCCGCACCGGAAAGCCCATCCTGCCGCCCTACGAAATCCGGACTTTCGACGGCATTCCCGTCGCCTTCATCGGCCTGACGCTGAAGGGCACGGCCGGCATTGTTTCACCGGCCGGTGTCGCCGGGCTCCAGTTCAACGACGAAGCCGGGACCGTCAACGCGCTGGTGCCGGAATTGAGGGCGCGCGGGGTCGAAGCCATCGTGGTACTGATTCACGAAGGCGGCCTTCCCACCGGCAGTTACAATGAATGTCCGGGAATATCCGGGCCGATCGTCGACATCGTCAAAAAATTCGATAAGGCGGTCGATGTCGTCGTCAGCGGCCACACCCACCGCGCCTATATCTGCGACATCGACGGACGCCTCGTCACCTCAGCCGACAAGTTCGGCACCCTCGTCACCACGATCGACCTCAAGCTCGACCCGGTGACACGCGATGTCGCCAGCGCCAAGGCTGGCAATACCATCGTTGCCGATTCATATACAAAAGACCCCGATCAGACCGCGTTGCTCGAAGCCTACGACGAGCTCACCGCGCCGGTCGCCAGCCGCCCGGCTGGATCGATCACGGAAACACTGTCGCGCACGCCCAACGATTCCGGCGAGAGCGTGCTCGGCGATATCATCGCCGATGCTCAGCTGGCCGCGACCAGCGCCGATGCCAATGGCGGCGCCGTGATCGCCTTCACCAATCCGGGCGGTGTCCGCGCCGATATCTCCAGCAGGGAAGCTGGCGCCGTGACCTACGCCGATGTGTTCGCCAGCCAGCCGTTCCGGAACCAACTGGTCACGCTGACGCTGACGGGAACGCAGATCAAGGCCATGCTGGAGCAGCAATGGCTCGATCCGAAACGGCCGCGCATCCTGCAGGTCTCGAAGGGATTCAGCTATGCATGGGACGGCGCCAAACCGTATGGCGACCGCGTGATGGCCGATCGGATGTCCCTGAACGGGCAACGCATCGATCCCGCGACCAGCTACCGCGTGACGGTGAACAATTATCTCGCGGCCGGCGGCGACGGCTTCACTGTCTTGACGGAAGCGATTGCGCCGCAGATCGGTATCTACGACGTCGATGCGTTGTACGGTTATTTTCAGGCCAACAGTCCGCTCTCGCCGGGACAACCCGACCGCATCATCAAGCTGAATTGACTTCATCCAACACGGCCCTTTCGGAACGCGCGGCAAACAATTAGGTTGTCCTTCCATCAGCCAGCAGCAGCGCTCAAAGTGCCCGGATTTCCTGCATGACAACACTACTCCTGACGCATCGGGCAAGCCTCGACCACTTGACGCCGCCAGGCCACCCCGAACGACCTGATCGGATTCGCGCGGTCGAACAGGTGCTGGCGGAGGATCGCTTCGATAGGCTGGTCCGCGGCGAGGCGCCGGAGGGCAGTCTGGACTCGGTCTCACTGTGCCATGGCGAGCATTATATCGGGGAACTCCGGCATATCGCGCCAACGAGCGGGCTGATCTATCTCGATGGCGACACCTCGATGTCATCAGGTACCTGGGAAGCGGTGATGCGCGGCGTCGGCGGCGCGGTTGCCGCCACCGACGCTGTGATGTCGGGCAGCCATGACAATGCCTTCGTGGCGACCCGCCCGCCGGGCCATCACGCCGAAGTCAGCAAGCCGATGGGCTTTTGCTTTTTCGATCACGCCGCGATCGCGGCACGCCACGCCCAGCGCAAATACGGCATCGCACGCGCAGCCGTGGTCGATTTCGACGTCCATCACGGCAACGGCACCCAGGACATTTTCTGGTCCGACCCGACGGTGATGTACTGCTCGACGCACCAGATGCCGCTGTTTCCCGGCACCGGTGCCAGCGGCGAACGCGGCGAGCACGACAATATCGTCAACGCGCCGCTGGCCTCCGAAGACGGCAGCGCCAAATTCCGCGCCGCGTTCGAACGTGTGATCCTGCCGCAATTGCGGAAATTCAGCCCCGAATTGATCATCGTCTCTGCCGGCTTCGACGCCCACTTTCGCGATCCCCTGGCCTCGCTCAATCTCAAGGCGGACGATTTCGGCTGGGTCACGCGCCAACTGATGGATGTTGCGGACGCCAGCGCCGGCGGCCGAATTGTCTCGGTGCTGGAGGGCGGCTATGATCTCCAGGGATTGAAGGAGTCGGTTGCGGCCCACGTCACCGCATTGATGGGCACGTGAATTGCCGCCACAATACGTCCGCACATATACATTTTAAGTTGGCGCCGGGGACAACGGCGCATCCGGGAAAGCAACATGGTCGAAAACACCCAAGTGGACGTCAAGAAGCTCAGCTTCGAGCGCGCGATCGAGGAGCTTGAATCGATCGTCAAGCGGCTCGAGGACGGCAAGGTGCCGCTGGAAGAATCCGTCGCCATCTACGAGCGCGGCGAGGCCTTGAAACGGCGCTGCGAGGAATTGCTGCGGCAGGCCGAGGCGCGGGTCGACAAGATCACCACCGACAGCAATGGCCAGGTCACCGGTACCGAGCCGCTCGACGTTCAATGACAGCCCGGCCGTCGGGACGAAGCTGCCCGTCGCCCCCCGGCAACAGTTGAGAACTTTAGGCGAATCCGGTGCCAGGCGGCCCCGACGAGGGCTGAAATAGCTCTTGGCGCGTTGCGCGGCCTGATATAGTCCCGCCGTCAGTCGGGGGATTATCAGTACGTGCGTGTTCAGCACCGTCATATCATCTATGTGCAGGGATACGATCCGCGCGGCCTCGCGCAGTATTACCGCATGTTTCGAACCGAACTGCGGAAGTTTGGCCGGCTGTATGCGCTTGCCGCCACCATCGGCCGGCCGCAGGTAGCAGACGACGGCGAAATCGCCTCCTGGACCATCGACACCAAGGCGGGCGACTGGGAGACCCGCACCAGTTACGATTTTCTGCGGTTTGAAGACCTGATCCAGCGCGACCTTGCCTCGCCGATCTGGCGCACCGTGCTGCATGCGATCTGGATCTATTGGCGCCTGGTGTTTCGCGGCACCATTGCACGATTCTGGAAGGCGCATTGGCGGTTCGCGACCTTCATCACCTACCCGCACTTCCTGCTGCTGATCGAAGCCCTGGTCGCCCTTGGCGTCGCCTTCGGGTTTGAGAAAGGTCTGGAAGTGCTCGGCATTCCCGCGCTGTTCAGCATGGCGGCGGCGGCGGCGCTGTTCGTCGCGGTGCTCGGCACCGTGCTGAAATACACGGAAAACCAGACATATCTGCTCTATCTGCTGTCGGACACGATCTGGACCTGGGAATTCTCGCACCGCCAACGGCCGGAATGGGACGCGCGTATCGACCGTTTTGCGCAATACCTTGCCGACGTCGCACGCGCGAGCGACGCCGAGGAAATCGTCATCGTCGGCCACAGTTCGGGATCGTTCCTGGGAGCCGAAATCCTGGCGCGCGCGCTCAAGCTCGATCCGGCGCTGGGACGGCACGGCCCGCGCATCGTGTTTCTGACCATCGGCGGCAATTTCCCGATCGTCGGATTTCATGCCGCGTCCAGGGATTTCCGCGATCACCTTCGCCAGCTGGCGGTCGAGCCTTCGATCGACTGGATCGACTGCCAGTCGCGCAAGGATGTGATGAATTTCTATCCGTTCGATCCGATCGCCGGTCACGGCATCGACGTCGGCGCCGCCAGGCGCAACCCCACCATCGTGCCGGTCCGGTTCCGCGAAATCATCAAGCCCGAGCATTACAACCTGTTCCGCTGGAAGTTCTTCCGGGTCCATTTCCAGTTCGTGATGGCCAATGAGCGACCGCACGCCTACGATTTTTTCATGATCGTCTGCGGGCCGATCCCATTGAGCGAACGCATGGCTCGTCCCGAGGCGGCGCTGGCGATCGCCACCGGCGACGACGCCGCCCGCGAATGGGCCTGGAAAAGGCTTGAAACTGCCGCCGCCAGCCATGCGGATGCCGCCGATTTAGGCGAGCTGGAACCATCGGCACGCCGCCGGGGTTGAAATCCCCGGGTTCCGTTAACCCCGGCCGTCCCGCACTGCGATCCAGCGGGTTGGCTTTGAGCGCGGCTTTGGTGTAAAGCTGTGGGGCTATGGGCTGTTGAAGGCGTCCGATGCCGGTTTTCTGAGGATCGTAAGCGCTTCAAATAGCTAATGAAAACGATCGAGAAGGGTGAAGTCGCCAAAGTGATGTATATCACATTGACCGATCCGGAGCGCATCTAGGCTTTCAAATCAGGCGCCGGTCTGCCGAGGTGGCATCCAGCGTCCGGGTTTTCGCTGCGCGGATATTGCGCAACCCATCTCTCGTCGGCCATTTGTCCCGACATGCAAAATTGGAATATCGCTGTGACCGAATTTAGTAAAACGCCGCTTCTCGACACCATCCGCACCCCGGACGATCTGCGTCGGCTCAAGGTGGAGCAAGTGCGGCAGGTCGCCGACGAATTGCGGCAAGAGACCATCGACGCCGTGTCCGTTACCGGCGGGCATTTCGGCGCCGGCCTCGGCGTCGTCGAATTGACCACCGCCTTGCATTACATCTTCGACACCCCGCGCGACCGTCTGATCTGGGACGTCGGCCATCAGGCCTATCCGCACAAGATCCTGACCGGCCGCCGCGACCGCATCCGCACCCTGCGCACCGGCGGCGGGCTGTCCGGGTTCACCAAGCGAACCGAGAGCGATTACGATCCGTTCGGCGCCGCCCATTCCTCGACCTCGATCTCCGCGGCGCTCGGCATGGCGGTGGCGCGCGACCTCTCCGGCGGCAAAAATAATGTCATCGCCGTGATCGGCGACGGTGCGATGTCGGCGGGCATGGCCTACGAGGCCATGAACAATGCCGGCGCGATGAATTCCCGGCTGATCGTCATCCTCAACGACAACGACATGTCGATTGCGCCGCCGGTCGGCGCGATGTCGGCCTATCTGTCGCGGCTCTACTCGGGCAAGACCTATCGCTCGCTGCGCGAAGCCGCAAAACAGATCAACAAGCGTCTACCGAAGGTGCTGGCCGACCGCGCCAACCGTGTCGAAGAATATTCCCGCGGCTTCATGGTCGGCGGCGGCACGCTGTTCGAGGAACTCGGCTTCTACTATGTCGGCCCGATCGACGGCCACAATCTCGACCATCTGCTGCCCGTCCTGAAAAACGTCCGCGATATGGAGACCGGCCCGATCCTGGTCCATGTCGTGACGCAAAAGGGCAAGGGCTACGGCCCGGCGGAAGCCTCCGCCGACAAGTATCACGCCGTCGTCAAGTTCGACGTCGCCACCGGCGCCCAGGCCAAGGCCAAGCCGAACGCGCCCGCCTATCAGAACGTGTTCGGCGCGAGCCTCGTCAAGGAAGCACAGAAGGACGACAAGATCGTCGGCATTACCGCGGCGATGCCGTCGGGCACCGGCATCGACATCTTCGCCAAGGCTTTCCCCGCCCGCACTTTCGACGTCGGCATCGCCGAGCAGCATGCGGTGACGTTCGCGGCGGGTCTGGCGACCGAGGGCTACAAGCCGTTCTGCGCGATCTATTCGACCTTCCTGCAGCGCGGCTATGACCAGGTCGTGCACGACGTGGCGATCCAGAGCCTGCCGGTGCGCTTCGCGATCGATCGCGCCGGCCTCGTCGGCGCCGACGGCGCCACCCATGCCGGTTCGTTCGACAACGCCTATCTCGGCTGCCTGCCCAATTTCGTCATCATGGCGGCGTCCGACGAGGCCGAGATGGTCCACATGGTCGCAACGCAAGTCGCGATCAACGACCGTCCGAGCGCGTTGCGCTACCCCCGCGGCGAAGGCCGCGGCGTCGAGATGCCCGAATTCGGCGTCCCCCTGGAGATCGGCAAGGGCCGCATCGTACGCGAGGGCAGCAAGATCGCGCTATTGTCGTTCGGTACCCGGCTTGGCGAATGCGAGAAGGCGGCCGACGAACTGGCTGCCCACGGCCTCTCCACCACCATCGCCGACGCGCGCTTCATGAAGCCGCTCGACGTCGACATGATCCTGAAACTCGCGCGCGACCACGAGGTGCTGCTCACCATCGAAGAGGGCTCGATCGGCGGCTTCGGCTCCCACGTCATGCAGACGCTGGCTGAAAACGGCATGCTCGACGGCGGCCTGCGGATGCGCGCGCTGGTGCTGCCCGATGCCTTCCTCGACCACGACTCGCCGAACGCGATGTACGCCCGCGCCGGCCTCGACGCCAAGGGCATCGTCGCCAAGGTGTTCGAAGCGCTCGGCAAGGATTTCAAGGCGGAAACGGTGAAGCTGGCCTGAGGTTTTGCGAGCAGCGTATCTCGCGGTGAGCGATGAAAATCTATCTGGCAGGCCCCGATGTGTTCCTGCCGGATGCCGTCGAACTCGGAAGGCGCAAGGCGGATATCTGTGCGCGCCACGGCCTGACCGGGCTTTATCCGCTCGATAACGCGATCGATCTGTCGGCCCGCGATGCCTCGCTCAGGATCTTTGCAGGCAACGAGGCCATGATGATCGAGGCCGACGCCATCATCGCCAATCTCACGCCGTTTCGCGGACCGGGCGCGGATGCCGGAACCGTCTACGAACTCGGCTTCATGGCGGGAGGCGGAAAACTCTGTCTGGGCTACTGCAACGATCCCACGCTCTACGCCGATCGCGTGCGCAAATTCACCACAGTAGACAAGCAAGCTGGACGCCTGGCCGATGCTGCGGGACTAACCGTCGAGGATTTCGGATTGAGCGATAATCTGATGATCATTCATGCGCTCGAACTGCATGGCTGCGCGCTGGTGACGCCACGGCAGGCGCCCGCGGATATCTGGCATGATCTGACTTCGTTCGAGGTTTGCGTGCGCATGGCGGCCGAACGGCTCGGGTCCGCGCACTCGCGTGTATCGAGTTGAACTTGACGAAACGAAGCAGCGCGGCGCCCCCTCCCCGCAAGCGCGCGGACATGTTGCTGGTCGAGCGCGGCCTGTTCGAGAGCCGGGCGCGGGCGCAGGCCGCGATCGAAGCGGGGCTCGTCACCGCCAATGACAAGCAGGTGCTGAAGCCTTCCGAGGGCATTGCCGCCGACGCCGTGCTGCAGGCGCAACCCGCGCATCCCTATGTCTCGCGCGGCGGCGTCAAGCTGGCCGGAGCGCTGGAGCAGTATCCGATCGACATCGAAAATCACGTCTGCCTCGACGTCGGCGCATCGACCGGTGGTTTCACCGAGGTGCTGCTGGCGAACGGCGCCAGCCTGGTGTTTGCGATCGACGTCGGGCGCGAGCAACTGCATCCCTCGCTGCGCGGCCACCCCAGGATCGTTTCCATGGAGGAGACCGATATCCGCGGCTTTGAAGGCAAGCGGCTGCCGATGCGGCCGGACGTCGTGGTCATCGACGTCAGCTTCATTTCATTGAAGGCCGTGCTGCCGGTGGCGCTGTCGCTGGCGGCGGCGCCGATGCATTTGCTGGCGCTGATAAAACCGCAATTCGAGGCGCCGCGACGGCATTCCAAGCGCGGAATCATCCGTAACGCCATGGTGCACCAGGAAGTCTGCGACGATATTTCGGCGTTCGTGGCTTCGCTCGGATGCACCGGCATCGAGGTGTTTCCATCATCGATCGCAGGCGGCGACGGCAATATCGAATTCTTCATCGGCGCCCGCCGTGGTTGAGCGCCTTATCATCGACCACGTCGGCCACCGCGGCGACGGCGTCGCCTTTGCCGGCGGGCAGACCGTGTTCGTGCCGTATACGCTGGACGGCGAGACGGTCGACGCCGAACCGGTGGCCGATCACCCCGACCGCCGGCTTCTGTCGCACATCGAGCACGCCAGCGCCGCGCGGATCGCGCCGTTCTGCACCTATTTCGGAGCCTGCGGCGGCTGCGCCATCCAGCATTGGCAGCCCGAGGCCTATCGCGCCTGGAAACGCGGAATCGTGGTCGATACGCTTGCTCACGCCGGCATCGAATGCGAGGTCGACGCGCTCATCGATGCCCACGGCGCCGGCCGGCGGCGCATCACCGTCCATGCCCGCCGCGGCGCCGACGGCGAATTGCGCGTCGGTTTCGCCGCCGCGAGCAGCCACGCGATTGTCGCGATCGACGATTGCCCGATCCTGGACCCGGGCCTGCGCGGGGCGCTCGACGCCGCGCGCGCGCTTGCCGAGGTGCTGAAACCGACCACCAAGCCGCTCGACATCCAGATCACGGCCACCAGCAGTGGCCTCGATGTCGACGTGCGCGGCTCCGGACCGCTGCCGTCAGCCATGATCGCCACGCTGTCGCGCATGGCCGAGCAGCATCGCCTGGCGCGGCTGACGCGGCATGGCGAACTGGTGCTGATGCGAACGCCGCCGGTGATCGCGATCGGCACCGCACAGGTCACTCTGCCGCCGGGCTCGTTCCTGCAGGCGACTACCGCCGGCGAGGAAACGCTGGCGGCGCTGGTCACGGGGCATTGCCAGCGCGCCAAACACATCGCCGATCTGTTTTGCGGGGTCGGCCCGTTT
>JGI12053J15887_10000955_pt1 | contig 12770 bp, 15 predicted proteins | sample MedBloCAOM1_O3_FD_15887 | JGI IMG/M metagenome (IMG submission 15887)
CGTGCAGGGTGGTCTCGTTGACCGACCTCAGCCGATGCAAGACGATGCCCACGCACAAAAACAACGCGGCCTTGACCAGCCCGTGACCGATCACGTAAACGGCCGCGCCGGTCAGTCCCAGTGGAGTGAGCAGAGCGATGCCGATCAGGAACAGGCCGGCGTGGTTGATCGTGGAGAAGGCCAGCAGGCGCTTGAGGTGGCGCTGACGGAAGCAGAACAGCGCACCGACGANGGCGGTGGCGGTTCCCAGCGCCAAGAGCACGGCGGTGATGGCACCTTGGTGGCCGAGGCCGGCACCGAACATCGACCAGTAGACCCGGGCGATGCCGTAGAGACCGAGCTCNACCATCACCCCGGAGAACAGCACGCAGACCGGGGTGGGTGCGACGGCGTGGGCGTCGGCGAGCCAGAAGTGGAACGGCACGATGGAGGCCTTGGTGAGCAGGCCCATCAGGATGAGAACGAATGCCACCACCACCAGGCCGTCCGGGCGGTGGCCGGTGATGGCCTGACCGATCTGGGCCATGTTCAGCGCGCCGGTGCGGCCGTAGATCAGGCCGATGCCGGACAGCGAGAAATAGGCGCCCACGCTGTTGGTGATGGCGAAGTTGAGCGCTCCCTGGATGGGGCCGCGCTCTTCGGGGCGGTAGGCGGTGAGGGCGTAGGCGGCCACCCCCATCAGCTCGAACCACACGAACAGGTTGAACACGTCCCCTGTCAGGCAGAAGCCGACCATTCCAGCCAGGAAGACCAGCATCAGGGCGTGGTAGTAGCTGGCTACCCGCTCGAAGTAGCGCCAGGAGAACATCAGCGCCGCGGTGACCAGCGTGGCGGTCAGCGCGGCCAGGCCTGAGTTGAGCTGGTCGACGGCGAAGTCGATGCCCAGCGCCACCCCGTGCGACGGGGTGAAACCGGCGAACCAGTACACCCGCTGGCCGTCCGCGGTGCTGAGCATGATGGTCACCAGCAGGCCGGTGACGACGGCGGCGGTGAGGATGGCCACCGCGTCGAGGACGCGTCGCCGGTTGCCGAACAGTGGAGTCAACGCGGAGATGCCGGCGGCTCCCAGCAGCGGGATGGCCACAGCCAGCGGCAGGAGCGAGTCCACGCTCAACCCTGGAGCTGCCGGAGCTCTTCGGGATCGAGCGTCCCGAACCGCTTGTGGGCTTGCACAGCGAAGGCCAGCAGCAGCGCAGTCACGGCGGCTTCGACTACCACGTCGGTGAGGGCAAGGGCCTGCACGACCGGGTCCACAGCGGGAGTGTTCGGCGGGATGTCGTAGAAGTAGGGCGCCACCGCCCCGGTCCTGTAACCCACGCCGAGAAGGAGGATGTAGGTGGAGGACTGGACCACGATCAAGCAGACGATCTGGTGGACCAGATGACGGCTGGTGATGATGCCGTAGAGCCCGACGGCCAACACCCAGGCCACCACGATGAAGGGAAATATGCTCATCTACCGGTTCCCTTCCCGGACGATGAGGGTCTGCTCGAGCAGCTCGCCGATGATGAGGATGAAGGCTGCGGACACTTCGATGCCGACGAAGAAGCTGATCAGCGGGATGGTGCCGGCGGAGTTCACCGCTCCCGGCGTGCTGCCCAGCGGCAGGATATTAGACAGATAAGCGGCACCCAGCGCGAGAGCGGCGATTCCGACAGCGGCGAAGCTGCCGGCTCCAATCGCCTCGATGGCATCGGTGAGCGCAACGGGGCTCAGCCGCTTGAAGACGATGAACTGGCCCGCCAGGTACACGAGGACGAACGCGGTGGCCAACACGATGCCGCCTTGGAACCCACCCGACGGGCTGGTCTGGGCGTGCGAGGTCAGATACCAGCCGACCACGATGGTGGGGCCGATGAAGGCCAGCGTCACCATTCGGATGGCGTCACTGGTGGCCGGCACGTCCCGGCTCATGGCCTCGTCCATCGCGGAGGTGTCCCGCTCCTCGCGCAGGTGACGCAGCACGGTCGCCACCCCGGTGGCGGCGGTGAACAGGATGAACTCCTCGCCCAACGTGTCGAAGGCCCGGTATTCGAAGTTCACCGCCGACACCACGGCGGTGGCATGAGTCTGGGATACCGCGATGGCGTTGATAATGTCGCCATAAGGCCCCGGATAATGGCCGAACCCGGGCAGCCCGACCAGTCCCCACAGGTAGAAGGCGAGGAACCCGCCTCCTGCCACGAGGAAGACCCATCGGCGCTGGCTCGGCGTCATTCCTCTTGTTTCCTGACCTTGGCCAGCGTCAAGAGCAGCAGCAGCGGTAGCGCCACCGCGCCGACCGTCAGCTCGGACAGGGTCACATCCGGGGCCTGGAACGCCATGAACAGCACGGCCAGCAGTAGCCCGTAGATACTGAGCGACACCACCTGACGGACTGGGTCTCGGATGAGCACCACGGCCGTCGCTCCGGCGGCCACTAGCACCAGGATGGTCACCTGCAATGCGGTCATCATGGTGCGCCGTCGCCTCTTCTCAGGCGCCAGTCCCCGGTTTCCCGGATGCGGGCCGCGCGGATGGTGGCATGGGTCAGGAACGGGCCGGCGACGATGAGGAACAACAGCGCCAGCCAGGTTTCGACGGTGTTCTCGGAAAAGCCCTGTTGCACGAGGACGGCCACAGCCACCAAGGCGGGGGCGATGAGGCTGATCGGGGTCACGAAATGCAACTTCTGGTACACGTCTCGCATCACCAGGACCCCTAGCGACGAAGCCAACACAACGGCCACCGCCAGACAAAGAAGGACGTCAGCAGCGACATCTCCGCCGGTCATAGCCAACGTTCCAATGACCGCACGAAGACCAGCCCGCTGCCTAATAGAAGCACGGCCAGTAGAACGGGTAACTCGAACTCCGCGGAACGCCCGAAGCCCTGAGGTAAGAGCACCAGAACCATGACGATGATGGAGCTGATGGCCTCATAGGCCACCACCGCTTCCATCACCGTGCCCCGCCACGCGACGATTCCCAACGGGATCACCCCCAGCAGCATGCCGATCGCGGCGGCCACGAAGCTGTTCATCGAGCTGCTCGTCGAGCCGGCAGCACCAGGTGGTGGACCACCATGACGTCACGCTCTCGGTCCATCCCGAGCACAAAGGTGTTAGGCGCCACGGAGGTGCCCGCCACAAGCAGCACCCGCCGGCTGACCCCCACCGGTGACTCATCGCCCCACGCCTTGGGCACCTCCACGAATCCGCTGGCCGGCTGCTCCCCACGAATCAGAAATCGCCCCAAGGCCGCAAACACAATGACGGTGTCGCGTATCACCTGACCGGGCAGACCCAGCATCGCGGTGAACCATCTGATATGGACGCGGAAATGCGAATCGGTCTGATGTCCGACCAGCTCGGCCGCGAAAGCCCCTGCCGCGGCGACCCCAGCTCCCACNAGTAATTCGGCGATATCGAACGAATAGTCCAGAGCTATCCACATCGCCATGAGAAGGACCCACCACACCAGCCACGACCCAACCCGGCGGCCCAACGCGCGCTCCTGCTCCCGCCGCCGCGGACTGCCGGCGCCCGCGAGCGGACCGCTCACTGGAGGCATCGGCGCAGAACTCTCATCGCTGTCGGGGCGAGATCATCGGCGGTCCTCCCCTTTGCCTGGTGCGATGATCTACTCGCTGAGCGCAACCGTCAACTGCTCGCGCAGATGCGGATCCAAACGGGCAGGCTGTGAGGTGATGACGACAACCCGGTCTGAGCTGCCCGAGCCGGTGGCGCCGATGCTGGCGACGGCCGGCGAGCCACCGTCGGGTCCAGGCTGGGCCTTCGAGTTCAAGTGGGATGGCGTGCGCGCCGTCGCCGCGGCCGCCGGCGATCAGGTGGGGCTCTACAGTCGCAATGGCAACGACATCACCGGTGGGTATCCCGAGCTGGCCGTGCTCAGCGATCTGGTGGGGGGTCGACCAGTGCTGCTCGACGGAGAGATCGTGACGCTGGACAAGGCTGGGCGCCCGAATTTCGCGTTGCTTCAGCAGCGCATGCACGTCCGCGAGCCGAGCTCGTGGTTGGTGGACCGCATCCCGATCTCCTACTACGTCTTCGACCTGCTCGACCTCGACGGCCGTAGGCTGCTGTCGCGGAGCTACCAGCAGCGCCGGGAGCTGCTCGCGGAGCTGGCCGTCGACGGTGTCTCACCGCTGGTCCGGGTGCCGCCGCAGTACACCGACGTCGACGGCCGTCAGCTGCTCGAGGTGGCGCGCCTGCATGGTCTGGAAGGCGTCGTCGCCAAACGCCTAGCCTCGCGCTATGAGCCCGGTCGCCGCTCGCCGGCGTGGATGAAGACGGCGTTGTGGTGTACCCAAGAGGTCGTCGTCGGTGGTTGGACGACCGGGCACGGGCACCGGGCCGGCACCCTGGGCGCGCTACTGCTAGGGGCCTACGACGACCATGACCGGCTGCGGTATCTCGGGGATGTCGGTACCGGCTTCACCGATCAGATGCTCGACGACCTGCTGGTACGCCTCGCTGACCTGGAACAACCGAGTAGCCCGTTCGACGAGCCGGTGCCCCGCGAGCACGCCCGACGGACGCACTGGGTCCGCCCCCAGCTCGTCGGCGAGGTCGAGTACCGGACGCTGACCCCGGACCGCCGGCTGCGGCACGCCGCCTGGCGCGGCCTGCGCCCCGACAAGGACCCCGTGCAGGTGAGGTTGAGCTGACCTGGCTGACTGAGGCCCTGCGGGGCTGTGTAGATCGTGTTACTTTTGAGTTACATGTTTCGACCAGCCGAGCTGTCACACCGCGTCGGCACCGACGTCGATGCGGCCGGTGTCTCCCTTGTTGAGCCGGGCCGCGCCGGACGGCCTCCACCTGTGGCGGCTGACCAGGGACTCCCGGGTGCTCGATCTCAACTCAAGCTACGCCTACCTGCTGTGGTGCCGTGACTTCGCTGGCACCTCGGTGGTGGCGAAGGTGGACGGGAATGTGGTCGGTTTCGTCACCGGCTTCCTGCGCCCGCAGGCGACGGACACGGTCATGGTGTGGCAGGTCGCAGTCGATGCCAGGCACCGCGGGCGCAACCTGGCCAGCCGGATGTTACACACGCTGGTCGATCGGATGTCCCCGCAGGGAGTGCGTTGGCTGCAGGCCACCGTCAGCCCCGGCAACGAAGCGTCGATTCGGTTGTTCAGCGCGCTGGCCCGGGATCGCGGCACCGGTATCGAACGGCGCGACCTGTTCACGCCGGAGGATTTCCCGGTGGACGGGCCCGGCCGCCATGAGGCCGAGGATCTCTACGTGATCGGACCGTTCCCGCCGCCGCGATGACGACTCGACCAGACACCCAACGAGCCAACGGAGCACCCATTTGAGCATTTTCGATACTCTCGAATCCCAGGTCCGCAGCTACTGCCGGAGTTGGCCAACCGTGTTCGACCGGGCGGCAGGTTCCTGGATGTACGCCGAGGACGGCAAGCCTTATCTCGATTTCTTCTCAGGGGCGGGAGCGCTGAACTACGGGCATAACCACCCCAAGCTGAAACAGGCCCTGCTCGAATACCTCCAGCGTGACGGCGTAACGCATGGCCTGGACATGGCCACGGTCGCGAAGCGGACGTTCTTGGAGTGCTTCCAGCAGATGGTGCTCGAACCGCGCGGCTTGGACTACAAGGTGCAGTTCCCCGGGCCGACCGGGACGAACAGTGTGGAGGCCGCGCTGAAGTTGGCCCGCAAGGTCACCGGACGCGAGTCGATCATCAACTTCACCAATGCCTTCCACGGCATGACGCTCGGTGCCCTGTCGGTCACGGGTAACTCGATGAAGCGTGGCGGTGCCGGTATCCCGCTGGTGCACGCCACTCCGATGCCCTACGACAACTATCTCGACGGCCAGATGCCGGATTTCCTTTGGTTCGAGCGTCTGCTGGATGACTCCGGGAGTGGGCTGAACGAGCCCGCCGCGGTGATCGTCGAGACAACACAGGCCGAGGGCGGTCTTAACGCCGCACGTTACGAGTGGCTGCAGGCTCTTGAACAGCTGTGCCGCCGGCACGACATGCTGCTCATCGTCGACGACGTGCAGATGGGCTGTGGGCGCACCGGGCCGTTCTTCAGCTTCGAGCCGGCCGGGATCACCCCGGATATCGTCGCGCTCTCGAAGTCGATCAGCGGGTACGGCCTGCCGATGGCCCTCACGTTGCTCAAGCCCGAGCTGGACATCTGGGAGCCGGGTGAGCACAACGGCACCTTCCGCGGCAACAACCCGGCGTTCGTCACGGCGACGCGGACCCTCGAGATCTTCTGGAGCGACGACACTCTACAACGCACCACCGTGGACAAAGGTGAGCGGATCAACCAGGCGTTGGACGGGATCGCCGCCGACCGCGACGGCGTAACCGTGCGCGGTCGCGGGATGGCCAGGGGCCTCGCCTTCGAGCACGCCGAGCAGGCCGGCAAGGTGTGCACTGCAGCCTTCGACCGCGGCATGCTGATGGAGACCGCCGGGCCCAGCGACGAGGTGGCCAAGTTGATGCCGCCGCTGACCATCTCCTACGGCGAGCTCGACCAGGGGTTGGATCTCCTCACCGAAGCCGTCGCGCAACTGCACTGATGATCCTATTGCTGGGCCAGCCCTCTCAGAGAAGGAGATCACGTGATCGTTCGTTCGTTCGATGAGCTCACCGACACCGACCGGCACGTGAAGACGCCGAACTGGCAAAGCAAGCGGATCGTGCTGGCCAAGGAGGACGTCGGCTTCTCACTGCACGAGACGGTGATCGACCCGGGCACGGTGAACGATTTCTGGTACGCCAACCACATCGAGGCCGTGGTCTGCGTCGAGGGTGAGGGTGAGCTGCTGGACAAGGAGACCGGCGAGACCCACCAGATCAGCCCGGGCACGATGTACCTCCTCGACAAGCACGAGCACCACCAGCTGCGGCCGACCACCCGGATGCGCACGATCTGCGTGTTCAACCCGCCGGTCACCGGCCAGGAGGTGCACGACGAGAACGGGGTCTACCCACTGATCGTCGGGGACGCCCGGAACGGCGCGTCCACGTCCGGCTCCGCCGCACAGACCCTGCCCAGCGCAATGCCGGATCCCTACCCGACGCGCACATCCAGCCCTCGGCTCATCGAGCGAATACACCCCACCGTCTGGCCGGGGCGCACCGGTCCGATCTCGCCCGATGACCTTGCCTCGCATGCCCGCAAGGGTTTCCACCTCATCCCGGGGCTGCTTGATGACGAGGAGCTTCAGCTCTACCGCGACGAGCTGGGGAGGCTGTCCACCGACCCGAGGGTCAAGGCCGATGAGCGCACAATCGTCGAGAAGACGTCCCAAGAGGTCCGCTCCATCTTCGAGGTGCACAAGATCAGCGATCGGATCGGCGAGCTGGTCAAAGACCCGCGGGTGCTGGGTCGGGCCCAGCAGATCCTGGGCTCGGAGGTCTACGTTCACCAGAGTCGCATCAACTACATGCCGGGTTTCACCGGAGCCGGGTTCTACTGGCACTCGGATTTCGAGACCTGGCACGCCGAGGACGGCATGCCTGCACCGCGCGCGGTCAGCATCTCCATCGCGCTCACGGTTAATTACCCATTCAACGGTGGTCTGATGGTCATGCCAGGCTCGCAGCAGACCTATGCCTGCTGCGTCGGCCAGACCCCTGAGGACAATTACCGGGAGTCCCTGCGGCAACAGGACATCGGGACACCCGATCACGATACGCTGCGGGCGATGGCGCACGAGTACGGGATCGAACAGTTCACCGGTCCGGCCGGGTCGGCGCTGATATTCGACTGCAACGTGATGCACGGATCGGGTAACAACATCACTCCGTTCCCACGGTCCAACATCTTCATCGTCTTCAACAGCGTCGAGAACGTCCTGACCACCCCGTATGCGGCGCCGGCGCCGCGCCCGCCGTTCATCGCCAACCGGGACTTCACCGCGATCGGCTGATCCAAGACGGTCCAGCAGACGAATCGCTGCAGGTGTCAGGCGGCGCCGGGCAGCGGCGCCACGGACGTGTCGGCGGTAGGCATTGTGCGGCCCCGGAGGGAGCAACCGCGCGTCTCGGGAACGGCGCGAAGGGCGACCGCCCCCACAACGCAGGCGGCCATCATGTAATACGCCGGCACGATCTTGTCACCGGTCAGGTTGATCAGGAACTGGTTAACTGCCGGCGCGGTGCCACCGAACAGAGACGTCGAAAGGTTGTACGCGATGGCGAATCCGGCGTACCGGACGTGGGAGGGGAACATCGCTGGGAACATCGCTGAGATGGTGCTCAGCTGCGGCACGTAGAGCAGTCCCAGGACGGCGAACGCGATAATGGCGTAACGGAAGCCCTGCGCCATCAGCCGGTACATCGGGATCGCTAGCACGAACAGGCCTACCAGGGATATCCACCACAGCGTTTTGCGGCCGACGCGGTCGGAGAGTGCTCCAGCGAAGGGCAGCAATGCCATCATGGCGAGTTGGCCGATGATGATCAGGATCAGCGCGTCGTTCGAGGTAAGGCCAATCTCTCCTTGGAGGTAGGTAGGCATATAGCTGAGCAGGGTGTAGTTCGCGACATTCAGCGCCACGACCAGACCCATCAGCATCAGCAGCGGGCGCCAGTACCGTGCGAGTTCGCGGAACTGCGCCTTGGTCTGCTGCTCGACCTCGCCGGCCTTTTGCAGCTCACGGAACACCGGGGTGTCCGCAAGCTTGCTACGCAGGTACAACCCGACCAGTCCCAGTGGGGCCGCGATCAGGAACGGCAACCGCCACCCCCAATCGGCCATCGCGGCGGGTCCCGCCAGCACGTCGGTCACGAGTGCGAGTAGCGCTCCGAAGGTGAAGCCGGCGAGCGTGCCGAACTCGAGGAAGCTGCCGCACAGACCACGCTTGCGGTCCGGGGCGTACTCGGCCATGAAGGTGGCCGCGCCGCCGTACTCGCCGCCGGTGGAGAAGCCTTGAATCACGCGCAGGACGACAAGCCCGATCGGCGCCAGGATCCCGATGGTCGCGTAGCCGGGCAGCACGCCGACACAAAACGTCGCTCCAGCCATCAACACGATCGTGCTCGCGAGGATCTTCTGCCGGCCGAGACGGTCTCCGAGTGGTCCCCAGACCAGACCGCCGAGCGGTCGGATGAGGAACGACACCGCGAATACCAGGAGGCTGCTCAGGGTCGAGACGGCCGGGTTGACGCTCGGAAAGAACGTTCGGCCGATGTAGACGGCGGTGTAGGAGTAAACGCCGTAGTCGAACCACTCCGTGGCGTTGCCGATAGCCGAAGCGGCGATCGCACGTCGCAGTATCTTCCGGTCGGATGTGGCGACCCCGCCACCAGCCTGCGCTGGTTGGGCAAACATGCTGCGGGCAGTAGCGCTCAGGTCGCCAGTCTCCGCGCCAGCAGCTGCTTGCCCTGCTCGGCGCCCTTGAGGCTTTCTCCCTGCGCACGGCGGAAGAACTGGGCCAGTTCTGAGTCGCCGGCGCGGGTAGCGTCTTCAATGTAAGTCCCCAGGCGCAGTGCGTTGTTCATACATTTCTCGGTGAACCAGATGAGGTTGTAGTCCTTGTCCAGGGTGCCGGTGACCCGCCCGGTCTCGTTGATCGACATGGCGTGACCATCCTCTGAGGAGCTGATTTGATACCCGGCGAGTACCCGGCGACCTGGCCGGGTACTCCTGCGGCCATGGGGGGACTTGCGCAGCCGCGGGTGGTGGTGCTGGGTGCTGGCTTCGCTGGCATCAACGCGACACACGCGCTGCAGGGCGCCGATGCTGCCGTCATCTTGCTGGACAAGAACAACTACCACACCTTCCAGCCGCTGCTCTACCAGGTGAGCACCGGCTACCTGGCGGCCGAAGAGGTCGGCGCGGCTCTGCGGACGATCTTTCGCCGGCAGCCGGGTGTGACCGTCCGGATGGGCGCCGTGGTCTCGGTGCACTGGGCGGACCGCACGCTGCAGCTGCACGACGGCTCCACGGTGGGGTTCGACTACCTGATCCTGGCTGCTGGTGCCGAGACGAACTATTTCGGCATCGCTGGCATGGCCGAGCACAGTTGGCCGCTCTACACGCTGGATGACGCGGTGCGGCTACGCCTGCATCTGCTCAACCGCCTCGAAGAGGCCGCGGCGACCCCCGACCACGCCGCCGAGCTCATTACGGCGGTGGTTGTCGGCGGTGGCCCGACCGGAGTGGAGACCGCCGGGGCGCTTGCCTCGATGGGTCAGGAGCTGGTCGGCCCAGCTACCGCCCTGCGGGTGATCCTCGTCGAGGCCTTACCGCGGCTGCTCGCCGCGTTCGGCCCGCGCTCGTCGAAGCGGGCTCTGGAGGATTTGCGACGCCGCGGCGTCGAGGTTCGTCTGGGTGAGACCGTCGAGAGCGCCGACGCCGGCGGTGTGACGCTGGCCGACGGGCACCGCATCGGAACCGACACGGTTATCTGGGCCGCCGGGGTGCAGGCGAACCCGCTCGGCGCCGCGTTCGGTCTGGACGTCGACCGGCGCGGGCGGATCCTGGTCGACCCGCAGCTGCAGGTTCCCGGCCACCCGAACGTGTTCGCCGCCGGCGACATAGCCGTCCCGACAGCTGCGCACGGCGCAGCACCGCCAATGCTGGCGTCGGCGGCGATCCAGACCGGCCGGCACGCCGGCGAACAGGTATCCCGACTCATCGCCGGCAGCCCGCTAAGGCCCTTCCGCTACCGCGACAAGGGGATCATGGCCGTGCTCGGCCGAGGTGACGCGGTGGCCGAGCTGCCACTGCGGCCAGCCGCCGGAGGCACCAGCCGGTATCCGCTGCAGTTCGACGGGCTCTTCGCGTGGCTGCTGTGGTTGGGCGTGCACATCGTCTATCTGATCGGTTTTCGTAATCGGCTCAAGGTCCTGGTTGACTGGGGCTGGAGCTACTTCACCTCGCGCGGGGCCGGCGCCATCCTCGTCCACCCGGATACCCGGCAACGCACCAGCTGAGGCTCTGGTCACTCCGTAGCGTCCACCTCGAACAGCGGCTCGTCGACGGAGCGAATGTCGTGACTGGGCAGCCCGTCGGGGTGCTCGCGGCGCACCCGGTCCAGGCATGACAGCGCAATCGCGAGGTGCTGGCGTTTACTTGTCTCGTAGAACGCCGACGCGTTGGCGGACAGCTTCGGTGACGCGTGCAACGGTTTGTCCGAGACGCACAGCAACGTTGCGTTGGGAATGCGGTACCGGAACCCGTTGCCGGCGATCGTCGCTGACTCCATGTCCACCGCGGTGCTGCGCGAGGCCCGCATCGCCGCGAGCGTGCTGCCTTGGTTGAACTCCCAGTTGCGGTTGTCGGTGGTATGCACGACGCCCAGCCGGTACTGCGCCTCGGCGGCATCCAGGGCGTCGAGCAGGAAGGTGTTCAGCCGGTGGTTCGGGATCACCGGCACATCCGCGGGCAGCACCCCGTCGAGCACGTGGTCCGCACGTTGGTAGGCGGTGGCGACCACGAAGTCGCCGAGACGCTGATGGTTCCGTAGGCCACCACAGTGCCCGATCATCATCATCGTGTCCGGCCGCAGCACCGCGAGGTGGTCGGTCACGGTCTTGGCGTTCGTCGGTCCGACGCCGATGTTGACCAGGCTGACCCCGTCACCGGCGGGGGTGTGGTGGTGCCAGGCCGGCATCTGCACGCCGTCGCGCGCCGGGCCCTCCGCGTCCGGGAACCGCTCTTGGAACGCCTCGATGTGCATCGTGTAGTTGGTGAACAGTAGGTGCCGCTCGAAGGCCTCCGCTGGCGTGCCGCAGTAATGCGCCAGCCGGTCCAGTGACAGCGCCATACGTTCCGGGCTGAACAGGAACAGCTTCTTCGCGCGCAGATCGAAACGGTCCTCATCGAGCGCGGCGAAGAAGTCCGGGTCGGTGAAGGCTATCGCCGGGCGTGCCGGACGGACCCGGACCCGCGCACCCGCGCACAGCAACGCGGACAGCTCACGGTGCAGGTAGCGCCGGATCGCCCCCGGCCGGGCGAACTCGCCGGTGATCCGCGGGTTGTGCACTGACCAGGGACGGACCACGTCGATCGCCGGATACCAACCGTCGGCGTCCACGGCGTCGAGTGCATCAAGCAGGCCGCCCACCGCGCCGTCGAGGTCGCCGGACCTGAGATCGGCTCCGTCGACCTGCACGTCACCGCAGCTCACCGCGCTATCCCCGCCGGGCGAGCACGACCGTCAACGCGCCCAGCAGAGCACCGGAACTGGCGGCACCAGCGACGGCGCAGCGTCCTCGCGGTGGCAGTTCGCGCCACGAAGCGACGGTCGCGGCCACATCGACCGCGTCACAGAACGATCCGGCAACGGTCCACCCCAGCAGTCCACGCCCGTTTCTCCGGGACGACGCGAGCAACGCGCCGACCCCGAGTGCGATGTCACGGCCACCCGCGGCGCGACCTAACACCACCCCCGCGGGCCCGGCGGCCTGGACCGCGCCCACCCACGCCCGAGCCATCAGATCCGGTCGCACCAGCGCCACGACGCCGATGGCGACCCGCCCGGCCCCGAGCGCGATTCCGCACAGTCGAGCTTGCGGCATCATGTCGACTCCCTGGATTCGATCACGGTGCTACCTTGCCATGGCCCCGTCAGGCGGACCCGCCGGGACGTGATGTTGAGCTGGCTCGGCCGCGGGTATACCTGCACCATGAGGGCAGGCGAGGCTCGATGAGCGATCAGCAGGAGCGGCTGAAGACTTACCGGGCCAAGCGCGACTTCTCGGTCACCGCGGAGCCGGCCGGGGCCACGTCGCCGGCGGGTCAGAGCCGGTTCGTCGTGCAACGCCACCGAGCCCGCCGG
>JGI12053J15887_10000956_pt1 | contig 12762 bp, 11 predicted proteins | sample MedBloCAOM1_O3_FD_15887 | JGI IMG/M metagenome (IMG submission 15887)
TCGATCGTCGTCACGTATGCCGTGCTGCGCCTGACACAACAGCGCTCACTGAAGGCGGAAAACCTCGAACGCAGCGTACCCAAGCCGCGATTGAGCCGGGGCGGCAAGCTGACCGCCTGTGGCATCGGCGCCGTCGGAATCGTGCTGCTGACCGCCTCCGCGCTTGACGTTCAACTGGGGCTGCCGACCTTCTTCTGCGGCGCCTTAACCGCGGCAGGCGTGCTGCTGCTGAACCGCGAATCTCCATGGCCGGTGGTGAAGGGAGTTTCCTGGAGCGTATTGCCGCTTGTCGCCGGTCTGTTCGTGATGGTCGAAGCGCTGGTCCGAACCGGCGCCATCGGGCACCTCAGCGAGCTGTTGCTCGGCGCCGTAGCTCAATCTGTCCGGGGCTCCGCTTGGAGCGTGGGTATCGCTACAACGATCGCCGACAACGTAGCCAATAACTTGCCGGTAGGCCTGGTCGCGGGGTCGATCGCGCGGAGCGATCACCTGCCGCCGCAGGTTGTCGGCGCGATGCTGATCGGCGTCGATCTTGGACCGAACCTGTCGGTCACGGGCTCGCTCGCAACCATCCTTTGGCTGGTGGCGCTGCGCCGCGACAAGATCGAGGTCAGCGCCTGGGGCTTCCTTAAGCTCGGGTTGCTGGTGACACCGCCGGCGCTCGTCGCGGCTATGGCCTTCGCGATCTGGTAAGCCGTTGCCGCCGTAAGGAAACACGCATAACAACAAGGATCAAATGTCCACTCTTGCGCCGAAGGCAACACGCTGGCAGCGCCGCCTTGAGAGTTGGCAGTTTTATTCCGAACGATCGTAGCTTGACGCTCCACTCAGAATAAAACTGCGAACTCTTATATTATTGAAATAACAATATAATTTTCGTGTACCGCTCTGCTGCGGTTTTTGACCTTGGGGAGCGCGGCGTCAACCGAAGCGTTGTGCGTCGGGTGTGAGGCAGGTGGACTTTGACCTATCGAGGAAGTCCACGGAAGGTTATCACTTGCGTCGCCGCGCTTCGAGGTCGCGCTGCGCGTCCGCCAACGCCAGCGGCTCCACCAACAGACCTTGCCGTTCGTAGCGGCGACGGCTCCGGCTGAAGCGCACGACAACCGCGCATCTCGTGCTTTTCGCCTTCACCCGCCGCGACAGCAGCGCATCGCCCGCCGGCAAGAACTCAAGATCATCGAGACCAACGCAGGCCAGACATGCCGGACCGGGATTTTCCATCATCAGCAGGTCACCGGTGTTGCNGCAGCGGTGGCACNTCCACTCCCTGTTCAATGGCTGGATCACCACCAGATCCGGGGCACGGCTTGCTTTCTCCGCCAGGCGTTCGCGTTTCNTCTCGGAGAGCGCTTGCGAAACCCAGTGGGTCCGGTACATCGCCTCGATCGCAGGGTCTCCGCTTCGGCTGAAATGCAGGGTCTGGCGTTGCGGTCCACGCGCGACATAGTGCGTTGGGCTTGCGGACAAGTTTCTTTCCATCGCCCAGGACCGGAGCAGCTTCATGGCTTCCGCTATCCGCGGCAGGTTGGTCTGCACAGCGCGCTCGAGGCAGTCGATCTGACCCCGCCGCCAATGTTCCACCTTCCCGGCGTCAAGCCACCCGATCCCGACGAGCACCTCGACGGGGCTCACATAATCCTGGGCGGCAAGCGCCGCCTCCGCTGCCTTGACGACGCGCTCGGCGAGCGCGTTCCGATTCTTCCGGCTCATCGCTTCACGAACCTCATTGAGGTCGCGGCCGCGCGCCTTTCTTCCCGGCGCCGGCCGGAGTTGTCTTTTTAAGCCCGGACTTGGTCCGAGTTGCACGAGGTGGTTTACTTTGGTTTGCCGCCGCAGCTCTTTTCACGGCCGGCGTCCGTCTTCCGCTTAACGTCCCCGAACGTTGGTCCGGCTTTGGGGCGGCGGGAATGATAGCATCGGAAGTAGCGGGCCCAGCCATCTCCAGCCCGAACAACGCGGCGACATCGCTGTCATCGAGTATCTTGGCCCCGCCGGGTGCTGCTGTTGCCAGCGCAAGATCTTGCCCGGCATTGGTGAGCAGTTCATTTTCATCCACGCCGCGCAGCACGAAGAGAAATTGAGGCTTTTCGTCGAGTCTGGCGCCAACCCCATAGAGCGCCGCCGCAACGTGTTTGCACATGTCTGCCCAGTCCGGGCAGCTGCAAGACAACTTGATCTCCTCGGGCGATGGAAACAGACCGTCGCCCTCGCGGCAGACCCGGTCCATGACGCCCTTGGCCAGGCGACCTTGCAGGAGTTCAACCACGGAGTCGATCGCTCCTGCGCAATCCCGACAGATCGCCTTCCAGCGCGCCGCCTTGACGGGTGCAATGGTGATCTTGATTTTGTAGAGCGAAGAACCGGCGACCATCGCTACGACCTCGCCCTTCGCGATTTGCAGGTCGAGGACGGAGCCGTTGCGGACATAGGTTCGGCCACGTGGCACGCGGCTCTCAAAGTCGCTATAACGTTCGAGGTTGGTGCACCACGACTTGCCCCAGAAAGTTTTGGCAATCGTGCGGCCCTCGATCGTCACGGGGGCGATGGATTGCCCCCGTTTCTTGAGCTTGGCCAGCTTGCGTTCCGCCTGTCGCCGCTTCTCGGCCACCGGCACATAAGGGCGCCACTCAAAGTCGCTCATCTGTCATCCTTCTCTCGTCGCAACGCTCAAATCGAGAGCCACGAGCTTCAGCAGTTCCTCGTCCTTCATCTCGGTCAACACCACGTCGGCCCCCCCGCCAAGCAAATCCCCGGCAAGTTGCTCCTTCGACTCGATTAACTGGTCGATCTTATCTTCTACGGTGCCACGGCAAATGAACTTGTGCACAAGAACATTCCTGGTCTGTCCGATTCGGAAGGCTCTGTCGGTAGCCTGATTTTCTACTGCCGGGTTCCACCACCTGTCGAAATGGATGACGTGCGAGGCCGCGGTGAGATTGAGCCCTGCGCCGCCTGCCTTGAGGGAGAGCACGAAGAACGCAATATTTTCATCTTCCTGGAATTGGCGCACGAGCTCCTTGCGCTTCCCGACTTCGGTCCCGCCGTGCAGGACGAGGCCTGCCCGCCCGAATACGGAGCCCGCGAACGCCGCGAGCGGCGCCGTTGTCTCCTTGAACTGGGTGAAGAGCAACGCCTTCTCCTGCCGGGCCGCGACCACCTCCAGGATGTCGCGCAGACGCGCGAGTTTACCGCTGTCTTTCTCAGCCCATGCGCCGTCACCGAGCCACTGCGAGGGATGGTTGCAGATCTGTTTCAGCCGCATAAGAAAGGCAAGGACCATGCCTTTTCGCCGCATTCCATCGACCTCTTCGAGCTGGCCTGCCAGTTCCTCCACCGCCTGCTGGTAGAGCGCTGCCTGCTTGCGGCTCAAGGAGCAAAAGGCTTTCATCTCGGTCTTGTCGGGCAAATCGGCAATGACGCTTTTGTCTGTCTTCAGACGCCGCAGGATATAGGGCCGCACCAGGTCGCGAAGCGGTTCATAGGGGCTATGCGGTCGATCGGCGAGACGTTTGACAAAAGACGAAAACTGCTTCGACGATCCCAACAGCCCGGGATTGATGAAGTCGAAGATCGACCACAGGTCGCTGAGCCGGTTCTCGATGGGCGTGCCGGTCAGGGCAACGCGCGTATCGGCCCGGAGTTGCTTGACCGTTTTGGTCTGCTTGGCGGCCGGATTCTTGATGGCCTGGGCTTCGTCAAGCACGACCAATCGCCAGGGTGCGGCGGCCAGCCATGGCGAGCGCGTCAGAAAACCGTAGCTCGTGATCACCAGGTCTGCATCTGCCAGATTGCCCTCGTCGTCCACGCTCAGCTTCTCCCCCGGCGCGGCCGATGGATGGGCCACCAGCGCCTTGAGGCTCGGCGCAAACCGGGCAATCTCCGAGGCCCAGTTGGCGAGCAGCGAGGCCGGGGCCACGAGAAGACACGGTTTTCGCTTGTCTGCCGCCTCGTTCTTCAGCACCAGCAGCAGCGACAAGACCTGGATGGTCTTGCCAAGCCCCATGTCGTCGGCAAGGCAGGCCCCAAGCCTGAGTTGGGTGAGCAGGTAAAGCCATTGCACACCCGCCAGTTGATAGGGCCGCAACGTGCCGCGGAGGAATGTACCGGGATCAATCCGAGCGAGCCCACCGGGGCGGCGCAAGGCCGCCAACGTCTCCGCCAGCCAGGGGCCGGCCACGGTCTGGCTCCAGTCGATATCCGCTTGTGCACCGGGATCGTTCTCGGCGATGCCAGCCCCAGCCAGCATACGCATCGCCTCGCCGAACGAAAGGCCATCGGCAGCGGCACGACCTTCGATCGCTTCAAATCTATCGAGGGTCCGGCGCAGACGCTCATGGTCGACTTCGACCCACTTGCCGCGTATCAAGATTAACCCGTCGGAATGTGCCAGGAGCCGCTTGATTTCGGCCGCCGAAAGTTTTTCACCGTCGAGCGTCATATCCATCTGGAAGTCGAGCAGCGCATCCATCCCGACCTGTGACGGTACGCGACCGCCGACCGTCGCCCGGACCTGCGGGCGTGCGGGGCGGTTCATCCGCCAGTTCGCCGGCATCCGCACGGCCACACCGGCGTTTTCGAGCGCGGGCACGTCCTTCAGAAATTGCAGCGCTTGTTGCGGGCTCCAGCGCAGCGGGTGAAAGATCTCGCCCGCATCGACCATGGCCTTCAACCAAGCGCAATGCTCGGCGGCTCGCTGGACGGGCAGCAGTAGCGACAGCAAGCGCTCGCGGTTTCTCGCGCCGGCATATTCCTGCAAAGCCTTGCCGAGAGGCACATGCTGGGCTTTGGCTTCAGCCGAAAGCCGTGTCGTGTAGGTCGCCAGGAACGCGAACGGGGTGACCTCATCCTTCCTGTTCTCGGCCAGATTGAAGTGCACACGTCCAACCAGATTCCAGGCTGGATGCCGGCCTTTGAGGAACTCCTGCACGGAGAGCCTGGCATCAGCCAGCTCGGCATCGAAGCTTGCATCCATACCTCGCCAGAGATCGGCCAAAACAGCCGCGGTCAGGTATTCCGCGCCGGTCATAGGCGGAGCGGCCGCGGCTATGTTGTCCAACTCGCCATCTGCTGGAACAGGTAAAGGTGGCTTGGTACGACCCTCCGCGATATCGGGAAGGGCGCAGAGCGCCGTCACGTAGCGAGCTGCGAACTCCCGCCAATAGGACAGCACTGGAGGTAGAGCAGTCCCGACTTCATCGGCGCCCAGGTACAACAATCCATGCCCTGGCCCCCTTGAAAACGCTTGCTCCAGCCGAGAACTCGGCCGGGACTCCAGCCCAGGCGTCTCCTCAGCCTGCCTGAGGGTCAGCAAACCATGCGGAGTGAGAACCGGCGCCAGCATCACGATCGACGCACTCTTGCGATCGCATTGGATGGAGACGGGGAAGTCGCCGGTTTGCCGCGGCTGGCTAGTCGGTGGTTTCGGTTAATCCGGCACGGACGTGTACTTCGCAGTTTTCTGAACGGTGGCAATTTGGCACACCACAGTCGGCGTGGACGGGCACTATTGCTTTGCCGTGGCACTCTGACGGAATATTCGGGCATATCCGGAGCTACTCTTTTCGAGCCGCCGTTTGTCTGAAGCACTAAGCCGAATACCTCGTCGGCGAGCGACCGCGCAAGGATGTGTTCCGGGAGGCTGTTGCAGCGTGCTTTGGCGTTGAAGGGCGCGCCATTCAGAATAAAATTGCGAACTTTTACGTGATTGAAATTGAAATATAATTTGTACTTACGCCCTGGCAAAAAATGACGCCTCCCACACCGTATTGCAAAATGCGCTACAGAAGCTATATTGCTGCCATGGAGGTCCATCATGCCCCGATCCGTTGAGCGGAAGCAGCATCCGCTTTCGATGCGGCTGCCCGAAACTGACATTGCCATCATCGATCGGGCTGCAGCGCTGCGCGGCCGTTCGCGCACCGACTTCGTGCGCGACGCAGCAGTACGGGCGGCCGAAGATGTGCTGATGGAAACGGTACCCATTCGGATGAGTCCCGCCGGATTCAAAGCTTTCATGGCGGCATTATCCGGACCGGCCACCCCGGTGCCGCAAATGATTGAACTCTTCCAACGCGCAGCACCATGGGAGACCAAAGCGTTTTCGAGCGAAGTGGATGCCGGTTCGCGTGAAGAAAACGCGTCAAGGCAAAAAGGTGGTTCGGATACAGAGGGCTGAGGATTGGAAACCTCCGGCCCCGAACCACTAACGGCGGCACATATTCTCGACGGGTTCTCCTGCGGCAAGCCATCTCTCGACCGGTGGCTCAAGACGCGGGCGCTCTCCAACCAGGAAAAGGGCTTCACGGCGGTTATCGTCGTTCATGAGGCGAATCGGGTGGTCGGCTATCATGGCCTTGCGCCAACGGCGATCGTGCCATCACGCCTGCCCCGGTCGATCCGAACCGGTCAGCCGCCCGACCCTGTCCCCTGCCTGCTACTGGGACAGCTTGCGACCGATCAGAATTGGATCGGCAAGGGAATTGGCACCGGCCTGCTCAAACATGCCTTGCAACGGTGCGTTACGGCCGCAAGCCTCATCGGAGGTCGCGCGCTGATCGTCAACGCGGTTGACGTCGAAGCTGCCGCGTTCTGGGGGCGACGCGGTTTTATTCCATCAAAGGACGATCCGCTCATCCTCTTCAGATCGTTCGCTGATATTGCGGCATCGCTTCGCTAAGTTATCCTCTCGTGGCCAACCTGGGCACCCCCCAAACCGTCGCGAGGCGCGACCTTCAGCGCCTCCGAGAAAGGTCAGCGGCGGTCGATCTTTGCGAGTCAGGGCATTGGCGAACAGGAGCGAAAGAATTGGATCTGGATCGAACGACCATCATTGCCGGACTAAAGATCAAGGCAATTCGCGATGCTGTTCGCGAAATGGCCCGCCGCATCGTACAATGTCGCGGAATATCGTAGCTTGGCGCTCCCTAGGGAAGAATGAAAAGCCAATGCTACCAGCTGGTTTGCCAGTTTTGGCCGACAGATAGTCGCCATTGATTTGCAACAGATATCTTTGCCATTGGCAAACCTCACCGAAGAGGATTGACGATCTCGATGTCGGCAAAATCCTTCTCGTTGTCGGTGACGACGATACAGTCATTGGCCTCCGCAATCGATGCGATAATTGTGTCGAGAGCGCTGCGGCGCCTTCCTTTGGCAGTTCCTTCGGCCATCAAACGGGCCCAAATCAGGCCCGCCCTCTCGTCAAATGGCAGTACGCGACCTGCGAAAAGCACTGAGGGGCCTTCCGGGCCGGAAAACCAGGCATCGAGTTGGTCACGTTTCCGGCCGCCCGGTTTTTCTAGAATACCGCGCCGGATTTCGGCGACGGTGAGCGAGGCAATGAACAGATTCTCGTCGACCTGTTCTCCCATCCAGGCCAGCAGCGCTTCCGAAGGGGCCGGCTTTGTAACGTNNCTGATGATGTTGGTATCAAGGAGATAACGGATCACAGCTCGACTTTGCGCCCTGATTCAAACCGACGAACAGGGGCGACATCGGCNCCGACCAGAGGCGAGCGGCGAAGTGCTTGGAGAATGCCGCCTTTCCTGGGTGGCTCGCCGGAAATTGTTTGGCTAACTACAGCCCGAAGTCGCGAGGCGTCTGGCCCATCCTCCGCCAAGCGTCGGGCGAGCGATCGGATGAGGTCGCGATCGCCGTCGAGCCCCAGAACCTCGAACCGGGCCATCCCCCGCTTGTGGAGACGCTTCCGATAGTTCTTGATCGCGCGTTTCTGAGATGGGTTGCCCATAATCGGCCTCCACGATTATATCCAGTAATATATCCAGTTCTGACATCAACCGCAAGGCCGACCGGATGCTGCCGGATAGATTGACACGGTCGCTGCCCGGACCCGACCGCTAGACACGTCTAACAGCAAGCCTAGCCTCAGATCCTCTGGCGTCGCTTTTGCCCCCGGCTGATTGGAGGAAAACGTGATTACTTCCGAATTGCTTGAAGCCTATTTGGCCTGCCCAATGAAAAGCTATCTGCTGTCAAACGGCGAGAAGTGCTCGGAAAACAAATTTGCCGCTTTGTACCAAACCCAAAAAGACTCGTACCGCCGCCATACCTTACGCTCCTGAGCGTGTCAGAGACTTGCAAATATCGAGGCGTCGATTTCCTCGACTTCCTTCGATCGGGAGAAAGGGACATCACAATGTTTGCATCGAAGCGCGGTGGAAGAGGAGGAGGCGCGCCGCTATATCAACGTCGAGTCCGCTTAGCCTCGAATGAAACGCAACGACGCAGTCGAGCGAGATTGCTGCCTCCGCAATCAGCAGAGTTGCAATCAATGTGGCGGGAGTCCTCAGACACAGATCCCCTTCCGCGTCTTGATTCGATCTCGAATATGGGATGGCACTCCACTTTCTCGGCGATTTGCCAAAACTCAAAAATAAATTTGGAGATTCAATACGTTGTAGGAAGGCTTGGCGCGCCACCCAGAACAAAAGTACGAACTTTTATACTATTGAAATTCCGATATAATTGGCTGGAGTGCGCTGACCTCGTCCGCCTGGTCCGTCGGCAGGCGTAGGCACCGCGAGAAAGCCGTTGATTTTGCCCGAGCGGCTCCCGTTCGGGATCAAATCGATGCCGCGCGCTTGCCAGATGCGGCCGCCAATAATCCGATGACGCGAGCAGAAACATGGCCAACAAGCATAAGCTCGAAGGGCTGATCAAATGGTCGATGCGCGACCGCTGGGCCGATCGGTTCGAGCAGATCCTCGAAGACCATCTAATGCCCACCTGCGAAGAAACCGGCCTTGAGATCAATGATGTGGTCTCGGCCATCGGCGAAGACCTGTTCATGAGCACGGTCTGGGCTTGCGCCTTCGAAGATTTCCTGACCCGTGAATTCGATGACGGCGAAAACGCAATCGACGACTATCTGAAACGCCGCGGCTGGAAGGAGACCGCGTCCGTTCGCACCTACATGGCCGCGCTGCGAAACTCGACAATGAGCCTCTATGAAGTGAGCGATATCGTCCCCGGCACATCGTTTAGGGCGCGTGACCTTATCCGCGGCGGCGAGCCCGTCCTGATCAGCGAGCGGAGCGCGACCCGCGCCCTCAAACCATGGGACCGCATCGCCGCGCGCGTCGTTCAGGTGGGATCGCAAACGCAGATCAGCGGCGGCGTGCTGACGTTCGAACACGAAACATCGGAAGCTTTCATCGAAACCGTGCACAACTTCGAAAAGCTCAGCAGCCAGGAAAAGCGGGAGCTTGCCGAAGCGACAGGACACGACTTGGACGATGCGGCGATCACCGACCTTTCGCCGACGGAGAGGCTGCGCGCGATAAATCCTATGTTTACAACCTTTTGGCTCATCGACCTGATTGATCGGACCGACGCACCGGAGATTCCCGATTTGCGCAACGCTGAAGGGGACGATCTGGTCATGTGTGAGGTGCGCTATCCGCTCGCAGCCGGAACGACGGCCGACGATATCCGGGCAGTCCTGGAGACATGTCCCGAGTTTCGCCCGGCGAGCGCGACGTCATGGAACTGGGTCAGCCAGGGACCGCCGGCTGCGGCATCGCGTGCCGGCGAGCAATCGCTGACCTTCGAAACGTGGCACGAAGATGGTACGCTTGTACTCGGCAACGTGGAGTTGGAAAACAAAGCCCTGGTTCTCAGCGTCAACTCCCGGCAGCGCTCCGACCTCGGACGCGCGCTGCTATCCGAGCTACTTGGCCGACGCGTCGGCCAACCTTCGGTCAAGGCAGAATCGATCGAGCAAATCATGGCATCGCGTGACGTCGCCGAGCCACAGGAACCCCTTATCCCCGAGGAGGAGCATTGCGCCATCATCCATGATCAGATGAACCGACACTACCGCAGCGTGCTCGATGAGCCGGTTCCCGTGCTCGGGGACGAAACGCCGCGCGCCGCAGTCAAAACGGAGCGTGGACGGGTCAAGGTCGCCGAATGGCTTAAAATGATGGAAAATCGGACGGCCAAGTCCGGTGATCACAACAGCGCAATGGCGCGTTACAACTTCAGTTGGCTATGGACAGAATTAGGCATCAGTGAACTGAGGCGATAAACGAAGTGGGCAAATGCTTGCGGGCCGATTTCCGAGCGAAAAGCTTCGAACTCGTATTGATGATTAAGATCTGATTTGACAGAACTGTAATCGGAGGCCGACTCCGTTCGCCGGCAAATTCGATTCTCTGCAACGAATCCGGTTACTGGCGCTTCGACGCGGACGAGGTAGAACTGTCGCGGCGCCTCAAGCTTTTGCTGCGCATCTGCCAAGGCCTGCGGCTCGACCAGCAGACCTTGTCGCTCGTAACGGCGACGAGTCCTGCTGAAGCGCACGACGACAGCATGTCGGCTGCTTTTCGATTTGGCGCGTCGCGTGAGCAAGGCATCGGCCGCCGGCAGATACTCGAGATCATCGAGACCAACGCAGCGCAGGCACGCAGGGCCGGGAGTCTCCATCATCAGCAGATCCCCGCTGCCGCCGCACCGATGGCATACCCACTCCGTGTTCAACGGCTGGACCACCACCAGTTCCGGGGCGCGGCTTGCCGTTTCCGCCAGGCGCTCGCGCCTCTTGCCGGAAAGCTCGGGCGAAACCCAATGTGTCCGGCATGATGTCTCAATCGCAGGACTCCGCCCCGGCTGAAGCGGCCCGGCGTACGACCGACATACGCCGTCGGGCTTGGGAACAGTCCTCTCGCGATCGCCCAAGACTCGCATAGCCGCATGGTTTCCGAGATGCGCGGCAGATTGGCCTGGATAACTTCCTCCAGACAACCGATCTGCCCTCGGCGCCAGTGCTTCACCGCTCGGGAGCGAAGCCATCCGATCCCGACGAGGATGTCGACGGCGCTCACAAAGTGCTGGGCGGCAAGTGCCGCTTCAGCCGCTCTGGCGACACGATCGGCAAGTGGGACGCGATTCTTCCGGCTGATCCCATCGGCGACCGCTTTGCGCCACTAGCGGTCGTCGGCAACCCGCGTCCCAGTCCTGTGGATTTCCAGATGCAGCCACTGGAATATAAAATAGCTCAGTTGGCTAAGACTCGGGGTTCGCTTTGCCATCGCGCGGGAACGAACAATCCAGGAAATAGAAGAGCTATTTGAGTCTGTTGCATCCGTTTTTGCACGCTGCTGACGCGGCTGTACATTGCGCAACGCATGCTCCTGATAGCCCACAATTCTGAGCACAGGAAAAGTTGTTCGAATTACAATTTGAGACGCATTCCGCAAACGTTTGGTTTAGCGCCAGCCGCAGCCTTTCCATTAATGTTCCGGCATTGCTTGCTGTCATTTCCGACAGAAGCAACAGAAGTACTATTGTGTATTTCATGGTGTCATCCCCCCGAGGCAACAAGAGGTCGGGCCGGTATTTCAGGATTCTGGTTCAGCTCGTCCGTCTGCCGGACTCAGGCTTGCGGAAAAGAGCGACACGTTAACGCGCTCCGGCACAATTTCAGCAGCAGGACCCGGCCCTGACTGCAGGAGTCCGTCGTGCCTAATGACGACGTCGGAAACGGGAGACGTTGCCGCGCGCTCAAAAAGCAACCGCAGTTCCGGGTGAAGCCCTTCGCCACGCGCCGCCGCGAAGGCGTGAAAGTTCAAAAAAGTCGTCATGATTTGGTCTCCGAAAACGCTGCGCCACGATCATGAACCCTGAAGCGGGAGAGATATCCCCNCACTCCGTATTTTGTCCCNGAATGGAATTATTGAAGTCACTTCCGTATCAGCAGGNGACGGAACCCCAAATTGNCGCTCCATCGCCTCGCGCCCCGTCGGGTCTTGNGCGACTTCGCTCGACTCCGTGATGTCAAGGGTGACAATGCCTCTCTGATTCCTCAAAAGCGGCGCCAGGCTGACTTCGTCAGCACGGCAAATAACCAGATGCNGTCGGTCAGGATTCGCCAACGACGCCAGTCGTCGCAATCCAATTCGCGCCTGCTCCCAATGTTCGATCAACGGAGCCCAGCTTCCTTTGTCTTTCAGGATACCGTTGAGAATGCCTTGCGAAATGGGATCGTCTGGCGAGAGCACGCCCAGACTGCCGATAACGTCGATGACGTGTGGACCTGAGGCGAGCTGGACCATCAGGCCCGTCTTTCCGCCGTCGAATCTTACGAGCTTCATGATGTTCTCCGCAGTCGCGTGTGCTTTCGCAGCGACCATAACGATCGACGGAACAGGAGAACTTCGGTTCTTACCCTCGAATCCAAATCGACCGCGTCCGGACGATGTCTTCGGAAATCGGGTGGGCCGAGAGCCTTACCATCGGCAATGTAAAGGCAGGACCCGGAGTGCGGCAGGCCGCCACATCGGCTTGATGATGACCTCCCTCACCCCAGCGATGAGCACAAACATGACGATGATCCACGAGGAGCACCAAAAGCGGAATCAAGCGGTCGTAGCCAATGATCCGCGCTGGGCGCGCATTGTCGCCCGGGACCGGACGGCTGATGGCCATCTTTGGTACTCTGTTTTGACAACTGGCGTTTACTGCCGGCCATCCTGCCCGTCCCGAGTCGCCAATCCCAAGAACGTCCTGCTTCATGACACCGTCGAGGAGGCCAAGGCGACGGGCTTTCGGCCGTGCAAGCGCTGCAATCCGGACGGACTTTCGGTTGAGGCGGAGAACGTCGCCATCATCGCTCGTGCCTGCCGGCTGATCGAGGAAAGCCAGGAGGAGCCGTCTTTGGCCGATCTGGCCGCAGCGGTTGGCCGCAGTCCGAGCTATTTCCATCGCCGCTTCAAGGCGGTCACGGGTTTGACGCCAAAG